>WNGI01006840.1_pt1 | contig 10398 bp, 10 predicted proteins | sample 5400621 | NCBI WGS metagenome assembly WNGI01 (sample SAMN13153374, study PRJNA577476) | soil metagenome | isolation source: 20 cm soil or saprolite under Garry oak tree replicate 1 | place: USA:California | collected 2016-06-15 | reverse complement strand
ACACCATTGCGGAAGCAGAGCCTAGTACCCACTATCGGTGAAGAATGAGTCATGATTCAAGGGTGCATGAGCGGTATCCCGGAAGCGACAGCTATTATCTTGACGACGGCAGAACGCAGCGAGCTTGAGGGCTTGGTGCGTTCGACGAAGACGGAACACCGGTTGCGGCAACGCGCCCGCATCGTGCTATTTGCGGCAGAGGGCATGGCAAGCCGAGCGATTGGGCGTGCCGTAGGCTGCACGACCGGGACAGCATCGAAGTGGCGCGTGCGCTATGGCGAAAGGCGGTTTGACGGCCTCGACGAAACGGGCGACAGGGGCGCCGAGCCAAAATACACGGCAGAAACGGACCAACGCATTCTGGCGATGTTGGATCAGCCAAAGCCAAAGGGTTATGCCCGCTGGTCGGGGCCGCTCCTGGCCGCGGCACTCGGCGATGTCGATGTGCAGTATATCTGGCGCTTCCTGCGAGCCCAGAAGATCGATCTCGCCGGGCGTAAATCCTGGTGCGAGAGCAGCGATCCAGAGTTCGCCGCCAAGGCGGCCGATGTGGTCGGGCTCTACATGGTGCCGCCGGAGAACGCGATCGTCCTTTGCGTCGATGAAAAGCCCTCGATCCAGGCGCTGGAGCGGGCACAGGGCTATCTGAAAATGCCGAACGGCCGAGCGCTGGGGGGTCACAGTCACGATTACAAACGAAACGGGACCTCGACGCTGTTCGCCGCCTTCGAGGTGGCCACCGGCAAGGTGACGGCAGCTCACAAGAAGCGTCGGCGGCGTATCGAGTTCCTCGACTTCATGAACGACATGGTCGCCGCTTGGCCCGATAAGGCCATCCACGTCGTGCTCGACAACCTCAACACCCACAAACCCAAAAACGACCGTTGGCTCAAGCGGCATCCGAACGTGACGTTCCACTTCACGCCGACCCGGGCCTCATGGCTCAACCAGGTCGAGATCTGGTTCTCAATTCTGCAGGAAAAGTCCCTGTCCGACGAATCCTTCACCTCCGTCAAACAGCTCAGAGAGCACATTGATGCATTCATTGATGACTACAACGTCGATGCCAGGCCGTTCGTCTGGACCAAATCCGAAGTCCACCAAAAGCGCCTTAAAGCACGTTTCGCGGATCAATGATTCTGGGTACTAGCTCGTCTTCTTACCGACCGCTTCGGCCAGCACGCTCGTCACGAAGGCGTTGAGGGAAACGCCCTCGCGGGCGGCGATGATTTTCAGCTTTTCGTGCAAGGTGCGCGGTGCCCGCTGGCGCCACTGCCCCAACGCCGCCGGGCCTGGAACATCGCGTCCCAACTGGCGGGCTGCGTCCTTCCATTCGGCGATGGCGTTCTGCACGTCCGCCAGCGCCGCCTCGCGGGTTTCGCCGTCGCCCATGCAACCGGGCAAGGCTGGCACGGACGCCAGCCAGCCGCCGCCATCAGCGTCCGTCAGCGGCTCCACCAGAATCGCATATTCAGTCTGCTTCGCCATCGCCTCGCCTTCCCATCATCGCCAGCAGCTTGCGGACATAGACCGGCTTGATCGGCCGCTTTGCCGGGATGGTGAGGATCGCCTCCTCATCTGCCGCCGCAATCTTCCAATGTGAGCCGTCACCCGCAGGCGGCAAGCATCGCCAGCCCAATCCGCTGCAAAGCCGCTCGATGTCCTGAATGGTCCAGTCCCCCGCCGGGTTCTGCCGCATCCGGGCCAGCAGCTTGTCAGCCTTTGTCATAAATACAGATACCGCATATGGTGTCAGATTTCAAGATGGCCGGAGTTCAAAAATCGCATACAGCCCGCACCGGATCGCTCGGAGTAATATAGCCTAGACGTAGTGCTCATCATCGTCGGGCGTGGCTCGCCAGCCGCTCATCCCCCGGGCACGGCGAGCCGCGATGAAGCGCAACAGAAGCGGGCACCGCACCCAGCTTGCGAAGCAGCGCCGGCGGGCCGGTTTGCACTTTATCCTCCGATCACTCCATATCTGCCGGCCACCCGATCACTTCCTCACCCATTGTGAGCAGATCGACGCCCTTGTTCTGCTCCCCATTCTTGAGATTAATGAGACCGGGACAAGATAGTCAGCCACAGCGCCATCGATCCGGGGAGCCATGATAACCAGACTTGCGATCTCCGGTTATCGATCCTTGCGCGAAATCAAGGTAACGCTTGGCGCGCTCAACATCGTGACCGGCGCCAATGGCAGCGGCAAGTCCAGCCTCTATCGCGCGCTGAGACTGCTGGCGGATATCGCACAAGGCCGCATCATTCAGTCATTGGCCGCCGAGGGCGGACTGGAATCGACGTTGTGGGCCGGCCCTGAAACATTATCGCGGGGGATGAAAGCCGGCACCGCACCGGTCCAAGGCCTGGTGCGCAAGAATCCGATCAGCCTGAAGCTCGGATTTTCAGGCAAGGATTACGGCTACGCCATCGATCTCGGGCTTCCGCTGCCCGATTCGCGCTCGAAGTTTTCCAGCGATCCGGAAATCAAAGTCGAAAGCCAATGGACGGGCGAACGGCTGGACCGGACAAATGCATTTGCCGTTCGCATCGGCCCGAGTGTCCGCATTCGCAACGGCCAGGGCGAATGGCACCAAGCCTATCAGAACCTCGACGCATTCGACAGCATGATGACCCATTGCGCCGATCCCTACCACGCCATCGAACTCCTGATGTTGCGCGAGAGGATGAGGAACTGGCGGTTTTACGATCATCTACGCACCGATCTCGATGCGCCTGCGCGCAAACCGCAGATCGGCACCTACACGCCGGTGCTGGCGGGTGATGGATCGGATCTGGCCGCAGCGTTGCAAACCATCCGCGAGATAGGTGCCGGCGAGCACATGGACGCCGCAATTGCCGATGCATTTCCCGGCGCTCGTGTCGAGGTGAACGCCGCCGACGGATATTTCGAACTCGAAATGCACCAGCACGGCCTGCTCCGGCCGCTCAAGGCCGCTGAATTGTCGGACGGCACGCTGCGCTACCTTCTGCTCGTCGCAGCATTACTCTCGCCGCGACCGCCGACGCTGATGATCCTCAACGAACCCGAAACCAGCCTGCATCCGGATTTGATGCCGGCGCTGGCGCGCCTGATCGCACGGGCATCGAAGCGGTCGCAGGCCGTGGTGGTTTCACATGCCCCGGCGCTCGTTGCCGCACTCGATGCCGACGTCGACTGCGGGCGAATCATACTGGAGAAGCATCTCGGCGAAACCATCGTCAGGGACGGCGCGCCACCGGACTGGTCGTGGCCAGCGCGATGACCGGCCTGCAGCATTAAAGGGTTGTCATCCAGGGCCGGTGTCGCCAGACAGGCTCGCCAAGCGGCCTTCTCGCGCTATGCGGTTTTGCGCTCCGCGTGCCACCAATGCCGGATCAATGCCTGACGGTTGCCGGAGTGCTGGAAAGGCCGGTGCTTTTCCGGAATAGCCCGTTCCAGTTTTTCGACGGCAGACGTTCCGCAGAGCGCCTGTTCCTCGTCGCTGAAGCGAAGCATCTCGAAGCCGCGGTCGTTCGGCATCATCTTCTTGAAACCCAAATGGGCAAGCGAAGTGAGGTGCAGCAGTTCGTTCATCGACAGCGCGACAATTATCTTGTCTTGTCGCGGCGTCATCTGCAGCTTGCAGGTGTCGTATCCCTTGCGCCAGCAGGCGGCGCCGATGGCATCGCCAAATATCCAAAGCCGGGCCTGGTATCGATAGATGCTCTTCTCGTAGGTTGCCCCGCGCGCGAATGTCCTCACCGCCTCGACGGCCTTCACAACATGATCGGGGGTGGCCTGGCCCGATGACTCATAGTGAGAACAGACGCCCCGGATGATTTCGAGCGTCGCCTCTTCCATGCCTGCGAGCCGCCCCTTGGCGAAATACGATTTTGCGGAAGACCAGGTCGAGGCCAGCAGGAGGACAAGCAGCACAACTATGACGGCCAGGATTCCCATCGCGGGACCTCATCAGAAGCGAAACCGACGCCCGGCCAGAACATCGACCGCAAACCGCGCGCGTCACCGATCGGTCGGCCGCTTCTGATTTCCGCAAGGCGTGTTCCCCAGTTCGGCAACAATGATGGATCAGAGTTACCCGCGCGTATATTTGTTCCTCCGTACAACTGCGGAAAGACCGTCGACCGACGGAAGCAGAACCGGCCGACGCCGCAAGCTATCTCGGCGGCGTCCCCGCCGCTGGTTCTACTGCGTCGTCATCCAGGCCCGGGCTTCGCGCTGGGCCATGGCGATCTCGACCTCGGACATCATCGCGGCGACCTCGCGGCGCTGCTGGATGGCGTCGGCGCGGCCTTTCAGGGCAGCCAGGTTGAACCACTTATGCGCGGCGACGAGATTGACCACCCCGGAACGTCCGCTGGCCCAATACAGGCCGCGCTCGAACAGCACGTCGGGTATCGCACTTGCTTGCACCGGCGTTGCCGCATCCAGATCAATGTGCCCCTGAAACATCTGACATCTCCTTTTTGATTTTTGCCGCGCCCTTCCCGAGCGCGGCTCCCGTCCAGTTGTAAAAAGCGTCCCGTTACCCAGCGCGCGGTCGGCTGGAATGAAATCCGGCTGTGCGTCCAATCGCGCGCCCATGATTGGAAGCGCCCGACCTGATCGCCAAACCGCCCACGCCTTGGCGGATCATGCGCTCGCCGTTTGCCGGCTTGTTGGGATGACCATGACCGATAAAATTTGAAGGGTAGTTTAAGTATCGCGATGAACGGGGTGTAAACGCGTTCTCGGCGCCGATTACCGTGAAATCGCAAAAGCGCTGGTTTCACGGGCATTGTTACGGAAGCGCGAAATTCGGTTTACCCTGTCATTTCGCAAAACGGTAACCATTGGCGCGATCGCGTCCTGCATTTCCAGCTGTCATCACCCCCGCGAAGGCGGGTGATCCAGTAATCCGCCGCGCAGGTGATAAATCGAAAGGCCACGGCGTACTGGGTACTCCGCTGGAGCCTGTCATCGGGCTCGTCGAAGGCGCGACCCGGTGGCGGAGTATGACGGCCGACTATGGAGCGTCGCGGGTACGAGCCCACCCCGGGCCTTGATGCCACAGGCGATCAGGACAATCATTCTGAAGGATTTGGGGGAATCAGAGCGCCGGCGCTATCGGCGCGGCATGGGAAACGAGGGCGTCGGCGAACACGTCAGGACCAGATTTCACTTGGGCAAAGATTGCCGGTGAAATTGCGGATCTCAAGATCCGCACCGAACGAAGAAAACTTGTTTCTTCTGCCGGACCGGTTTTCGTGAGAGCGAACTCTTTCGAAAATGCGATCCAGCCGTTTGACCTGATGTCTCGCCGACACCCTCTTTCGTCGACAGAGCCGTCCGATTTGAAATCTGCTTTTAAGAAGCAGATCGTTTCTGAAGGCTCTAGTGACGTGCCGGCATCAAGCCGCCGGCAATTTTCTTAAGCGAGATTACTTCTTCTTCTTGGCGACCTTGCGGGTCTTCTTCGCAGTCTTCTTCACTGCGCTCTTCGCCTTCTTTGCCTTCTTAGCTTTCTTGGCCATGTTGCCCTCCTGATGTAAGTGAGATGGCTTTATTGCTGCGTGCACTCGGGAATCGAAATGCACTACATCTCGAATACACCAACAGATCGAAAAAAACACTGTCCCACTTAAGGAAGTGTTGACGCACCGGCGAGCGAACGCGCGACGCACGCTCATCAGCAACACAACAATTCATCCGCGCAGCGATGCAGGTAGCGCGCAAAAATGCGACGCCGACGATTGTCAATTCGCAAGAAGCGACTGTGCCGCAGGTGTTTTCATTACTCGTACATTCGGCGATCGACGCGCGACCAACGTCATCCGGCTTGTCGAGTCCGGCCGAAGGCGCGTTGCGTGGACTCTGAGTCTCGGATTTTGGCAAGAAAAAAATTTTTCATCCCGACCGGCTTTGCGCCTCTTCGTGCTCGCCAAAACCGGTCTTTCGCGAGAATCGCCGCCGCCGATTCGGCGGTGCGGTTTTTCACGTCGCGCGATGCATCGCGACTTTTATGGTGAACGACCGGTGCACGACGCGCGCGCTTGGAGACGACGGCGACGACGCCGCCGTCACGTCACGACGTTCAGAGGCCGAGCTTGGACTTGAGCAGCTCGTTCACCGATTGCGGATTGGCCTTGCCTCCGGATGACTTCATCACCTGACCGACGAACCATTGGATTGCCGCTGGCTTGGCCTTCGCCTGCGCGACCTTGTCGGGATTGGCGGCGATGATGTCGTCGACCACCTTCTCGATCGCGGCGATGTCGGTGACCTGCTTCATGCCGCGCGTTTCGACCAGCGCGCGGGGGTCGCCGCCCTCCTGCCAGACGATCTCGAACAGATCCTTGGCGATCTTGCCGGAGATCGTGCCCTCGCCGATCAGATCGACGATTGTCCCAAGCTGTGTGGCCGAAACTGGCGACGTCGCAATGTCGCGGCCCTCCTTGTTGAGCCGCCCGAACAATTCGTTGATCACCCAGTTGGCGGCAAGCTTGCCATCGCGGGTTTTGTCGGCGAGCCTGGCCAGAACGGTTTCGTAGAAATCCGCGCTCTCGCGTTCGGCCACCAGCACGCTGGCGTCGTAGGGCGAAAGCCCAAAGCCGGCGATGAAGCGGGCCTTCTTCTGGTCCGGCAATTCCGGCAAGTTAGCCTTCAGATCGGCGACATAAGCTTCGCTGAACTCCAGCGGCAGCAGATCGGGGTCTGGGAAATAGCGGTAGTCGTGCGCCTCTTCCTTGGAGCGCATCGAGCGGGTCTCGCCCTTGTTGGGATCGAACAGACGGGTTTCCTGATCGATGGCGCCGCCATCTTCGAGAACGCCGATCTGGCGCCGCGCTTCATATTCGATGGCGTCACCAATGAAGCTGATCGAGTTCATGTTCTTGATCTCGCAGCGGGTGCCGAGCGGTTCGCCCGGCTTGCGGACCGAGACGTTGACGTCGGCGCGCAGGCTGCCCTTCTCCATGTCGCCGTCGCAGGTGCCGAGGTAGCGCAGGATCGAACGCAATTTTGCCACATAGGCTTTGGCCTGCTCGGACGAGCGGATGTCAGGCTTGGAGACGATCTCCATCAAGGCGACGCCGGACCGGTTGAGATCCACGAACGACAGCGTCGGGCTCTGGTCGTGCAGCGACTTGCCGGCGTCCTGCTCCAGGTGCAGCCGCTCGATGCCCACGGTGACGCTCTCGCCGCCCGCCAGTTCGACGATCACCTCGCCCTCGCCCACGATCGGCGATTTGTACTGGCTGATCTGGTAGCCCTGCGGCAAATCCGGATAGAAATAGTTCTTGCGGTCGAATACCGAGCGCAGATTGATCTGCGCGTTCAGACCGAGCCCGGTGCGAACCGCCTGCTTGATGCAGGCTTCATTGATGACCGGCAGCATGCCGGGCATCGCCGCATCGACCAGCGAGACATGGGTGTTGGGCTCACCGCCGAATTCCGTCGACGCGCCGGAGAACAGTTTTGAGTTCGAGGTGACCTGGGCGTGGATTTCCAGCCCGATCACCATTTCCCAATCGCCGGTGGCGCCCTTGATGAGCTTGCCGTTGCTTATATTCATGCGAGTCCGCCTCCGAGCAATGCAGAAACCATCAGCTCCCATTCGGTTTCGAGAGAACCGGTCGCAACCGGCTTGCCCGCCTGCCGGTACCAATAGCCGGCGTTGCCAAGATCGCCTTCGACGCGGTGCAGATAAGCATGGACCCAGGCTGAGTCAGGGGTGTGCTGATCCTGAGCGATCTTATGCGCCTCGTCCCAGTTGCCTTTGGCAGCCCACCACAGAGCGGCAAGCGGCGCGCCCAACTGTGGCGCAGGCGCGGCGCGCGATAGACTGGCTTTGAAATCCGCCATCTTCATCATCGCCTCGGCCGCGCGAACCGCCCCCTGGTGGCGCCCTTGATCAGCACGGATGGTTTGACTGACATGGGCAGCTTTTATCCCGACGGGGTCGGTTGGAAAACCCCTGAAACATTCCTGAGCGAAGCCAATTGCCTCAACGATTACCTCAAAGAGATTCGGGTCACTCGGTTCGGCACCGCTACCGGTGCTGCATCGAACGTCAGCGTGAACCAGGTCCCCTGGCCGCGGATGCTTTCGGCTCGGAACACGACATTCCGGGCATTCTCCTTCAGTGTCTGCAGGATCAAGGCGCCGAGTTTTCGCGGCGACGGCCATTCCAGATTCTCGCCCAGTCCAACGCCGTCATCGGATACGACAACGGTCACGCGACCGCCGTCCTGCTTGCAGATCAGCTTGAGCTGACCGGCGTTGCGGCCGACGAACGCATATTTCAGCGCGTTGGTCAGCATCTCGTTGATCAATAGCCCCGCCGGCATCGCGATGTTGATCGAGAGCGGGCAATAACCGGCTTCGATGTCGATTGCCACGCCTGGTATGGCGTTCACCTCCATCACCGAGGCCGCGACATTGGAAAGATATTGGCCGAGATCGATTTCGGGAGGGGCATTTTCCGCCGACAAGGTCCGGTACAGCACCGTCAACGCATCGATCCGGCTCGCAAGCCGCGCCAGGGCCACCGTCTCGCCTTCCGCAGCCGATCTCGCCTCCAGGCGGATCAGCGCCGTGATCAACTGCAAATTATTCTTCACCCGGTGCTGAAGCTCGCGCATCAGCATATCGCGATCGCGGATCTGGCTCTCGAACTGTTCGATCTGGGCCCGCTCCCGGCCGCCGACATCGACCAGCGCCGCGATCCGGAAATTCTCAACGCCGTCGTCGCTTTCGATCACCGAGGCATAGGCCTGCACGATGACGAGACGATCGACCGGGCCGGCGGGGCGGAACACGCCGATAAAATCCTCGCCGTCCCGGATCGCCTCGCCCAAGGTCTGGGCCGGGCCATCCTCGCTGAGAAAGCCATCGAGACAGGTCCAGCTCTGGCCCTCCACATGGGCTGATGCCATCGACATCAGATTCTCGAACGCCTTGTTGATGTAGACGACATGCTGCTCGGCACCGGAACCGCGCGATACCGCGACTGCGACCGGCGCATGATCGAGCAGGTGCTTGTATCTGTCGCTCTCGAGCGCCAAGGCGAGCTTCGACGAACCCAGAAGCTGATCGACCTGTTGGGAAGACGGGACACCGTCGTCGGCGGCACTCATACGCTAACCTTGCTCATGGGCAAACCATGACGAAGCGTGGCAAAAAACGCAACGCAAAAGCCCGTGGCAACGAAAATGGAACCTTACGCCCACCACTTCGGCGGCGTGAACCGTCCCGCCGCCTGCTCGATCACCTCGCCGAGCGAGAACAGCGTCTCTTCATCGAACGGACGGCCGATCAGTTGCAGCCCGAGCGGCAACGCCTGCGCGTCCCTGCCGGCGGGAACTGAGATTGCCGGCAACCCCGCCATGTTCACCGTCACCGTGAAGATGTCGTTGAGATACATCTCCACGGGGTCGGCGCCCTTTTCGCCGATACCGAATGCCGCCGATGGCGTCGCCGGCGTCAGGATCGCGTTCACACCTTTGGCGAAACAGTCCTCAAAATCCTTCTTGATCAAAGTGCGGACTTTCTGCGCGCGCAGATAATAGGCATCGTAGTAACCGGCCGAGAGCACGTAGGTGCCGATCATGACCCGGCGGCGGACTTCGGCGCCAAAACCTTCGGCGCGGGTGTTCTCATACATCTCGCCGATGCTGCGTCCGGGCACGCGCAGGCCGTAGCGTACGCCGTCGTAGCGCGCGAGGTTCGACGAGGCCTCCGCGGGAGCGACAATGTAATAGGCCGGCAGCGCGTATTTGGTGTGCGGCAGCGACACGTCGACAAGCTCGGCGCCCGCGGCCTTGAGCCAGCCCGCGCCCTCGGTCCAGAGTTTTTCGATTTCCGCGGGCATGCCGTCGAGGCGATACTCCCGGGGAATGCCGATCCTCATGCCCTTGACCGATTTTCCGATCGCGGCCTCGTAACCCGGCACCGCGCGATTGACCGATGTGGTGTCCTTGGGGTCGTGACCGGCCATCGAGCGCAGCAGGATCGCGGCATCCCGGACGGTCCGCGCAATCGGCCCGGCCTGATCGAGCGAGGATGCGAACGCGACGATGCCCCAGCGCGAACAGCGCCCATAGGTCGGCTTCACGCCGACGGTCGCGGTGAACGCCGCCGGCTGGCGGATCGAGCCGCCGGTGTCGGTCGCGGTCGCGCCCATGCACAACAGCGCCGCCACCGCCGACGCCGAGCCGCCGGACGAACCGCCGGGCACCAAGGTCGTGTTGGAGCCGTCGCGCCGCCACGGATTGACCACCGGACCGAAGCACGAGGTCTCGTTCGACGAACCCATCGCGAATTCGTCATTGTTGAGCTTGCCGAGCATGACGGCGCCATCGCGCCACAGCTGCGAGGTCACGGTGGATTCGTAAGTCGGCACGAAATTGCCAAGG
>WNGI01006839.1_pt1 | contig 10398 bp, 13 predicted proteins | sample 5400621 | NCBI WGS metagenome assembly WNGI01 (sample SAMN13153374, study PRJNA577476) | soil metagenome | isolation source: 20 cm soil or saprolite under Garry oak tree replicate 1 | place: USA:California | collected 2016-06-15 | reverse complement strand
GCTAGCGGGATCGCTGCGGTGAGTCGTAGGTGGGCGTCTAGCACCGCGGTACTGCACGCGCTCAGCCGGTACAGCAATGCAGTACCGGACCGAGAAAAAATTGATGAAGGTGAATTGCATGAAGTTGTCAAAATTGGTTCAACCGGTTGAAAAGAAACGAAAATGCTTTAGGTCTACCGCTTGGAACATTTATCGGCCCGAAAATCGATTGGACCGATTGGGACTACAAAAGTGATTGAAAACAAGATGTTAGCTAGACGCTTTTCTGTGGCGCCCTTGATGGATTGGACTGACAGGCATTGCCGGTTCTTCCACCGCCTGATGACGCGGCGTGCGCGACTTTACACCGAGATGCTGACGACCGGCGCTGTTATTCACGGCGACCGCCAGCGTCTGCTCGGCTTCGAGGCAGGCGAACATCCGGTGGCGCTGCAGCTCGGCGGTTCGGAGCCAGGCGATCTCGCGACGGCGGCGAAAATCGGCGCGGATTTCGGCTATGACGAAATCAATCTCAATGTCGGATGCCCCTCGGATCGGGTGAAGGATGGCCGGTTCGGCGCCTGCCTGATGGCGGAGCCGGCGCTTGTCGCCAAAGGCGTCCAGGCCATGAAGCGCGCCGTCAACGTTCCGGTCACGGTGAAATGCCGGATCGGCATCGACGATCAGGATCCGGAAATCGCGCTCGATGCGCTGGCGCGCGGCGTCGTCGCTGTCGGCGCCGATGCGCTGATCGTGCACGCCCGCAAGGCCTGGCTCAATGGATTGTCGCCGAAGGAAAATCGCGACGTCCCGCCGCTCGACTATGACATCGTATATCGGCTGAAGGCGTCGATGCCGGGCGTGCCCATCATTATCAATGGCGGCATCGCGGGTCTCGAGGAGGCGAGGGAGCACCTTGCGCATGTCGACGGCGTTATGCTGGGGCGCGCCGCCTATCAGGAGCCTTGGCGACTGCTCACCGTCGATCCCGAACTGTTCGGCGAGGCGGCGCCGCAGGCGACGATGGAGGACGTATTCGAGGCCATGATGCCCTATATCGAGGATCAGCTCGCGCGGGGCACGCGGCTGCATTCGATCACGCGGCATTTCGTCGGCGCATTTCATGGCGTGCCGGGGGCGCGCGCGTTTCGCCGTCACCTCGCCGAGAACGGCGTCAGGCCCGGCGCCGGCGTGAACGTTCTGCGCGACGCGATTGCGCTGGTCGAGAACCGTGTGGCGGCCCCGATCGCCGCGTGAGATTGAAATAGGCGATCCGGAAAAGCGGGAACCGGTTTATGGCACCCTCAGCTTGCGCCTCCTTTGGGAGACACCGGCTTCATCGCTTGTTTGAAACTTGATCTGCGGGCAAACGCCCCGCAGGTCTCGATGGTAGGCAGGTGCAAGACGGTCAACGGTCGCCCTCCAGAACCTCGGCAACTTCATAAAGATGCGGATCGATTTCATCGGTCAAATCGTCGAACTTGCGCCAGGCCTTGCGAAAGTCGGGTGCTTTGTGGGCCGATTGCAGCAGCTCACGATTTTGCCATTGGACGTAGTTCACGATGCGTCGTCCATCGAGGCTTCGGTGCAGGCTGATCGAGACAAAGCCTGGCTGTCGCGCCATGAAGCGCGCTCGTTCCGCCATTAATGACAGCGCCTCTTGCTGCTTCTCCGGCTCGGCTTCGATAACGGTGATCTGCGTGACGGTCCGATGGTCTGTCTGAATTTGGGGCATGCAAGGTCTCCCTTTTTCAAATCAACATAGCTCAGTAGCAAGACGCGGCTGCGCGAACCCGTAGTGTAGCGTTCGATCTTCATCGGTCGATCTCCCCGAACACGATATCGAGCGATCCGATGATAGCGGAAACGTCAGCCGGCATGTGGCCGCGTGCTAGGCACGAAAGGGGCGGCCTGGTTGGACCACCCCTTTGTCGCGATGCTCAAGTTACCGACAGAAGTGCCGCAACCCGTCGCCACCAAGATACCAAGTACCCGGTTCACAGCCACCATTGTAATAGGCATAAGCGTCCGGCGCGGTGACGATCGCATCGCCCGGGACGACAGCAATGTAGCCGGGCCGGCCATAGTCGCCGTCATAGCTTCCGTATTGCCCGCGCGATGTGCCATGCACGCCATAGCCGCCGGTAAGATAATCGGCAAACGGGTGTGCCTGACCAAGTGCAGCGGGTTCCTGGATGGCTTCCTGCGCCACCGCAGCGGTCGAAAGGGCGCCCGAAAGGATCGCTGCCGCGCCCAGAATTCTCAAGCTCGTCATCGTGTTCTCTCCTTCCATAGTGCGTAGCGCCAACACGCCGCGGAAAAGGATGTTCCCGTGACAACAGGCTATCCAGTTCAAACGGCAGTTAGGTTCCAGACCATGCATTGCGCGGAGAACGTTCAGGGGCTCTTGCGGAACCTCCGCCGCGATTGGTGCGTTCGCCTTTACCGGCACCGGAGGTGACCATGCCGTTTTCCTTGAGTTCATACCTGTTGGGAGTTGGAACGGTCGTCGGCGCGCTCGCGCTCGGCGTCGGCAGCGGCGTGCTGGTGACCAAAACCGCGGTGCAGGAAACCGCCGCGGCAGGGCCGACCGGAGCTGAGCGCGTTGCCCGCGCTGAACCGATGCCTGTTGCCGCTCCGCAACTGGCGGGTGCAAAGGAAAATCCCGCGCCACCCGTTGAGCCAGCGCCGGCCGTTCGCCCCGATCCTGTTCCCTCAGCTCAAACAGAAACGCCGAAGGCGGATATTCGAAGCGAAGCGGGCGCAAAGCAACCGGAGCCGCCGAAGCAAGGCGGGCCGGAAAATCAGACGGAACAGAGGGAAGCGGCGCAGAAGAAGGCGGCGGAGCGCAGGGTGGAGCGACAGAAAAACTATCCGGAGCGAAAGGCCAGATCGTTGACGGCCATCAGAACGAAGCAGCGACCGTTAGAGTGGCAGGACCAGCCCGAACCGCCGGAGTTCGCGTTCGGCCGCGAAGAGCCGCGTTGGGATCGGTTCCGAATGCTAGGCCCCCCGCCATTCGACCGTTCGGAGGATCGCGACGACTGACCGTTTTGTGGCTGGATACTGGCATCGCCAGTTCAAGGCGGCCAGGCGAGGGTGTGGCATTGTTGCCGCCGACGATCAACGAGCGGAACGGTTTTGTCCTGTATGCGTTCGGTGGTTTCGACAGGAATTTCGCAGGGATGTGCAATGAGTTTCCCGTGGCCGGTTACGGACGATGAATTGGCTCTCAACAATGCTCTGGACATCGCCATGCGCTATTTCGATCTGCCCCATGACGAAGAGCAGTATGCCGGCGTGGAATCCTTCGCAGGGGAGGCAATCATGGCGGAGTGGCGACGCGGCGTCAGGAACAAGGTCGTCCTCGCCAACAAGGCGATAGCGGAAGTCGAGGAGCATCACCCGCTCGGGAAAAAACTAAGTCCGGCGTCGTGAGTTTTTGCTGGCCTTAGCGAAGGAATTTGACGCGCGGCGGAGACCCCGCGAGCGCGTTACATTCCAAGGTCTTGAAAGGCCTTCCGGCATGCTCGGCCAAGTTGTTCACGCTTTTGCTGGAGGCACTGGCGGAATACGCTAGGGATAGCCGTGCAGCATCAGCCGGTCGGCGCGAACTTCCCAGCTCTCCAGCCGGTCCAGAAAACTCATGCCAAGCAGATTGGTTTTCATTTGTCCGCGCGGCACCACCAGCGCCGGCACCGAGCGCTCGACCAACTTGCCGATGGCGAGACGGTTGAGCGTTAACCGCGCCGCTCTGGTGCGGCCCCCGGCGGTCTCGACGTCGACGTCATATTCGAGCAATTCCAGCGGCAGCCCGGCGGCCTTGGCGGTCTCATAGGTCAGTACGACCGACGTCGCCCCGGTATCGATCAGCATCGGCGCGCTCACGCCGTTGACCTTGGCGCGCAAGGAGAACTCGCCGGTCTGCCCGCGCGGGATCTGCACGGCGCGCGTCGGCGATGTCGCCCGCCTGCGCATCAATTCGGCGACCGTGTCGCTGGCGCGCGCGATCTGTTCCGGATCGCCATAGGCGACCACCGCGCCGGCCGTCGCCGCGAGCATGATAATGACCAGCAGAACACGGCTCACTGCGCGCCTCCCGTACAATGGCTGCCGTGGGTCACTCGGGTTTTGAACCGGCCGCCACCGCCGGCGGCACCAGCCCGGCGTCGGCCATGCGCGCGGCGAGCTCTGCCATCACCGCATGCCGCTCCGCGCTTTCCATCCGGTGCCAGCGCGCGATCTCCGGCAAGGTACGTCCACAGCCGAAACAGAGGCTGGTTTTGGGATCGATCATACAGACTGCGATGCACGGCGTTTCTTTGCTCATTGGGGGAGTGTGAAATGGTTTCGGTCAATTGCGCAAGCGCTCCCGTTACAATCCGGTACCGGCACTCATGATGGGCTTGTTGCGGGCCCGGCGCTTCTCGTCGCCGGTGGGCGTGCTGGCGATTTCCGGCTGCAGCGGCGGCGCGTCCTCGCTCATCGGCGCCAGCGCGGACATCACGCGCTCCGGCGGGAAGGTCACGATCACTTCCGTCCCGATCCGGAGCTTCGATTTCAGCGTGAACGTGCCGCCATGCATGTCGATCAGGCTCTTCGCAATCGGCAGTCCGAGGCCCGCGCCCTGTTCGGCCGATTTGATCGAGTTGGAGCCCTGGCCGAACGAGGCCAGCACGATCGGGATTTCATCCTCGGCGATACCCGAGCCGGTGTCCTTGACGCTGAGATATTGCCCGCCCGAGGCGGTCCATCCGACCTTCAGCCAGATCTCGCCGCCCTGCGGGGTGAACTTGATCGAGTTCGACAACAGGTTGAGCACGATCTGCCGCGTCGCGCGCTCATCGCCCCAGATCCGCGGCATGCCCTGCTCGAACACCTCGTGAATGGTGATACCGCGGCTCGAGGCGCGCAGTTTCAGCAAATGATGGCAATCGGCGACGACGTGCACGAGGGAGACGGCTTCCTCGTTGAGTTCATACCTTCCGGCTTCGATGCGTGACAGATCGAGGATTTCGTTGATGAGATTGAGCAGATGCACGCCGGAATTGTGAATATCGGCCGAATATTCCTTGTAAACCGGCACGGTGTGAGGGCCGAAGATCTCGCTCTTCATCACCTCGGAAAACCCGAGGATCGCATTCAGCGGCGTGCGTAACTCATGGCTCATTTGCGCCAGAAACCGCGACTTGGCGACATTGGCCGATTCCGCGCGATGACGCGCCTCATCGGATATCGATTTCGCCTGCTCGAGTTCGCCGATCAGCGCGTCCTTTTCGGCGCGCGCCTCCAGCGTCGCCAGCGTCGTCGAATGCAGGCGATGGGCGAGCAGCGCGAAATAGCCCTCCGCGGCGAGCGCCAGCAAGGCGAGCACGTAATTGTCGAAGGTGCCGCTCAGCACGAAATTCAGTGCGATCGCCGCCGTGACCGGCGCGGTTGTCGCCAGTGCGGCGATCGGCAGGCTCGCCGCCAGCATGCTCGATACCGCGATCACCAGCAGCATCAGGAACATCATCAGCGTGTTCGAGACCACATCGAGGCTGGCGGGATGGATCAGGATCGCGGTCCAGCACAGGCCGTACAAGAGATCGAGCAGGACAAATTGCGTTCGCCATTTGCGGGTGATGGTGAGCGAGGCTGGCTCGCGCAGGAACCTGCCGCAATTGCTGATGATGACGGCATGAATGCAAAGCATGCCGCAGGTCCACGCGGCGGCGGAAATCGGCTGCATCCAGAAGCCGAATAGGAGGCCTGTTGCCACCACAAGCAGCATGACGACATAGGATGCCGACATGCGCGTCTGGGCGTATTGCCGAAGCAGCTCGCGATCGAAGGCGGGGCGGGTTCCACTGGTTGACGTTAACCGGTCGCGCGCCTCGCGTACCCGCTGTGCGGCGACGCGGCGGTTATTCACCGGCGGTGCGACAGGCGTTTCAGCCGGAAGCTGGACGACTTCTGGCTTATCGGCGGGGTTACTCATCAAACAACACAAATCCTGCCCGCCGACGGAGCGGGCTTTTGCATTGTCTATCTCTGGGGCTAAATTATTAAGAGCTGCCTTAAAGAGCTAAAGAAACTCCTTAATGAGCGGTTAAATTAACCTATGTGGCAGGCTGCCGAGGTTACTGTTCCAGCCGGGCTGCGTGATCTAAATCATGGCAAACGGATCCCAGTAGTCGTAAAATTATCGACGATAGATCGAAAGCCATTGAACGGCACCTTCGATGAAAAACCCAGTTCGCTCAATTGATGAGCCGGAGCCGAAGAAAGCATCACGCGCCGATAGGCCTCCGACCGAAGGGTTCGTGCTGATTGTCGACGGCCATTTCAAGTCGGAATTTGACACCGCCGAGGCTGCCGAGGCATCGGGCCGGAAACTGAAGTCGGCTTATCCGATGCTTCAGATCGAGATCTATGACGCCGCTGCAAAGACCCGAACGTTGTTGAGCTAGGAAACTTGGGCTATCGCGCCGTCATGTGCGCCGTCTGCGGCCGTGCCGGGCAGGGTGGTAGAGCGGGGCCCGGACGAGCGGCCATCCGAGCCGCCTGCACAAAACCGGAACCGCACCCCGGGACCATGCAAGCGCGAACTTATCTCACGGGATCATGGAACAAATTGATCTTGAGCAATGCTTACCTAGGCAGGCAACCAGAGCGTTTTCAAGCGAAGTGGACGCCGGTTCGCGTCCAGAAAACGCGTCAAATAAAGACTCTAGTCGTCATCTGACAGGAGCAGAAAAATGGCTCTCCTAAAGCGCGAACTGTATCGTCAGGTAAGCGGCCCGGAGATCACCCACGCGGATCGTTGCACGCTCGTTTTCGATACCGATGTCAAGAACTTGTACGTGGAGCGAGAAGTGGCGCATTTGGACGTGAAGGCCGGGGGCGCAATTGAGTTCCGAACCGACATCATGGACATCGCGGGATATCTGACCCAGGGCGGTCAAACCGCCGGACACCGCGAACTCTGGCGATTACTGCGAACGCTGTTCAAGGAAGACAGCAATCCCGACGGAGAGATGAATTAGAGCAGGATCCGGAAAAGCATGCCCTCGGGCCACGCCCCGATGGGTGAAGGCGGGTTTTCCCTCGGGACAAACGCGAAGCGTTTGCCCGCAGAACCTCAAACAGAGATGGGATCATGATCCGATTCAAACTAGTCGGATCGTGATCTCGCCCGTTCAAATTCGCTGCTTTGAACGGGGTCGCTCTCAGCGCCCCCGCGCGAAGATCGCTCCGTCGGTTAGCTGACCGGCAGTCGAGCCCGATCTCGGTTTCGCGCTCCCGGCACTCAGCGCTCCAGCCGCGCCAAAAGGCTGGAAGTGTCCCAGCGCTTGCCGCCCATCTTCTCGACTTCGGAATAGAACGCATCGACCAGGGCGGTGACCGGGAGGCTCGCTCCGTTGCGCCGCGCCTCGGCCAGGCAAATCGAGAGATCCTTGCGCATCCATTCCACCGCAAAACCGAAATCGAACTTGCCCTCGTTCATGGTCTTGTAGCGGTTCTCCATCTGCCAGGATTGGGCGGCGCCTTTGGAGATGGTGTCGATGACGGCGTTGATGTCGAGCCCGGCCTTCTTGGCGAAGTGAATACCCTCCGAAAGACCTTCGACCAGGCCGGCGATGCAGATCTGATTGACCATTTTTGTTAATTGACCGGAGCCGGCCGCGCCCAGCCGCTTGCACATCCGCGCATAGGCCGCGATCACGGGCTCGGCGCCCGCATAGGCGTCTTCGGTGCCGCCGCACATCACGGTCAACGCGCCGTTTTCCGCGCCGGCTTGGCCGCCCGATACCGGGGCGTCGACGAATTTGAAGCCAAGCTTGGTCGCCTCGGCGTCGAGTTCACGCGCGACTTCCGCGGAAGCGGTGGTGTGATCGACAAAGGTCGCGCTCTTCTTCATGCCGGCAAAGGCGCCGTCGGCGCCGAGCGTGATCGCGCGCAGGTCGTTGTCGTTGCCGACGCAGGCCATCACGAAATCCTGGCCTGCGGCGGCGGCTTTGGGCGTCGGAGCCGTCTTGCCCCCGAACTTCTCGGCCCAGGCTAGCGCCTTGGCCGGCGTCCGGTTGAAAACCGTCACCTCGTGGCCACCTTTTTTCACGAGATGTCCTGCCATGGGGAAACCCATCACGCCGAGACCGAGAAAAGCGACTTTAGCCATGTTTGCAACCTTGGGGTTTCGCCGGCATTGACTAGCCGGACCGTGTTCTGGAGGAGCGGTGGGGGCTGGTTCGGCCTTCGAACAGACCCCACCTGAAGACGAGGAAGCGGCACCATAAACCCTGCGCCATGAAGGGCAACGCCCCCGTTTGGCGGCTGGGCCGGGTTTTATGCTAGGATAGTGGCCTGAAGGCTGGGATTTCAACATCACGGGAGTGACATCGCATGAGCGTAGGCGTGCTCGATCATTTCAACATCCGGACCCGCAAGCTAGCCGACACGGTTCGGTTCTATGAGGACATTCTCGGACTGGAAAAGGGCGACCGGCCGAATTTCGCCTTTCCCGGGGCCTGGATGTACAGCGAGGGCAAGGCGGTGGTGCATCTGGTCGATATTTCCAAGACCGACGAGCCACAGAAGGCGGATTCCGGCGTTGTCCATCACGTCGCTTTCGCCAGCCGGGGCTTTGCCGGGATGAAGCAGCGCCTGGAGTCCAAAAGGATGGAATTCGACTCGCGACAGGTTCCGGGCGGCGATCTCTGGCAGATCTTCGTCAATGACCCCAATGGGGTCATGATCGAACTGAATTACGAGGCCGCCAAGGAGCAGGGCGCCGGATCGGCACCGGCCGAGCGCCGGGACGATGTTGGGGCCAGATAGCCTTTTGAGCGCGCCCGCTCTAAGGGTCGCATCCGAAAATAGTTAGGAGATGCGCCGTGAGCGTAACGCAACAACAGATTCTCGAAGTTCTCGGCAAAGTGAGGTCGCCGCGCGGCGTCGCCTTGCCCAGTGCCAATGTGCTGTCGGCCATCACGGCCAACGACGGCAAGGTGTTCTTCTCGATCAATGTCGAGGCCACCGAAGCCCGCGCCTGGGAAAGCGTGCGCGCCGAAGCGGAAGCTGCCGTGCGCGCCATTCCCGGCGTCACCGTCGCCATGATCGCCTTGACCGCCGAGCGCAAGCCGGGTGCCGCGCCGCCACCGCACCGCCACGCCCAGGGCGTGCCGCACGTCTCCTCGCACAAGCCGCCGCAAAGTCCGGCATCGCCGATGTCAAAGCAGTCGGAAATCCCCGGTGTCGCGGCCGTGATCGCGGTGGCCTCCGGCAAGGGCGGCGTCGGAAAATCGACCACGGCGCTCAATCTCGCCTTGGGCCTGCGCGATCTCGGTTTGCGCGTCGGCCTGCTCGACGCCGACATCTACGGGCCGTCGGTGCCGAGGCTGACCGGCATTCGCGAGAAGCCGCAGCTCAACGACGACCGGAAAATGATTCCGCTTCAGCGTTTCGGCCTTGCGATCATGTCGATCGGTTTTCTGGTCGAAGAGGATACCGCGATGATCTGGCGCGGGCCGATGGTGATGTCGGCCATCACCCAGATGCTGCGGGATGTCGCCTGGGGAACCCTTGATATTCTCGTGGTCGATATGCCCCCCGGTACCGGCGACGCGCAATTGACGCTGGCGCAGAACGTGCCGCTGAAGGGCGCGATCATTATCTCGACGCCGCAGGACCTTTCCCTGATCGATGCACGGCGCGGGCTCGCGATGTTCAAGAAGGTGAATGTTCCGGTGCTCGGCATCGTCGAGAACATGAGCTATTTCCAGTGCCCGCATTGCGGCACGCGATCGGACATCTTTGGTCACGGCGGCGCACGGCATGAGGCGGAACGGCTGGCGGTGCCGTTTTTGGGTGAGATTCCGCTGCACATGTCGATTCGCACTTCCTCCGATTCGGGGACGCCGGTTGTGGAAAGCGAGCCCGATGGTCCGCACGCGGCGATCTACCGGGCGATCGGTGCCAAGGTCCGCGATCAGCTCCAGGGCGTTATCGCCGCGGCATAGAGCGTTTTCAAGCGAAAGCCTGCCCCGGACTTGATCCGGGGGGAGACCGGTTTGCGTCCAGAAAACGCGTCAAACCAGGAATTTAGAGCCCCGTTTCGATTCAGTCGAAACGGGGCTCTAGCCCATTTTCCGGGCCGCATGCGACTTTCGTTTAATCGGTGCAGCCATGCCTTTGTCGCGTTTTCGCGGCCGAACTTCCGTGTTAAAGCGCCCCCGCCAGAGCACCTTCGGCAGCCGCGCAAATCTCCTCGCCGATGAGATGCTCCAGGAAATCTGGGAAACGCCCCAACAAGGAGATGCCTGAATGAAGCGTCGTGATTTTTTGAAAGTTTCCGCAGCCGGTGCTGCGGCCACCGCGGTGGCCTCGCCGGCGATCGCGCAATCCTCGCCCGAGATCAAGTGGCGCCTGACGTCAAGT
>WNGI01006837.1_pt1 | contig 10398 bp, 10 predicted proteins | sample 5400621 | NCBI WGS metagenome assembly WNGI01 (sample SAMN13153374, study PRJNA577476) | soil metagenome | isolation source: 20 cm soil or saprolite under Garry oak tree replicate 1 | place: USA:California | collected 2016-06-15 | reverse complement strand
ACCTTTGGATGGAAGTACGTGGTCTTCTGCGGAAGCCGCTCTCCCGAATCGGCCACTCGCTGGAGCGTCTGCGGATCCACGGCGCGCAGCAGGACCGCCGTCGCGCCACTCTCCGCGGCGGTGATCGCGGCATTCGTGTCGTGCTCGTACGTGATCTCGGCGCCGGCGTCGCGGGCACCGCGAAGCAGCAGCTCCTCCGCCTGCGCCACCGGCAGGTCGCGCCAGGCTGACGGCAACGCGGAGAGGTCGGCCTCCGCGCGAAGCTGCAGCTGCGTGTAGTGGCCGTCGCGCACGATGACGATGCCCGGCTGCATGTCGCCCAGGGTGCCGGCATCGATCTCCGCGCGCTCGAAGGAGCGATCGATCGCGCGATCGAGGGCATCACCGCCGTCCCGGACGATGCGGTGCGTCGCGAGAATCCGGAGCCCCGCGTCGTCGAGCGCGCAGAGGTACGCGAGGGTGAAGCGCTGCGGCGCATCCGCGCTGCCGTCGCGCTCGCCGAGATAGGTGAGCGCGGTCTCGTAGCGATGGTGGCCGTCCGCGATATAGAGGCGGCGCTTTGCGAACGCCTCGCGAAGCTCGCCCATGGCGAGTCGGTCGCCGATCGCCCACACGCGGTGCACCTCGTACCCCACTGTCGCCTCGGCGAGTGGCCGCATTCCCTCGACGCGGCGGCTGATCGCGCCCGTGATCTCCCCTCGCGTGTCCGCGTACATCGCGAATACCGCGCTGGTGTTGGTCCGCGTCGCGCGCAGCAGCGCGAGTCGGTCGGCCTTCGCCTTCGGAAAGGTCAGCTCGTGCGGCATGATCACGCCCTCCTCGGGGGCGTGAAGGCGGAGCGCGCAATGGATGCCGCGTCGTCGCACTCGCGTGTTTCCCGCAAGGAACTCGTGATCGTGCACATACAGCGCGGGCGAGGCGTCTTGCTTCATCACGCTACGCAGCCGCCAGGTGGAAAGCTCCGCCGCCGCGGCGGTATAAGGATCACCGTCGGGCTTCGGATATTCCACGCGCACGAAGTTGTGCGGGCTCAGGCCATAGAGACGATCGCGCTCGGCATCGCTGATCACGTCGTAGGGCGGGCAGAGAAGATCGCCGAGCGGACCAGCTTGATCGGCGAAGCGCAGCGCGCGAAGCGGAGCGATCTCGGCCACCTCCCGATTCTGCGGCACGCGTGCGGTGCGACTAGAGTCAGCGGCGCGAGCCGGGCAGGCGGGAGGTATGAAGATGCGAGGTGCACGGGCATTCGCGCTCGCGGCGGCCGCGGCGATCCTCGTTACGGCGTGTTCAACCACTGGTCCGTCGGCAGGCGGCGGGGGAACCGATCAGGGCAAGCCATTCGTTTTCGCGTCGACGCAGTTCACGCCCGTGCTCGAGCAAGAGAACGTACGCAAGAAGATCCTCGCGACCTATCAAGGCGCGAGTGTCGACTTCATCACCGACCAGGAGCCGGTCATTCTCAACCGAATCGCAGCCGAGGCGAAGGCGGGGGGCCAGGGCCAGACGGGACTCGCCGGACTCGAGAACGGACAGTTCAGCGGCCTCGCCGCGGAGGGTTACTTCGAAGACCTGGCCAAGCTCGCCGATAAGCATAAGGACAAGAAGATCCCCCAGGACATGCTCACTCTCGGCAAGCTGGGTGGCAGCGCGCAGGTCTACATCCCGTGGATGCAGGCGACGTACTTCATGGTCGCGAACAAGAAGGCGCTTCAGTACTTACCGAGCGGTGCCGACGTAAACGCCCTCTCCTACAAGCAGCTCATCGAGTGGGCGAAGAACATCACCGAGAAGACCGGACAGCGCCGGTACGGCTTTCCGCTCGGCGCCGGGACGACCCCGGGACTCATCCACCGGCTCATCCAGGGCTACTTCTATCCGTCGTATACCGGCGGGCTGGTGACGACCTTCAAGAACGCCGACGCCGTCGCGATGTGGAACGACCTCAAGGAGCTTTGGAAGTACAGCAATCCCCAATCGACCACATACGCCAACCTCCAGGAGCCGATGCAGGCAGAGGAGGTCTGGCTCGGCCTCGACCACGCCGCTCGCTTGATCGAGGTGCTCAAGGCGAAACCCGACGACTTCATTGCCTTTCCCGCGCCTGCCGGACCGAAAGGCCGCTACTACATGAGTGTCGTCATCGGCCTCGCCATCCCGAAAACGACGCCAAACCGCGCGGGCTCGGAGGCGCTCATCGATCACCTTCTGAAGCCGGAAACGCAGCTCATCACCCTCCGCGAGAACAGCTTCTTCCCGGTTGTCGACGTGAAGCTCCCCGACGACCTGGGTAAGGGCCTCAAGCTCGAGGCCGACGCGGTCGCCAAGCAGGCGAACTCCAAGGACGCCAGGGTCGTCCCGCTGCCCGTCGGACTCGGCGCGAAGGGCAACGAGTTCAACAACGCCCTCGTAAATACGTTTGTTCGGATCGTCCTGAAGAACGAGCCGATCCAGACCGTGCTGGACGAGCAGGCGCCGCTGGTCCAGAAGGCGATCACCGACGCGAACGCGAAATGCTGGGGTCCTGATGGGACGTCGAGTGGTCCCTGCCAGGTGAAGTGATCTAAGGGGGGAGGAGGATGCGAACGCGCGGCGAACAGTTTCTGCCGTTCGGGCTCCTTCTCCCCTCAGTCGGCTTCCTCGCGCTCCTGATCGTCATTCCCATGTTTCAAGCGCTGCTCCTCGCATTCGTCGCGGAGAAAGGCGGCTTCACGCTCGAGCATTTCCAGCAGATGTTCGGCGACGTCAACTTCAGCGACGCGTGGCGCAACACCGTGCTGTTGCTGATCCTCATCGTGCCGCTGCAGCTGGTGCTCGCGCTCGCGATGGCGCTGCTGATCAATTCACGATTTCGGGGCCACGGCTTCTTCCTCTACATCTACGCGATCCCGCTCGCGATCTCCGATCTAGCGGCGGGCATCCTCTGGCTGGCGGTGTTCACCGAGCGCGGTTATTTGAACAGCACGCTGCAGAACGCCGGCGTCATCCAGCAGCCGATCATCTATCTATCGTTCGAGAATTTCGGCGGGATCCTGAGCGCCATCGTCATCGCCGAGTCCTGGCGGGCCACAGCCATCGTCCTGCTCATACTCATCGCCGGTCTCCAGCTCATCCCACGCGACTTCTTCGAGGCCGCCGATCTCTTTGGGGCCGACCGCATCCGGCGCACGATCCATGTGGTCCTTCCGCTGCTCCGACCGAGCCTGCAGTCCGCGCTCATCATCCGCACGATCTTCGCGTTCCAGACCTTCGCGGTCGTGTTCGCGCTGGCTGGTCGGAACATGCCGGTCCTCGCCGGCGAGGCGTACGTGTGGTACGCGGGGAACCGCAACGAGCATCTGGCTGCGGCGTACGCCGTGCTACTCCTCGGGTTGACCGTCTTCGCCACGGTGGTCTACCTGCGCGTGCTCGGGCTGCGCGAGGCGGAGGTCCAGCGATGAACGCGCGAGTCCTCGACAGAACCCTCATCTACGGGAGCGCGATCCTGCTCGCGGTCTGGGTGCTGATCCCGTTCTACATCATCGCGATCTCCGCCTTCACACCGCAGGCGAAGATCTTCGACTACCCCAAGCCGCTCATCCCGACGAGCTTCTCGACCGACACGATGCAATTCTTCGTCGAGGCGCGCGGAGTCATCCCATCGGTGATCAACAGCCTGCTCGTCGCGGTCTTCACGATCGTGTTCGGGCTGGCCCTGGGCACCCCGGCGGGATACGCGCTCGCCCGCTTTCACTTCCGAGGGCGAGAAGCGTTCCAGGTCATCGTCCTGGCCACAAAGATGTTCCCGATCGCGATCCTTTCGATCCCGCTCGCGGTGACCTTCCTGCAGCTCGGCCTCTACGACAACCTGGTGAGCGTCGCCCTCGTGCATACCGCGATGGCCCTGCCGTTCGTCATCCTGGTCACCGGCGGAGTGTTCGTTGCTGTCTCGCACGAGCTCGAAGAGGCGGCGCAGACGCTCGGCTGCAGCCGCTGGGGCGCGTTCCTCCGCGTGGCTTTGCCGCTCGCGCTCCCTGGACTGGCCGCGGCCGCGATCTTCACCTTCGTGATCTCGTGGAACGAGGTCTTCGCGGCGACGATCCTCACGCTGCGCGCCCGTACCCTGCCGGCGCAGGTGCTCGCCGGGCTCGGAACCTCGCCACTCGGCTTCAAGTTCGCGGGCGGTCTGTTCATGGCGCTGCCCGCGGTGGTCTTCATCTTCATGATCCGCCGCTACCTCATCAACCTCTGGGGATCGCGCTGATGGCCGGGATCGGGATCGAGAACGCGACCAAGCTCTTCGGAAAGACGCTGGCCCTCAAAGGGATCTCGCTCGACATTCGCGACGGCGAGTTCATGGTCCTGCTCGGCCCGTCGGGATGCGGCAAGACGACGCTGCTGCGGTGCGTCGCGGGTCTGGAGCGTCTCGACGGCGGCAGGGTCCGGATCGGCGAGCGCGATGTCACCGATCTCGCGCCGCGCCACCGCAACATCGCGATGGTGTTCCAGAGCTACGCCGTGTTCCCGCACATGACCGTGGCGAGCAACATCGGATTCGGCCTGCGGATGCGTCGCGTTCCGAAGGCGCAGATCGACACGCGCGTTCGCGAGGGCGCCGACCTCCTCGGCCTGGTGCCGTTCCTCGAGCGTTACCCCGCGCAGCTTTCCGGCGGTCAGCGCCAGCGCGTCGCCGTCGCCCGCGCGCTCGTCATGGACGCGCCGGTGCTGCTCATGGACGAGCCGCTCTCGAACCTCGACGCGCTCCTCCGCCTTCAGGCCCGCGCCGACCTGAAGCGCCTGCACAAGGAGGTGAAACGCACCACGATCTATGTGACGCACGACCAGGTCGAGGCGATGAGCATGGGCGACCGCATAGCGGTGATGCGCGAGGGGGCGATCGAGCAGATCGGCGCGCCCATGGACATCTACGACAACCCCGCATCCCAGTTCGTCGGCGGGTTCATCGGGTCACCGCCGATGAACTTCCTTCGCGGTGCTTTGCGCGACGGGGCCTTCGCCGGCGAGGGCTTCAGCGTTCCGATGTCCCGTCGTCGCGACGACGTCCAGGGACGGGAAATGGTCCTCGGTGTGCGCGCCGAGCACATCACGATCGGAGCGGAAGGCATTCTCGCTCGCGTGATGGTGGTCGAGCCGCTCGGATCGCACGCGCTTGTCACCGCGCTGGTCGGAAAGACGGCGGTGAAAGTGCAGGCGCCGATCGACGTAGACGTGCGGGCCGATCAGACGATCAATCTGCGCTTCGACGAGGCCACGGTCCGCTGGATGGACGCGGGAACAGGCGCCGCGGTCCAGCACTGATCACCAAACGACTCGATCCGCGCAAGCCGTACAAGCCGCTCGACTTCGGTAACGGCATCGTCGCTGGATCGGTCGCGCCCAACGGGCGCTTCGTTTCGCTTGGCACGGCTCACCAGAGGATCGGGCGCCTCTGGCTCACCGGGACCGAGCCGTTCCCCGAGTCGTCCCGCGGTGATGAACGCGCGGTACGTGAGCATCGCGCGGCGCTCGCCGCACCCAGCCGTCCCACCTTCGGTTTGTCGTTCCTCGAAGGCCCGGCCGATGCGTTCCTGGTCGAAGACTCACTTCCCCTCGCGGTCCACGATCGCGACGAGGCACGGATCGAGGTCACGACCGTGGCCCCGCGAGGCCGCACCGGCGCGGTCCAGATCGTCCGCGTCATAGCTCGCGCGCCACTGCGCCTCGTGCCGGAGTGGAGCGGGCACCCTCGGCTCGGTCGGGCCGACTACACCCAGATCACCGAGGGTGGGCCGCTGCCGCATCCACCCGTCGCGCCGCGACAAGGACGCGACGGCGCCGCGTTGTGGATCGAAGACGCGGCCCTTGGAGCGGCCGTCGCGTTCCTCGTGCCCGCTCCCATCGAGCTGCGCTCCGGCGAGAGCGGGCTGCTTGTGGCCGCGCTCGCGTTCGGTGGCCGTCTCGCCGACGCAATCGCGGAGGTGCGAGCTTTGGCGCGCGACGCGAGCGAAGGCGTCGGCGCCGAGGTCCGTTCGCGACGCGCCTTCTGGACCGGACTTGGGCTCGGCCGTGACGCCGCGCATCCCGTTCGCCGTGGCGTCGGGTACGCGCTCGATTGTGCGGCGTCGCGGATCACCGACCGAGCGGTGGCGATCATCACCGACCACGAGATCCTTCCTTTGGTCTGGACGCGCGACGCCTACTACATCTGCCGGGCCTTGCTCGCCGCTGCGCCGAGCGACCCGGCGGTGAGGAGCGCCGTCAATGGATTCATCGCCTGGCTCTTCGAGGTCGCTGAGCGGCCGGATGGTGCGTGGCCGCGCGCGTCGCTCGAGACGGGGCGGGCGAAAGACGTCGCCTTCCAGCTCGACCAGCAGCTCTACCCGCCGCTCCTAGTCGCGGACCACGCCCGGCTGACGGGGGATCCGGCGCAACGCGAGCGGTACGACCTCGCCTGCCGCGACACGCTCGAGCGCATTCTCGCGAAACGCTCCGCGTTCGGCCTTGTTCCGACCGCCGAGACGCCGGCAGATGATCCCTCACGCCAGCCGTACCACTTCTCGAGCCACGTCCTGCTCTGGCACGTGCTCCGGGGGTTCGACCACTCAGCCGCCGAGGAGATCCGCGCCGCGACGCTCGAGCACTTCACAAGCGAGGGCCGCTTCGCGTATGCGATCGCCGGTCCGCGCGGCGAGGGCGCGCGTCATTACCACGACGCGAACGATCTGCCGACGGTCTTCGCGCCGGGCTGGGGCTTCTGCGCGGCGGACGACCCGCGCTGGCGCGCGACGCTCGCCTTCGCGTGGAGCTCCGATAACGAGGGCTATTTCCCGGGTACTTTCGGCGGACTCGGCTCCCTGCACACGCCGCGGCCCTGGACGCTCGGGGATCTCCAGGAGGTCGTCGTGGCGCGCGTGACCGCCGATCCAGCGCGCGAAGCGCGGGCGCGCGAGCGTCTGACAAAAGTCGAGACGTGGGACGGTCTCCTCGCGGAGGCCTACGACGAAGCCACGGGCGCGGTGGCGGCACGGCATTGGTTCGCCTGGCCCACCGCGCTCCGAGCGCTGCTTGAGCGCGACCCTATGCTCACCGCACCGTGAACCGTCCGGTGCTGATCACGGTCATTGGCAAGAGCGCCAAGGATCCGCGCGACCCGGTCCCCGAGAAGGCGCTGCGAATGGCGGAGGAGGTCGGGCGCCTGATCGCCGAGCGGAAGGGAATCGTCGTGACGGGCGGACTCTCCGGCGTGATGGAAGCGGTGAGCCGTGGCGCGAAGACCGCGGGCGGTCTCGTCGTGGGGATGCTGCCGGGGTTCGATAAGCGCGACGCCAACGACTACGTGGACATCGCGATCACGACCGGGATGGGCTGGATGCGAAACACGCTCACGGTGCGTGCCGCCGACGCGGTGATCATGATCTCGGGAGGGATCGGGACGCTCAACGAGCTCACCGTCGCATACGAGCTCAAGCCAACCGTGATCCTCGAGGGTACCGGCGGATGGTCGTCGCGGATGCGCGAGGTCGCGTACCAGGGCAAGCATCTGGACGAGGCGAAGATCGCCGAGCTCCATTACGCCCAGACGCCGCAGCAGGCCGTGGAAATGGCGTTCGCTCTCGCCGCGCTGGGTGAAACGGGTCGCGATTCGGCGCGGGAGTATTACTGATGGAGTGGCGGCGGCGAGTTATTTAAAGAGGTGGCTTTCCGATGGCTGGGAGGTGCGCCTCGCACCACGCCGCGGCGCCGAGCAGGCGCCGATCGTCCCCGGGCGCACCGACCAGCTGCAATCCGAGCGGCAAGCGCCGTGGGCCGAGACCGCTAGGGATCACGATCGCCGGCGCGCCCACCAGCGACCAGCGCGAGCAGAAGCGCGGGTCGCCGGTCGTTTCGGGCGTCGGCGCCTCGCCGACCGCGGGTGGCGTGAGGATCGCGTCGTATCGCGATGCCAGGGCGACGAACGCGGCGATCAGCCGATCGCGCTCGCGTAGCGCCGCGCGATAGTCGCCTTCCAGAATTGCCGCACCTTCTGACAGCGCACGGCGCGCGGTCTCACTGATCAGATCCTCGCGACCCTGCGTATCGGACGCGAGCGCGCGCGCTGCCTCGAACAGCATGATCGTGCGCAAGACGCCGGGCGCTTCGTCGAGGCCCAGCGGCGGCGAGGGCCATTCGACTGGGCCGCCTGCAGCCGCGAGCCGATCGACGTCCGCCTGAAAGCGATCGCGCGCCGCGTCCTCCGCTCGTTCCCACTCGCTCGTGCGGATCGCGGCGAGCTTGGGTGTCGTCGCATCGTCCGACCACCACCGCGCGATCGGCTCTCCTGCCATCGCCGCCGTGAGACCGGCTGCCTCGCGCACCGACCGAGCGAACCCCCCGACTTGATCGAGGGTCCGCGAGAACTCGAACACTCCTTCGCGAGAGAGGCGGCCCGCGGTCGGCTTGAAACCGACGACGCCACAGAACGCCGCCGGCCGGATGACGGACCCGTTGGTCTGACTCCCCACCGCCAGAGGCACGACCCCCGCGGCGACCGCGGCCGCTGAGCCCATCGACGATCCACCCGGTGTGCGGGATAGGTCCCATGGGTTGCGCGTCGGGCCGGGCTGGTAGAACGCCAGCTCGGCGGTGACGGTCTTGCCGACGATCACGGCGCCCGCCGCGCGCAGATTCCGGACGACGTCGGCATCGCGCTCGGCGATGCGACCTGCATAGAGCGCGCTTCCCCGTTCCGTTGGCACGCCTGCGGTGTCGAATATGTCCTTCACGCCGACCGGGACCCGTAAGAGCGCGCCGGTCGCGCCGGTGACCTCGAGCGCCGCGTCAACAAGGAGCGCGGGCTCGACGTCGTAGCGCGCGAAGGCGTGGATTTGGGGTTCCGTCGCCTCGTAGCGCGCGAGGCTTTCCATCAGCGCGGTGGACATCGTGAGCGCATGATGCGCCCGGTCCGCGTCAGGGCCGTTGAGACCTTCCACCCCGCCGCCGCCCCGAGCGGCGCAACACCAAAAGCTCGCGCAGCTCGGCGAAGCGATCGCGCAGCCAGCGACGGTCGTTATCCGCCATGCGCACCATGCCCGCGGCCATCGCTACGAGGTCATCGCCTTCGAGCTCGGCGAGCATCGAGGCGTCCGCTTCGCCGACGCCGGTCGCCGCGAGGAGGATCGCGGCGGGGATGCCGAGGACCGCCGAGAGCCGCGCGAACACGGCGGCGCGGGGTTGCTGGATGCGTCCCGCCTCGAGCTCGGCGATCGCCGCGCGGGAGACGCCGACGCGGTTCGCGAGCTCCGCCTGCGTCAGATGCGAGCGCTCTCTGGCGGTGCGCACCGCTAGGGCGAGCGGTGGTCGATCGGTGGAGGGCGCGATGTCAGCGACGCTATCACGATGTCAGTCAAAGCCAGCAGTCTGACGTTATGTCAGTATACTGACACGATGCTTTCGATGCCGGATGCCGTCGGCACCATCGCGTCGGCGCTGGCGGCCGATCACAAGCTCCCGGCCGCGGGGACCGATGCGGTGATCCTGCTCGCGATACCGACGCTCTGGATCGCCGGCGTCGTCCTCCTCATCGTTCGTAAGCTCCGTACGCGGTAGGCGATGCTGGAAACGCTTCAGGCGATCATCGCCATCACCTTGATCGACCTCGCCATGTCGGGCGACAACGCGCTCGTGATCGGCATGGTGGCGCGCGGGCTGCCGCGCTCGCAGCGGCGGAGGGCCATCGTGATCGGCGCGGGCGCAGCGGTGGTCCTGCGCGTCGCGGCCGCGGCGGTTGTGACGCTGCTCCTGACCGTTCGCTACCTCCAGCTCGCCGGCGGACTTGCGCTCGTCGTGATCGCCTACCGCCTCGTGCGCCCGGAGGCGACGCAAGGTCACACGGTGCGTCCGGTGTCGACTCTTCGCGCCGCGGTCGTAACGATCCTCGCGGCTGACTTCGCGATGAGCCTCGAGAACATCCTCGGCGTCGGTGCCGCAGCGCACGGGAACATTCCCCTGCTGCTATTCGGGCTTGGCCTCTCGATCCCGATCGTGCTTTTCGGGAGCGGTCTCGTGGTCACGATGCTAGATCGGTTCCCTCAGGCGACGTGGCTTGGGGCGCTCGCCATCCTCTGGACCGCCGCCGAGCTGATCACGAGCGAGCCGGCGCTTTCGTTCGCTGCGGAGATCCCCTTCCTCGAGCTCCTGTTGACGGCCGCATTCCTTGGAATCGTGGCGGCAGCGCGCTGGCGGCATGCCGCGCTTGCGGTCGTGCGTCCGCGTTCTGCCGACCACGCTGCGCGCGCCGCACGCCGGGAGCGGCGCGCGTCCTGACCACACGGCGCATGGTCACGCGCGGAACCCAGCTCTTCGGCAGGTCCCGGAGCGTGCCCCGGACCTGCCGGAAGCCCGCCTTCCGGAACATCGCCTCGTTCCCGAAGAACACGAAGTCGT
>WNGI01029413.1_pt1 | contig 10400 bp, 10 predicted proteins | sample 5400621 | NCBI WGS metagenome assembly WNGI01 (sample SAMN13153374, study PRJNA577476) | soil metagenome | isolation source: 20 cm soil or saprolite under Garry oak tree replicate 1 | place: USA:California | collected 2016-06-15 | reverse complement strand
CGAACCGACAGCGTGTGGTTGCGGACCACCCGGAAGTACTGGGGGATGTAGATCACCGAGATCGACAGGGCCGCCGCGGGGACCCCCTGGCCCACCCACCGGCGCAGGGCGAAGGCGGCAACGATCGCCAGCAGGAGGCTCGGGAAGGCATACATGGCGTCGGTGACCATCACGAGGATCCGGTCGAGCCACCCTCCCGAGTAGCCGGCAACCAGGCCCAGCGGCACGCCGATGCACATGGCGACCAGCGTCGAGGCGACCACGACCTCGAAGGCCAGCCGGGCACCGAAGATCACCCGGGAGAACACGTCGTACCGAAGGTTCGTCGTGCCGAAGAGGTGCTGCGCGGACGGCGCCTGGAGCTGCGGGATCCCCTGGAACTGCGCCTCCCCGTAGGGTGCCAGGAGCGGGGCGGCGAGGGCCAGGACGACGAACACGAGGGTGATCACCGCGCCCGCGACGATGATGTGCCGGGCCGTCGGGTGGGCCGACGCCCACAGTGCCCGCCACTTCTGCCAGCGGCTCATCGCCCGTACCTGATCCTCGGATCCACCCACGCGGACACGACGTCGATGAGCAGGCTCACGACGACGACGAAGAGGGCGTAGAAGGTGACGAGGCCCTGGACGCCGATGTAGTCGCGGTCCTGGAGGAACTGGTACAGCGACAGTCCGATGCCCGGCCACGTGAACGTCGTCTCGGTCAGCACCGCCCCCGACAGCAGGAGGGCGAACTGCAGACCGACAATCGTCACCACCGGCACCGCGGCGTTTCGGAACGCGTGGCGCAGCACCACCTGCCGTTCGGGGATGCCCCGGGCGCGGGCGGCCTCCACGTAGTCGGACTTGAGCGTCTGGATCATGTTCACGCGGACGAGCCGGACGAAGATGCCGCCGATCGCCACGCCGAGTGTGATGGCCGGCAGGGCGAGATAGCGGAGGGCGCTCGCGAGGGCCCCCCAGTTGCCGGTGAGGAGCGAGTCGACGGTATAGAGCCCGGTGATGGAGCGCGGCTCGGAGAAGGGGGCGATGCGCCCGCCGGTGGGGAACCAGCCCAGCTTCACGGCGAACAGGAGCTGCAGCATGATCCCCAGCCAGAAGATGGGCGCCGCATAGAGGAGGATCCCGAGGATCCGGCCTCCGACGTCCAGCGGCGTGTCCCGGAACCGGGCAGCCAGGGCCCCGATGCCGACCCCCACCGCGACGGCGACGACGAGCGCGGCGAGGGTCAGCTCCAGGGTTGCCGGGAAGCGCTCCGCAATCGTGGAGGAGACCGGCCGGTTCGTGGTGATGGCCTGGCCGAAATCACCGTGGGCGACGTGGTCGACGTAGTCGACGTACTGCCGCCACAGCGGTCGATCGAGCCCGAGAGACCGGCGGATGGCCTCCACCCGTGCCTCGGAGACGCGGTCACCGAGCGTCGCGGTGACCGGGTCGCCGGGCGCGACCCGGAGCAGAAGGAACGTGGCCGTCAGCAGGATGACCAGCATGGGGACCACGAGCACGAGGCGGGTGAGGAAGTACCGCGCGAGCGAGCCGCCCGATCCCGGGGCCATCAGCGGCGGCGGCCCAACCCCGGCGTGGCCGGGTCAGCCCTTCTTTTCGAGCAGCCAGTACCGGAAGATCTGGATGGGGTCGAGCACGATACCGGAGACCTTGTCGCTCGAAGACGCGAACTGCGAGATCTGGAAGACCGGGACGTAGGGCGTCTGGTCCGCCATGTAGCTCTGGGCCTGCTTGATGATCGTCGCGCGCTTGGTGGCGTCGAGCTCGCTGGCCTGCGCGGCGACGAGCGAGAGCATCTGGGGGTCGTTCCATTTCGCCGGGTCGAAGATCTTCGGGTCGGCGAACGGCGCCAGATAGTCGTCCTCGTCGAGGTAGTCGGGGAACCAGCCCATCAGGAAGACCGGCATCTCTCCCGCCTTGCGCTTCTGCCCGTACTCGGCCCACTCGACGCTGGAGATCTTGACGGTGAAGCGACCGGTCCCTTCGAGCGTCCGGGCGATCACCTGGGCCACCGATGCCTCGGTGTCGCCGTAGTGGGTCGGGCTGAACCAGAAGTCGACGTTCACCTTCTGGCCGGCCGGCACCCCGGCGGCCGCCAGGAGGGCGTTGACCTTGGTGGTGTCGCCGCCGTTGCCGTAGAGGTTGGTCCAGGCCGGGTCATGCGTGGGGAACGTCGGCGGGATCATCGAGTCGAGCGCCTTGCCGGTGCCCTTCAACACTTCGTTGACGACCGGGGTGCGGTCGAGGGCCGCGGCGAGAGCCTTGCGCATGTTCGGGTTGTTCCAGGGGGCGGTGTTGACGTTGAAAACCACGTAGCGGATGCCCGGGCCCTGGCCCTCGACGACCTTGAACCCGCTGGCGCTGCGGAATGTGGCGAGCTCGTCGGGCTGCAGCGAGCGGAACGCGATGTCGACCTCGTGGTTCTGCAGGGCGATCTTGAGTGCGGAGGACTTGTCGAACAGGCGCACCAGGATCTTGTCGGTCCTGGGCTTGGCCCCCCAGTAGGTCGGGTTGGCCTGGAACTCGAGGGACTGCTTCTCCTTGTACGACACGAGCTTGTATGGCCCGGTCCCGACGATGGTGTCGGTCTTGTACTTGGCCAGGACCGCAGCGCCGGTCTCGGTTCCCGCAAGGACGTTGCTCCGGTAGGCCGTGGGACTCACGATGCTGGCGACCGAGTAGGCAAGCTTGGACAGGAAGGCCACGTCGGGCGCCGACAGCGTGATGACGACCGTGGTGGGCGACGGGGCGGCGATGTCCTTGATGCCACTGAGGAGGAAGCCCGCGGCCTCCGAGTCCTTGTCCCCGAAGGCCCTTGCCCGCTCCAGCGAGAACTTGACGGCCGCGGCGTCCATGTCCGTGCCGTCCTGGAACTTCACGCCGGTGCGGAGCCGGAACGTGTAGGTGAGCCCGTCGGCCGAGACGTCGGGCAGGGCGGCGGCCAGCAGGGCGGAGGGCTTGGCGGCGTTCGGGGCATAGGTGACAAGGGTCTCCGCGGTGTTGAAGACGACCTCGGAGCCGAAGTAGTCGTAGGCCTCCGCGGGATCGAAGCTGTTCTGCAGCGAGTCGGTCGTACCGATGACGATGTTCTGGGCCGCGCCGCCGGCGGTCGTCGACGTCGAAGATTTGCAGGAGGTGAGGATGAGCAGCAAGGCGCCGAGGATCCCGAAGATCCGGAGCGGAAACGGACTCAAGGGTCGCATGCGGGCCTCCTGGCGGGCTATGGTCACCGAGAAGATCTTCTTTGTTTGATGATGCACCATATTCATGTTTTTTCATACAAAGAAGAACGGTCGAACAAGCTCAAACGTCCGGAACTCCAGGCACGCAGCCGCGGTCACCAGATGATCAGGGATGACGCCAGAGGGTGACGCCCAAATCGACGGTCCTTGGTAACGAGCTTGATTCCGTGCTCGACGGCGGTAGCGAAAATCAGCCGGTCAGCGGGATCGCCGGGGAAGGTTGACGGCAGCGAGACCGCGGTGTCAGCGATGCCCGGCGTGATGCCCATCGTCCTGATCTGCCCGGCGAGCTGTTCCAGCCAAGACCGGACAGGAAGCGTCACCACGATGCGCTCGTGCCTCGCCAGCCACGCGAGCTCGAACCACGATATCGCAGCCACAGCCAGCTCATCCGCCTCACTGAGTGCCTCTGTGGCGACCGGGCTGAGACGCTGAGGCTCGGCCGACCACCATTGCACGACGTGCGTGTCGAGCAAGACCGTGGTCAAGGAAGGTCCCAGGGTACCCCGGTGCCGAAGAGGTCCTCGTCCTCCGCCACGCTTTGTGCGACTCCGGCGAAGCGGCCCCGGAGCGCATGGGGACCGGTGGCCGGCACAAGGCGCGCCACGGTGCGGCCGTGTTTCGTAATTTCCACCTCATCCCCGGCGGCCACCTCATCCAGCAGGGCAAGGATCTTGGCTTTGACCTCCGTGGCGGTCATAATTCTAGTCATAGAGTCATCTTACCGGTCATGCAAAACTCTGTTCAACCTCAAGGGTCCGGAGTGAGCGCCGCCCGCTCGGCGGCCTCCACCAACTCGGCCAGGCCGCGGTGCAGGCCGGCCGTCAGCTCGCCCGGATCCTCGACGGAGTCGGCGAACGACAGGAGCCCGAGCAGCAGGCGCCCCGCGTAGTCCCAGGCGACGATCGTCACCCCGACGCCGCCGTTGGGCGGCCCGGCGAGGTACATCTCCTCGACCACCACCGATCCGAACTGCCAGGGCTCGGGCGGGCCGCGGACGTTGGAGACCACTCGGGCGGGCCGCGGACGTTGGAGACCACGACGTTGGCGTCCAGCTTGGCCGGCGTTGTGCCGGGGTTGTGCCGAGCCGCCTGGACCCTGCGCACCGCGGGCTCCCCGAGCAGGGGCGGGAGGTACTCCAGCCAGTCCGCCAGAAGCTGGCGGCCGGCAAGGTCGAGGCACACCTTGGCCTCACGGGTCACGGCGGCAATGGTCGCAAGGCGCGTCCAGGGATCGGCCACGTCGGTGGCCAGCGAGGTCGTCAGGCGGGAGAATCGATTGCCCGTGACCCGGGGCGGCGCCCCGGGGTCCTCCATACCAACGGGCACGCTCGCCACGAGGGGACGGCCGGGCAGCTCGCCACGGGCCTCCAGGTACGAACGGAGGGCGCCGGCGACCACGGCCAGCACCACGTCGTTGACGGTGACGCCGGCGGCTTCCTTCACCCGTCGCACCTCCTCGAGCGGCAGCCACGTCCGGGCGTAGCGGCGCTCGGCGGTGAAGCCGCGGTTGATCGTCGACAACGGCGTGTCGACGCCGGCGTCAGGCGCCTTGACCGCCGCCTCCGAACGCCGCTGCTTGACGGCCGCAGCCCCCCGCCTGGTCGTGGCCACGAGGCCCGGGAGCCGCACGAGCACCCGGGTCTGGTGACCGATCGCGCCGGCCACCAGCCGCACCCCTCCCGGCAACCGGTCGCGGGGCGAGGCGCCGGGGCTGCCGCCCGGATCCCCGACCAGACCCCGGGCCGGATCCAGGGCCGGATCGGCGCTGCCGGAGAAGATCCGGGCCAGCGTGGCGAGGGTGGCGAAGCCGTCCATGAGGGCGTGGTGGATCTCCAGCACGATCGCCTGGCGGCCCCCTGCGAGGCCGTCGACCAGCGTCATCTGCCACAGGGGGCGGCCCCGGTCGAGGCGCTGCTCCGCCAGCCGGGCACAGAGCGACTCGAGCTCGCCGTCGCCCCCGCAGCACGGCATGGCGGACGTGCCGTGCCACCTCGAAGTCGGGGTCCTCCACGAACAGCGGGTGGCTGAGCCCGAGGGGAACCGGCACGACGCGCCATCGGAATGCCGGCAGCTCGTGGAGGCGCGCGGCCATGTGCCGCCGCACGGCCTCGACCTGGACCGGCCCCTCCGGACCCGGCCGGAGCACCGCCAGCACGATGGTCTGCATGGGCTGCTCCGGCAGTTCCAGCAGCAGGAATCCGTCGTCCTGGCCGCTCAGCCGGCGCAAAGGCTACCTTGCCGGCTGGGTTGGGTTCGCAGTTCGGCCCTCAGTTCGAGGAGGGATCGTCCGGCATCAACGACAGCATCCGGTACCCACCCCCCTTGCGGCGCAACACCGACATCCACAGCCGTTCCGGCTCGAAGGTGAAGACGTCATCGGGCCGGGCCGGCTCCACGATCCAGGCCGACTCCCCCATCTCCCCTTCGAGTTGGCCCGGCCCCCAGCCCGAGTAACCGGCGAAGACGCGTGCTCGGACGATGCCCTGCACGAGGTTCGGATCGAGGCTGGGATCGGCGAAGCCCACGGCGCCGACCACTGGCCGGTCGGCGAAGACAGCGTCGGTGAACTCGGCGAGGACAAGGACGGCCTCGGGCTGGACCGGCCCGCCGACAAATAGCGGAGCCTCGGGCTCGACCAGGCCCGACAGCAGTGGGGCCGCGTCCTGCACGCGGACGTTCGCGGGCCGGTTGAGCACGAGGCCCAGGGCCCCCTCCTCGCCGTGCTCGGCGATCAGGACGACGGTGCGGCGGAAGTTGGGGTCGAAGAGACCCCCTGCAGCGAGGAGGAGTGAGCCACGCAGCGTCTCCATGTCCGCATTCTGACAAACGGGCTGCGCAGCGTCCTCGTTCACCGGCGGGTCCCTTTGTCAGGGGCCGTTCAAGGGTCGTTCGGGGGTTGTCTGGTGTCGTTTCGGGACCCGTTCAGGCGCTCCCGGGGTCCCCCCGAACCCCGGGATGCAGCCCGAACCCACCGCCCCGACTACGCCGAGGCGGTGGCCGCCTTGCGCCACTCGATCCGTGCGGCCGCGAACGTGATGACCGTGACCGCCACCGCGACGGCGACGATGATCCATTCGAGTGAACTACTGTGATGGTCGGGATCTACCTTGAACACGATCTCGACCCAGTCCTTCCAGGCAAGGGTCAACAGGGCGAAGACGGTGCTTGCCAGGCCGAGCCCGGCTTCCACCCAGAACCGTCCGCCGACCCTCCTCCCGACTGACCCCATGCCCGACCCCTCTGCGTTGGGAACTGTCACATCATGTTGAGGAACCGTCCTTTGTAGCCAGTAACATTTAGCCACGACCGGGCGAAACGCGCAAGTTAAACTCCTTTAAGGCTTGTTGGAGGCCGGCGCTGCCCCCCGCTCCCGCCCCACTCCTGACCCACTCCCGCCGGGGGCCGGCTCAGCAGGATCAGCGCTGCGGTGGCGATCAGGGCGAGCAATCCGCTGTAGGACAGCGCGAGCCGGGGTCCGGAGCGGCTCCAGAGGAAACCCACTGCGACGCTCGAGACCAGGTCGCCCATCCCGTTGACCGCGTGCTTGACTCCGTAGGCCGTTCCCCGCAGCCGGTCCTCGACGAGGGAGCCCACGTACGAGTCCTCCGTGGCCTTCACCAGCGGTCCGTAGGCGCCCGCCGGGAGGAGGAAGGCGAGGACCCCGAACGTGCCGTGCCCGAACGCGCCCACCAGGCACGCCGCCGCGAACAGTGCGTACCCGGCCGCCAGCACCGGCGGCTTGCCCAGCCGGTCGGTGAGCCACCCGGCGGGGAACGACACGACCGAGCCGATGATGTTCATGCCGACGTAGAAGCCGATCGCGGAGAGCACCGCAGCATGCTCGCCGGCCTGGAGCTCGATCATCTCGGCAGCCCTGAGTGTCATGAAGGTCGGCGCGAAGTCGGCGATGCCGAAGACGCCGACGGCCACGAGCAGCCGCCAGAACGCCGCCGGCAGCGGCTCCCACGTCACCTTCTGTCTGGGCGGCGACGTCCTCGGGTCCCGGGTGAAGACGGCGAAGCAGACGACGGCGAGCACGCCGGGGAGGATCGCGACGGCGAAGACGTCGCGATAGAGGTGCCCGCTGGAGATCAGCAGGAAGGCCACGGCGGGCCCGATCACCGCCCCCACGGTGTCCATGGCCTGGTGGAACCCGAAGGCCTTGCCCAGGTCATCGTTGCGGACCGAGCCGGCCAGCATCGCCGCCCGGATGGGCTGGCGGCTCCCCCGCCCGATCCAGGCGACCCCCCGGCCCACGAGCACCTGCGGCCAGGTCGTCACCGCCCGCAGCAGGCCGAGGCCCCCCGCCGTGACGGCATAGCCCGCCGTCGCTACCGACTTCCGGCGCCGGATCCGGTCGCTGAAGTAGCCCGACGTGAACTTGAAGACCGCGGACGCCCCGTCGGCGACCCCCTCGACCAGGCCAAGGGCGTACACCGGCGCCCCAAGGCCGAGGATGAGGAACAGCGGCAGGACCGCCAGCACCATCTCGTAGTTGGCGTCCGCCAGCAGCGACGACACGCCGATGGCCAGCACATTGCGGTTCAGCCACCGCCGGGTCGTGACCGCCACCCGGGTATTCTGGCCGCCTGTTGAGGTTCGCGTCCGCTCTGCTCGCCGTGCTGGCGTGCTGTGCCGCCGGAGCCGCCTGCTCTGTTCCCGGCTCGGGCGCGGGCACGGTGGTGATCTACGTCAATGCCCCCTTCGCCTCGTCGCCGTGGGTGGGCAGGATCGGCCAGCAGGGCGCCCAGCTCGCCGCCGACGAGATCAACAACCGTACCGGCGTCATCGTCGGGGGCAGGTCCTACCACATCAAGATCCGCACGGCCGACCACAAGGAGTCCACAGACCAGGCCCTCGCCAACATCCGCAGGGCGGCCGCCGAGAAGGCGGTGGCCGTGATCGACGACGGCTCGACGGTCACGGCCACGGCCGGCGCCGCCGAGAAGGCGGGCCTGCCGCTGCTCGTGTACTCCGACGGAACCACCGGCATCGTCGACCCGACCGTCCGGCCCAACGTGTTCCGCCTCGCCCCCTCCAACCGGGCCCTCGCCGAGCGTCTGGGTGCCTACCTCGCCGGCAAGGGCCTGCGGCTGGCGCTCGTCCGCGACGACAGCCCGTACGGGGCCGACGGGACCGACCAGCTCCGCCAAGCGCTGGCCGCAGCCGGCAGCGTCCCGGTCGCCGACGTCACGGCCCCTGGAGGATTGCCGGACTACCGTGACCAGGTTGCCCGGGCAGTCGCCGCCCAGCCGAACGCCGTCGTCATCTGGGCCGCGGCCCCCGTGGTGACCGGGGTGCTGAAATCGCTACGCGAGCTCGGGTCGACGCTTCCTGTCTACACTGCCCCCACCGGTGAGGACCCGTCGGTGCGGACGGCACTCGCGAGCCGTCCCGACTGGGTCCAGGGACTCACGTTCGCGTCCTTGCGCATCACCGACGCCGCAGGACTTGCCCGCTGGGTGCAGTTCCGCCTCGGCTACGAGACGCGCTACGGCGAGGACCGCCTCGCCCTGGGCGGCGCCATCCGCCGCCCTGTCGTCCAGCCCCCGGACTGGCAGATGCTCTCCTACGACATGGTCGAGCTGGTCAAGGCTGCCCTCGAGAAGGCCGGGACGACCGATCCCGGCCGGGGGAAACTGGCGGCCGCCCTCAACGAGGTCCAGACCCAGGGAGCCAACGGGATGCCGGTGGGATGGACGGCCTCCAACCACGAGGGCACGCCCAAGGACCAGGTGTACTTCGCCGTGATCCTCAACCTGAGCTTCCGGCCGGTTCAGGACGACCCGCTCTCGAAGGCGCAACCCCAGATCGAGCAGGACTGACCGTCCTGGCTCCTCCTACGGGCCGAGCGCGCTCTTCCTACGAATCCGGCGGAAGCGCCCTCGTGTAGCGGGTCACGACGCCGGGCGCCAGCAGGGGGCTCAGCAGCATCAGGTACGGCCCTCGTCCGACGACGGTGCCGCCGTTGGCCGGCAGCCCAGCGAAGGCCTGCTGCCTCGCCTCCCGCTCCGCCTGGGTCGTGAACACCTCCACCGTGCCGCCGTCCTCGAACCCGAGGGCGGTGTCGCCGGCCGGCGGCTGGAGCGTCCCGTCGTGCCAGGTCGCTCCTGCATAGCTGCCGGGCATGCCGAGCGGCGGATTCGGGTCATGGCCTGCGAGGAACTCGTTGTAGGTGCCGACGGCCAGCCCCGCGGCGGTGAACCGGGCCATCACCACCCGGGCAGGCGTCGAGGGCACCGACGACATCGCCGCCGAGGGGCCGGAGGCGCCCCTTGAGGCGCCGGGTAAAGGTGAAGGCGCCACGCGTGGCGCGGGCGCCCTCGTGCAGGCGCCGAGGCACAGCGCCATCGCCACCGCGCTGGCGGCACGGGCGCGGCTCAACTCCGGTAGATGTGGCCGGTGTCCGAGTAGTACAGGGCGTGGTCCGGTCCCTGCTTGATGTCGAGCCGGCAGCCGGACGGGCCGGCGGCGACGCTGCCATGCGGTGAGCCGGGGGTGAAGATCATCCCGCCGTTGTTGAAGGTGCAGAACACCAGGTGGCCCGCGGCGCCGGCGGGTCCGGCCCCATCGACGAAGGTGGCACCCGTCGGGACGAAGGTCGACGCCTCGGTGCTGTAGTCCGGTGCGATCAGCGAGCCCGGGCAGGGATCGGCCTCGAGGGGATGGCTGTAGCCGTAGCACGCCGGCCACTGGTAACCGCCTCCCTTCCGGACCGAGAAGATCACGGTGTCGTAGCCGGTCGATGGGGCGCCGTCGTCGCCGGTCGGGCCGTTGACGGTGAGGGCCATCTGCCCCGACGAGGAGAGAGCGATCCCGAACGGGTTGCGGAACCCGTAGGCCCACACGGCGCTCCCCTGCGCAGCGAAGGGGTCGTCGGCAGGCACCGAGCCGTCGGGGTCGTAGCGCAGCACCTTGCCGAGGGGGCTCCCGACGTTCTGGGCCTGGTCGGGCTTGTGCTCCTCGCCGAGGGTGACGTAGAGCTTGCCGTCGGTCGGGCCGAAGGCGAGCCTCCCGCCCTTGTGACAGCAGTCGCCCCCGGCGGGGAACGTGAGGATGGTGGCCGGTGCCGTGCCGCTGCCGCCGCTGTCGGTCCAGCGGACGACGTGCTGGGTGGAGCGGTTGGCGTCGGAGTAGAAGGCGTAGACGAA
>WNGI01007768.1_pt1 | contig 10400 bp, 7 predicted proteins | sample 5400621 | NCBI WGS metagenome assembly WNGI01 (sample SAMN13153374, study PRJNA577476) | soil metagenome | isolation source: 20 cm soil or saprolite under Garry oak tree replicate 1 | place: USA:California | collected 2016-06-15 | reverse complement strand
CCACGACAACGTCAGTGTCGTCGTTTGGACGGATGGCGTATTTCGGGCTTCTCAATATGCCGTGGAAAGCCTTATCCATCAGCTCGACGCCTCGGACTTCGCGGTCGCAATTGCTCAACCGGATGATCTCGTGAAGAGCAGAGGCGAAGAAAAGCCGGTACCACGGGACAATGTATTGTTTGAATTGGGACTCTTCATTGGCCGGCTCGGCAGACACCGTGCATTCCTCCTAGAGCCACTGCGCGAAGGTATCAAACTCCCAAGTGACTTAAGCGGCATTGCGGCAATTCCATATCGACCCGGCGTGGGTGCTGAAGTCCTAGCTGGCGTGGCGCCTGCGTGTAATCAGCTCAGACGGTATTTTGAAGAGCTTGGTCCGAAGTGAGGTCAGGCATGGGATTAAAGGAGGATCTCGAAGCTGCGGTCAGGAAAATGTTCAAGGATCCTTGGACAGAGCGCGACGGTGAAGTTGTTCCGGAACCCGACGATTTGAAGCTCGGGAATGATGCAGTTCATCTTAATGCGACGGTACTGTACGCGGATATATCCGGCTCGACCACTTTGGTCGATTCTTGCAAGTGGCACTTTGCCTCCGAAGCCTACAAAACCTATTTAGCATGCGCTGCCCGAATCATCAAAGATCAGGGTGGTGTTATTACTGCCTATGATGGGGACCGGGTCATGGGCGTGTTCATTGGAAAGAGCAAGAACACAAGCGCAGTGAAATCGGCTTTCAAGATAAACGGGGCAGTCTGGGACATCATTAAACCCGTCATGAAAGCACAGTATCCCGAAACGAATTACAGCCTAAAACACGTCATAGGGGTCGATACCAGTAAGTTGTCGGTTAGCCGCATCGGGGTTCGCAATGACAACGATTTGGTCTGGGTGGGGCGAGCTGCCAACTACGCGGCAAAGTTGAGCGCCTTGAATGATGAGTTCACGATTTATATCACCCATTCCGTGCACGACAACATGCATGATCAGTGAAGTTTGGCGGAGCCAGAAATGAGAATATGTGGCAGGCACGGAAATGGACTGCAATGAACAATATGAGCATTTATGCGAGCACTTGGAAGTGGAGCGTCTAAGTTGCGACGTCATGAACTTGACGGTCGTTAGTGATCTGATTCCGACTGTGGAAAGGCTTTGTTGGTACTACAAGAAGGAGGCTACAACCTATCTCATAAATCCCTATCGATCCCAACCCGGCGAATTCGGACATCTATTGCGGGAAAAACCTGGACTTCAAGAGGTTAAAAGCTGTAGCGCAGCCCGAACTCCATGACGCGCGGCTTGTTTCAGGGTAGCTGTTGCGAATCCTCGTTTATCAATCAGCGATTCGCAAACCCGAGTTCTTCTACACCCCGCCAAATCTGTCGGATTAGGAGTAACATACCACTCAGGTGTTTTTGAATCGGGTTCGGTTGTTGGTGTTCCGATGCGATTGCGGCCGATTCGCTTGATCCTGGCAGGTCTTTTTCTGCTCACCTCCTTGTTCCAGGAAGTAATTGCCCAGACCACGACCTCCGGAAGTCTGGCCGGCGTTGTGACCGATCCAACGAGTGCTGTCTTGCCCGATGCAGATATCGTGATTCTGGACAACGCCAAGGGGACGACTCAATCCACAAAAACCGACCGAGAAGGAGTGTACAGGTTCTTCTTTCTAGCACCAGGTAGATATACGTTGACTGTCACCCATGCTGGATTTCGAGAAGAGAAGCGAGCAGTGGATGTTCTGCTCGGGCCTCCAGTTTCGGTGAATGTCACACTCGCAATTGCGAAGGCACGCTTGGACGTAACCGTTGCGGACGAAGCCCCGCTTGTCCAGGCCGAGAACGGGGATGTCTCTTCGACGGTGAACCAAAAACAAATCAGCGAGGTTCCCAATCCTGGAAATGATCTCACGTATATAGTGCAGACTGCTCCGGGAGTGGTGATGAATACCGACGTTCAGGGCGGCGCGAATTTTTCTATTCTTGGAATGCCGGGCTTTTCTTACCTGCACACGATTGACGGGATGGACGACAACGACAATGCTTATAATCTAAGCCAGATCGGTGCGCTCATCCTCCTTCTGGGTCAGAATCAAGTTCAAGAGGCTACCGTGGTGAGTACCGGCTACTCCGGCCAGTTCGGCGGCGCTGCCGGTGGAAACGTAAATTACATCACCAAGTCTGGCAGCAACCAATTTCATGGCAATGCGCAATATTACTGGAATGGGAGCGTGTTTAACGCTAATAACTGGTTCATGAACGCTTTCGGCGAACCACGTCCTTTCTCGATAGCCAATCAGTGGGCCGGCTCATTGGGTGGCCCGATTAAGAAAGATAAAGTATTCTTTTTCTTTGACACCGAAGGTCTGCGACTAATTATTCCGCAACATTTCCTTGTGACCATCCCCAGTCCTGAATTTGAAGCGGCAACAGTCTCTAATATCGATTCAACGCTTGGCGCAGCCTCACATGCGTTTTACAACAAAATGTTCAATCTATATAACTCTGCTCCAGGTACGAATCTCATGCATCCGGGCGCCAATCCAAAGGATTCCCTCGGATGCAGCGATTTCTCCGATACCACCACGGGACTGGGCATTAATGTCCCTTGCTCTCGGTATTTCTTCACCACCCGCAGCCGACCGAGTCAAGATGCGCTCACATCCGGACGCCTCGATTGGAATGTAGGTAACAACGATCGTGCGTTTCTGCGCCTGCAATACGATCATGGACGGGGAGCTCTGGGTAATGACCCGATCAGCTCGGCCTTCGACGTCGATTTCACTCAGCCGTGGTGGCAAGCGCAGATGCTTGAGACGCACTCCTTTGGGGCGTCCGCGGCGAATCAGTTTCTAATCGCCGGTTCCTACTTTGCTGGCATCTATCAGGCGAAAAATCCATCTCAAGCCTTAGCTGCGTTCCCTACCACTCTGGATTTCGTACAAGGCCCTTTCAACAACCTGGGCGCCGGAGACAACATCGATGTGTTCGGATTTGGCAGGTACAACACCCAGTATCAAGTCTCTGATGATGTCGCGAAAATCTGGGGCAACCACAAATTCGGGCTGGGTGCAAACTTCGAAGGAATATATTGGAGCGAGTTACCGGGAAGGTCTGGCGCGATTGGGCATCTCAGTGTCCAGACACTGCGTGCTTTCTACCAGGGTGGGGTAGACCAAAATTCTAGGTTGGCTGACTTCACGTCACTTTTCCAGTCTTTTACATCGCAAACTAATCTGCCGATCTCGTTTTTCAATTTTGGTCTGTACGGCGACGATGAGTGGCGTGCTCGGCCCAACCTGACGCTCACCCTCGCCATGCGGGCCGAGCATTACTCGAATCCTGCGTGTCGAAGGCATTGCTTCGTCCGGCTCGCCGAACCGTTTGACTCCCTTAGCCATGATCCTAACCAGCCCTACAATCAGGCGATCCTAATCAACCAGAAGCGAGCGTTTGCGGCAACGGACGGTATTTTATGGTCGCCGCGATTCAGCTTTGCCTGGCAGCCCTTTGGTGTCTCGCACAATGCCGTGTTCCGCGGCGGGGTGGGGATTTTCTACGACCCTATCCCCGGGCTCATCCTGGACTCGTTTTCCGGGAACCCTCCACTGGTCAACTCTTACACAATTGTCGGAGACAACCTTGCACCAGGTGAAGCGCCGAGCCTTTTTAGAGATGCAGCGGCTTCGAACGCTGCCTTTGCCAACGGCTTTGCCGCCGGTCAGAATTTGGCTCAGATCGAGGCCGCGGATCCGAACTTTTTCCCACCTGCAATCAGTGATCCAGGGAAGCGAACACATTCGCCGCAATATCAAAGATGGAGTCTGGAATGGCAACATGGTATTGGCGTCGATACCTCAATCAGCATCGGTTACTTCGGCCACCACGGGATTCATGGACTGATACAGAACCCCAACGCCAACGCATTTGGATTCGGGTCGCTTCCGGCCGGAAGGTGCAACATCCCGCGTCCATCCTGTGCACCGGATCCCAGATTTAGCCAGGTCATAGCAATTCAAACAAATGCGGTATCCAACTACAACGGCGCAGTTATCTCTTTTCGTCATCGATTCAGCCGATGGAGCCAGGGCCTGTTCCAGGCCAATTACACCTACGGCCACGCCCTCGACGAGGTCTCAAGCAATAATTGGTTCATATTCACCGGGGCCACTTTGACGTCTGCACAGGACCCGAACAATCTGCGCGGCAGTTACGGATCGGCAGATCAGGACGTGCGGCACTCGTTCAACGCGAATTACGTGTGGGAACTGCCACTGAAGTCAGGTCTCCGCGGGCACGGTTGGGATTCTATTGTTAACGGATGGCAAGTTTCGGGGACGATTTTCGCTCGCAGCGGTTTTCCGTACACAGTTTTCGACTTCGAGGAGTCGGGCGGCCTTGTGCCCAACAACTATTTCGGGCTGCTCTATGCCGTTCCTACCGGACCTCTCGCTGCGGACCCGTCGTGCGGCAGAGATGCAGCTGTTCCGCTCGTCCCTCATCCTTGTCAACCTCCTCAGGTGTTGGCAGATGGGAGGACCCCGAATCCAGGCGCCCGCTTCGTTCAAGCTACCTGCGCGACAGGATTCAATATCGGCAACCTGCCTGCTACTTCAGGCTCATGTGACGGTCCCATTGTGTCGTTCGCACAAGGACGCAATCGCTTTCGTGGACCACATTATTTCAATACTGATTTTGCCATCACGAAAAATACAAAGCTGCCCCGTTGGGAAAACGTCACGCTGGGAATTGGGTTCCAGTTCTTTAACGTCTTCAATCACCCGAACTTCGGCTTTCCCGATCCTGGGCTTTCAAGTTCGACGTTCGGTCAAATTGGATACTTGGCGCAGCCACCTACCAGCATTCTGGGTAGCGGGTTCGGAGGCGACGCTGCTCCGAGAATGATTCAGTTGAAGGCCGAACTCAAGTTCTAGGAAACTGAAATTGGCGACGTTTAAGACAGAGGGCCGAGGTCAGCCGATCAAAAATTTTCCAACATCCACATATTGCCATTCGTAGTCCATGCTTGCATTGCGATGTGGCGACCATCCGGGGAAGGTATCGCGAGTGTTTCACCAGAACCACCTGTGTTATTCCAGACGACATGAGCTTTGCCCTGGAAATCCACGTACAGAACTACACGTCCTCCTCGGACGCTCGCGACGACAAACAGACCTTTGCCGTCTGCCGCCCAGTAAAACGCCTGTATGTTGCTCCAACCCTGGATCTGAATCTGCTGAATTAGTTCACCGTTCAAAGACAAGATATTGATGGGACCCGTAGGAGTTCGAGTGAGGGCAATGCGCCCGCCATCGGGCGAGATCTCAACCCACCAATCTTTCACATTGGGATCAAGAGCAAAGCGGGCAAGCTCAGGCCCACGCCCCTTGATGGGATCGAGTGCGGCCAGGATAAACTGCTTATTGTCCTCGGTCGGCTCGGCAATCACACAATTCGCGGAGGGAGATGACGGACAACTGAACAAACTCCATGTTGGAGCAATAAATAATTCTTGCGACGGCCCACCGTCGACCGGAACCCGCATGACCGGTTCTGGGTGGTTTGGCCACCCTCCATCCTTACCATTTCCAAAATAAAGGATCCACTTACCGTCAGGTGTTACGCGCGCATTTCTCGTGCCGTCGGGTGGTGTGACGAGTGGTCCCTCAGATGTGTCTGCATCCAAGGCCTGTTTATATAGCCCGAAGTGCCCAGTGCGATCGGAGACGAGGATAATCGCATTACTGTTGGGCGTCCAAGTTGCCAGACCATCCGAGCTCTCGGTCAAAGGAAAGTGGCGGAGGTTCAGCAATCGAGTGTCCGATGGGGCCAACTCAGCCATATACGACGTCAAGTGGCCCACCCATTTCAGAAAAGCCAAACGCTTACCATCTGCAGTTTCACTGATGTTGCCTAGACAAAATCCTGACCAGTCTGTCAGTTTGGTCGGTTTCTCAATGGGTTTGCCCGTGTCTGGCCCGATTCTCATTTTCCAAAAGTTACAGGCGCTGCCAAAAAATGATCCAGGCTCCTCCTGCGAGTAAAGCAAGCGCCCATCCCGCAACCAGGAAAGCTCGTTTATCTTGCCCATTTCTGAAGGGGAAAATATCGTGGTCAGAGGTCCGCCCTGCAAGTCCCGGCTGAGAAGTGTGTCGCCAGACTGGTCGGTCTTTATATAGAGGATACGCTGCCCGGTTCCGGACCAATGGAGACAGCAGATTGCACTATTCTCGTCACTCTCATAGAGCTTTCGCGCTTCCTCTCCGTTTGTTCCCATCAGCCAGATTTCGCGATTCCCGAACTTCCCCTTGTTTGATCCAAAGGCGATCAAGGAGCCATCGCGCGAAACGGAATATAACAAGGCGTTGTCGCGGAGTTTTCGTGGCGCTCGACCCAGTATCGAGACAACCCATATGCTCGAGTCCTCTACGACACTCGGAGCTGCGGCCCCCACACTCGAAGGATGGCTGGTGGCAAGGAATCTGGTGCTGTCTGGAAACCAAGGACCAGCTTCCCAATCCACCTTATCATCCTTCGAAATGTCCGGTTCTGGGACGACCAACGTTTCACCGGTCTCGATGAGCTTGAGGTAGATGCGTTTCGTGTCGCTGTAGGCGAGGTACTTCCCATCAGGCGAAATCGCACCACTTCTAACGGGATTCTCGAAGGAGTTGCTGGTGAGTTGCCGTTGTTTCAATTTCGGCCTTGCGCTTGGACGCGTTTCAGCAAACCAGAGAACCACACCGAGAACAGGCAGCACTAGGCAGACTGCGGCCGTCAACCGAGCCCAGTGCCAGCGCGCCCAGTCGACCTTTGCAGGGGCGCCTGAATGCTCCGTACTCGGTGCCTTGTATGAAGGGCCTTGCTCCACTTCGGCAAGTGCATTGCGCAGACTGCGTCCTGACTCGGAATCTCGCTTCAAGCGTTTCAGGTCAGCCCGCATTTCTGACGCGACCTGATAACGCAGATCACGATCTTTCTCCAGCGCCTTGCTGATAATCTCAACCAGCTTGTCAGGAAGCTCAGGATTCAGGCTGTGCGGAGGCACCGGCGTTCGGTTCAATATCGCTTCAAAGATAATGGCAGAGGCAGAACCAATAAATGGCGGCTTGCCGGTTGCCATTTCATACAGCACCGCTCCGAACGAAAATAGGTCGGTACGAGGGTCGAGATCCTCGCCCCGCGCCTGTTCGGGAGACATGTACGCCACAGTACCGATGGCAATCCCTGGACTGGTCAGATTTTCTTCCGAAATGTTTACTGTGTCCTGATTCGAGACAGTTCTGTGCGGCAACTTGCGGGTCTTCATTTTTTTAGCGAGGCCAAAGTCGAGGACTTTAGCCTGTCCGCGCGGACTCACGAAGATATTCGAAGGCTTGATGTCGCGATGAATAACGCCGCTCGTATGCGCTGCGTCTAAAGCATCCGAGATCTGGATCGAGAGCTCCAACATTTCTGTTATGGGTAGTGGGTTGGTTGCGATACGGCGCTCCAGAGTCTGCCCCTCGAGCAATTCCATCGCGATGAAGGGACGGCCCTCGAACTCATCTACGTCGTAAACCGTGCAGATATTCGGATGATTCAAGGCAGAAGCGGCATAAGCCTCGCGCTGAAATCGTTCGAGAGCCTGTGGATCACGTGACAGCTCCGGCGGCAAAAACTTCAGCGCAACCGTACGTCGCAGCTTCGTGTCCTCGGCTTTGTAAACCACGCCCATTCCGCCGCCGCCAATCTTTTCCAATACACGAAAACGCGTTGCAACGGCGCGGCCGATCGCACTAGTAGCGGTCTGCTCATCAGCATTGTCTTCTGCCATCAATCGGGCGGCAACGTCGAATGCAGGAGATTCAATGAACTCCGCGGCGGAACTTTCGTAGGAAAGCAAAGATACGACTTCTTTTTGCAACTCGTCATCGCCCTGGCACTCATCTTTGAGGAACGCGCGACGCTGTTCCAACGGTATCTTTAGAGCAGAGTGATAGAGCTGCTCGACCCGGCGCCAGCGATCAGGTCCCATGGGCAGCGCCTCCATGGAGCTCACGCAGTAGCCAGACCTTAGCCATTTTCCAATCCCGCATGACGGTATCGGGCGACACCTTCATAACCTCGGCTGTTTCCTTGACGTCGAGCCCGCCAAAGAATCGCAGCTCTACTACGCGGCTCTTGCGCGCATCCACCAATGCTAACCGATTCAGTGCGTCATCCAGAGCGACCAAGTTGGCATCGGGCTCGGAGGTCACGACGAGTGCTTCATCGAAGTCGACGTGAACCGCGCCCGCTCCCCGTTTCTTGTAGTTCCGTGACCGGGCGAAATCTATCAAAATGCGGCGCATTAATTGTGAACAAATTGCCATGAAATGAGCGCGATCTTGCCATTTGATCTGCCGCACATCCACCAACCGGATATAGGTCTCATGAACCAGAGCGGTCGTCTGGAGTGTATGGCCGGGCCGTTCTCCAGCCATGTAGCGCCGCGCCGCGGTGCGCAATTGTTCGTACACGAGAGGGATCAGCTTCCGGAGGGCTTGTTCATCGCCCTGACCCCAAGCTTGGAGAAGACCAGTTACTCCGCGCGAAGATGACACACCCATAAGTTTCTACGGTTCTGCAACTTACCAGTTTGCGCGAGGTTATCACAAGCTCTTGTTCTCCATCCACATTGATCTGGCGGCCAAGAAAAATATCGGCCTGCCAGTTTTTGCGCGGGATTCCCGCCTATAGAGACAGGAATCAGGAACAAGGAAAAAGTGGCCATGTCTGGCGGCGCGATTCCAGTTGATGTTACGAAGGAGGTTCCAGTGAAATCTCGTATTAGTGGGTTGGCAGTCACTCTGTTGATGCTTCTCCTGCCGATGGCGGCTCAGGTTGGGGGCGCGGGAACAACGAATCACGTTCCCCTTTGGACCAGCACCAGCAATTTGGGAAATTCGATCCTGATTCAATCCGGCGGCAACATTGGAGTGGGCAACAGCAGCCCGGTCGCTATCCTCGACGTGAGCGGGAAAACTGGAACAAACAACACCAACGGCGGAAATGCTCCGACCGCTGTGCGGATTGCCGGTGGCCTAGGTGCCGGTAATCTGAGCGGCTTTGGAACACAAGGAGCTGGTGGTCCCATCCAGGTTACCGCTGGCACTGGTGCGCCTTTGCCCGGTCAGACTGCGCTGGGGGGCACAGGTGGGATACTCCTGATCACAGGGGGCGGCGGCGCGGTCTGTTTTGCGGCGTCAACCCGGTGTGGTTCTTACAACGGCGGCAATGGCGGCTCGATCTCGTTGCAGCCGGGCTCCGGCGGCAGAGGGCTCTCTTCTTCAGGTCATTCCGGCAACATCACTTTGGCACCGACTGGGGGCAAAGTCGGCATCGGTACATCAACCCCCACTGCTGGGTTCGAAGTCGGGGCAGGTCACTCGACGCTTGCTGACTCGTGGATCACTCGCAGCTCCCGCCGTTTCAAGACTAATATCCAACCCCTCGTCGGTGCATTGAACAAACTCGAGCAGCTCCAAGGTGTCTCCTACGATCGCAGGACCGATGGCAGGCACGAAATCGGAGTGATAGCTGAAGACGTGGACCAGGTAGTACCCGAACTGGTCTTCCGAGATCCAGATACAAAACAGGTTGAAGGGGTGGACTATTCCAGACTGACGGCGTTGCTGATTGAAGCAATTAAATCGCAGCAGAGCGAGATTCAGCAATTGATATCCGCACGACGGCGGTTGCTCTGTCCATGATCTTCGTGGTCTCACTCTCGCAATGCGGTGGCGGACCGCAGCAATCTGCGCCGTCGCTGGCGATTACCACAGCATCCTTGCCGAACGGCACTTCTGAAGTGGCATACAGCCAGACCATTCAAGCCAGCGGCGGTGTTGGACCATTCGCGTGGGCAGTCGGCGCAGGCGCACTGCCCCACATTCTGGGGCAGAAGCTCGAAATTCGCGCGCGCAAAGGATACTTCGCCCGGTCCGCGTCCTCGCTCACTGTCGACTCCCCGACAGTGGGGCTGGCAGCGTAACTCTGGCCTCACGATAGCGCGGGCAGTTTGAGGGCGTAAGTAACACACCAGGGAGGACGGTGTTTCACGAGAACAAACTGGATGAAAGCAGACAATACTACATCACTATGCGACCTGGCTATTTAACCCGCATTCCACTCGGGAGCCAGAGCTGCTGCAATCATCAGCAGCAACTTCAGTTGGTGACAGCCGGAACCGTGAAAAATGCAAGGCCAACTGAAAATAGATAGAACAAACAAGAGTAGCTAACCGTCGTAAGCGCTGCACCGCCAATTAGCGTTGGGGTGCGCATTTCCAACCATGGAATGCTGGGACATCACTCCCAGTAATTCCTGCGTCCTGCAACAACCTAAATATCACCGCAAGTTGCTTGCGAGGCGCTACAAATC
>WNGI01022461.1_pt1 | contig 10401 bp, 9 predicted proteins | sample 5400621 | NCBI WGS metagenome assembly WNGI01 (sample SAMN13153374, study PRJNA577476) | soil metagenome | isolation source: 20 cm soil or saprolite under Garry oak tree replicate 1 | place: USA:California | collected 2016-06-15 | reverse complement strand
GCCAGTGCCGGGACATCCAGGTGGCGCAGGCAAGGCGCCTGGTGGCCGGGCTCGACGGGTTCCAACGCAGGCTCGACGTCGTGGCAGGCGGCAACCACCAGTGGGCAGCGCGGGCCGAACGGGCACCCAGCGGGGAGGTTGAGCAACGACGGGGGCGCCCCGGGCACCGGGATGAGCTGCTCGTCCCCGCTGGCGTCCAGGGTCGGCAACGCTCCGAGCAGGCCCACCGTGTAGGGCATGCGGGGCCGGTAGAACACGTCGTCGACCGTCCCCGTCTCCACCGCCTTCCCGGCGTACATCACCACGACCCGGTCGGCCACCCCGGCCACGACCCCCAGGTCGTGGGTGATGAGGATCATGGCGGCGCTCGTGGCCTCCTGGGCCTTCTCGACGGTCTCGAGGATCTGCGCCTGCACCGTGACGTCGAGGGCGGTGGTCGGCTCGTCGGCGATGATGACATCGGGGTTGTTGGCGATCGCCATGGCGATCACCGCCCGCTGGCGCATCCCACCCGAGAACTCGTGGGGATAGTTGCGGGCACGCTCCGGTGCACGGGGAATCCCGACGAGCGCCAGCAGGTCGGCCGCCCTGCGCTGCGCCTCCTTCTTCGGGATGTCGTGGTGGGCGAGGATCGCCTCGGCGAGCTGGGACCCCACGCGGTACACGGGGTTGAGGGAGGTCATCGGGTCCTGGAACACCATGGCGATCTCCAGACCCCGCAGCTTCGCCATCTGCTTGTCGGGCATCGCGATCAACTCGACACCCCGGTAGCGGATCGAGCCCGAGACCCTCGCCGTCTTCGGCAGCAGCCCCATGATCGCCAGGGCCGTGACGCTCTTGCCCGACCCGGACTCCCCCACGACGGCCAGCACCTCGCCGGGCCGAAGGGAGAACGTCAGCCCCCGCACCGCATGGACGACGCCGTCGACGGTCGGGAAGTCGACACTCAGGTCGGTGATGGCCAGCAGCGGCGCCTCGGCAGACAGCTCGATGCCGGCTTCGTCGACCGTGCCCGACAGCAGGGCGTCGGCGAGGTCTTCGGGGTCCGCTACCACGGCCATCCCCCCGGCATCACGCCCGCACCCGCGTCTGCGTGGGGTCGAACGCGTCCCGGAGGCCGTCACCGACGAAGTTGATGCTGAGCACGATCACGATGATGAACAGGCCGGGGAAATAGAAGAGCCACGGCCGGGTCGTCGCCGCCTGCTGGCCCACCGCGACGAGCTGGCCGAGGGAGGTGTCCGGGGGCTGGATCCCGAGGCCGATGTAGGAGAGGGCGGTCTCGGCAAGGATGGCAGCCGCCACGACCAGCGTCGCATTGACGATGATCGGCCCCACGGCGTTCGGCAGAAGGTGCCGGAAGATGATGCGCCGGTTCGACGCGCCCAGGGCGCGGGCCGCCTCGACGTACTCCTTCTCCCGGAGCGACAGGAAGACCCCGCGCACGATCCTGGCGACGATCATCCATGCGAATGCGGCCAGGATGACGGCGAGGTAGACCCACCCGTTGCCGCGGTTGCCGAACTGGTAGGCGATGGCGGCGGCCGCGGCGTAGGAGGGGATCGTCAGCATCAGGTCGGTGCACCGCATGAGGATGGTGTCGATCCATCCCCGGTAGAAGCCGGCGATGGCGCCGACCAGGGTCCCGAACGCGGTCGACATCGACGCGACGAGCAGGGCGATGATGACGCTCTTGTTGGCGCCGCGCAGCACCCGGGCCAGGGTGTCGTGACCGAGCTCGTCGGTGCCGAAGGGGTGCCTGAGGCTGGGCGCCTGGGAGAGGTCGTTGGACTGGAACGTGTAGCTGTAGTGCCAGACCTTGCCGCCGAACAACGCCAGCAGCACGACGAGGAACAGCACGATGAAGCCGCCGACGGCCAGGCGGTGATGCAGGAAGCGGCGGAACACCATCGCGCCGTGGCTGCGGGGCTTGACGGTGAACTCTCGCTCGGGTCCGGCCGGGAGCCCGGGCTCCCCCGCCGGCTCGCCCGTCCCGACCGGCACCTCGGGCGCCGGGATCACGTCCGGATCCTCGGGTCGAGCACGCCATAGAGCACGTCGGCGATGAGGTTGAAGGCGATGACGATGACCGCCGTCACCATCAGCCAGGCGAGCAGCTCGTTGACGTCGGGCCGGGTGATGGACTCGATCAGCATGCTGCCGAGCCCTTGCCAGTTGAAGACGCGCTCCGTGATGACCACGCCGCTGAGGATCGCCGAGATGTCGATGGCAACGTACGTCGTGAAGGGGATGAGGGCGTTGCGCAAGGCGTGCTTGATGATCACCCTGGGCCTCGGGAGCCCCTTGGCGGCAGCCAGGCGGACGTAGTCGGAGTTGAGGACCTCGAGCATGGAGGCCCGCTCGAAGCGGCTGTACGCCGCATAGCTGATCCCGGCGAGGGCGATCGTTGGTAAGACGAGATGCCCCGCGTAGTTGCCGATGTTGGCGAAGAACCCTCCCGTGAGCCCGGGGGTCGAGTCACCGATCGTGAAGATCCACTGGTGGCCCAGGAGGTTGTTGAGGCGGATGGCCAGGAACTCCTTCAGGAGAGCGGCAAACCAGAACAGCGGCAGCGAGAAGAGCAGGAAGGAGACGAACGTCGAGGCGTGGTCGAGGAGGGAGTACTGCCGCACGGCCGAGATCACCCCGACGATGACAGCGAGCACGACGGCGACGACGATGGCGAGCGCCACCAGGCGAGCGGTGACGAGCAGGTGGGTCCAGACGATGTGGCGGACGGGCAACCCGTCGTTGTTCGTCCCGAAGTCGCCACGCAGGACGTGGCTGAACCAGAACCAGTACCGGCCCAAGAAACCGGCGTTGAGGTGGAGCTCCGCCTCCCGTTCCTGGATGACCGCCAGGGGCACGTTGGGCCGCAGCCGGAGTTCGCCGAGGGGATCCCCGGAGTTGATCCCGAGGACGAAGGCAAACAGCGAGGCGAGGACGAGCACCGGGATCGAGATGAGGATCCGCCGGAAGGTGAAACGAAGGACGTCCGTTGCTACGCCCCCGTCGCCCGGCGCAGGCCACGACCGGCCGCCCGAAGGCGGCCGGTCGTGATGCTCAAGTTCGCCCCTACTTCGTCAGAGCCCATTGGTCCATGTTGAAGGACGGACCCACGTTGGTGATGTTGTTGACCATGTTCTTGTACTTGGTCTGGTAGACGAGCAGGGTGGGCTTCTGGAAGAGCGGCAGCGTGACCATGTCCTTCCAGAGCAGGGCATCCACCTGCTTGTAGAGCTCGGCCTGCTTGTTGTGGTCGAGCTCTACGTCGGCCTGCCTGATGAGCGCGTCGACCATGGGGTTCGAGTACGCATCGTAGTTCTGGCCGCCTGCGGTGACGGTCCCCGTCTTGTCCTTGACCTGGGTCTGGAAGATCGGGTCGTTGCCCGAGGGGTACGGGGTGTCGATCCAGGCGAAGATGATCATGTCGAAGTCCCCGGAGGAGAGCGTCTTGCCCAGGCCCGTCGTGTCCTTCTCCGTCACCGCGATGCCGAGCGGCGCTACGGCGTTGATGACGTAGGCCTCCTCCGAGTTGCGGAGCTTGTTGCCCTGGGTGGAGGCGATCCGCAGGGTGACCGCCTTGCCCGCCTTGTTCTTGAGCACCGGGGGGTTGCCACTGATCGAGTACCCGTTGCTGGTCAGCAGTGCCTTCGCTCCATCGACGTTGGCCTTGTCGTAGGGGCCCGGGGACGGGGCAGGCGTGGCCGAGGCGGTGGCGGTGCCCGTCGCGGTGCCAGTGACCGGCCCGGCGGAGTTGTCTCGGTACTCGGGCTGGCCGGGCACGTAGATGTGATTGTTGTCGGGGACGATGCCGGACGCGAACTGCCCCACGGTCTTGGCGATCAGGTCGTTGCGGTCGATCGCCATCGCGATCGCCTTGCGCAGGTTGACGTCGGCCAGGAACTGGTTGGACTGGTTGAAGTCGAGGTGCTCGTACGACAGGCCGGGACGCTCGTCCAGCTTCACGTTCGGCACCGCCTTGAGCTGGTTGACCAGGTCAAGCTGCGGTTGGGGGTAGGAGGCGTTGATCTCGTTGTTCGCAAGAGCCGGCTCCACCTGCGAGGAGTCGGTGATGAACCGGAAGTCGACGGTCGCCAGGTTCGACGGCGTGGCCCAGTAGGTCGGGTTGCGCTTGAGGATGAAGTCCTTGCCCGCCGTGTAGGAGCTGAACATGAAGGGCCCGGCGGAGATCATGGTGTCCTTGTTGACGTTGGCGGCCAGCAGGCCCTTGTTCCAGCCGATCTTGCTCATGATGTGGGCCGGCGCCATCGGGCCGAACAGGCTTCGCCAGTCGGCGAACGGCGTGGAGTACGTCGCCGTCACCGTGTACTTGTCCGGCGAGTAGGTGATCTCCTTGATCTGCCGGTAGCCGGCGTTGCTGGCCGCGTCGAACGCGACGCCGCCGACGTCGGTGTACTGCGGGAGACCCGACTGCGCCTGCCAGTTGTAGACGAAGTCATCGGCGTTGAAGGGCACTCCGTCCTGCCAGACCGCCTTGTGGTTGATCTGGTAGACGACGACCTGCGGCGACGTCGACGTCAGGGTCACCGAGTCCATCAGGGCGGTGTCGAGGAACGGCTTGGCATTCACGTCCACGTTGAAGACCGTCGGCCACACGCGGCCGATGATCGCCTGCATGTCGAACTCGTTGCCGTCGGAGGTCAGCACGTTGTAGTTCGTGGGCTCCTGGTCAAGGGAGTAGACGATCCCTCCGTTCGTATCAATGGTTCCCGTCGACCCCGGCGAGGCGGCCTTCTTGCTGGCGCAGGCCGAGGCCACGAGCGCCATCGCCATCATCGATGCAACGAACAGCTTCAGACTGCGGCCGCCCATGCTTCAACCTCCCTCACGACTTGGCCCGTGAACAAACTCGCGTTTGAACAAACCGGGCCGTTGAACAAACTGGGTCGTTGAACAACGAAAAACAAACGAAACCTGATCCGCGACAAGCCGGCAAAAACCAGAGCAGCGAAGCGGAGACCGTTGGGTTCCGGCCGGGGGCGTCGTCAAGGTTACGGGGACGGACGCTCAACCAAAGGGTGCTCCTGGCTACTTGAGCCGGAGGGCCAGCAGGACCGTCGTGATGCCGAAGATGCACCCCAGGACAACCGTGAAGCGGTCGAGGTTGCGCTCCACTGCGGAGGAACCGGAGAGGCCCCCGCCCATCCCCCCGCCGAACATGTCGGAGAGGCCCCCACCCCGGCCCGCGTGCAGGAGGATGAACAGCACCAGCGTGCCTCCCACCAGGACGTGAATCAGGACGATGAGGTTGGTCAGCCTCAGCCAGTGCATGTACGCTCACCTGCGGATCTGCGTGTGGTTAATGCTGCCGAGTTTAGCATGGGCAATTCGCCACCTCCCCTATCTTCCGCCATGGTCGTTCTCGGACAAAATGCCTAGCTAATCGGGAGCCACGCCCTCATGACGATCCTGTATCGTAACGGACAATGAGGGCGAACTCCTCGGGATCGAGGCTCGCCCCGCCTACGAGCGCGCCGTCGATGTCGGGCTGCGCCATGAAACCGGCGATGTTGCCCGCCTTCACGCTCCCGCCGTACTGGATGCGGACCTCGTCCGCCACGCTGCCGGCGATCGACCGCACCGTCGAGCGGATGAGCGCGATGGTGGCCTGCGCATCGTCCGGGTAGGCGTTCCGGCCCGTCCCGATCGCCCAGATGGGCTCGTAGCACGCACATGATGGGCAGAAGGTCATGATCGAAGGCGGCCTTCACCTTCCTGTTGACCCACTCGTCGGTCTCGCCGAAGTACTCCCGGCGCTCGGAGTGGCCGATGATCACGTAGGACACCCCGAGCTTGCCGAGCATGAGGGAGGAGATCTCCCCGGTGTAGGCCCCCTTTTCCTCCCAGTGCATGTTCTGGGCACCCAGGCCGAGGTCGAGGTCGGCCCCGTCGATGGTCGTCTGCACGGTGCGCAGGGCCGTGAACGGGGGGCAGATGACCACCTCGACCCGCTGGTAGTCAGAAGGCGCCAGCCGGTTGCGGAGGCTCTCGACGAAATGCATCGACTCGAGATGCGTTTTGTGCATCTTCCAGTTGGCCGCGATGATGGGGCGTCGCATCGACTGCACTCCGGTTACGTGGCCGCCAGCAGTGCCTTGAGGCCCGGCAACTCCCGGCCCTCGAGGCGACGGCCTTCGCCACGTCCCGGGTCCCGTTGGAGAAGGACTCCCACTCGAAGACCCCCATCGGGCCGTTCCAGAGCACCGTGGCGGCCCGCCCCACCCAGGCTCCGAACCGGGCAGCGGTGGCGGGGCCGATATCGAGGGCCATCCGGTCGTCCGGGATGGCGTTGACCGACACGACGGTGGGCTCGGCGTGCTCGTCGAAGGCCTCCGCCACGACCACGTCGGAGGGCAGGACAACCTCGACCCCCGCCTTGGCCGCCGATGCCAGGGTCCTGCGGACCTCCCCCAGCCGGTCGGGCTCGATCCTCGAGATGCCGACCTTCTCGCCCCTGGCGGCGAGGAAGGTGTTGGCCATCGCCCCGCCGATGAGGATGGCGTCGGCCCGCCGCAGGAAGTTGGCCACGACGCCGATCTTGTCGGACACCTTGGCCCCGCCGAGGACGAGGACGAACGGGCGGTCGGGCGACTCCACCAGGCGGGACAGCACGTCGACCTCCTTCTGCAGCAGCAGCCCGGCCGCGGAGGGAAGCTGCTCGGCCACCCCGACCACCGAAGCGTGGGTCCGGTGCACCGCCCCGAAGGCGTCATCGACATAGGCATCGGCCAGTGCCGCCAGCCGGGCGGCGAACCGCTTGTCGTAGCTTCGACAGCGCCGTCGCCACGGGGGCCAGCGAGTACTTCGGGTTGCGCTCGCCCCCCGGTCGCCCGAGATGCGAGCAAACGATCACCGTTGCCTTGCGGTCGATCAGGGACCGGATGGTGGGCAAGCTGGACCTGAGACGCGTGTCGTCGGCCACCTCCTTGCCGTCGGGGCCGTCGGCCAGCGGGACGTTGAGGTCCGCGCGGACGAGGACACGCTTCCCGGCGACCGGGAGCGAATCGAGGGAGGGCAGCTTCATGGAAAGAGGAGCTTCACGGGGCGATGTGGCGGATGAGGTCGATGATGCGGTTCGAATACCCCCACTCGTTGTCGTACCAGCCCAGGGCCTTGACCATGTTCGTGCCAATACTCATGGTGACGAGACCGTCGATGGTGCAGGAGGCCGGATTGCCCACGATGTCCGAGGAGACGATGGGGTCCTCGGTGTAGACGAGGATCCCCTTCATGCGGTCGGAGGCCGCGGCCTCCTTGAAGGCGTTGTTGACGTCCTCGGCCGTCGCCGGCCGTTCGAGCTCGACGACGAGGTCGGTGACGCTGCCGACAGGGATCGGCACCCGCAGGGCCATGCCGTGGAGCTTGCCCTTCAGCTCCGGCAGGACGAGCGACACGGCCTTGGCGGCGCCGGTCGAGGCGGGCACGACGTTGAGGGCCCCGGAGCGCATCCGCCGAAGGTCCGGCTTGCCCTTGCGGGTGACGGCGACCTGGTCCTGGAGCTGCTGCTCCGTGGTGTAGGCGTGGACGGTGGTCATGAGGCCGTGGTCGATGCCGAAGTTGTCCAGGAGGACCTTGGCCATCGGCACCACCGAGTTGGTCGTGCACGAGGCGTTCGAGATGATGTTGTGCTCGGCGGGGTCGTACTGGTCGTCGTTGACCCCCATGACAATCGTGATGTCGGGGTCGGTGGCGGGGGCCGAGATGATGACCTTCTGGGCACCGGCCTCGAGGTGTTTCGACGCCCCCGCCCGGTCCGTGAAGATGCCGGTGGACTCGACGATCACGTCGACGCCGAGCTCCTTCCAGGGAAGGGCCGCAGGGTCCCGCTCCGCCAGCACCTTGATCGTCGACGAACCGACGTCGATGCCGTCGTCGGTGACCCTGACGCCCTCGAGAGGGCCGAGGACCGAGTCGTAGTGCAGCAGGTGGGCGAGGACGGCGGCGTCGCTCAGGTCGTTCACCGCCACCAGCTCGACGCCCGAGTCAGGCCGCTTGAGGACCGCTCGTGTGAAGTTGCGACCGATACGTCCGAATCCGTTGATACCGATGCGTACAGTCATGGAAACCTCCCGAGGCCCACGTTCCGGAACCAGGTTTTCGCGGTCGAACTATACCCGTTCAGCTTGCGCAGGCCGCCCAAGGCGGCCCCGACCATTCCCTCCTGGCCCTACTGGAAGGGGTTCGCGGCGGGGTGGATGATGTCGGCATACATCACGGCCACCGACAGCACCACGATGATGCTCAGCACGAAGGCGGCGACGGGGACGACCTTGCGGGGGTCGACCGGCTTGCCCCGCAGCTTCTCGATGGCGAGCACTGCCAGGTGCCCCCCGTCCAGCGGCGGCAGCGGCGCCAGGTTGAGCACGCCGAGGAACACGATGAACAGGACGAGGACCGTGACGAGCGACTGGGCCTGCCCCGTCTGGACGGCCTGACCCGCGAGGCGCGCCCCGCCCACGAGGCCAACGGCCTGGTCACCCCCCGAACCCTGGGCCGCGTTCCGGGAGCCGGTGACCGACGAGACCACCTGGCCGAGGCCGTGGGGCGAGAAGAAATGGACGACGCCCTGCACGCTGCCGACGATCGCCGAGCCCACCCCCTTCACCCCGTGCCAGGCCGCCGCAGGGAGCGCCTCCTTGTTCTGCGTGATCCTCGGGGAGACGCCGATGCGCCCGATGGCGTGGTTGTTTGCGTCGGTGACCTGCTCCGGCGTGACCTGGAAGCTGAGGACCTGGCCTGCCCGGTCGACCGTGACCGTGACCGGGACGCCGGGCCGTGCCTTGATGTAGTTCTGCAGGTCCTCCCACTTCGCGATGGCGTTCCCGTCGATGGCGACGATGCGGTCACCTGCCTTGAGGCCAGCCTTCTCGGCCGGGCCTGCCTGGCCGTTGAGCTTGCCCGCCGTCGCCGACACCGACTGCAGCGTCGTCGTCGGAGCTCCGGGCCGCCCGAGGAACGCGAAGGAGAAGGTCAACAAGAGCGCGGCGACGAGGAAGTGGGTGGCGGAGCCCGCGGACAGCACGATCGCGCGCTGCCAGGCCGGTTTGGCACCGAAGGTCCTGGGCAGGTCGGACTCGGCCACTGCCAGGTAGGGGTTCATCCCGGCGATCTTCACGTAGCCGCCGGCGGGGATGGCTTTCATCCCGTACTCCGTCTCGCCCCGCCGGAACGCGAAGACGCGGGGGCCGAACCCGAAGAAATACTCCTCCACCTTCATCCCGAAGGCCCGGGCCGCGGTCATGTGGCCCGCTTCGTGGATCATGACTATGACAATCAGGGTGGCGACGAACAGCAGGATGCCGACGGCGCCGCTCACCGGCCGGCCCCCGATCGCGCCGCAACGGTTGCCGACGCCTGCTGGCGTGCCCAGGCGTCGACCTCCAGGACGCCTTCGAGGCTCGGGGCAACCGGCGTATGGGCATCCAGCACGCGCTCGACCACCTCCGGAATGCCGAGGTAGGGCAAGCGCCCGCCGAGGAATGCATCCACGGCCACCTCGTTGGCGGCGTTGAGGACGGCGGGGTAGGTGTCGCCCAGGCGGGCCGCCTGGTAGGCGAGGCGGAGGCACCGGAACGTGTCCGTGTCCGGTGGCTCGAAGCTCAGCGTTCCCAGAGTGGCCCAGTTGAGCCGTTTGCCCCCGGGGGCCCCGAGGCGCTCCGGCCAGCCAAAGGCGAGCTGGATGGGCAGGCGCATGTCCGGCGGTGCGGCATGGACGAAGACCGCGCCGTCGACGGTCTCCACCAGGGCATGAACCGTGCCCTGGGGATGGATGACGACATCGATCTCGTCGTAGGTGAAGCCGAACAGAAAGTGCGCTTCGATGACCTCGAGCCCCTTGTTCATCAATGTCGAAGAGTCCACGGTGATCTTCGGCCCCATGGCCCACACCGGATGGGCCAGCGCCTGTTGCACACCCACGTTACCGAGTTCCTCCTGGGTCCAGCCCCGGAACGGTCCCCCGCTCCCCGTCACGATCGCTCTCCGCACCTGATCGGGTGCGATGCTGTGGAGGAGCTGCCACAGGGCTGAATGCTCGCTGTCGACCGGGCGGATCTGTCCGGGGCCTGCCTTGGCCATCACCAACTCGCCGGCCGCCACCAGGCTCTCCTTGTTCGCCAAAGCGAGGATCTTGCCCGCGCTGAGGGTGGCCAGGGTGGCCCGCAGGCCGGCGGCTCCGACCACCGCGTTGAGCACGACGGACGCATCGGCGGCCTCGGCCACCTCGGCCGACGCCAGGGAGCCGTCGATGAGCGTCGTGCCGCTCGGCGCCTCCACACCCCCCTCGGTGAGGCCGAGTAGGCGGACGTCGAACTCCTTCGCCTGGGCGAGGAGGGTCTCGGCGTCGGAGTTGGCGGTGAGGGCCGTCACCTTGAAGCG
>WNGI01006834.1_pt1 | contig 10401 bp, 8 predicted proteins | sample 5400621 | NCBI WGS metagenome assembly WNGI01 (sample SAMN13153374, study PRJNA577476) | soil metagenome | isolation source: 20 cm soil or saprolite under Garry oak tree replicate 1 | place: USA:California | collected 2016-06-15 | reverse complement strand
ACCATTTCTCCCCCGCCACGCTCCACAGGCCTTCAAAGCGCGCTCGCCAAGATTTTTTTCCGGGAATGCCTTTGCCGTTGCTGTCGGATACGCATTTAACGACGACCTGATTCTTAGCGTTTAATTTCCAGGTTCCGCTGAGAGCAATCTCCATGAAATCGTCCGGCGCGCATTTGTCGTAGTCCACTTGAAGGAAATCCGACACGGCTTGCGAAAGCTCGCGTTGATGCACGATTTGGCCCTCTTTTAGTTCAAATGCAATAACGCAACGCGGACTCCACTTACCCTGGCTAACGATGACAGCGGCCGAGCTGTCTTTCGCCCAGTTCACGGAAAGTCCTTTATGATTAATGTTCTCGAAATACGCCACGGGCAATGCGCCCACGATCCGGAATGGGTCCAATGTGACAAGATAATTGTCGGCGGTTCCGGACTCCGGCTGGGTTGGAAATTCATCGCCTTCTTTCGGGTAGATGAGCGCGAGCTTCTTGTTCGGCGAAATCGATGACGGCGCCAGAAGATAATCCTCTCGATATTCGGCGGGCGCGTCAGAGGGCAATTCGCGACCAAAGATTCCCTCGGTGAAATCGCTATCTTGCGCTCCAATCCCATCTTTCGGCTGAAGCGAGAACGAAGTTAAAAGCGAAATTACAACGAGCGCTACACGCATGATGGTTGTTAGCCAGGTTTTGATCCGATCTCGCCTTCTGCATTGTTTCGCCCCGGCAGACAAGCAAACAATTCTGGGCAAAATTCCAGCGCCTGAATAAAACGGAACCCAGTGGATCTGCCCGCGACGCTCAAAAAACATTTTGGCTACGACCAGTTCCGGCCGTTGCAGGAAGAGATCATTTGCGACGCGCTCGCTGGGCGCGATGTGTTTGTCCTCATGCCTACGGGCGGCGGCAAGTCGCTCTGCTTCCAATTGCCGGCTTTGATGCGCGACGGGCTGACGATTGTCGTGTCGCCGCTTATTTCGCTGATGAAAGATCAGGTGGATGCGTTGCAGACCAGCGGCATTCCAGCGACCTATCTCAATTCAACGCTCGATCGGAACGAAGCAAAGTCGCGCTGGCGTGGGCTGCATCGCGGCGAATACCGCATGCTATACGTCGCGCCAGAGCGATTAATGCTCGACGCGTTCCTGGAGCGCGCGCTCAACTGGAACATCGCGCAGATCGCTATCGACGAAGCGCATTGCATCAGCGAATGGGGCCACGATTTTCGGCCAGAATATCGAGAGCTCAAAAAATTGCGGGAGCATTTTCCGGACGTGCCGGTGATGGCGCTCACCGCGACTGCTACCGAATGGGTGCGGGCCGACATCATCAAGGAATTAAAACTGCGCGAGCCGCGCTGTTACGTCGCGAGCTTCAATCGGCCGAATCTCACCTATCGCGTGGTTCCGAAAACGGCGCCGCACGAACAGCTGCTAGGGCTCGTCCGCAGCCGGCCGAACGATAGCGGCATCGTTTATTGCGCCAGCCGAAAAAGCACCGAGTCACTGGCGCGAAATCTCACCGAAGACGGCATCAGCGCAAAGCCTTATCACGCGGGACTGACGTCGTCCGAGCGGACAAAACATCAGGAATCATTTTTGCGCGACGACGTGCGCGTGATCACGGCGACCATTGCCTTCGGGATGGGAATTAACAAACCGAACGTCCGTTTCGTCGTGCATTACGATCTGCCAAAGAATCTGGAGAGCTACTATCAGGAAACCGGCCGCGCCGGGCGCGACGGCTTGCCCAGCGAATGCGTGCTGCTGTTCAGCGCCAGCGATGTTGCCAAGCAACTTCATTTCATCGAGGAAAAAAGCGAAAGCGAAGCGCGGATTGCCCGGGCGCAGTTGCGGCAGATGGTGCATTACGCCGAGACGCGCGAATGCCGGCGCACGACCCTGTTGAATTACTTCGGTGAGGATTATTCAGAGGCGTCATGCGACGGCTGCGACAATTGCCTCACGCCGCGCGAGACGTTCGATGGCACAATCCCGGCACAGAAATTCCTCTCCTGCGTTCATCGCATCTGCGCGAAGAGCGGCTTCGGATTTGGATTGAATCACGTTGTCGACGTTCTGCGTGGCGCAGACACGGAAGCGATCCGACAACGAGGCCACAATGAATTGTCCACCTACGGCATCGGCCGCGATTTGAAGCGCGATGTGTGGCAGGCAATCGGACGCGAACTGCTGCGGCTGGGAGTCATCGAGTGCGCCCCCGGCAGGTTCGCGACGTTAACGCTCTCGAAAGCCGGACGCGATGTCCTGCGCAATCGGACACCGATCACGCTGACAAAACAGGTCGAGATTTTTGACGCGCGAACAGAGCGCGCAGCTGCAATCGAATGCGATGAGGTGTTATTTGAGTGCCTGCGTACATTGCGTCGCCGGCTTGCTGACGAACGTGGCGTGCCTGCTTACATCATTTTCTCTGATGTATCGCTCCGCGAAATGGCGAGAAATTATCCGACAACTCCTGTCGAATTCCGACGTGTTCCGGGCGTCGGCGAGCAAAAATTGAAAGATTTCGCCCAGCCATTTTTGGACGAAATCAGAAATTATCTCGAGACGAATCCGCGCCGTTCCCATCGTAGCACAGACATCTTGCCTGTGATGCTAGCGGGCGTGAAGCCCACTCGATCGCTAAACGACAGCCAGTCTGAAACGCTGCGGCGCTTCCGACGCGGAGAAACTGTGGATGAAATTGCGCGTGCACGCGGCTTTGTGCGCAGCACGATTTACGACCATCTGCTCGCCGCAATCGAAAGCGGCAAACTCGCACACTCGCCGGAGCGATTCTTCACATTCGCGCAAGAAAAAGAAATCGCGGCCGCGTTTCGCTGTGTACCCGATGGCAGCCTTACCGACATCGCCGTAACACTCGGCAACACGTACGACATCGGCCTGCTACGCATTTTCCGCGCAACTCGAACAAGAGATGACGGCTGCTCAGCCGTCACTCCTTGAACGCCATTCGATTTTCGCCGAAACAGTATGTTTTGAAGTAGGTCTCGCTCGATTTTTCCGAGCTACGCAGCATAGGCGTCGTTCAACTGCTTGCGCTATGTTCAACAAGTTGCGTTGCCATTTTACCTACTTCTTCTTCAGTTTTCGTAAGGCTTGCTTCGCTTCCTGGGCGTACTGACCGTTCGGCTCTAATTTTAAGGCTTCTTCGTAATACTTTCGAGCGCTAGAGAAGTCTTTCATCTCGACGCTAACATTTCCGAGGTTCATTAACGCTCCAACCGATTTTGGATTGAGCTGGTGCGCTTTTTCGAGCGACTCACGCGCCTTTTGCCATTCGCCAATATCAACCCAATAGCCAGCCGCATCATTGAACCCTTCAGCGTGATTTGGATATTGCTCGGTCGCCAACGTTGAAATCTGGAACCAGCGCTTATCGTCCTCGGGGTTCCCTTTTTTCTCATAGTACAAACCGTACTCGTGCAGTTTGTCTGGAACGAATTTATCGGCGGGTTCTTCGAGGGGTTCGCCTTCCCATTTGAGCTGCGCCGGATGCTCGCGCGCATAGGCGACCATCTTCTTCAACGTCGCCAACTCATTATCGAAATCTCTGCTCTCCTGATACATGAATGCCAGCCCGCACCAGATGCCCAGTCGATCGGGAAATTTCGTTGTCGCTTCCTGAAGAATATCGGCAGCCCGCTTCACGTTTTCCTTGGTTTGCTCGAACGAAATACTGCCGGCTTCTTTGCCTGTTTTCTTGTCCGTCAACTTGAAGTCGCCCGCGCCGACTTTCTTCGTCGAGATGTTCGCCTGGCGTTGGTTAAAATAATAATTGGCGCTGTTGATCCACGCGTCGGGATCGTCAGGCGCCTTCTTCCTCCATTCGGTAAGCAACGGCTCGATCTGGTCGTCCGCATGCTGATCCAGCAGCTGTCTGTAACGATGAGCGTATTCCCGGCCACTTGCCGTCCCGGACTTCGGCTCGACGTATACCACGGTTTTCAGAACTTTCTCGAGCAATCCGGCATCTTTCTGATAACTCGTTTTATCGCGAGATGTGAGGACAATGAAGGCGACTCCCTGCGGAAGTTGGATGTAACCGACGCGTTCCCACTGGGAGTAAGTCTTTGTGGCCGGATACTCGTTAATAAAGTAATCGTGGCCGTCCTGGGTTTTGCCGGAAGCGATTTTTTGTTTCGGGATGCCATGGGTTGCCTTCATCTCCGCGATCGCCATTTCAACGAATGCTTGCACGCCTTCAAATTCGGGGCCGGCCATATTCGCGTACATCACCGTCTTTGCGTCCCTCCACGATGAACCCTTGGGATACAGCACACACGGCATGCCCTGTTCTTTACCTGCCTCATTGTCGACGACCCAGCCTTCGGGAGCACTGACGTTAAACCCAGCTTTGGGCCCGTAAACAGTCCCGCCTGGAGAAGCTTGCTGATCGTCCGCAGACGAAAGCAAGGCAGTGAGCAGGAGGAACGCGAAAACGCATCTCATTGATCTTTTCATCTCAGTGGATCGAACTCGCGAATTGCGTGTCACTCACTCATTGATGTTATCAAGACCGACAAATCGCCACCCGCTTTTGGTCAATTCGAAAATGAACCGAATCGGTGCGTTTTCCCAGTCGTTTGGAGTGTCCTTAAAAGGGCAATAGATGTCATAGTGCCCAGCGGATTGTTTTCGCGGTTCAGCGCTTTTAAAACATTGCCCGGCATTGGCTTCGCCTTTGAAAATTTCGTTATAACGGCGCAAGAAGTCCTCCTTGTTCTTTACGGCTTTGACCCCATAGGGCATTGACAGTGGGAATTTGGTCCTGTCGGCCACTTTCGCTTTATCGCCAGCAGTAACGGCGGATCTAAATTCCTTCCAAAAGGTTGAAAAGTCGGACTCTGCAAACGCGTTTGGCAATGACAAGAGGATCAAAACCCCGGCCAACCAAGTCAGGGAGCTGATCACCCGCCACGGCCGGCAGGCACGAATTGAGGCGAATGATTTCAATTCCGATGACGCTTTCACTGTTACTTTAATCATGGTGTTCTCCTTTCGTTAGGATTTCCTGCACATTTCAAAACCACGGCAGATCTTATACGTTTTCCCGAAGACACCGATCAAGAACAAGATGCGAGGCAGTCATGGGTTAATGCGGCCTCGGTGAGGCCATTTCCATATCGACCAGGAACATGAACTCATAGCCGATCGAGGCGACCAGTTTTTCATCACTCTGCGGTACGGCGCTGCGGAACGCGAATCATGCTCGCTGGCGTTGCTTAAGCTTTCGTTTTGGCCTCAGCATCCGGAAGCCGCCAAACCGGATGAGACTGCTTCTTTCCCTCGCTATCGATGAGTCGCTTCATCGAGTAACTTGGTTGCTTCATCGAGATGAGCCCTGGTAGCCACTTTCTCTAATCCGCGGTTTAGTTCCTCCTTGGAAGCAGCGCCGAGCCTGATGGAAGTCTGGAAGTCGGCGATGGCATGTTGCAGATCGGCAATTCGCGATTGTGGATCCTGTGAAGCTTTTGCCCGGTTAAGGTACAACATGCCGCGGTTGTGATACACGAACGGCGTAAAACGACCGTTTAGCGCAATAGCTTGCCCATACAACTTCAACGCTTCGTCGTACTTTCCGGCTGCTTGGAGCTCATGCGCTTTCATCGCCAGCTTCATATCGTCAGTTTGAATCACTCTCGGTGAACCCTGCGTTGCACTTCCACTGCGAGAGTTCTCTTGAGCGAAAGTTGGCTGGCAAAAAAGCACGAGAACAGGACAAACGAACAAATATGCTTTCCTCATGGCAGCACGCCGGCGAATTTCCGGATCAAGTGGGTTAAGTTGGGAGACCGTCATTTTGTAACGATGTAACCTCTGCAATCTTTTAGGCCTCTTTCAACTCTTGGTTCACCTCGGCGAAGGCATTCACGGCGAATTCCAAGTCTTCCCGGGAATGCGCAGCGGACACCTGCGTGCGGACACGCGCTGTGCCGTGCGGCACGACCGGATAGAAAAAGCCGATCACGTAAACGCCTTTCTCCAGCATTCGCGCGGCAAACTTTTGCGACTTCGCTGCGTCACCGATCATGATCGGAACAATCGGATGCACGCCGGGCTTGATCGTCAGCCCACGCTCGGTCAGGGCTGCGCGAAAATATTTTGTGTTTTCTTCGAGCTTATCCCGCAATTTAGTTGAAGCGGTAAGCAACTCGAGCGCTTTTAATGACGCGGCGACGACTGGCGGCGCGATTGTGTTGGAGAACAGATAGGGTCGTGAGCGCTGCCGCAAGAGATCGACAATCTCTTTTCGTGCACTCGTGAACCCGCCGCTGGCGCCGCCGAGCGCTTTGCCGAGCGTGCCGGTGATAATGTCGATCCTGCCCAGCACGCCACGGTATTCGTGCGTGCCTCGTCCCGTTTTTCCGAGGAAGCCGGTCGCATGCGCATCGTCGATCATGGTGAGCGCATTGTATTTTTCTGCCAAATCGCAAATCGCCTGCAAATCCGCGATTGTTCCGTCCATCGAAAAACAACCATCAGTGGCAATCAATCGGAAACGCGCATCCTTCGCGGCGCTCAATTGCGATTCGAGATCCGCCCTATCGTTGTGCTTGTAACGGAAGCGCTGCGCTTTGCAGAGGCGAATGCCGTCGATGATGCTGGCGTGATTCAACTCGTCACTAATTACCGCGTCCTTTTCGCTGAGCAGAGTTTCGAATAATCCGCCGTTGGCGTCGAAGCAGGACGGATAAAGAATTGTCTCTTCCGTGCCAAGAAATTTGGCGAGCGCTGCTTCGAGCTCCTTATGAATGTCTTGTGTGCCGCAAATAAAGCGCACGCTCGCCATTCCAAAGCCGCGCGTCTCCAGCGCCTCCCTGGCAGCGGCGATTAGCGCGGGATGATCGGCTAGCCCGAGATAATTGTTTGCGCACATATTCAGCACGCGCCTGCCACCGGCGATCGCAATGTGCGCCTCCTGCGGACTCGTGATGACTCGCTCGGTTTTGAACAGACCTTGCGATTTAATTTCTTGGAGAGTCTGAGAAAGCTGTTTTTCGAATTCCGCGATCATAGCCAAACCGCAGATTACTCACAAAAGGCTAATCGGGAAACCATGAAGCCATGAATTGAACCAGAAAAAAGAGGTCACAAGCAGTTGCTGGATTTTCTGACTTCCAGATTTTGTCGTAAAAAATCCTTGCGCGGTTGTGAATAACTGTTAATAAGTCCGGCTGGTGGTTCGCCTTGACCTACGCCGAGCGTCGTAACCTCGCCCTAATCCTACTGGCGGCGTTCATCGCAATTATTCTCCTTACCGCCTGCGGCACCACTCACCACCCTTTGCCCACGTACGAGCGGCCCTTAACGAAATCCGATTTCCAACACGTGCGCACCACAGCGTACACGCACACCGAAGCGGACCATCGCGAGTACAGCAATCACAACGCGCTCGGTGGAGAACTGCACGCGGCCGGTCCCCCGATTCATCGAGCTGAGGCTGTAGCGCGGGCGACGCTGGCGTACGAAGCTCCTCGAGCTATTCCGGTCGATGAGACCGCTTCGTATTCTCCGCAACTTCAACCGTTCTCAATGGACGAAACGCGCACGCGCACGGCAAAGCGCGCAACAAAACCAACTCGCAATGTGAAACACGCTGTTGCGATTTCGAGGCCGCCGCAGATCGGCAGCGCCGCCGCTGATTGGTCGCGCTGGCCAGCTGGCACGGTGTTCCGCCTACTTTCGACGGGACAAAATTATCGCGTGGAAGATTACGGTTGGGCGCTTTCCGGACGCAACACCATTGATCTGTACATGGCCAACCAGCGTGAGATGAATTCCTGGGGCGCGCGTCAGGAGACCATCGAAATCCTGCACTGGGGTGATCCCCAGGAAAGTCTGCAATTCCTGCAAAGGCATCAGGATTATCGCCACATCAAACGCATGGTGCTCGAACTCGAAGGGCGCGAGAGAGAAGCTGCCGCGCTGCAATAACGCAGAAGTTGCCGAGACTCCTCCTAGCCTTCGTCCCGCAGTCGCGGCACTACGGCGCGGCAAGCGACTCCGCTTGGAATGACAGAAATCCAATCTGCGTCATCCGCATTGTCCATGGCCTCTCCTGCGCCTTCCTTAGCTCCAATTCAGCACGATCTTGCCGGAGTTGCCGGATTTCATCAGCTCGATCGCTTCCTTGAATTGAGTGTAGGGGAAGCGGTGCGTGATCACTGGTGAAATATCCAGACCGCTTTGAATCATGGCTGTCATTTTGTACCATGTTTCGTACATTTCGCGGCCGTAGATGCCTTTGATAGTGAGCGCGCTGAACACGACCGTGTTCCAATCGATCGCGGCTGTGGCGGGCATGATGCCAAGCAGTGCGATTTTGCCGCCGTGAAACATGTTCGGCAAAATGTCGGCAAACGCTTTGGGGTTGCCGGACATTTCCAACGCGACATCGAAACCTTCTTTCATCCCGAGTTTTTGCATCGCCTCGGTCACTTTTTCAGCGCGCACATCCAATGCGAGATCGGCACCCATTTTTCGCGCCAGATCGAGACGATACGGATTCACGTCGGTGATGACCACGTGACGTGCACCGGCTCGTTTGCAAATTGGAATGGCCATGCAACCGATCGGGCCGGCGCCGGTGATAAGCACATCTTCGCCGACCAGATCGAACGAGAGCGCAGTGTGCACAGCGTTGCCGAGCGGATCGAAACACGAAAGCACATCCAGCGGGATCGACGGATCAGCGTGCCAGCAGTTGTCCTGCGGAATCGCTACGAACTCCGCCCACGCGCCGGGACGATTGACGCCAACGCCCTGCGTGTTTGGGCAAAGATGTCGGCGTCCGGCTAGACAATTTCGACAGTGTCCACAGGTGATGTGTCCCTCGCCTACGACGAGATCACCTTTTGCGAAGCCTTTAACGTGATCGCCTGCAGAATCGACAACGCCTACAAATTCGTGACCAATTATTATCGGCACTGGAATGGTCTTCTGTGCCCATGCGTCCCAGTTGTAAATGTGCACGTCGGTCCCGCAGATCGATGCTTTAAGTACCCGGATGAGCACGTCGTCGCCCCGAACTTCTGGAACGGGAACATCCTCGAGCCACAGACCCGGCTCCGCTCTTGCCTTGACGACGGCCTTCATCATTTTTTGCACAACGGCAAACTATGCCAATCAGCAAAGCAGGAAAGGATTTTTGCGACTGAGAGGGTGTGTGTAACGCTCACCTCAATGCGACCGATCGGGCGATGGTTCTGTCCGAACACGGCCAATGGCGCCAGCCCTGTGATAAAAAAAATTAATATTTGCTCTTGACGAGCACCTGCCTTTTTGGGAAAAAGCCTTTCAGGGGTAGATTTTGCTTAGGGGTTGGCAAAAGCAATATGAACAAACAATAGCGGCCACAAGTGAGTTCTCCCCGGGAGAAATCACGGAAGGCCAAAAAACTGAAAGGACAAATTAAAGAAATGAACAATCGAAAGATGATATTCGGAGCAATCCTGTCCGTGCTCGCCTGCTTCGTGCTTTTGCCACAAATGCGGGCAGCTCCGGACGTAGGGCCGATACTGCCTGACCCGTTTTCGGGTAGCAATACCTTTGATGGGTACCAGGCTCTTTTCCATCAAACCGCTAACAACTTCAACACAGCGGAGGGTTGGCTGGCGCTTTGGAGCCAGACGACGGCCGCCCAAAATACCGGTGTCGGCGCTGGAGCTCTGACACTAAACACCGGCGGGCAAAACTGTGTTGCAGTTGGCGCTGGGGCGTTGACGTTCAATAGCACCGGCGGCGCCAACAATGCCGTTGGGGCCTTCGCTCTGTTTAATAACGGTTCGGCAAGCTTCCAGAACGCCCATGGCCGCGAGGCGCTCTTCAACAGTACCGGTAGCCAAAACAACGCCTTCGGTGATTTGGCGCTGTTGTCAGCTACCACCGCCTTTGGTAACTCGGCTTTCGGCGATGACGCGCTCGACAGCGTAACCACTGGTTCTGACAACGTCGGTGTGGGTGACGAGGCCTGCAACAGTTGCACGACCGGCCATGACAACGTTGCTATCGGCCACAACGCCCTCAACGGAACCATCACAGCCAGTAACAACATCGCAATCGGCGTCCCTGCCACAGGGCCATTTGCTAACCTGAGTTTCACCGCCTACATCGGCAGCATCCACGGCTTGCCGACGTCGAACGCAGCCAGCACCCTGCCAGTACTTATCGATTCAAATAACGTGCTGGGCACTGCGCCTTCGTCACGCCGCTACAAACACGACATTAAACCGGTAGACAAGGCCAGCGAAGCCCTCTATGCGCTCAAGCCGATAAGCTTCGTATACAACTACGACGAGTCACGGACGACGCTGTATGGTTTGATCGCCGAGGATGTGGCCAAGGTTAACACCAGCCTGGTGGCCTACATGGACGGC
>WNGI01016526.1_pt1 | contig 10402 bp, 10 predicted proteins | sample 5400621 | NCBI WGS metagenome assembly WNGI01 (sample SAMN13153374, study PRJNA577476) | soil metagenome | isolation source: 20 cm soil or saprolite under Garry oak tree replicate 1 | place: USA:California | collected 2016-06-15 | reverse complement strand
CCGACGACGCGGCCGATCTGCTCGGTGAGCTGGACCAGGAGCGGCGAATGCCGGTCTTTCAGATGATGTCCACCAGCCAGCAGCACAAGCTGCGCAAGCTGCTCCAGTACCACCCGACCACGGCGGGCGGAATGATGAGTCCTGACTACATATGGGTCGTTCGGGGGTCAACCGTCGACATGGCAATCGAGGCGGTGCGGACCGACGACAAGTCGCCGCACCAGCTGCTCACGACGGTCTTCGTTACCGAGCAGGACGGCACATATATAGGTAGTGTCGGCGTCGTCGAGCTGCTCCGCTCCGATCGAGCGCGCAGCGTCGAGGACCTCGATCTGAGCAAGGTCTACGTCCACGGCAACGCGGACTTCTCGGACGTCTCCCTGACCATGGCCGACTACAACCTGACGGCGTTGGGCGTGGTCGACGCGGCGGGCAACCTCATCGGAGCGATCTCGTCAGACGATGTCATCGCAGAGCTCATCCCGGAGGACTGGCGCAACCGCGTCGAAGCCTCCACCGGCGTATAGACCGAAATGTCCGAGCGCGAGTCAAACCGAAAGGACTCGCGCTTGAAGCCAACGTCGGCCGTTCTCGACGATCTGAACCAGGGCGACATTCACGGCGCGTTCGGCACGATCCGGGTGAGCGATGTCACGCCGCGACGCACATGGCGCCGCCGCATCCTTACGTTGCTCGCGATCATCGGGCCGGGTCTGATCGTCATGGTCGGGGACAACGACGCAGGAGGCGTCTCCACATATGCGCAGGCCGGGCAGGACTTCGGCTACTCGCTCCTGTGGACGCTGCTCCTGTTGATCCCGGTCCTGATCGTCAACCAGGAGATGGTGGTACGGCTAGGAGCGGTCACCGGCGTCGGCTATGCCAGGCTCATCAGCGAGCGCTTCGGTCGGAGCTGGGGCTGGTTTTCCGCCGGCGGGATCTTCTTGCTGAACTTCCTCACGATCAGCACGGAGTTCATGGGTGTCAGCCTGGCTGGCGAGTATTTCGGGCTCAATCCTGTGATCGTGGTGCCCATCGCGGCCGTGGTCCTGGTCCTGATCACGGTGAGCGGCAACTTCCGGCGGTGGGAGCGGGCGATGTTCGTGTTCCTGTTCGCCAGCCTCCTGGTGCTGCCGCTTCTCGTGCTGAGTCACCCGAGCGCCGACGGAGTCCTCAAGGGCTTTGTGATGCCCGGCGTCGAGGGCGGGCTCACCTCGAACTCGGCGCTCCTGATCGTCGCCATCGTAGGTACGACCGTCGCCCCCTGGCAGATGTTCTTTCAGCAGTCCAACGTCATCGACAAGCGGATCACGCCGCGCTGGCTCGACTATGAGAAGGCGGACACCGTGCTCGGCGCCTTCGTCGTCGTGATCGGTGCGGCCGCGATCATGATGGCGACCGCGTCGGCGTTTTCCGGGACTCGTGAGTTCGGCCATTACCAGGACGCGCTCCACATCGCGCAGGGCCTGCACGTGAATATCTCACCGGCGGCAGGCGCCATCTTCGCGTTGCTTCTCTTCGATGCCTCCATCGTGGGCGCGTCGGCCGTCACCCTCGCCACGTCGTATGCGTTCGGCGACATATTCGGCCTGCGCCACTCGCTGCATCGGGGCGTGCGCGAGGCAAAGCTCTTCTACGCCTCGTACACGGGGATGGTGGCGGTTGCAGCCGCGATCGTGCTCATCCCATACGCTCCTCTCGGCCTTATCACCACCGCGGTTCAGGCGATGGCCGGCGTGATGCTGCCGAGCACCACCGTCTTCGCGGTGTTGCTGTGCAACGACCCCGCTGTCCTCGGCCCCTGGGTCAACCGGCCGTGGCTGAATGCAGTCGCCGGCGTGATCGTCGGCGCGATGCTCGTCCTGTCGGCGATCCTCGTCATCTCGACCGCGATCCCATCGGTGGACGTTCCGGCGCTGCTCGTGATTCTCGGCTCTGTGGCCGCTGCAGGCTTGCTGGCAGGCATGGTCTGGAGCTGGTTCACCTCCCGTGGCGCGCCGCCACCGCCTCGCGTTTCCCGCGAGGAGCGCGCCAACTGGCGGATGCCCGCTCTCGCACTGCTCGAACGTCCCGCCTGGTCGATGGGCCGCCGCATCGGGATCGGCGCGCTGACGGGTTACCTCGTGCTCTCGATCGTGATGCTGGCGGTGAAGGCGGTTCAGCTAGGGATGCGGTAGGCGGTCCTTCAGGACCGTTAACAGCACGCTTACAAACCAATACCGCGCCAGGGTCTAAAATGCTCCCCCGTGCCTCTCGGCCTTAGACCGGGGCACCGCATAAGAGCTTCACGCCGGCGGCTTAGCCCACTACGCACAAGCTTCCTTGTCTTGCTTGCCATCACTCTTTCGTCGGTGGCGGGTGGGCTTGCGTATTTCCTGCCGGCCGCGCAGTTCGCGATCGAGTCCGCGGGCCAGGTCATCACAGTCCCCACACCTTCTCCGACGGGCATCTTGCTGTCGCCGTCACCGCAGAAGCCCTCACCGAGTGCGGTGACCGGCGCGTTCACCGTCCTTCTGCTGGGCTCCGACGACGACTCGAAGTTCAACGCCGACCACGTCCTGACGCAGTCGATGATCCTGGTCCGAGTGGTGCCGTCGACCAAGCAGGTGACGATGCTGTCGATCCCCCGCGACCTCTATGTGCATCTCTCAACCGGCGGCTTCGGCAAGATCGACGGCGCGTACTCGTACGGCGGTCCAGGAGCGGCGATGGCGACTGTATCCCAGGATTTCGGAGTCCAGATAAACGACTACATCTGGGTTGGTCTGTTGGGTCTCATCAAGCTGATCGACGCCGTGGGTGGCATCGACGTGGTCACGAGTCATCCCGTGCTGGACGACTACTACCCCTCAGACATCGCAAGCCATTCTCCTTACGACTATCAACGCGTCGCTATCTTGGGCGGGCCTCAGCATCTCGATGGGATCCATGCCATGCAGTACGTGCGCTCCCGGCACGGCGACCTGCAGAGCGACTTCGGGCGATCGCAACGCCAGCAGCAAGTGCTGCTCGCGATCCGCCAGAAGGCCAAACAGCTGTCGCCCGAGGATCTTCCCGCGTTGTCGGCGGCCCTTGGCGGTGAGCTGAAAACAAGCATCGGCCTGTCCAAGGTCGCTGCACTTCTGCCTCTGGCGGCGAGCTTTGACAATCCAGAAGCGATCCGCCAGATCGTCTTGCTTCCGCCCTACACGCATGGAGGCGGCCCCGGTGGCAGCGTCACAGCCAATTGGAGCTTGATCTTGCCCCTGGTTCATCAATACTTCCCATGATCAGCCGCGCCTTGCTCGGAATCGTGCTCGTGGTCGTGATGCTGGCCGCCGGCCCTACGACCTATCTGGTTCTGGCATCGAAGACATCCAAGGTCGCCGCTCCGCCGCAGAAGCCCACCGCATCCACTCCCCGGCCTCAGGCATACTCGCTGCCCGGAACGGTCTACATCGCTCAGCAAGGCGCCCTGTACAGCCTGGCCGCCGGGCGCTTTCACCAGCTGACACCCGAAGCGTATTCGTGCTGAACCGATTCGGGTCGGTGACGAAACGCGTGACCAACAATGCAGCTCCCCCGCGCAACCGAGACACCGGCGCCAACCATTGGGCCTTCTACCCACGCCTGAGCGCAGACGGCAAAACCTTGTGGTTTGCCTACGACCAGCCGAAGTACGGCTATGACGTGATCATGTCGGTCTGGGCGATGCCGCTCAACGGAACGATCAAGCAAGGCAAGCTCTGGACGAGCGCCAATGATTACTCGGGCGGCGATGTCCAGCCGATTCCCGTCAAGACCGGAATGATCTATACGAAGTACGGATACGGGCCCGACACCAAGTTGGTGGGACAGCTCTGGTTTACCAATCGCGCTCGCGCGGCAGGCAAGCCATTAACGAGCGCCGGCGAGGACTGCCGCAGCCCGGCCATCTCGCCGAGCGGAACCCAGATCGCCATGGTCTGCACCTACGAGAAGCAGGTTTCGTACCTGGTCATCGCATCGTGGAACGGCAGCACCTTAGGGGCACGCAAGGCGGTCATCGCCAACCAGCTCGTCGCGCAGCCGATCTGGGCACCGGACGGGTCGGGCATCGCGTACCTCGCGCCGGGCGTTCCGGCGGGGCCGTTCCAGCTGTGGTTTTTGCCCAAGGCCGCTTACGCGCCCGTGCCGACGCCTTCGCCGAGCGCCGGTGCGTCGCCCGCCGCGTCGCCGAGCCCGGTCGTGCCCGTCATCCCCATCCAGTTGACGACGAACAACGGCTTCGACGCGACGTCCCCTCTGGCCTGGGGCTAACTCCTACCCTTTGAGGGGAGGTGTCGCCGAAGGCGACGGAGGGGCCTAACACCCAGGCCCTCGCGCGACCACCGGCTCGGCGTTCGCCTTCTCCGCCTGCGGCGCCGTGATGTAGTGCTCGGCGACCATCTGGGCAAGGACCTGTGAGCGCCGCTGGCGGGCGGCATCGGGATTGACGGTAGGGTCGTAGATGGAGGGCGCTTGGGTCACTCCCGCCAGCAGCGCGTACTGGCTGAGGGTCAGGCTCCCCAGCGGCGCGCGGAAGTACACGCATGCGGCTTCCGTCACGCCGTAGTGGCCGTACCCCGTCGTGATCTCGCTCAGGTAGGCGGCGAGGATCTGACGCTTGGTCAGCACGCGTTCGATCTTGATGGCCAGCGCCATGTCCTTCACCTTGTTGTACCCGCGGTCCGATCCGCCAAGGTAGATGTCCTTCGCGAGCTGGGCGGTGATCGTGGAGCCTCCCTGGCACAGGCACAGGTTGGTCACGTCGTAGAGGAGCGCGCGGCTGAGCCCGATCGAGTCGATCCCATGGTGCGAGTAGAAGCGCTCGTCTTCGGTGGCCACGACGGCGTCCGCCAGCAGCGGCGGCACGTCGTTTTCGCCCAACAAGGGGACTCCGCGCACCTCGGTCAGCGCCTTCACCCGGGCCTGGATGTCGCTTGGGTCGGGTGAGGAGATCCACGCCACGGTTCCTCCCGCCAGCACGATCGCGGCCAGCATGGCGAAGGCAAGCGCGAGCCTGCGCAGGGGGGAGCGGCGGCCCACGCTGGTTACGAACGCCTCGCCGGCGGGCGCGGTTACGCGTTATCCGGCCGAGTTCGCGCAAGTTCCGTGGGACAATCTCGTCGCGATGACCATCAAGTGGAAAGTCGCCCTTGTGGAGGACGACCGTCGCCTTGCGCGGGCGGTCGCCACAGGGCTGGGTGAAGAGGGCTACACGGTGCGTGCCGTCGACTCGGCCGGCCGCGGCCTGGACCTTGTCCGGCAGTGGAACCCGGACGTCGTCCTTCTCGACCTGATGCTGCCAGACAATGAAGGCCCGGAGCTGTTCGAGGCGTTTCGAGCCGAGACCGATGCCGCGCTCGTCGGCATCAGCGCCCGCTCCTCGGTCAGCGACCGGATCGCCGGCTTGAAGCTGGGCGCCGACGACTACGTCACCAAGCCCTTCGCCCTCGAAGAGCTGATGGCGCGCGTCGAAGCCGTCATCCGCCGGCATCGCGGCAAGGGCGGTGCTCGTCTTTCCGCCGCCGACGTGATGGTCGATCTGAGCGAGGGCATCGCCACACGAGCAGGCCGCCGGCTGTCGCTGACCGGGATCGAGTTCCGAATCCTGACCGCGTTGATGCGCAACAGTGGGCAGCTCGTCACCTACGCGCAGCTGGCGGAAGCGGTGTGGGCAGTCACGACCGGGCCCGAATCGAACTCACTCGAGGTGCACATCTCCCGGATCCGGCAGAAGCTCGAGCAAGATGGGGGTTCGAGGCTGATTCAAACCGTACGGGGCCTGGGTTACAGGTTCGGTACCGAATAGGGAGCATGGCGAGATGAAAGCGCGAAGCGTGGTGACCGGTGCGGCGGCGGCGATCGCGGTGGTGATCGGAGGGGCGGGTACTGCTTCCGCGAACATCGCGTGGTGCTCGGCGGATCCGCCTGCCAGGACGGTAACCGGCGACGGCGCGAACCTGACCGTGAATACGTACGTCACGGTCCTGAAGCCAGAGGTGCACTACTTGAACGACTTCCAGAGCGAAGCGTGGAGCGCTCCCGACGGCCGGGGCGGCACGCTCATCGTGGTTCACGTCTACGTGCCTGCCGGCCTCGGCAGCGCCCGCGTCACGAGTAGCGTCAATCGCTACCGCGTCTCGGCTTCCGCGGTGGCCGCAGGCGGCTCCCTCGTGACCCTCTACCTGGACGTGCCCAAGAGCTGAGGACCATGGCCCCGGCCTTCACGACCTTCCCAGGGCCGCTGAAGGCATCCATCGTCGGAGTTCCGGCGGTTGGTGTCGTGCTCGCGGCGGTCGTTGCAGTCACCGCCGGCACCGCATTCGAGGTCGCCGAGCCGTGGCGCTGGTTGCTGGTTCCGGGGTGCTTTTTCTCGATCGCCCTCGCCGAGAGATTCCCGGTCAAGATCGGCCTCCAGCAGAAGATCAGCCTCGGCGCCCTGCCCTGCATCGTGGCCGCATTGTTGCTGCCGCACGGGCTGGGACCGGTGACGGCGGCTGCCGGGGTGCTTGCCGGCAACATCGTCGTTCGCCGAACCTGGCCAGAGAGCATGTTCAACGCCGGCAACACTCTGGCCGCGGCGGCGCTGGCGGCGCTCATCGGGGTGATCGGTAAGGACAGCGACGCCATGCAGGACTTTCGCGCCGCTTTGGCGGCGCTCGTCTACCTCGTGGTGAACCTCGGCCTCGCGGTGCTCCCGGCTGCGCTGCACAGCGGGCGCCCGTACCTGACGTTGATTGGCCAAGCCCTCTCCGCCACGTGGCCCGCGTCGCTCACCCTTGGCGCGTGCGCGGTGACGATCTCGGTGCTTGCGGTCGAAGCGCCCATCGCTGCGCCGCTGCCCTTGATCGTGCTGCCGATGATCTATCGAATGAATCGCGCGATCGAGGCCCAGGCGCGGGCTAACGAACAGCTGGCAGGTGTCCTGACCGCGCAGCGGCGATTCCTGACCGATGTGTCGCATCAGGTCGCGACGCCACTCGCCACGATCATGACCAACCTCTCGATCCTCAGGCGCGCGAATCGCGGCAAGCCGGCCGAGGATGCTGTGGACGACAGCGTCGCCGAGGCCGAGCGGATGAAGCGGATGCTGGCTCGCCTTCGCTCGCTCGCGCACGCGGACGAGGATGTGCCGCTGCGCCGAGAGCTGGTCGACCTAGCTGAGCTGACCGCCGATGTCGTTCGCGCGTACACGGCGCAGGCCGCGACTTCGGGCGTTGAGCTCGTCACCGACGTAACCGATCACACCCGGATCAACGCCGATAAGGACCTGCTCCGCGAGGCGGTCGCGAACCTGGTGGACAACGCGGTGCGTGTGAGCCCGCCCGGAGCGAAGGTGACGCTGCGGGTCGATCGCGGCTCGACCGGCCCCATGATCGCGGTCGCCGATAGAGGTCCCGGCATCGAAGAAGAGCGCCTGCCCCGATTGTTCGAGCGCTTTCAGCGCAGCGACTCGGGCAGTGGCTTAGGGCTGGCGATCGCGCGCCGTGTGGTCGAGCGGCACGGAGGGACGATCCGCGTGAAGACGGCGCCTGGCGCCGGCAGCACCTTCACGATCGAGCTGCCCGCCTGATTCCCTCTTCCCCTGGGGGGAGAGGGTCAGGCAGAGGGGGCGGAAGCTGGCGTCCGCCCGTCATAGAGGGTTAGGGAGACGGGCGGAGGTTTGCACTAACTTACGTCCGTGGCCATCATCGTCTGCCCGCAGCCCCAGGCGGCGGAGATCGGCCTCGAGGTCATGCGGCGCGGCGGCAACGCCGTCGACGCGGCCGTCACGTGCGCGTTCGTGCAGGGCGTCATCGATCCCCAGATGTGCAGCATCGGCGGGTGTGGCGCGATGCTCGTCCACAGCGCGCAGGGGGGCGACGCTCTGCTCGAGTTCTACGGCACCGCCGGCTCCCGGACGCGCGAAGACCAGTGGGAGTCGATCTTCATTCGAGAGGCAGCCGACCGCTACGGGTACGTGCTCGAGGGATGGGTCAACGACGTTGGCTATCAGTCTGTCGCCGTACCTGGCACGGTGGCCGGCCTGCATGAGGCGCTGACCAGGTTCGGCACGATCTCGTGGGAGGAGGCGATCGAGCCGGCGATCCCCCTAGCCCGCGAGGGATTTCCGGTTCCCGGCTTCGTCCACGGCTACTGGACCATGGATTACGGCCCAGACGTGGTGCCGAATGCCCAGCGGATCCAGGTCACGCCGGCGGCGAAGGCTATCTACACGCACGACGGCAAGCTGTACGCGATCGGCGAGCTGATGGTCCAGGCCGACCTGGCCCACACGCTGGAGCGGCTCGCCGGCGAAGGCCCCGATCTCTTCTATAAGGGCGACATCGCAGATGCGATCGCCGCCGATTTCGAAGCCCACGGCGGCTTCATCACCAAAGAGGACCTGGAGAGCTACAGCGTCAATGTCACCGAGCCCATCCGAGGCACCTACCGCGGCCTGCAAGTGGTGGCCGCTGGGCCGCCCGCGGGTGGTCTGACCCTCTTGCAGATGCTCAACTTTCTGGAGGGCTACGACCTGGGCGTCCACGGATGGCCGAGCACGGAAGCTGCTCGCTTGCTCATCGAAGCGATGGCCTGGGCCGTCGCCGACCGCGAGCTGCACATCGCCGACCCGCGTTTTGTCGACATCCCAACCGGCGCGCTCGCCGACAAGCACTACGCGGCGAAGGCACGCGACGTGATCGCGGACCGAGCCGATACGACGCACGTCTGCGTCGTGGATGACGCCGGCAACGCCGTGTCCCTGTCCCACACACTGGGTTCGTCGAGCGGTGTGGTCACTCCCGGCCTCGGTTTTTCCTACAACGACTACATGAACTGCTTCGATCCGCGGCCCGGGCGGCCCAACTCGGTGCGGCCAGGCAAGACCAGGGTGACGATGATGACCCCCACCATGGTGTTCGACAAGAACCGGCTGCGCGTGTGCGTAGGCGCGCCCGGCGGGACGAAGATAGTGACCTCGATCCTCCAGATCCTGGTCAACGTGCTCGACCACGACATGTCGCCGGTCGAGGCGGTGAGCGCGCCGCGCATCGATTTCCAGGGCGACATCGTGCAGGCCGAGCATCGGGTTCCGCGCGTGGTGTGCGAAGGACTCGAGCGGCTCGGCTACAGGGTGAATCGCCGCACGTTGAATTACGACACGTACTTCGCGCGGCCGCAGCTCATCGTCGGCGAGCAGGATGGATACCTGTCGGGCGCGTCGGACCCCCGCAAGGATGGCGGATCGGCGTTCGACACGGAGACCAAATGAAGTTCAAGGACCGTGTCGCGCTGGTGACCGGCGGAGGTCGTGGAATCGGAGCCGCGACAGCGGAGCTCTTCGCACGCGAAGGCGCGCGGGTGGTCGTGTCCGACGTGGACATCGGGCCGGCGGAGGAGGTCGCCACGCCGATCGGCGGTCTCGCTGTTGCATGCGACGTCACGAGTCGGGAGCAGGTCGACGACATGGTGGCGAGAGCCGTGCGCGAGCTCGGCCGGCTTGACGTGCTCGTGTGCTGCGCCGGCATCATCCGCGACAACCTTCTCTTCAAGATGAGCGACGACGACTGGGATTCCGTCATCGACACGCACCTCAAAGGCACCTTTCTGTGCGCGCGGGCGGCGCAGAAGCCGATGGTCGATCAGAAGTCCGGCAAGATGGTCTTTCTCTCATCGACGTCTGCTCTCGGCAACCGTGGGCAGACCAACTACTCCACGGCCAAGGCCGGACTGCAGGGCATGGCGAGGACCCTGGCGATCGAGCTGGGGCCGTTCAACATCAACGTCAACGCCGTCGCGCCTGGATTTGTGGAGACACGCATGACGCGCGCAACCGCGGAGCGGATGGGCGTCGACTTCGAGGCTTTCAAGGTCGGCGCCGCGTCACAGATTCCGTTGGGCAGGATCGGCCGGCCAGAGGACATCGCGAGCGTGATCGCATTTCTCTGCAGCGACGAGTCGAGCTTCGTCTCAGGGCAGACGATTTACGTCCGGGGCGGCCCCTAGCAAGTTTCTCCTCCCTGCCCGCCGGGGAGGGCCGGCGCGGGCTTAGCGCCGGGTGGTCGGGAACGATTGGGCAAGGTCCGATTCGGACGAGCGTTGAACGCCCTTATGGGCCGGCTACGACTCCAAGTCAGGCGGCGGAGCAGCAGGCGAACTGTTGTTCGACGCCGGGCGTTCTGGCGTCCGCGGCCTCAAATTCGAATTGAATTCGGGCGCGATGGCCAAACTCTCCTCGCCAACCTACCGGTAGTAGCCCCTACGGGGTTGACTGGTTCGCTGACCGTCTGTTACGGTGGCTCGGTCTTCTGGGGATCCTCCCGCCGCCAGGGCGGATTCACCAAATCCTAGGGGTAGGCATTGCGAATTAATCGTTACCTGACCCATGCCGTCGTGCTCGGAATAGCGGTGGCTA
>WNGI01006833.1_pt1 | contig 10402 bp, 8 predicted proteins | sample 5400621 | NCBI WGS metagenome assembly WNGI01 (sample SAMN13153374, study PRJNA577476) | soil metagenome | isolation source: 20 cm soil or saprolite under Garry oak tree replicate 1 | place: USA:California | collected 2016-06-15 | reverse complement strand
AGCGCCTCTCGCCCCACGACCTGCGCCACCACTGGGCGTTCGATGCCCTCCTCAATCACACCCCGCTCAACGTGGTGCAGGCGGACGGCGGGTGGGAAACGGAGTACATGCCCCTGCGTTACGCGCACCAGGTGGGGGCAATCGGCGGCGGCGCGACGATTACCGAAGAAGATGAGCCCTCTCCCTGAGCTAGAACGGCACCGTAGGGAGCACCTTCTTCTGCTCGCTCCCCTATTTGACTGATTCCTCGCTTTTTTTGCGATTATGTCTAGAGGAGAACCACCGCGCGTTTTTCCTCCCCCCCCCTCATCCATCAAAGTCTGCCCCATCTGCCTCGGGGAGTATCATGCGTACGATCGTCTTTATTGGAGGACTCGTTTCCTCGTCACCTGTCCGCAGCACGTTGTAATCCCACGCGAAAGCTGCCCCACGTGCCATGCCGCGATTCCGTCGCTGCGGCCTCCTCCTATCTTATGCTCTGCTTGTGGCAAGGGTAACTACCGGGCATCACCGTGCTCGCTGGAGCCCTACTTACCAGAAGCTTCACTCCTTCTGGCAAGTGATCTTCTGACACTGAAGGCGCTTGGAATCGAGGATACTACCATCGATAACTCTCTCCCTAGCTCACAACTGGAAGAGCTTGGGTCCCTTGCGCCCCGGAACTACTTCTCCCTCCTCCGCTCCATCTGCAAGGTAGTGCGGGTATTCAGTGCTGACTACCTGCTCGCCTTCCTCACCCCCGAATTCCACACGCTGCTGGCCCAGTTGCAAGGACTTCTTGCAACATTCCACAAGATATTGCTGAAGTGCAGTAGTGACAGCATGTGCCTCTCAAACTAACGTAACAGAGCGTTTGGAGTGCTTGCTCTGCCAGCCAAAAATATCGCAAACCTCTATCTCTCAAAGAGTTCGATATTACGAGAGTCGAGACGGAAATCAACCCCATCCATACGGAGAATCGTCACAACATGCTTATTCGCACCATTCCCCCTATCAGCTTGTATGTACGAGTTTGGTACGCCCAGGAAAAGTTATAAGGAGTGCACATAAATGAGATACATATCAATTAGTGGATGGCAGGTGCATCGGGTGCAGGATATACGGCCACACTCCTGAAGGAGGCTTCCACTCCGCTTGATGTTGGGCTATTTTGTACAAAAAGGGCTATCTGGCCAGCGGTATAATCGGTATCAGTCACCGAACTGATTATCCTGGTGTTGATAAGTAGTACCAATAATGGGCCTTTCATCATCACCGTTAAAGTATTTTGCTGACCTGTGGGATGAAGCGCAGAGGTGCTTGAGGGATTAACGAGTGTGTTGACAATAGGGGTCTTGTTCGCATTCAGCAGTTCTTTGCTAATGGCATAAGTGTTATCTCCGTAAATATCAACGCGATAATCGTGATCGAGGTTACTATCGCCGCGCAAGTACAACCCAACGCTATCATCTTTATCAGCCTTGTCAACTGTAAAGGACATTGTGACCATAAAGTCAGTGAAAATAGTATCTGTAGGCAGGCTTTCCGTAAGAATGTTATGGTTGGAATTAGCAAGTTTCAGTGTACTATTAGCAATCGTGCGTGTATAACCAGGCGCATTCCCCAGAGACCAACCTTTGCTTTTACTGGCAAAATTGTCGTAGAACAAAGGCTGATCTACCAGTGGAATGGTTGGTGATCTTGCAATTTTAGTCATCGTAACCGCTGGAGTGGCTATTTGTCGACTGCTACTTGTCGCTTTACCAGCTTGTTGCTGAATGAAAAAAAGGATAGTACCACTTGCTACTAGTAGTAATAAACAGAGGAAAACCGTAATGAATCCAACAATGACGCTTTTACGTTTATGTTTGCTTAGCATAGGGAGGACTTTGCATTCATATCATGATTTTAAACATGAAACAACAAAATTGCAGGTTCGCGTTTACTTGCTGCAAAAGGTTCTATCAAGCTGGTAATTTACCTGGCGCAGGATAGACTGATACACTCCTGAAGGAGGCCTGTGCTCCATTAGAGGATCGACCATTTTCAACAAAAAGTTCGATAGTACCACTGGTGTAGCTGTTGGTGTCACTTATGGAACTCACCACTTTGTTATTTATCAGCACCACAATTTTTGATCCTTTCGCCACAACAGTCAACTTGTTCTGTCGCCCAACAGGATTGATTGAAGGAGAGTTGGTAGGGCTCACCAAGAATGTATCCTTACTAGAATCCGCAAAGATCTTCACGATATCAAACGAATTATCGCCAAATATGTCAACGAAATAGCCCTGACCAAGTTTGCTATCACCTCGTACGTAGAGTCCTGCACTATCATTTTGGTCGGCCTTTAACAATGTCAGAGTCGTCGATACTTCAAAATCACCGTAAGTAGCTGGGGCATTACTACTCATAGGTATAGCCATATCTAAGATTTTATGGTTGGAATCGGCCAGAGTCATCATATTATTACTAATGGTACTGCTATATCCGGATGAACTCGCCAGTCCCCAGCCTTTACTGTTATCCGCAAAATTATCAGAAAAAAGAGGTGTCGAGGTAGGAGTCGTCGTTGCACCACTCACCGGAACAGACGTAGATCCATTGCCGGTTACATTCATGTTGTCGCCCTTACTTTTTATAAAGAATAAAACACCTCCTCCGACCACTAATACCAGAAGAAGGATAATCCCAATGATAAATGCTCTACTCGGACTTTTCCTGGATTGGAAAGACTGGTTATATCCGTTAGACAATTGTGCTGGTTGCCCATACACCCCTGGAATGCCCGCGAAAGGAGAGGGGTGAGCAGATGGTGATGATGATTGGGGAGGCTGCTGATTCTCTGTATCTATTGGTAGTTTTGGTGAGGAACTTTGCCTTGTTGATCCATAATCGGTATTGTCTAAAGGAGAACTGCTGAAGGATGATGAAGATGAAGAACTGGCGTATTGTGCTGGCTCGCCTACCACTTGCTCAGTGTAACGTGCGCCACAGTTATTGCAAAATATCTCATTTGAAGCTAGAGGGATACCACATTGAGGACAGATACGGCTTGGTGAACTCATTGCCCATTCTCCAGTTCAATCTTATGGATGATAACAAATAGCGTAGCGCTGACATTTTGCAGTACATAGTTGTCTTGTAAGTCCAGTGTATTATACTCTTTTAAAGAATTCTGAACAACACATGGAAATACTGACTTGCTGATGGAAAGGAAACAATATAATTATGTTAGCTGCTCTATTTTACGGTCCAATGGATGTTCGACTAGAGGAATGTCCTATTCCTCAACCGGGACATGGTGAGCTCCTGATAAAGGTCGCCGTGGCCACCACATGTGGTACTGATGTCAAAACCTTTCGTCGAGGTCATCCGTTACTCTTTCACCATGTTCCCGCTGGCTTCGGTCATGAAGTTGCTGGTATCGTAGCGGCAATCGATAAGAATGTGAGGCAATTTCGAGAAGGTGATGACGTTGTTGTAGCAAATTCTGCACCATGTCAACATTGTTTCTATTGCCGACATGGGCGCTACAGTCTTTGCGAAAATCTCTTATTCCTTAACGGGGCTTACGCAGAATATCTCCTGGTTCCGGAGCCTATAGTTCGCCAAAACCTCTATATACTTCCGTCAAATACATCCTTTGTCGCTGCAGCCTTAACAGAACCACTAGCTTGCGCCTGTCATGGTATTGAAGCAAGCGATATTAAGCCAGGAGATACTGTTGCAATACTAGGCGCAGGTCCACTGGGCCTTTTGCTAGCGGCTACAGCCAAACTTCGCGGTGCTCGCGTCATTATCACGGGTAGAGGAACCCAACGACTTGCTGTTGCTCGGCACTTTAGAACGGATGTTGTTATCGATGTGAGTGGTCTATCTTCTCAAGAGCAAGTCGAGGCAGTCCGAAATAAAACAGATAATCAGCGTGGAGCCGATGTTGTTATCGAAGCAGTCGGAACTCCAGAAACATGGGCGCTTGCAGCCAAGATGGTACGTCCGGGAGGGCTCATCAACTTCTTTGGTGGCTGCCCTTCAGGAACACAAGTTTCACTTGAGACACGTCCTTTACACTATGGGGAATTGACCATTAAGGGGGTATTTCACCATACTCCCTTATTCTTTCAGCAGGCATTAGAACTCATTGCAGGTCGTTTCATTGACGTCGAGGCACTAGTTACCGCTTGTGTTCCACTCAGTCATATTCTTGACGTATTTGAGCTTTTACTCCAGAAACAAGGAATTAAGTACGCTCTGATTCCTCCAGAGTTTGAGTACCTGAGGATAGTGAGAGCAACCCCTGATTAATCATCTGGCTGTACATATCAATTACTTGTTGTACGCTAAGGCAGAACCATGTGGATACTTCTGTTTTGTATCTTACTTTATGAGTGGATTTGTTTTCTACGCTGTTGCTCAACCTTTACTACTGTTGTACCGATGGCTCGTCCAACAAGTATGGGTGTTTCTAACACATCAGCCGCAGAATCACTGATATCATGCCTGGCGCAGATTACCTTTCGGGCTTCAAGCTCCATGCGTCGTGACGTGCGTCCAATCTTTGTGATCCGTCCAGTGACTTCAACAAAATCCCCCGGATAAAGTGGCGCTAGAAACTCGATGTTTTCGTAACCTACCAGCAGGCCCTCATCACCATCACATAGAATAGCAAGCTCTGTTGCTACATCACCAAAAAGTGAGAGCATGTATGCCCCATTTACCAATTGGCCGCCGTAATGTGCATCGCTTGCACTCAGACGGACGCGAATTGTAGATGTATATCGTTCAGCGTTCTCCATTTTAAATCTCCTTATCTTTTTGCTCCCGGCCTAACAAACGTTTGTTAGATGATTGGATTATTTATTCCACGGCATCTTAGTTGGGTTTGTAATCAGTATGCACAAAAAGGAGGAGAAAAGCAAGGTAAATACAACTACCCATCTGTGTTAGTAGAACCAGGAAACATCGACTTTCAAATCTGCTCATGCTATAATTACACCGTCTTCTACCTCACCTTTTTCTTCGTCACAGGTCTGATTCTAGCTATAGAAAGGAGGCATTACACAGCTAAGAAACCCTTTCTGGTACAATCTCAGTAACTTGTTCTTACTGTACTCCACAAGATTATAAAGGAGGATGAGATAACGCATGGCAACGGTTGAAAAACGGGGATATTTCACTGGTTGGACTCTCAAAAAAGAAGGGATCATCGCACCGGAAGAGAGGCTTCCCTGGGGTCAATCCATCTTTGTTGGTTTGCAGCATGTGCTGGCTATGTTTGGATCTACTGTCCTTGCTCCGATTATCATGGGTTTTGATCCCAACACCGCAATTTTCTTCTCCGGTATTGGCACACTTATCTTTTTTCTCGTGGTAGGAGGTCGTGTCCCTAGCTACCTTGGATCGAGTTTCTCTTTCATTGCTGTTGTGATAGCTGCCACTGCCTATTCGGGCAAAGGGCCCAATACCCATATCGACGTGGCACTGGGCGGTATTATCGCTGCTGGCGTCGTCTACGCAATCATTGGTATCATTGTGATATTTGTCGGCTACAAGTGGATTGAATACTTGATGCCACCCGTGGTTACTGGCGCTGTTGTAGCGGCAATTGGCCTGAACTTGGCTCCGGTTGCGGTCAGTGATGCTGCTACCAGTCAGTTTGATACATGGATGGCGATCGTGACCGTGTTAGCTGTAGCTGCAGTGGCGGTCTATCTACCAGGACCCTTGCGCCGTCTACCCATCTTGATTGGCGGAATTATTGGCTACATCATCTATCTCATTTTTGCCAATGGTTTTGGTCTGGGCAAAGCTATTGACTTTACAGGCCTCTCGAATGCCGCGTGGGTGGGTCTACCGAACTTTACTACACCGACTTTTCATGCGAATGCCATGGCGCTCATTGCTCCTGTGGCGATCATTTTGGTCGCGGAAAACCTGGGGCATGTTAAAGCAGTAGGCGCAATGACTGGTCGTAGCCTGGACAAATACCTTGGACGCGCCTTTCTTGGAGATGCACTGGCAACGATTGTTTCTGCCTCAGGCGGAGGTACAGGCGTCACAACCTACGCTGAGAACATTGGTGTCATGGCTGTGACACGGATCTATTCTACGCTCATCTTCATTATTGCAGCAGTGGTCGCCATTCTGTTAGGCTTTTCACCAAAGTTCGGGGCATTAATCCACACAATTCCGCCAGGCGTGCTTGGAGGACTTGCCATCGTGCTCTTTGGCTTAATTGCTGCTACAGGTGGCCGCATCTGGGTACAGAATGGCGTCGACTTCTCAAAGAGTCGGAACCTGATTACAGTTGCAGTCGCTCTAACGCTGGGTGCGGGTAATTTCGTTCTCAACGTGGGTACTTTCTCAATTGGGGGCATTGGAACAGCGACCTTTGGCTCGATTATCCTGTATCAGATCTTGCGAGAGCGGGGTACTAAACCTGAAGAAGTCGCGACTGCCGATGCAGCGGTGAATGTTGAGCCGGGAGATAAAGGCAGTTTGGAGGCTGGTGCAGGCGAGTAGGAATAGTTGGATAGGGCAGGTCTTCTTCTGTTTGTTGGAGTATAGAAAACCTGCCTCTTTATCGACTGGCATGGTACAATGCGAAGTACGTTGTATACGTAACGTAACAAAGTACCTGGAGTTGTACCATGCCAGACTACGCTCAGGCACCTGAGCTAACCGATGATTATATTCAAAACGTTTGGAAGACTCTTCCTAGATATGTGCGGTCTACGTTCATCCTTCCAAGCACGGCACTTTCAGACCAGCTGGGATGTGAATTGACGATCGCGAGTGAAACGTTTCAATATACGGGGAGCTTTAAGTTTCGTGCCGCCTATAATCTCCTCTCTAGTATTCCTCATCGACAGGTTATCGCTGCCTCATCAGGAAATTTTGGGCAGGCTGTAGCATTCGCTAGCAAGTTGCTGGGCAAGCAATGTATTGTTACTATGCCAAAAACTTCGGCTCGGGTAAAGGTCGAGGCTGTGCGATCTTACGGGGGTATTGTTGACCTGATAGATGTACAGGAGGTGAGTCGAATTGAGAGGATAGATCAATTGCTTGCAGAACATCCAGGGGCGTTTATTGCGCCAGCATTCGATGATTATCGTGTAGTTGCTGGTAACTCGACATTGGGCAAAGAGATTTTCGAAGTAGGTGATTTTGATGTTATTGTGGTCCCTATAGGTGGAGGTGGCCTCAGTGCGGGATTAGTTATTGCACGTAATTACTTGCAAACACAGGCAAAGATAATCGGTGCGGAGCCTTTGCCTGGCAACGATGCTGCCCGCTCTTTTCGTAGTGGACAGCTACTCTCGAATGAGCAGGAACCTGCTACCATTGCCGATGGAGCACGCACGCTGAGTCTGGGCCATCTCAACTGGGAGGTTTTGCAGAAAGGATTAGCTGACGTCATCGAAGTTGCAGACGAGACCATTATGGAGGCTTTGCGACGTTATTTCCTTTATGTCAACCTCAAAGTCGAACCAACCGGAGCTCTAGCTCTTGGTGCTCTACTTGCCCAGCCGGAGCTGTTTTACGGTAAACGTGTCTGTTGTGTCGTGAGCGGTGGCAATGTTGACCCAGCCGTGTATGCACGGGCGCTTTTGGAGAACTAATAAGGGGAGATAGATATAGAAAGCCAGGATGAGAGAGGTACAAATGCTTCCAACAGAACTGTATCTCTCATCCTGGTTTATTTTGTTCAAGATTGGGGTGGGTAAATGGTGATATTCGAGAACGTTGCCTGGGCACCAGGAGTAGAATGGGGAAGATTAGAGACAAAGAAAGCAATTGATCCACTCGTGTAGGTATTGTCTGTGATGATCTTCATCGTCTGCCCGTTGACAATGAAGGTCATTGTTGGTCCCTTTGCGCTGATGGCGATGTGGTTGACATTTCCTTGCTTTTGTATGGCTGCAGACTGTGAGTAGTTCGCAAGAAGGCTACTTTTAGATGTACCAGTACCATCGACTGACCCTTTGAAAATGGCAAAAGTTCCATCGCCATATAACTCAAAGCGGTAGTAGGTCGCTATATCAAAAGATTGATTGGATGTACCTCTGATATAAATGCCATAGCCATTGTTTTGGTTCCCCTTTGAAAGGACAGCATCGGCAGTCAAGAAGAAATTGCTAAAGATTCTGCCGCCTGGAATTAACTCAGAGAATAATTTGTTGTTGTCATCCTCTAAAACCATGGAGGCATTCCCGATTTTGACGGAAAATTCGCCAGGTTTACCGGTCAAATCCCAGCCCATATTGTTATTCAAGAGAGGATCGCTAAACAAAGGCTTCCCCTGAGGGATTTTTGTAGGAGCTGTAGTAGATATTGTCTGGGTGGAAGTGGTAGAAGGTTGCCCCTTCACATATAGGTAGCCTCCAATGCTTCCACTGACAACGATGAGCAGAATTACAACGATGGTAATGATCAAACCAATCTTTGGGTGATTTTTGTGTTCTCCTGTTTGCTGGACAGAACTGTTAGAGGGATAACTACTCATAGCTGGTTGTTGAGCGAAACCGGGTCGTTGATAACCATTTATGGTGGGAGGTTGGGTAAAACCGGTCGACTGGAAACTATGTGGTTGTTCAGTCCAGTATTCTCGTGGAGGTGGCTGCTGGGTGGAATGATTATACAAGGGTTGCTGTTGTGGTGGTACACCGTACACGTCGTTTGGGTTCGGCTGGTGGCCAGGTGAGCCAAAGGGGTTATAGGTACCGCCCTGGTATTGATCAGGTGGGCCGAAAGCTTGTTGAGGTCTGGGATAAAAACCGTCAAAAGGGTTATTCGAGGGGGGGTGAACAGGAGTCTGTATCCATGGTTGTCCTCCGGGCTGGTCCCTGCCAGGGGGTATTGGTGGCGGAGTACCTCCCCAAGATATATTGGAAGGTGACTGTGCAAAGGCAGTATTTGATTGTGCTGGAGTATTGACCAGCCCACAGTTTTTGCAATGGACTTCGTTAGGGGGGAGTGGCCTTCCACAACGCTGGCAAAGTTGCACAGGAGCACTACCATAAGGTGGATAGATCGAGGACATAGAGTAACCCTCCAGGTAATAAACGGTAGTTCATGCCGATGAGTATCGCAGATAAGTTTTTGGACGTCCACCGAAATAGTATTTTTGGGCTAATGCTGAGTTAGTAGCTACATTCTATCATGTTGAGACGGCTTCAGTATTGTGCTGCATCGCAGGTAGCTCTCATTTTTCTACGATGAGTTTTGAATTTCTTTTAGAAGCTCATATACCCTACAGGGATACAATGGCATCTCGAGAACACGTAGGCCATAGGGTGAAAGGGCATCGTCGATAGCTGAGGCGAAGAGAGCTGGTACCGGTATGACGCCCGCTTCCCCCGCTCCTTTCATCCCGAGGGGGCTCAGTGGTGAAGGTGTCTCTACATGATCAACGGTGATAGGAGGTATTTCTGCGGATGTTGGCAGAAGGTAATCCATAAAGCTGGCGTTGACGATTTGACCATCCTCATTGTAGACGAGCCGCTCAAAGAAGGCGCCACCGATTCCCTGCGCAACACCACCGTGCACTTGCCCCTCCACGACCATTGGATTTATCACACGTCCACAATCGTGGACCGCGGCGTATTTCACAAATGAGACCATACCTGTTTTCGGGTCGACCTCAATAATAGCTCCGTGTACACCGCTGGCAAAGCTGGCGTGGGATGGGCTGTAAAACTCTGTCGCTTCAAGGCCTGGTGCACCCTGGCCAGGCGGCAAAGCAGGTCCTGGCCGGGGTCCTGCTAATTTCATTGACATCAATTGACGCGCGTTTTCTCCATACGCATACCGTAGTGGGTTCGCAGAGATAGCAACCTGGCCAAGGGTGAGAAAACGGTGTGGGGCATCTTTGACGAATACCCTACCATCGGCGAGTTCGATGTCTTCAGGTGCCGCTTCAAAAAGGTCAGCAGCCACTTGTTTGGCCTTTGTCCGTACTTTGACTGCTGCTAGGTGCAAAGCGGAACCTGCGACAGTGGATGCACGGCTGGCGAAAGAGCCAACTCCCCAGTTGAATGCTTGAGAGTCTCCTTCTGTAAGTAGTACATCTCCAGGAGATAGACCCAGTTGATCGGCCACAATTTGCGCAAATGTGGTTGCGTGTGATTGCCCTTGAGAGGTGACACCTGTTGCAGCAAAGACTCGGCCGTCTGACTCAACCCGTACATTTGCACCTTCATATGGACCAATTGATGTACCTTCAACGTAGTAGCCAATGCCTATACCCAGGAAACGTCCCTGTTGGCGCGCCTCGTCTTGCAATTTGGGGAAGTTATCATAGTCCAACATGGCCTTCAATTTATCAAGACCAGCCTGGTAGTTCCCACTATCATATTTTGTAGGTCCACCGTCCTGGTAGACCAGGCCAACATCCCAGGGAAACTCGTCTGGTTGGATG
>WNGI01006832.1_pt1 | contig 10402 bp, 6 predicted proteins | sample 5400621 | NCBI WGS metagenome assembly WNGI01 (sample SAMN13153374, study PRJNA577476) | soil metagenome | isolation source: 20 cm soil or saprolite under Garry oak tree replicate 1 | place: USA:California | collected 2016-06-15 | reverse complement strand
CGCCCCGACGGAGTCTGGCTCAACAGCGTGGTGGACACCCTCCGTATCCGGGACAGGCTCAAGCACAAGCCCGACGAGCTGTCCGGCGGCCAGCAGCAGCGGGTGGCGGTGGCGAGGGCACTCGCGACCCGGCCCCAGATCATCTTCGCCGACGAACCGACGGGCAACCTCGACACGAGAGCCGGGGCCGAGGTGCTGCACATCATGCAGGACTCGGTGCGGGAGCTTGGCCAGACGGTGGTCATGGTGACCCACGACCCCGTCGCCGCCGGCTATGCCGACCGGGCGATCTTCCTCATGGACGGGCAGGTGGTCAGCGAGATGTACGACCCCACGGCCGAGCTGGTGCTCGACGAGATGAAGACACTCGGCGGGTAGCCTTCCCCGTGCTGAACGCCACACTCAAGAGCCTCATGGCCCACAAGCTGCGGCTCGCGCTCACCGCGCTGGCGGTGGTGCTCGGCGTCATGTTCATGGCCGGGACCTTCGTCCTCACCGACACGATCAAGCACAGCATCAACGGGCTGGTCAACCAGGGCACGGCGGGCAAGAACGTGATCGTGCGGGGCATCTCCCCCTTCTCGTCCGGCGGCCTCAACGGCAGTCAGGACAACCTGAGTGGCAACAACCGGCCGCTCGTCCCCCAGTCGTTGCTGGCCGCGGTCAAGGGCGTGCCCGGGGTGGCAATCGCCGATGGTCAGGTGCAGGGTACGGTCAGCATCGTCGACGCCAAGGGCAAGGCGCTGGGCCCCCAGGGCGGCGCTCCCACCGTTGCCCTGACCTGGCTGCCGGACCGGAAGCTGTCGCTGCTCGTGCTCCGCAGTGGTCACGAGCCCCAGAAGGCCGGCGAGGTGGCCCTCGACAACAAGACGGCGACCTCGAAGAAGGTGAAGCTCGGCGACACGATCACCGTGACCGGCAACCTGGGACCGCAGCCCTACACAGTAGTGGGCACCATGAGGTTCGGGACCCAGGACACCATCGCCGGGGCGTCGTTGGTCGCCTTCGACACCGCGACGGGGCAGGCGGTGGCCGGCCGGCCCGGCTTCTTCACCGAGATCGACATCGGGGCCTCACCCGGCGTCACCACCGACCAGCTCGTCACCCGTGTGGGTGCCGTCATGCCCCCGCACTACGAGGCGGTCAGCGCCGCCCAGGCAGCCTCGGAGACCGCGGCCGGCTTCGACTCGTTCTTCAACCTCTTCAACACCTTCCTGCTCGTCTTCGCCGTCATCGCCCTGCTGGTCGGCGCGTTCCTGATCTTCAACACCTTCACCATCCTGATCGGACAGCGCACCCGGGAGCTCGCCCTCCTCCGGGCCGTCGGAGCCGGTCGGGGGCAGGTGTTGACCTCCGTGATGGGCGAGGCCCTGCTGACCGGGCTGTTCGGCTCGGCGATCGGGCTGGGGCTCGGCATCGCCCTGGCCTACGGGCTCTATCGCATCCTGAAGAGCACGCTCAGCCTGTCGGCGACGAGCCTGCAGATCCTTCCCCGGACGATCATCATCAGCCTGGCGGCCGGAACGCTGATCACCGTGGTCTCGGCCGTGCTCCCCGCCATGCGGGCGTCCCGGATCCCTCCGGTCGCCGCGATGCGGGACGACATCGTCGTCGCCGAAGGCTCGCTGCGGCGACGGGCGATCTTCGGCGTCTTCCTGCTCGCTGCCGGCATCGCCGTCCTCGTCGTCGGCCTGGTTGGCAAGACGCTGCTGGCAGTCGGGCTCGGTTCCCTCGTCATCTTCCTGGGGGTGGCCATGCTCGTGCCGCTGATCGCCTCCCCGATGTCCAGGATCATCGGCGCGCCGTTGCCCGTGATCCAGGGGGTGAGCGGCAGGCTCGGCAGGGCCAACTCGGCCCGCAACCCGCGGCGGACCGCCGCGACGGCGTCGGCCCTGATGATCGGCATCGCCGTCGTGGCAGCGATCGCCACGCTGGTCGGATCGCTGCTGGGATCGTTCAACGGCCTGTTCGACCGGAGCTTCCAGGCGAGCTACGTCGTCGCGACCAACACCGGCCAGCCGTTCCCCGCCGGACCGGCCGAGGCCGCCGTCCAGGCGGCGCCGGGCGTGACGGCCATGAGCGGCTTCGCGCAGGCCATGGTGCATCTGAAGGGGGCGAGCAAGTCCCTCTCCGGCATCGACCCCGTCCAGGGGCCGCAGGTGTTCCGGATCACGATGACGAAGGGAACGCTGGCTCCGCTGGCCCAGGGCAAGCTCCTCGTCGACCAGACCACCTCGACCGACGACCACGTCCGGGTGGGCGACAAGCTCACCATGACGTTCGCCGCCACCGGCGACCAGACCTTGACGGTGGCCGGCGTCTTCCAGGACAACCAGCTCCTGGGCAGCTACGTCACCTCCAACGCCCTGATCGCAGCGAACACCAACTCGGTCCGCGACGCCGTGATCCTGGTGAAGACCTCCTCGACGACCCCGGCGGTCCAGGATGGATTGAAGAAAGCGGTCGCCGGGTTCCCCGAGCTCAAGGTGCGGACGGGCGCCCAGTTCAAGGCGGACCAGAAGAAGGCGATCAAGGGCTTCCTCTATTTCATCTACGCCCTCCTCGCCCTGTCGATCATCATCGCCATGGTCGGGGTGATCAACACCCTGGCGCTCTCGGTGCTCGAGCGGACCAGGGAGATCGGCCTCGTCCGGTCGGTCGGCATGCACCGGAGGCAGGTCCGCCGCATGATCCGGGGCGAGGCGGTCGTGGTGTCCGTCCTCGGGGCGATCCTCGGACTCGCCCTCGGCGTCGTGCTCGGCGCCGCCCTCGTGTCGACCATCGGCACCGGGGCCGGGATCACCCAGATCGTGATCCCGGTGGCGACCATCGTCGAGGTCCTGATCGCCGTCTTCATCTTCGCCATCCTTGCGGCGCTCTTCCCGGCGCATCGTGCCTCGAAGCTCGACGTACTGAAGGCCATCACCTCCGTCTGAGCTCTCGGAGCTCTCTCGACACGGCGCCTTGAGGGGCGCCTCGGGCTCTCCGGTGCCTTCGAGGGGCGCCTCGCTGGCCCTCGGCTCCGGCGGATACTGAGCACATGACCACCGAGACCCGGGTTCGGATCCCCGCGCCCAGCGTGGGAGTCGCGGGCCGCCGCTACCCGTTGCTGCTGCCGACGCTGCGGGACCCGCGGGTGCACCTCGCGGCGGTGATCGTCTCGCTGCAGGTGCTGGGCCAGGCCGTGCTGGGCTTCGAACTTTCCATCGCCCAGATCCTCGTGTCGATCCTGACGTGCGCGGTGCTCGAGGTCGCGCTCACGTTCTGGCGGCGCCGGGTCCTCATGTGGCCGGCGAGCGCGCTGCTGACCGGCAACGGGGTCGCCTTCATCCTGCGGGTGCCGGGCACGGCCCACGGTGACTGGTGGAGCCTGCGGGGAGCAGGCATCTTCGCGGCGGCCGCAGCGGTCTCACTGCTGTCGAAGTACGTCATCCGGGTCGGGGGCCGCCACGTCTTCAACCCCTCCAACTTCGGGCTCGTCGTGGTCTTCTGGCTCCTCGGGACCCGGCTGGTGAACCCGCAGGACCTCTGGTGGGGGCCGATGTCGCCGGGCCTCGCCCTCACCCTCGCCGTCATCGTCGTTGGGGGCCTCATCATCGTGTCCCGGCTCCGGATGCTGGGGTTGGTGACGGCCTTCTGGCTCACCTTTGCGGCTGGCACCGGACTGCTCGCCGCATCCGGGCACTGCATGACCGCCCGCTGGCACGTGGGTCAGGTCTGCGGCGGCTCGTTCTGGTCGGTGCTGGCCCTGTCGCCGGAGATCCTGGTGTTCATGTTCTTCATGATCACCGATCCCAGGACGACGCCGGCGGGGCGGGTTGCCCGAGCCGTCTACGGAGCGTCCGTCGCCTTCCTGGCGACCCTGCTGGTGGCTCCCGCCCGGACGGAGTTCTCGACGAAGGTCGGGGTGCTCGCGGGCCTGGTCGTGGTCTGCGCGGCGCGACCGGTCGTGGAGCGCCTCCTGGCGGCTCGGGGAGGCCGGCTGCGTGTGCCAGCCCTTGCGGCGGTGGTGGCCGTGGCCCTGGGCGCCGGCGTGCTGGTCGTGGCCGGGATGCGCGCCCGGACGGCTGGGGCCGTGGCGGTTCCTGTGGCCGGGGAGCGTTTCGCCGGTCCGGCGGCGGCGATCCCTCCTGTGGCGATCGACCCCGGCGTTCAGAGAATCGACACCTCGATCACCCCCCCGTTGGCTCAGGCAATGGGCCAGGACGTCGTGGGCGACCTGGCAGCCAGGGGTCCGGCCGTCTACGTCTTCGACCGGATGACGGTGGTCGTGGTGAGGAACCCGCTCCGGCCGCAGGACGCTCCCAGGATCGGGACGGCGGTGCATGGCACCAGGAACGGGGCACCCTACGGCGCCACCTTCGTGCTCAGCCCCCTCCCGGGGGGACACTACGCGATTGGCGCTGGGCTGGCGCCCTGATAGGCCCCCAAGGAGGATCCCAGCAAAGGAGCGGGTCGGGGAGCGGTCAGAACTGGGACAGGATCTTCTGCATCAGGGCCTCGACAGGTCCGAGCGCTGTGGGCGCGCTGATGAGCACCTCAACGTCGCCCTTTCGGGCGACCAGCGTCGTGACCCCGACGCTGCCCGCGACCGGGAGGACGGAGCTGAATGCCTCGTCGCCGTAGCCGCTCACATCGGTGGTCGTCTGGCCGCCGCCGTTGTAGACGGCTTTGTCGTCTGCGAAGGCGTAGGCGTCCTGGCCGGTCTGGAAGCGGACGATGACCGTCCTCGACGACGTCCCGCCCGCGTAGGTGCACACGGTGGCGGGTGGGTTGCTGTCAAGATGGCGGGCGGTCGCCGTCGTCCCCAGTGCGGCGTTGACCTCGGCGACGGTCACGATGGCGCAGGTGACGCTCGAGCTGGGGCGGGGCGGAGGCAGACCGATCGCTGGCAGCCCACCCGACGCGGTCGCCGTAGCCGTACTCGGGCTCGGGGAGCCACGCTGTGTTCGCGGCGCCTTCTTTGCGCACGCGCCAAGCGCGACCGCCACCACAAGGAGGACCACAGGGAGGACCGCAGCACAGCGCCTGGCAGACATGGCGGCCACCAGTGTAGGGCGAGAGTCACGGGCTCAACCCTGTGGGAAGCGGTCGCGCCAAGTGGGAGATGTGGTCAGCCAAACGCCGATGGCCGACGATGTGGGAAGGTACGCCAGGATCTCGCAAGGAAGTCGAGACCCTGACGTACCGCCACGCAGTACTACTACTCGAATAATACCTTACGGAAGGTATGGCGTCCATGGGGCCGGACGGACCTTTTGGGGACGGCTGGCGGGGTGCCGAGAGGGCCTCAACCCAGCCGCACGGAGCCCTCGGTCAGGGGTGTCAGGTTGTCGTCCGCGAGTTCGAGGTGGACGATGTGTGCCTCGAGCGTCCGGGCCCAGCAGCGCACCGATGCATGGGCATGGACCATGCGAATGAATCGGACGTCACACCCGAGGAACCGGTGCCGGTTCGCGCCACCCGCCGGCGTGGTGAGCGCGAGGGCAGCCTGACGGAAGGTCTCGAGCTGCACCATGCCCGGCAAGTGATCCAACGGGTGGTCGAAGAAAGCCGGGTGGTCGGGATCGACCTGGACCCGCCAGGATGCTGAGGAGCTACCACGGCGCCAACCCGGCCCGTCGCAGAGGAGGACATCGCCTTCCCACCGACGCCCGACGACCGCCGGGTTCAACCGCGGCAGCGCAGGGCGAGGAGACGGCGGCGACAGAACTCGCCGCGCCCGGAGCTTTTCGTAGGCGCCGGCCGGGATGCACACCAGAAGGCCCGAACCGTACGCGAACCGTGCGCCATCCCGCAGGAGGCCGACGTGGAAACGCGCACGGCGGAGCATCCCGCCTCTGCGGATGACCTCAGAGCACGAAAGCGAAACGACGAGTCCAGGATGGTCTTTCTCTACAATCAGAGCAGCCGGGTTGATCAGGTAAAAAGAGATATCGGCCATAATAAATTGAGTACCGAAGGGCACGTCGTAGCCAGCGTGGGCCACGAGGATTCCTGCTTGGCGCATCGTCTCGGCGATGAGCATCGGGTCGTGGCGGTCAGCTTCATCCGGGTGGTAGAAGGTGTGATCTCTGGGCCAGCGTGCAGCGAGCAGGAATGCGTCGTCGCCTTCACGGGAGACGCTCGTGATGAAGACTTCGGACTTGGCGGACCGGTGAACCAGCTCTTCCGGCAGAGGGCGCGACCAATTCAACCCTTCGGTGAGGTATGTTGAACTGGTGCCTCCGGTTCTTCGTCCTCCTGCCACCTTCGCCACCGACCTCGTGTCGCAATACCCCCCCGGCGGCTGGTGAGCAGCCTAGCAGTGGATCGTCCGAAAGGTACGCAACGCCCATGAAGGCGTCATGAGTCGATCCCCCCGACCGCTCCCGCAGCAGCAGGACGAACCCCGTCGGCGGGCGACGACTCGGAGATCCATGCGTGGGGACGTCACCCGGGAGCGGATCCTGGAGGCGGCCGCTCAGGCCTTCGATCGCCGGGGGTATCTCGGGGTCAACCTGAACGACGTGGTGCAGGAATTGGGCCTCACGAAGGGAGCGCTCTACCACTTCTTCCCCAACAAGGAGCGCCTCGCGGTGGAAATTGTCCGCCGCCACTTCGCCGGGTGGGATCGATTGGCCAGTAAAGTCCCCGGCGAGCACGACAACCTGGTCGACGCGCTGATCGACATGAGCTACCGGGTGGGCCGTAACTACCAGAACGACAGCTTCACCCGCGCCGCGGTCCGGCTTCAAAACGAGCGCAACCTCATCCGGACCGAGCTGCCCGAGCCGTTCGTGGGGTGGATCGAGCGCGTGACGCAGCTGCTCGAGACAGCCAAGGCTCGTGGGCAGGTGCGGACGAGCGTGGATTCGGCTGCGGCTGCGCAGCTCATGGTCTCGTTCTTCTACGGCGCCCAGGCGGTCTCGGAGCACCTGACCGACCGCAAGGACCTGCTGGAGCGGCTGGACACGTTTTGGGAACTGATGGAACCGTCACTCCGGCCCGCTCACCCGGCACCATGATCCATCACGTCCAGGTCCCGCGTCTTCACTCCCCCCTCGTCTCGACTCCTCGGTCTGAAGCGCAACCTTGAGGTCAGGCCACAGACGGGGTGACCGCCACCCCTCCGTGCGCTCGGTACGCGGCGCCGGGGAGGCCAAGGGGCCCTAGGAACACGCCACTGTCCGGACCCTCACCGGGCACCCCTGGCGTCGTACCGGGGACCGGCAGGTTTCGGCCCTCGATGGGCCCAGCAAGGGCCACGGCGAGGTCCTTTCCATCCATGGGACGGGCAAAGTAGTAGCCCTGCCCGAGGGTGCAGCCCAAGCGGTGGAGCAGGGTGGCCTGCCAGCTCTCCTCGACACCCTCGGCGACCACCTGCATGCCGAGGGTGCTGGCCAGGTTCACGATGGCGCGCACCAGGGCCGTGTCCTCCGCCCCCTCGCCGAGGGCATGGACGAACGAGCGATCGATCTTGAGCATCTGGATCGGGTAGTGCCGCAGGTAGCCGAGCGCGGAGTACCCCGTGCCGAAGTCGTCCATGGCAAACGAAAGCCCCAGCCGGCGCAGGCGCAGCATGCGCTCGATCATTGGCTCGGTGTCGGCCGCCAGCACCGTCTCGGTGATCTCCAGCACCAGCGTCGTTGGGTCCATGCCGGAACGCTCCAGGGCCACAGTCAGCTGCTCTTCCATGGAGGGGTCCGTGAGCTGCCGGGAGGAGAAGTTGACGGCGAGCCGGAGGCGGTCGTCGCCGTTGCGGCGCTGCAGCTCTCTGACGTGCCGAGACGCCTCCTCGAGGATCCAGTTGCCGATGGGGATGATCAGGCCTGTCTCCTCGGCCAGTGGGATGAAGTCGTCCGGGAGGATCAGGCCCCGCTCCGGATGCTGCCAGCGGGCGAGAGCCTCGACCCCGGCGATGCTGCCGTCCCCGAGCCGGACGACCGGCTGGTAGTGGACGACGAACTCCTCTCGCTCGACGGCGCGGCGGAGTTCCTCCTCGAGCTCCAGGCGGTGGACCGCAGCAACGTGCATCTCGGGGCTGAACAGCTCGGAGCGACCCTTGCCCCGCCTCTTGGCCTGATACATGGCGATGTCGGCGTTGCGGAGGAGCTCGTCGGTCGTGCCGGCACCGGACGTCGTGGTGGCGATCCCGATACTGACCTGCGGCCGGATGGAGCGGCCGTCGATCTCGACCGAGGTCTGAAAAGCGGCGAGGAGACGGCCGGCGAGGGCAACGGCGTCCTGTGGATCCGCCAGGTTCTCCGCCAGGATGGCGAACTCGTCCCCCCCGAGCCGGGCCAGGACCGAGCTGTCGGCGGACCCGAGGACCTGCTGGATCCGGTCCGCGCTGGCCTGCAGGAGCTGGTCGCCCGCACTGTGGCCCAGGCTGTCGATTCGCCTGCGTTCGCCGAGCTCGATGACGAGCACCGCGCACGACTCGTGGCTGCGCCGGCCGAGCGCGAGTGCCTGACCCACCCAATCAAGGAAGAGCGCCCGGTTGGGCAGGCCGGTCAGAGGGTCGTGGAAGACGATCTGGCGGAGCTGATCCTCGAGTGCCCGGCGCTCCGAGACGTCCCGGATCGTGAGCACGAGCCCGCCGACAGTGGCGTCGTCCAGGAGGTTGACGACGGCGGTCTGGGAGCGCAGCCAACCACGGGCATCACGCCGCAGCCGGATGTCCTGCGTCAGGGTCGTCCCCGGAAGGTCAATCGCTTCGGCCAGCAGGGCCTCCACCCCGGGCCACTCCTGCGGAAACACAAGACTGGCGAGCGTCGACCCGGCCAGGTCCCCCGGGCTGCGCCCCAGCATCCGCTCCACCGGGCCGGTCGCATCGATGATGCGCAGGTCACGGCCCATGACGACGACCACGTCGGAGGAATGCGCCAGCAGGGCGCGGAAACGTTCCTCGCTGCGGCGCAACGCCTCGGTCCGGGTCCTGGTCCTGAAGGCGGCGCCGAACCGGCTCCAACCCCGGGGCTCCGTCGGGCCGCGAGGGGCATCCCACCAGAAGGCAGCGGGGGCCTCGTGTCCGCTCGCTCCAGCACGGCCGCGAGCGGGTGGACCCGGCGTCCCCGCCGGGAGTGGGAAGGGGGCATCGGTGGTGCCGCCCTGGGCCGTTTCGCTCCCATCCATGGTTGCCTCCCGCCCCGGCTTCTCGGGGGCATCGCTGGAGCCGCACGCTGGTGAGGTGCAGGGATGCTCCTCGATGAGTGTCGACCGGGGGCGCCGTTTCCCCAGCCCCCAAACTGATCAATCTCGATGGGTATTTGGGTGATCCGCAACGTTGCGATACCTAGGGCTCCCGTGCCGGCCGCCCTGGATCCGCCGGGTTCGGCGTTCTTCCGACCACGGGCCGCGTGACGCTCGGGCCGGACTCGCCGATTTAATCGCGCTCTTCGGCGACAATCCGCTGGACAACGGGAGCTGTTGGTAGCCTGGTCCCATGCCCCCGTCACTCTCCGCCCATCTGCGGGGACTCAGTCCAGGAGACTTCGAAGCCCTGCTGCAACGCAGGATCGAGGTCAAAACGTACCTGGGTGGGCAGTGGCGCAAGGACATGGGCACGCTCGCCGACCTCCTGGCGAAGCCGTTCGCCATCCACGAGGCAGTGGCGTCGCTCAACACGTTCCTTGCCCAGCTCCTCCAGCTCGCCGTCTGGCTCGGCCCACGCCCGAGCGCGGCAGAACTTGCTGCCCACGCCCCGGAGGTCGAGCCGGGACAGCTCCGGAGCGGGGCCGAGGAGCTCTCACGGTGGGGCCTCGCATTCATCGACACCAAGGGCGCGTCGTCGTCGGGGGGCTGGGCGTTGGAGCTTCCCGCCTGCACCCTGGCGGCGGTCCCGATGCCCGCCGGGTTCGGTCCCCTGGCGCGCCGGCTCCTGGCGCACCGATCGATCCACTTCCTGGCGACACTCAGCCGCAACATCGGGCTGCCGACGGGGCCCCGGCCGGACAAGGAGTCCATCGTCGCCGAGGTGACGGCGGCGCTGGCCGAGCCGCAACGACTGAGCCGGCTTCTGGAGGAGGCGGAGCCGAAGGCCGCGGCCCTGTTCGCCCTCATCCTGGACCATGGAGGCGTCGTCGGGCGACGGGAGCTGATGGCCACCGGCCACATCCGTTGGTCGGACCCCCCGTGGTCGGAGCGCCGGAAGGTCCTGACCCCTCTTGACTGGCTGGAGAGCCGCGGGCTGGTGGTCCACGACGAATCCCAGATCTACTCGGGTGCGGCGGTCATCCCGGCCGAGGTGCAGCTTGCGCTGCGGGGAGGACGCCTGTTCGACGCCTGGCAGGTGGAGGCCCCCCCGCTCCCGCTCGTGCCGGCACCCGGAGCGGAACAGCCCGGGGACCCTTCCCTGGTGCTCGGCGACCTCGAAGCGGTGCTGGACGAGTGGGCGCAGAGCCCGCCGTCCTGCCTGCAG
>WNGI01006829.1_pt1 | contig 10403 bp, 8 predicted proteins | sample 5400621 | NCBI WGS metagenome assembly WNGI01 (sample SAMN13153374, study PRJNA577476) | soil metagenome | isolation source: 20 cm soil or saprolite under Garry oak tree replicate 1 | place: USA:California | collected 2016-06-15 | reverse complement strand
TCGATCCCGGGTTCGGCTTCGGCAAGACGGCAGAGCACAACGTCGCGATTCTCGCCTCGCTCGGGCGGCTGCGGGTCCTCGGGCGGCCGATCCTCCTCGGGACGTCGCGCAAGTCCACGCTCGGCCGGATCCTCGACCTGCCGGCCGATCAACGAGTCGAGGCGACGCTTGCGACCACGGCCCTTGGCATTGCTGCAGGTGTCGACATGATCCGCGTCCACGACGTCCTCGCCAACGTTCGCGTCGCCCGAACCGCGGATGCGATCATCCGCGGAACCTGGCGACCCATCGCCCCAGCTGAAGGAGGCCTCGCCTGAGCGACCGGATCGTCCTCACGAACATGCAGTTCCAGGGTCGTCACGGCTACTACGATCACGAGTTGACGACGCCCCAGGCGTTCGAGGTCGACGTTGAGCTCCTGCTCGACCTCCAGCCGGCAGGCCTCGACGACGATCTGGCGAAAACGGTCGACTACGCGGAGGTCTACAGCGCCACCCGCCAGATCGTGGAATCGACGTCCTTCCGCCTGCTCGAGGCCCTCGCCGAGGCGATCAGCCATGAGCTCCTGGCCGACTTTCCGATTACCGAGGTCGGCGTCCGCATCCGCAAGCCGGAGGTCCGGCTCGGCGGGCCGCTCGACCACGCCAGCGTCGAGATCCGGCGCCGTCGACCCGGTACCTGAGCCCGTCGCGGTCATGTCTGCGCGTGTCGGAGCGGCGTCGTCGGTCAGAGGTTGTCGGGGCGGGTCCCGAGCGTCACGGAGATCGTCAGCGTCTTGCCGTCGCGGAGGACCTTGAGGTCGATCTTGTCGCCCGGGGCGTTCTGGGCGAGGACCGCGTTGAGCGGGTGCTCGGTGTCGATTTTCGTATCGCCGATCGCGACGATGATGTCACCCGGCTTGATCCCCGCCGCCTCGGCCGGGCTGCCGGGCGTGATCGCCGGCTGGCCGGTGCTGTCGGCCTTGGGCGAGACCCAGGCCCCCTCGTCGACGGGCAGGGATTCCGTTTTCGCCACCTGCTTGTCGATGGGTGTGTAGCGGACGCCGATATACGGCCGCGCGAGCTGCTTGCCCGCCTTGGCCTGCTCCATGAGCGGCTTGGCGATGTTGATCGGGATCGAGAAGCCGATCCCGGTCGAATCCCGGGCGATTGCCGTATTGATCCCGATCACGGCGCCCGTCGCGTCGAGGAGGGGCCCGCCGCTGTTGCCGGGGTTGATCGCGGCGTCAGTCTGGATGAGGTTGTCGAGCTGGCTGCCCTGGGTCGTGATCTGGCGGCCCGTCGCCGAGACGATCCCGCTTGTCACAGTGTTCGAGAACGTGCCGAGCGGGCTGCCGATCGCGACGACGAGCTCACCCACCTTGAGAGCGTCCGAGTCGCCGAGCGTTGCCGCGGTGAGACCTGCTGCGTCGATCTTGACGATGGCAAGGTCGGTCAGCGTGTCGATGCCGTAGACCGTGCCGCTGTACTGCGTCCCGTCCTTCAACTCGACGGTCAGCTTGTCGCTGCCGGTGACGACGTGACGGTTCGTCAGGATCCAGCCGTTGGAATCGAAGATAAGGCCGGAGCCGACCCCCTCAGATGGGATCGCCCCGTTTGGATCGAAGAAGGGGTTGTTCGGATCGAAGCTCGGACTGTTTGGATCGACGGTTGCGGCCGCCCCCGTCTCGGTCGTGATCCGGACCACAGCCGGGCCCGCCTTGGCCGCGACGTTGATGATCGCCGACGACTCGTCGATCGTGATCGGCTGCCTGCCGGCACTGGTCGACAGCGCGTTCGAGCTGGCGGCCGGGGCGGTGGGCCGGTCGAGCGCGCCGGTGGCGCTCAGTGCGATGAAGGTACCGCCCGAGGCCAGCACCGCAGACAGGAGTGCCGCCGACAGGACGACGCCGGTTCCTGCGCCCGATTTGGCAGTCGGTGTTGGCTGTACCCGGGCGGTCGGTGCGGTCTCGAACCAGTGCTCGGGCGTGGGTCGGGCCGGCTCGGGGTCGATCCAGCCGCTGGCCGACCAGTCCGGTCGCGGCTCGGGTGGGGGCGAGAACGAGGCAAGGTCGTGAGGGTGAGTCTCGTCGCTGGGGTCGGAGACGGGTCGGTCGGTCATGGAGCAGGAGTTTCCTTCGTGGTGAGCGCGGCGCCGCAGCGCCCGTGAGTCGAACGGTCCATCAGCCTGAGGCCTCCGAGTTCAGCCCCGACGCCCCGCTCGGTGAAGAATCCGCCACCTTCGGAAGTTCGGTCGGTGTGTCCAGGGCGGCCTGGCCGTCCTCAGCCGCAGCGGTCACTGGCTCGGCCTCGGCTGCGCGCGGATCGCGCGGCAGGATGACCGTGAACCGCGAGCCCGTCCCGAGGCGGCTGTCGACCGCGATGGAGCCATGGTGCATGTCGACGATCGAGCGGACGATCGCCAATCCGAGACCGCTGCCACTGCCTCGTGCCTCGTTCGCCCGAGAGCCCCGATAGAACCGGTCGAAGATCCGTGGCAGCTCGCTGGCGTCGATGCCGACGCCCGTGTCGGTCACGTCGATCCGCGCGCCGTCACGGTGCGGGCTGAGGGCGATCGACACCTTGCCGCCCGGCGGCGTGAACTTGATGGCATTCCCGATGAGGTTGGTCAGGACCTGGCCGATCCGCGGCGGGTCGTGGCGGATTCGCAACGGACCGTCCGGCAGCGAGATCGTCAGCTCGAGCCTGCGACGCCGAGCGGCCGGCGTCGCCTGCTCGACCGCGGATTCCACGGCCGTCCGCAGATCCTCGGGACGGAGGTCGAGCAGGACGAGTCCCGACTCAAGCTTGGAGAGCTCGAGCAGGTTCTGGGCCAGCCAGTCGAGCCGCTCGAGCTGGACCCGGCTCGATTCGAGGAACTCCGCGCGCGCCGCCGGGTCGTCGCCTGCCCGTTCCGTCAGGAGCTCGTTGAAGGTCAGCAGCGCCGCGATCGGTGTCCGCAGCTCGTGGGACACGTCGGCGAGGAAGTCTCGGCTTCGGTCGCGATCGCGGCGGATCATCTCCACGCTCTCTTCGACCTGATCGGCCATCGCGTTGAACTGGACTGCCAGCTCGCTGAGCTCGGACGAGCCGGCACGGACGTCGGCTCTCTTGATCCGCATGGCGAGGTTCCCCTCGGCGAGAGATCTGGCGGCCTCGGTGAGCCGGCGGAGCGGCGTGGTGAAGCGGAGAGCGGTCGCGGCCGCAACGACCATCGCCACGCCAAGCGCGACGATGGCGACCGCGGCGAGGAGGCTGGTGACGTTTGCGAGCGTCGACTGCCGGAAGGTGTACGGATTCGACAGGCGGACATCGATGGCGTACGGAAAGGGCGGGCCCGGAACATGGCGGCGGACCGGGCTTGCCTGGAGCTGTTCGCGGGTCTGCCCGGCGACCGGCGGCGCCTGGAGAGACGCCTCGAAGGTGCCGTTGATCGCCGGGACCAGGGGCCCGTCCGGCGTGACCGGTTCCCTGCCGATGACGATCTCGACATCGGCCTGAGCCACCTGGTCGGCGAGATAACGCTGATTCTCGGATTGGGTCAGCTCGTCGACCACGACCGGATCGAGTTCGTTGTCGGCGGAGATCAGGGTTGTCGCACCGGATTCGCGCAGATCTCGCACGATCGTCGCCTCGACCACGCTGTAGACGAGCCTCGCGCGCGCCTCCAGCTCGTTGGCCTGTTGCTTGTAGAAGTAGTCATCCAGGCGGTTGATGACGAAGATCGAGACGAGCGCCAGCGTCAGGGCAACGACACCCACGAATGCAAGGGTCAGTCGTGCCTGGAAGGTTCGCGGCGTCAGCTTCCCGATGACGCGGCGAAACCGACCGCGATGGCGCGGCTTACCGCTCGGCAAACGCGTAGCCCACTCCTCGGACGGTCAGGACGAAGGCAGGCACGGCCGGATCGTCCTCGATCTTGTCGCGGAGATGGCTGACATGGACGTTGATCGTCTTCTCGTCCTGGTCGAGGGCCTCGTAGTCGCGCAGCAGCTCCAGCAGCTCGGAGCGCGTGTAGACGCGCCCCGGCCGTGACGCAAGATGGCGCAGGATCTCGAACTCTGTCGGCGTCAGGCTGATCCGGCGCTGGCCGCGTTGGACACGTCGTCGTTCGAGGTCGATGACGAGATCGCCATGGCGGATCACGCGGCCGCCGGCGGCGTCGGACAGATCGCCGTACGCTCGTCGAAGGAGCGCCTTGATCCGGCTCATCAACTCGCGCAACCCGAACGGCTTTGTCAGGTAGTCGTCCGCACCCAGCTCGAGGCCGATGACCTTGTCGACCTCGTCGTCGCGGGCGGTCAGGACGAGGACAGGCGCTTTCGAGCCGGTTGCTCGCAGGCGGCGGAGGACCTCGAAGCCGTCCATTCCCGGAAGTCGCACGTCCAGAACCACGAGGTCGGGCGCCTGGTTCGTGGCGAACTCGAGGCCCTCTTCGCCGGATCGGGCGACAGCCACCTGGTAACCCTCCTGCTGGAGGGCGTATTGGATCCCGCGAGCAACCGCGAACTCGTCTTCGACGATCAGGATCGTGGCGCTCATGGCCGACGACTGTACACCGGGTCCCGGGCGCGTGCGGAGAGCCTCCGAAAGCAGCGATCCCCGCAAGCCGTGATAAGGTTGGCGCCGTTCCGGGCGCCCCGACGCGCACGCGTTGGTGAGTCGCGCCCCTCAAGCATGAGCCAGACCGAGGTCCACCCGAATGCCCAGCACGACCAGCCACGCTCGTCCGACGCTCGCCGCCACGCCGCGGGAGATCCTCGGCAAGCATGTCGCCAGTCTTCGCCGCGCCGGCCAGCTTCCGGCGGTCGTCTACGGCCGCGGCGTTGCGTCGACGAGCGTGACGATCGATACCCACGATTTCGAGTTGCTCCGGCGCAAGACCGGCCCGAACGCCCTCGTCGACCTGTCGGTCGACGGGAAGAAGGCTGACCCCGTCCTGATCCACGACGTCCAGGTCCATCCGGTCACTCATCGCCCGCTCCACGTCGATCTCTTCCTCGTCCGGATGACCGAGGAGCTGACCGTGGACGTGCCGCTCGTCGCCACCGGCATCTCGCCGGCGATCGAGAACGACGGCGGGACGCTCCTTCACGCGATCGAGTCGGTCAGGATCCGGGCGCTGCCGGATCATCTGCCCCAGTCGATCGAGTACTCGATCGAGAGCCTCGTCGACTTCGACACCGCGATCCACGTGCGTGACCTGACGATTCCGTCCGACGCGACATTGCTGACCGACGCCGACGAAATTGTCGCCAAGGTCCAGGCGCCGCGCGTCGAGGTCGAGGAGCCGACCGCTGCCGAGGTCGAGGCTGCCGAGGCCGAGGCGGCCGAAGGCGAGGAGGGGGCCGAGGGCGCTCCCGCGGCCGAGGGCGGATCCGAGGGCGGATCCGAGGACGGCTCAGAAAGCTGAAGAGAGGCCGGCGTCAACGCGGGTTGGTAAATCCGGCGTCGCCGGCGTCGATCAGCTCGATCTGGTCGCCGAACGGATCCTCCGTGTAGCAGCGCCGGACAGGCAGCCCGGTGTCATCGTTCTATGACGCGCGCTCCGGCAGCGGCGAGTGCCGTCTGGGCAGCCTCGAGATCGACGACGATCAAGCCCGGGTGACCCTTGTTGGCCGCGATGAATCACTGGTCGACGCCGGAACTGCCGCGCGGCGGTTTCGCCACCCGGTCGGCATGAGGAGCTGAACGTGGTCGATCCCGATGATCTCGACTCGATCGGTCACGGCCGGATCCCGCGGGCGGTCACGGTCGACAGCCGGAGGACGAGATCAGGGGCGGGTCGCGCCCGAAGGCGCCGGCGAAGGCCGGCCAGGAGCCCGTCGCGTTCGTCCGGCTCGAGGCTTCGAACGAGATCCTCCTCGTCGAACGTAGTCATGAACCCGACATAACCCTCGACATCGAACTGGTGCTCCAGCAGCCCGGCCTCGGCGCTGACGCTGGAGAACCCTGCCCGGCGCATCTGGGCGATCGCGGCGTCGACGCTCGTCAGGTCGCCCGGGCGGTCGTCCCAGTCGCGCGCTCCGATGCCGATCTCCTCGAGAACCGCGTCAAAATCGGAATCCGGCCAGAATGCTCGTTCCTCGGCGAGCCAGCTGACATAAGCGAGCGTCCCGCCCGGACGAAGGATCCGGCGCGCCTCGCGCAGTGCGCGGAAGCGGTTCGGGACGAGCTGGAACACGAACGACGACATGGCGACGTCGAACTCGCCGTCGTCGAACGGCATGTCGTCGGCGAACGCGACCCGGCTCTCGAAGCGGCGTCGGTCGGCCGGCTCGAGGAGGCGATCCGCTTCGGCCGCGGCGACCTCGGCCATGCCGGATGACGCATCCACGCCGACGACCTCGACCTGCGGCCAGCGCCGGAGCGCAGCGATCGCCAGGGTCCCGGTCCCCGTGCCGATGTCGACGATGCGCCGCGCGCCGGCGGCGACTGCCGGCTCCAGCTGAGCCAATACTCCGACCGCCTGTGGAGCAATGATCGGTGCCCACCAGCGGGCGTACCCGGTCGCGATCCGGTCGTAGCGTTCCGCCTGCTCGGTCATGGCGGTCATCGTGCCATGGCCGAGCAGGCGGCGGGTTCTTCGCGGCGATCAGCCCGCCGGGCGATCAGCCCGCTACGGGGGCCGGCGGCGCCGGCGGCACCGCCCGGCGGAGGAACCCCAGCCGGCGAGCGATCAGCAGGCCGAGGCCCAGGACGATGGCGAGGGCAATGAGCATCGGCAGCCAGACAATGGCAAACCAAATCCCGGCCGTCGTCAGCGTCTGGAGGAAGCCGATGAGGCTCGCCCCCGCCCGATCGACCTCGGTCTTGGGGTCCCACTGCGCGGCCGCTTTCTGGACCGCGGCGACCTCGGTCCCGAACGTCACGGCGAGCGTTCCGTAGGCAGCCTGGTTTTCGAGATTCTTCTGCTGTGCCGTGAGCTGTTCGATCTGGCCACGGACGTCGCTGAGACGCGACTCGATCTCGAGCAGGTCGGCGATCTTGGCGGCGTCTGCGGCGTGACGAACGAGGGCCGTTTCGCTCGCCTGGAGATTGCGAATGCGGGCAGCGAGATCGACGATCTGGTTGGTGACCTCGGCGGCGTCGGTGTTTTCGCCGACCTCGTCGCCGAGCAGGCGGAGCGCGGCCAGGGCATCCTCCCAGCGAGCCTCCGGGATCCGGTACGTGACGCTGGCGACGATGCTCTTCCCGTCGCTCGACTGCTGGGAGGCGCCGATGTAGCCACCCATTCCGGTGATCGTGTCGCGGGCTGTGTTCAGGCTTGCCTTGACGTCCTTGACGTCAAGCTGGAGCGACCCGGTCCGGACGATCTTGGCGCCATCCTGGACGACCTCGCCATTGGCGCCGGTCGCGCCGACGCCTCCCGCGACCGGAACGGGCGCTCCGCCCGCCGCCGCGTCCTGTCCGGACTTTGTGCTGCCCGCCGCGCTCCCGCCAGCCGCCGCGGGTGCCGCCGCCGGCGCCGCGGCGTCACCGCCCCCGACATTTGGCGCCGCTCCGCTGCTGGCGCAGGCCACCGCGAGCCAGGCCGTCGCACTCAGGATCAGGGCGCGGACGAAGGTGCGTTTCGCACCGGAGGTCGGGAATCGCATCTGTCGTTCCTCCCAGTCTTGACCTGCGGCGAGCAGCGCTCGTCCGTGGCAGCTGCGGGACGCGGGCCCGGCGACGCTGGTTCCCGCCCATCCGCCACACTCCGCCGCGCCCGCCCGTCTTCGACCCGCAGCCAACAATCCGCTGCCAACAACCCGCAGCCAGCAATCTGCTCCGGCGCCCGAGCGCGCCCGACCGGAGGGATGCCATGGACCGGACCATCGCAACGCGAGCCCTGATCGGCTCGGCCATCATCGGTGTCTTCGCCCAGGCGTGGCTGTTTCGCACGGCGTTCGGGGTCAATGCCGTCCTGCTCACCGCGGCGGTTCTCGCCACCGGCTGGGTCATCGCCGGGCTCGCCGGCCGCGCCAACCGACTCGATCCGCTCGACGCCTGGCTGCCCATCGGCGCGCTCGTCGTCGCCGGCATGATCGGGCTGCGAAGCGACCCTACCCTCGTGTTCCTCGATGCCGCGACAGGTGCGACGCTCCTCGCCGCCTCGATGGCCGCACTTGCCGGAGCAGCGGTGACCAGGCGGTCCGCTCTCGCGATCACGATCCTCGGAACGGTCGTCCTTGGCTGGATCTGCGTCGGGATCCTTCGCCTGTCGATCGCTGCGCGACGACCCGTTGACACGCCGGGTTGGCGATCCCGGCTGCCGGCCTGGGCCGCGCCGATCGCACGGGGTTTGCTCATGGCGTTGCCGGTCCTGCTCGTGTTCGTCGCCCTGTTCGCCTCCGCCGACGCGATTTTCGCGACAGTCGCCGGCAACCTGTTCGCCTGGCAGCTCGATCTTGGCGAGCTGCCGGTCCGAGCCGCCCTCGCGTTCGTCCTTGCCTGGCCGGTCGCCGGCCTCCTCGCCGTGGGCGTTGGTGTCGCCGGGATCGATCGACGAACAGCAGCCCCGATACCTCAATCGCTGGGTGCGGCCGCTGCCGAGCCGCTGCCGCTCATCCCGGGCCTCGGCCTCGTCGAGGCGGTCACGATCCTCGTCGCGGTCGACGTGCTCTTCGCGATGTTCGTCATCCTCCAGGTCGCGTACCTGTTCGGCGGCCTCGACACGATGGCGGCCGGCGGCATCACCTACGCGAACTACGCCCGGGGCGGGTTCTTCCAGCTCGTCGCGGTCACCGTCCTCGCCGGAGGGCTCGTCGTCTCCCTCCATGCCGTCGTCGAGCGCCGGACGCGCGCGTTCGTGTGCTCCGCGGTCGGCCTGGCCATCCTCAACGTGGTCGTCCTTGCCTCCGCCGCCCTCCGACTCGCCCTCTACCAGCAGGCGTACGGCTGGACGGAGTTGCGCTTCTACATCGACGCGACGATCGCCTGGCTCGGCATCGGGATCGTCGCCGCCACGGTGCTGCTGATTCGCGACCGGATGCGCTGGTTGCCGCACGCGATGACGATCGCGGCGGTGGTCGTGCTGCTGGTCGTTAACGTGATCGGTCCCGTCCGGCTCGTCGCGGACGAGAATGTTGCCCGACTCCTCGACCCAGGTCGGGTGCCGCCGGATGGTCGCCGCGGTCTGGACGTCGAGTACATGCTCACGCTCACGGACGACGCGGTACCGGCGCTCGTGGCCGCGCTGCCGGCTATCTCGGGCGCCGATCGGGCGGCCGTGGAGAGCTGGCTGGAGGATCGCCGAGTGGAGCTTGCCCGGCCCGAAACAACCTCGTGGCCCGCATGGAACCTGGCCCGCGCGGAGGCCCGCCGAGCACTGGAAGTGGTTGCCGGCCGGTAGTCGTCGGTTCCCAGGCTCCTCCGGCTACACTCGGCCGGTGCACCTGCCAATCGATCCGCCGCTCGAGCCGATGCTCGCGAAGCCCGCAGACGGCCTGCCATCTGACGACGGCTGGCTGTTCGAGCCGAAGTGGGATGGCTTTCGAGCGATCGTGTTCCGCGACGGCGATGAGGTCCTGATCCAGTCGCGCGACCTCAAGCCGCTTGATCGCTATTTTCCTGAGCTGGCAGCGCCGCTGCGGGCGTCGCTGCCGGAGCGGTGTGTCGTCGATGGCGAGGTCGTCATCTCGAAGGACGGCGAGCTCCAGTTCGAGGCCCTCCTGCTGCGGATCCATCCGGCAGCCTCGCGGGTGAAGATGCTGGCCGAGGAATCGCCGGCGTCGTTCGTCGGCTGGGACCTGCTCGCCCTGGACGACCGGGATCTCCGGGCGACGCCCCAGCACGAGCGACGAGCGCAGCTCGAGAACGCCTTCGCCGGCGTGACCGCGCCTGTCCACCTGACACCCGCGACGACCGATCGGGCGCTCGCCCAGGATTGGTTCCACCGGTTCGAGGGCGCGGGCCTCGACGGTGTCATCGCCAAGCGCCTGGCCGAGCCGTACCAGCCGGGCAAGCGGGCGATGCTCAAGATCAAGCACCAGCGGACAGCGGACTGCGTCGTCGCCGGCTTTCGCTGGCACAAGAACGGGCCGGGCACCCACGTCGGGTCGTTGCTGCTCGGCCTGTTCGACGATGCCGGCACGCTGCATCACGTCGGGATCACGTCGTCGTTCACCTGGGATCGTCGCGCTGCCCTCGTTGCCGAGCTGGAACCCCTTCGAACGAACGCGGTCGACGGTCACCCGTGGGGCGACTGGGCCGAGTGGGCGGCGTCCGCGGAAGCCTCCGGCCAGCGGGTCCCGGGCGCGACGTCGCGCTGGAACCGCGGCAAGGACCTGTCGTGGGAGCCGCTCCGCCCGGAGCGGGTCGTCGAGGTCGCCTACGACCACCTCCAGGGCGATCGCTTCCGCCACGGAACGACGTTCAAGCGCTGGCGCCCGGACAAGCCGCCGGCCGAATGCCGGTACGACCAGCTCGAGGAAACGCCGGCCT
>WNGI01047418.1_pt1 | contig 10404 bp, 10 predicted proteins | sample 5400621 | NCBI WGS metagenome assembly WNGI01 (sample SAMN13153374, study PRJNA577476) | soil metagenome | isolation source: 20 cm soil or saprolite under Garry oak tree replicate 1 | place: USA:California | collected 2016-06-15 | reverse complement strand
CGGGTCAGCGGGGCCAGGCAGCTCAAACCCAAAAGAACAGCTAGAAAACCAACGGACGATCGGTGCAATTTGCAGTTTCGGCGAGCGGGGTTACTTCTAAAAGGCATAATGATAGCATTTCTCGAGGGAGAACTGGCGGAAGCTTGGCCGACCCAGGTCGTCATCTCGGTTCAGGGCGTTGGATATTTGGTTCAAATACCTCTTTCCAGTTTTGATCACCTTCCGGCTGTTGGTCAACGGGTACGGCTTTTAACTCATTTGGTTGTGCGAGAAGATGCCCATCTTTTATTTGGGTTTGCCAGCTCGGCCGAGCGGGATCTATTCCGCCTGCTCCTGCAACATGTCAGCGGAGTCGGACCGAAGCTCGCTCTGGCAGTCTTGAGCGGCATGCCGGTGTCCCAATTCAAAGCGGCAGTTGTTCGCGGAGACGTCGCCGTTTTGGCTAAAGTCAGCGGCGTCGGAAAGAAAACCGCCGAACGAATCGTTCTTGAGCTTAAGGACCGGGTGGGAGTCGCTGCTGCTTGGGAAGTCGCTGTTACCGCCAGAGAGGATCAACAAGTTAAGGTAAACGATGCTTTGCTGGCACTGATTTCACTGGGATTTAAGCAGGTCGAAGCCCAGAAGGTGCTGCACGAAGTTTATGATTCGACTAAAAGTTTAAATACCGACGACCTGGTGCGGCTGGCTCTGAAGAAGCTGGCCTAAAAGCGATCCATGCAAAACTCGGTTGATCTCACCAGAGTCCGCAGTGTCCGAGACCGGTTTCCGGAGGAAGGTCTCTTTGCGGAAAAAGATTGGCTGGTCGCACCTGAGCCGTTCTTTCTTGATGCAAAGGTCGCCGATCAATTGGCCCGCCTGGGTCACTGGCTCTCTAAGTTTGTCCGAGCCACCAATCTTTTGTACCGGCAGAGCCAGCGAGGCATTCGGCCCAGTTGGGTCGCAGAATACTGCGAGGCGGGTAAGCCGCCCGAGCTAATTGAGGTGTCCCGAAAAGATTTCAAGGCGATACCTCGTGTTATCCGGCCCGACATCATTCTCACCGAGGAAGGATGGAAGATATCAGAGCTCGATTCGGTACCCGGCGGCATCGGTCTGACCGCTTGGCTCAATCAGACCTACGGTCAGCTTGGGTTTGACGTGGTCGGCGGCCCAGAGGGCATGTTAGACGGATTCCGCGCCATATTCCCATCGGGCGTAATCGCAGTCTCAACCGAAGCTCAAACTTATCGGCCGGAAATGAAATGGTTGGCCGAAAATTTGAAAGCCAAATATCCCGACTCATTTTGGGAAGTGGTAAAGGCCGAGAATTGGGATTTCTTTCGAAGCGAGCCAGTTTACCGGTTTTTTGAACTCTTCGATCTGCCCAATCTTCCGTCGCGAGAGACTTTGCTGGCGGCAACCAGAGCCGGAAGTCTGGACATTACTCCTCCGTTGAAGCCGTTTCTGGAAGAAAAACTCTCTCTAGCGCTTTTCTGGTCGAGACCGCTGCAAGAGTTTTGGCGGCGCGAATTGAGTGAGCGTCATTGGCTGGCGTTACGACAGTTGATTCCGCGCACCTGGGTACTCGATCCTGCTCCCATCCCTCATCACGCTGTTATCCCCGGATTGGAAATTCAAGATTGGAATGAGCTGAAGAAATTTAGCCAAAAACAACGTGAATTTGTACTTAAGATCAGCGGTTTCTCAGAGAAAGCATGGGGCAGCCGTGGAGTCTTTGTCGGTACCGATCTTTCTCATCAAGCCTGGTCGGATCGAATTGACGAGGCGCTTCGTTCTTTCCCGAGGAATCCGTACATCTTGCAGCGCTTTCACAAAGGCAAACTTTACAACCAGCGATTCCTGAATCCAGCCACCGGCCTGATTGAGACGATGCGGGGGAGGGTGCGTCTCTGCCCGTATTATTTTGTTGTATCCGAGCATGATGTCCGGCTTGGAGGTGTCCTTGCCACCATCGTCCCAGCCGACAAGAAGATCGTGCACGGCATGCGCGACGGGGTCCTGGTGCCAGCTGCGATCAGCCAAGACTAAGAGGCGAGCACAGGAGATCGCGAAGACAGAGTTTTTGAACTGGAGATCGCAGAGAGCTCAGAGAACGACGGTGGTTGATTAGATCAAAATTCAATGACGCGGTTTGATCTTAGCTGGCCGATAGTTGATCAACCATCTTCATTTGTTGCACCTGATTTAAGTTCTGATAACAGTATTACGTCTTGTTATTGTTGTGCCAACATTTTTGATCTGCTAGATGTCGTCTCCCACTGAAATTCGCTTTGGCTCCGGGCTTTGTATAACAAGAACTTCCCTCTGAGCTCTCAGCGATCTCCTGTGCTCAGACAATCTCGATCTCGCGCCGCTGTTGTATCGAATCCGCTACTGCTTGCACCACCTTCATGTATTCCAGCCCTTGTTTGAACCCGGGCTGTGGAGAAATCCCGCTTGGAGATCGCACTGCGGCGATGAAATCAGTTTCGACATTCCAGTTTTGCTCGACCTGTGGTGGTATCGGCAGCTGAGTCGCCGCCTCATCACCCACTTGCGCTCCAGAAATCCGATCCGATGAGAAATCGTACTCCAGCATTCCGTAGCTGCCGTAGAGTTCCAGTCGATCAGGCGTCGCAAATGGGGCAATTCCGCTGAATTCCAATACCCCCTCCAATCCGCTCACAAATGTGCAGAGCACCGTTACCATATCAGGGATGCGAATTTCATAGCCCTGGCGTACGGGGGTGAAGCACTGTTTAAACTCTGCAGCCGAAGGTGATGGGGACGGCCGATATACTCGTCGGCGATCAATTTTTGCACGAAACGACTGCCTCGTAGACCGCGAGGAGGCGGACAAAGCATAGTAACCAAATGCGGATGTCGTTGCATTGCGGCGACCATCTCCTCCGCCTCCGCGAGGGTCATCGTCATGCGTGCCTGACAGAAAACATGTTTACCCGCCTCAAGTGCTGAGACGGAAATGGTAGAATGAAGATAAGGCGGCGTACCAATCCAAACAATATCGATGTCTGGTTCAGCAACCAACTCAGCCCAATTGCTGTACGGTTTTGCGTCGGGAACAAACTCGGAACAAAACTTTTCCGAACTCTCATAAGAGGAGTTGCAGACCGCGACGATTCGGACATCCTCCATTGCTTTCAGCGCCGGCAGGTGGCGCTGTTTGACGATATTCCCGGCGCCGATGAGACCTATATTCAATTTAGCGCGACGCATTGGCATGGAAATGCTGTGTCTGACAAGAGAAACGATAGATTGTTTGATGCGATTGACAATTTTCTGCGTTGGCAGCCTGAATCATGGCTCGCTCTCCTGAACTAACGACGACGATGCGAGTAACGGATCGAAAGCGTGAAGACGGTGTTTGCATGGTTTTCCCGTCTCCATAATCAAGCCAAATTGTTTGTCGCATTCTTCAGTTAAACCAGCGCCGGCGAACGGGCCGATACGATCGGCGGCTGACAAATGCGTTGAATGCAGCGGTCCCACGTTTCGTGCCCACTTAGAATCTCGATTTCTACTCGCAGGTAATAGATCGGAATAGGCAATGGGTTGATCATTGGAAGGCGGACCGCATCCTTTTCGGTAGTGATGATCGCGCTAACGTCTCGGCGAACACAACGCTGCACAAACGCTGTGACCTCTGCAACACCGTAGCGATGATGATCGGCGAAGGATCTGGACAGCTCAAGATTCGCGCCGAGACGGCGGAGACCTTCTGCAAAGCTCTCCGGTGCAGCGATTCCGCAAAGGGAGGCGATATACAAACCCTTCAAATAATCGAGCGGTAACTTCTCGTCTTTAAAGACATGTCGAAGATAGAGCGGCTTGTGACCACATTCGATGATTTCGGCAGTTCGATTGTATTTCCGGATGCGGCTGATAAGCGTCGCATTCGACTCGCCGTTGCATTTTGTGATGAAAATGTAATTTGCCCGCCGAAGATTCTTCGGCGGCTCCCGCAGCGTCCCCCGAGGCAAGAGATGTTCATTTCCGAAGGGAGCTTGGCGATCGACCAATACAATGTCGATGCGATGCTTCAGATGCAGATATTGCAATCCATCATCGAGCAACAGGGTGTCCGCTTTTAGCTCCCGGATCGCGTGCGATCCTCCTTTAACCCTGTCCTTGTCGACGACGACCGCTACGTCACGCAGATTAGAGGCCAACATGAACGGCTCGTCACCGGAGGTCGCGGAGTCGAGAAGAATTCTCCTTCCGTCGGATACCACTCGCGGCGGATTTTCACGCCCGCGTCGCAGCAGTCGATCAAGCCAGGTACGTCGCTTCCTCGCATCGACGCTCTTATAGCCGCGACTTAGGATCGCAACCCGTCGTCCGCCCTTCTCCAGGGCGCGAGCAAATTTTTCCACGATCGGTGTCTTTCCCGTTCCACCCACGGTCAGGTTACCGATGCTAATTACCAGACAACCAAGCTGGTGCTCTTTGACGATGCGACTTCGATAAAGATAAATGCGCAACTGGACGATATAGAGGTAGATAGCGGAGAGGAACCACAGCAGCACTCTGAGCAATGTCGGCCGGATTCCATGCTTGCGATCGAGAATGACCTCAATCGCATACTGTTCTAGTTCATCGAGCCATTCCCGCATAAACTTCAGGAAATTTGCGCTCCGGCGTTATCCGCGCTGACCAGCAGCGTCGTGCTTCGAACCAGTGCGGGGACGGCGCTGGCCATAGCCTCGGCCACCACCTTGGGGTTTGCTGATGTAACGCAGGCAATGGTGGAGCCCGAACCACTCAAAAAACCACCGTAAGCTCCAGCTTCGCGTCCGGCATCAAGGACCGCATTCAAAAAGGGAACGAATCGCTCTCGATACGGTTGATGGAGATGATCCGTAAAGGCGTTCTGCAGCATCTCGTATCGCCGGGAAGCAAACGCCGCTGCAATTTGGCTGCTGTTGGCCAGGTTTTCGACCACGGATGATCGCGAATATGCTTCCGGCAGGACAGCGCGCGCGTCCGATGTACGGACCTCCAACTCGGGAATGAGCAGAACGAAAGTCACACGTGCATCGACGTCAAAACGATGAACCTGGTTGCCAGCTTTGTTCACTACGACAAATCCGCCATAGAGCGCCGCAGCGGCATTATCGGGATGCCCCTCCAATTCCGAGCAGAGTTGAAAGACTTGATTTCGATCGAGCGGTGATCCCGCCAAGACATTTAACCCGAGTACCCGCCAAGACATTTAACCCGAGTAGTACACCAAGTCGGACCGTAACGCTACTCCCAAGGCCGCGCGCAGAGGGCACGTTGCCGGATATTTTGGCTCGGAACTCAAAGTAATCCATCTGGGCTGCCCTAAAAAACGCCTTGCCCGCGATGCGAACGATCGGTGGCGGAGCGCCTGGTTCGTCTGAATCGGTAATCCGTTCGACCTGAACACGATTATGGAGCTGGAGCGCCGCCCCCAAGCAATCGAATCCGGGACCAAAATTCGTGGTGGAAGCTGGGATTTGAATGATTGCTGCCATAAAGGCGAACCCGGAAATTGAACCAGCCCCCGGCATGGATCAACCCGGAATTGCTGGGCGACAGGGATGCCGGTCCCTTGACTTTCCGCTCGACCGGCATTGTTATCCCTCTTGCCCGATACCGAAAACATGGAAATCAGCCCGCAACCCGAAACTCCTCGTCGTAGTTCAAATCGAACAGGAGAAGCGCTTCGGGAGTGGCGAGTTACCCCCGATATTGCCCCGCACGCAGGCGGCTCAGTCTTGATCGCCACAGGTAAAACGCAGGTGATCTGCGCCGTCACCATCGAAAACGCGGTCCCACGGTGGATGAAGGATCAGCACGTTCCCGGCGGCTGGATCACGGCGGAATACTCGATGTTGCCCTATAGCACGCTGACTCGACGACCTCGAGACCTGACCAAGGGAAAACTCGATGGGCGCAGCGTCGAGATCCAACGGCTAATTGGCCGAGCATTGCGAGCGGCTATTGATTTGGATCGCCTGGGTGAGCGGACACTGTGGGTCGATTGCGACGTTTTACAGGCCGATGGCGGTACCCGGACCGCAGCCATCACCGGTGGCTCGATCGCGATTACCCTGGCCTGCGCCAAATTATTCGGAAACAAGCTATTGACCGACTGGCCCGTTCGCTGTTTGGTCGGCGCGGTGAGTGCTGGAGTCGTCGATGGTCAGGTACTGGTCGATCTAGATTACGAAGAAGATCGGCGCGCGACTGTCGATCTCAATCTGGTGATGAACAGTCGTCGCGAATTTATCGAGATTCAGGGCGCGGGCGAGGAGGCCACTTTTTCCGGTAATGAGCTCTCGGAAATGCTCAGAGTCGCAGAGACCGCGATCGTCGAGCTAATTAGCTGGCAGCGAGCGTTCTTGCAAAGAACCGTCCCGAATCTGCCGGAATTTTGAAATGAAGAGAGCGCTAATAACCGGTATTACCGGGCAAGATGGATCTTACCTGGCTGACCTCCTGGTCGCAAAAGGCTACGAGGTTCATGGTATCATTCGGCGAGCCAGCACATTCAATACGGCCCGAATCGACCATCTTTACCAGGATCCTCACGTCCATGGCGTGCACCTTTTTCTGCATTACGGAGACTTGGCCGATTCCGTGCAATTGGTAAAGTTACTGTACAATTTAGAGCCGGACGAAATCTATCATCTGGGTGCCCAAAGCCACGTCCGAGTGAGTTTTGATATTCCCGAATATACCGCTGATGTGACCGGCGTCGGAACTATTCGAATTCTGGAAGCCATTCGTGAAGCCGGAGTCAAGACCCGGTTTTATCAAGCGTCGAGCAGCGAAATGTTCGGAAAGGTCCAAGCGGTGCCGCAGACCGAAACGACGCCGTTTTGGCCGCGCAGTCCGTATGGCGTAGCGAAGCTTTTTTCCTACTGGGCAACAGTGAATTACCGGGAAAGCTATTCGCTTCACGCCAGCAATGGGATCTTGTTCAATCACGAAAGTCCACGGCGAGGCGAAACATTCGTTACCCGGAAGATTTCCCGAGCGGTGGCTCGCATCAAACATGGATTAGACTCGGCGCTCTATCTGGGGAATCTCGACGCACAGCGCGACTGGGGATATGCCCCCGAATATGTCGAAGGGATGTGGTTGATGCTGCAGCAAGATAAACCGGATGATTATGTCTTGGCGACCAACGAGGCTCACACGGTAAGGGAATTTGTACAGCATGCATTTGCCCATGCCGACCTGGATTGGAAAGAATTCATCAAACACGACGATCGCTACGAACGCCCCGCCGAAGTTGATTTGTTGATCGGAGACTCGACCAAAGCAAAGAAACAACTCGGCTGGGAACCCAAAGTTCGGTTTCAGGAGCTCGTCAAACTCATGGTCGACGCTGATCTGGAGATGGTTCGTAGAGATATCGAAGGGTCCGGGGCAGGCAGAGTGAGACAGTCCGATCGAGCAGTCAGTAGTAATCGGTAATCGGTAATCGGTAATCGGTGATCAAGGATCGGTAGACGATTGCCGAAGTAGCCTGGCTTCCTGGCTCGGAAAGCCGACGCTGCCGAATAATGCCGATGGCTTTGCGGACCGAATCCGCTGTGATTCTGAGGCTGGTGATCAGCTGACCTTGCCAAACGCTTTCGTCCCAGGTTACCGATGTTCTGACTGCTCCGCGCCAACTGCTAACTCTACAGTTTACTGCTTACTGTACGTTCCCGTATCCGCCAAACACCGGGTCAAACACTCCCGCAGTTTCTTTTCGTCGAGATGCTTGCCGATAAATACCAACTGGCTGAATCGCGTATCAGTCTTTTCCCAAAGCCGATCCCAGTAAACCGTGAAACGATTGTTCACGCCGTGAAACACTGCCCGGCGTGGCGTGCCGTGAACCCAAAGAATTCCCTTCGACCGGTACACCTGACTATTTTCACAAAGGGCGCTCAACTCTGAGTCAAACTTCTCCAAATCGAATGGCTGATCGAATTGAAAAGCGAAAGATTCAATGTCGCTGTGATTACTTCCGTTGAGTTCGTCTAGAAACTCCGGCTTTACCGACAGTTTCTGGTCGAGGTCAAACGTATGTACGTCAAGAACTTCACCGAGATTGATTTTCGAGTGCGATGTTCGGAACACCCGCGCGTGGGGATTAATGCCGGCAATTTCCTTCTCAACCTCGGCCAGAGCCGCTTCGTCAACCAGATCGGTCTTATTGACGAGCAGAAAATCAGCGAGCGCGATCTGTTCACGTGCCACGGCATTAGTCTCAAGTTGATCGAGCAGATTTTCAGCGTCCACCAAAGTAATAATCGAATCGAGTCGCGCGTGCTGCTGCAATTGTGGGACGTTCAGAAAGGTTTGCGCTATCGGGCCTGGATCGGCAACCCCGGTGGTCTCGATCAAAATGTAATCCAAATCTTCTTTTTTCAGGAGCTTTTGGATTCCTTTCACCAAGTCTTTCCGAACGGTACAACAAATACAGCCGTTGCTCATTTCGACCACATCTTCGTTCTGCGTCTCGACGAGTTGTCCGTCGATGCCGATTTTGCCCACCTCATTGATTAGGACTCCAAATCGGTATTGCGATTGTTCGCGAAGAATGTGGTTGAGCAGAGTTGTTTTTCCGGCGCCGAGAAAACCGGTGAGTACGCTGATTGGAATGATTTTTCGCTGGCCCATAAAAGAAACAGACAATCCCGCGACCACGAGATCGCCCAGCAAACTAGCGAAATTTAAAAGCTAAACCAGTCCGGCTTGCTTGAGAGTCCGATAGACTCCGTTCTTCGCGATCGTCTTCAAGGCCCGTGCAGTTAGCTTAACGGTGACGTAACGGTCCAACTCAGGCACCCACAGCCGCCGGGTTTTCAAATTTGGTACGAAGAGCCGAGGCGTGTTTGCGGTAATGTGTTGGCCGACCCCGCCTTTTTTCTTGGCCATACCACGCCGGTGGATGATGTGACCTTTGGCCGGCTTGGCTCCGGTGATGCTGCAAACTCTGGACATAATTTACCCCCCGAAAAGAGCGAGGAACATGGGACAAGCTTGCGCGTTGGTCAAGGGGGAAAACGCCCCGTAGCCTGATCCTCGGGTAATTGGCTCGTGTGCTACAGCACGGCCAACGCACCGATTGTTCGGTCGAAGCCTAAGCGAAGGACTCCACCCGAGTCGGAGAGTCCCAGCCGTTCAATGAGATCCGCTGCGTAGAAATTTCCACTCCAGACGAAGATGCCGCGGCCTGCCAATTTCTCTGCGGCTTCATCCGGATGAAGTCCTTCGATCCGGATCGCAAAAGTCGGGGTGCGATGTCTGATGTCGGCCGGATTGCCTAAGCCGAAAAGGGTTGCTCGTTTCAGTTCCGGTAAGCCGTGCAAGAATCGTAACGACAGCTGGCTCTCATATTCTTGAATCACTTCCATCGCGCTGCCAATTCCGCAGCTTCCGTTCGCTTTGTATCCGGTTTCCTTGAGATAATCGATAGCACCCGAAGTTCCTGCTATGCTCTCGAAGCTTTGGGTCCCCGTTTCCCACTTTTCCGGAGGTCTCGCTGGGGAAGGTCGCACTTTGTATGCCTCCAATTCGTCCAACCATTGGTATTTTCCCCAGAGCACACCGATATGCGGCCCAAAGAATTTATAGGCCGAGCAAACAAGAAAATCGCATCCCAGTGTTTGCACATCGATACGGCTATGTGGCGCAAAATGGACCGCATCAACAAACAACTTGATCCCGGTGCCGCCCAGCATTTCTGCCACCCTGGCGACATCCACATGTGAACCGACCGCATTGGATGCTAGTGTCACCGCGATTAGACGGGTTTTTTCAGAGATTAACGGCCGCAGATCTTCGATCCGTAGAGTGCAATCCTCAGTACGCATTTCCCAGGTTCTTACCGTGCATTCACGATCTGCGGCGGCCAATTTCCAAGGCGAGATGTTGGCGTCGTGATCAAGCGAAGTGACGATGATCTCAGAACCCGGGCTCCAGGTTTTCGCGACTGCTCGACTCAACGCGAAAGTCAGACTCGTCATGTTCTGGCCAAAAACAATTTCTTCTGGCCGGTTGGCGTGGAAAAAGTCAGCGAGCGCAGTTCGCGTTTGGTGAACGATTTCCGCTGTATTTTTGCTCGTGACAAAGCGTCCGCCAACATTGCTGTTATTTTTACGATAATAATCTCGAACTGCTCGGGTAACGGCGACTGGAACCTGTGTTCCGCCCGGCGCATCTAAAAAGATCGCTGGCCGTCCGTCGACCGAAAGCTCAAGGGAAGGGAATTGGCTCCGCACCCACTCGATAGCAAAAGCATGCATCGGTTGATCCTTTGGAATGTGCCCCGCTCGGTAAGCCGTTTGAATCTCAAAGACGGCCCTGCCAGAGCAAACTGGTTTAGGGATTGTGATTTGGATCAGCCCAATAGCCGATCTTCGGTGTCACCCTCGG
>WNGI01025418.1_pt1 | contig 10404 bp, 8 predicted proteins | sample 5400621 | NCBI WGS metagenome assembly WNGI01 (sample SAMN13153374, study PRJNA577476) | soil metagenome | isolation source: 20 cm soil or saprolite under Garry oak tree replicate 1 | place: USA:California | collected 2016-06-15 | reverse complement strand
GAGTGTCAATGCGCGGCGGCGGGCACGAGGAGCGGCTACTACTGTGGCTAGGCCGTGAGAGCGACACAGGGACACGTCGAGATCGTTGCGCCCGGTACGCATCCACAAAACTGCAGCGGGGAGCGCTCAGCTTAGCAGCTCTTTAGCTGGGAGCTTTTGAATGAGCGGGTTAACTCGATCGCGACGTTTGTTCCTCGCTACGTGAATCCAGCGGCGTTACGTTAGTCGCACGACGAGAGACTCTCAGAGTCTCGCGACCCAGCCACCTTCATTACGGAGTTCCCGCATGAACCGGCGCGCTGTCTCCACATCACAGCTGCGACACCTAACGATCCTGTTCGCAGCTGTCGCGATCTTTCTAACTCCGTCTCTGCTTAGCGCACAGGCACAGGCAACAACGGGCGTGCTTCGCGGAACGACCACCGACTCGACCGGGCGTCCGATTTCCGCCTTCGTCACGATCCGAAATACCGAGACCAACTTCACGCGCACTATCAAATCGACGGACCAGGGCATCTTCGTCGCCACGCTCGTTCCGCTCGGCAACTATCAGGTGAGCGCGCGCGCGGTCGGCTACGTGCCCGACAACAAGTCGAACATCATCGTCAATGTCGGGCAGACCGTCGAAGTTCCGCTGCGAATGGCAAGGGCGGTGACGACGCTCGCCGGAGTAACCGTTCTGGGCGAGACCGTGGTCGAAGCAACGAAGACTGCCGAAGCGACACGATTACCGGCGGCGGTGGTCAGCGCGCTGCCGAACAACGGTCGCAATTATCTGAATCTCACATTGCTCACGCCGAACGTCGCGGTCACTCAGGGCCCTGACGGTGACGTGATCAGCGTCGGCGGACAGCGCGGCATCCACAACAACGTCTCCGTCGACGGCGCCGACTTCAACAATCCGTTCTTTGGCGAGCAGCGCGGGGGCCAGCGGCCACCGTTCACCTTCAATCTCGACGCCGTCCGCGAGATGGTCGTCACCGCCCAGGGCGCGAACGCCGAGTTCGGGCGGTCGAGTGGCGGATTCGTCAACGTCATCACCAAGAGCGGCACCAACGAGATGCACGGAACCGTGCACTACTTCGGAAAAGATGGAGCGCTCTCGTCCGATGCGACGCATGCAGGCCTTCGACTGCAGCCCGATTTCCGACAGCATCAGTTCGGCGCCACGTTCGGCGGACCGATCGTGAAGGACAAGTTCTTCTACTTCGTCGCCTACGATCAACAGGCTTATACAGAAGTCAAACAAAAGACCAGGCCGTCGAATCCGGCGTTCGATTCGCTGAAGACTTATCTCGCGACTGCGTTCAGCGGTGCCCTCGCCGAGGACTTTGGCCCCATTCAGCGCACCAACGATGCGCAGGTCGCGATGGTCAAGCTGGACTGGCGCATCAATCCCATCAACATCGCTTCACTCAAGTACAACTTTACCAATTCGCGACAGAACAACGGCACGTTCGACGTCGATACCTGGGCGCGAAGCTCCAACGCGATCGAGAAGGACTACTCGAACGCGATCAACGGCAGCCTGTTCTCGAATCTCACCAGCAACATCGACAACGAGTTTCGATTCCAGCTCGCGCGAGAGGATCGCCCTCGTCCATACGCCGGGCCGCAGATCCCTGGACAGAACCGGCCGTTCTCCGACACCGGGATGGATTTCGTCAATGGTTTCAGATTCGGCATGCCGTTTTTCATTCCGGTCAAGGCGCACGACACCCGCATCCAGGTTCTCGACAACATTTCGCTGATTCGCGGCAATCACCTGATGAAGACAGGTTTCGAATGGAACCGCACGGCAGAAACGCAGACGTTCATCGGCTTCGCGAACGGGCGGTTTATCTTCAACTCGGTGACAGGATTCGAGAACTACGTGCGGCTTGGCAACAACTACGTCGAGTGCAGCAACGCGGCAGGTGTGCTGGTCATCACGACTACGACCGGCACGTGTCCCGTCGGAACATCGATTTCGGGACCGGTGCTGCTGTACCTGCAGCAGGCTGGTGTCGGGGGTCGCTCGGTGGAAGAGGCGGGCACGCAGAACATTCCGCAGCACGATTTGTCCGCGTTCATTCAGGACAGCTGGAAAGCGACGCCGAACCTTACCGTGAACTACGGACTGAGGTGGGAAGCACAGAAGGAGCCAGATCCAATTACCCCGCCGTCGCAGGTGTTCTTCTCCGGCTTTATCGGCCAAACGGTAACTAACAGCACCGGCACCTACACCTTCCCATCCGATGGCAAGATTCCGTCGGACTGGAAGATGTTCCAGCCACGGCTCGGCATCGCCTGGGATGTGAACGGCGATGGAAGAGATCTGGTCCGTGCCAGCGCCGGACTATACTACGCGCGCATCCCCGGACTCAATCTCGCCAGCAGCCGCAGCACCAACGGCTCGATCGGACAGACGATATTCCGCAATAGCGCGCTAACTGGAGTCCTCGGCCCGCCGCCGAACTACAACTCCCTGTTGCCCGCGCCCGCTGGGGCGCCGTTCCGGCCGGACATCTTCGTCTTCGACAAGGATTTCGAGAATCCCCGCACCATCAGCGCATCGGTCGGCTACGAGAAGGAGATTCTCAATCAGGTGGCGGCCACGATCAGCTACACGTATGCAGCAACCGATCATCTGACACGGTTCGTCAATCGCAACGACGCAGTATTTGGACAGCCGTGGCTGAGCGGACTCAACGGCTCCGCCAACGGCGTCAGCACACTCACCGTCATCGAGAGCTCGGCGAAATCGCGGTACAACGGTGTCACCTTCGGGCTGAGCCGGATGACCGATCCGAATTTCCAGTACCAGGCGAACTACACGCTGGCAGTCGACAAGGCGGACGACGACAACGAACGAGATCCGTTCACCTTCCGCTACGCCAGAGCGGACCGTCTCGATCGCGAGTACAACTACAGCGATCGTGATCAGCGTCACCGCCTGAATCTGTGGGCGCTTTACAAATTCCCGTTTGACATCTACGCCAACAATCGCTTTAGCTGGTACTCTGCTCAGCCCACTTCGGAGAAGTGCGGAGCCAACAATCAGGGAACGGGCGAAAGGGCGACCGCTCCATCGGATAGGATCTGTCCGAACGGCAGCATCCTTCTGCGCAACACGATTCGCCGAGATAACGCGTTCGCGAGCTGGGACATCCGTGTATCGCGTCCCTTCCGCACGCGGGGACGTGGCCAGGTCGAGGCGCTGGTGGAGGTGTTCAACGTTCTCAATCGCGACAACTTCCGCGATCCTTCGTCGGCGTCGCTGCTCTTCAACTTTGATGGCACGATCCGAAATGGACTCGGCGATCCACGTCAGGTGCAGGTCGGGATTCGATACGGATTCTGAGTTAACTGCAACTGAAGACGACCCGCTGGGGGCTAGTCTTCAGTTGATTCTGCTCTTGAATCGTCATCTTGTCAGCTGCGCGACGCTGTTCTTCGGTCTCGCGTGCCAGAATTCGGGCGCGCAGGGCTATCCCGCCAGCCAGCGCGGCACTGTCTCGCAGATGGTCGCGTTTACCGAGATCTCGGTTGCCTACGGACGCCCGGTTGCGCGCGGTCGAGCGTTGTTCGGCGCGCTGGTACCCTGGGACAGGGTCTGGCATCCGGGCGCGGATTCAGCGACGCGCATCACCTTCAGTCGGGACGTAATCATCGAGGGCCGTCCACTTCGCGCCGGTGAGTACTCTCTTTGGTTGATACCCCACGAGCGCGCTCCCTGGACGGTCATTTTCAGCAGTGCCGCGCATACGTTCCACATTCCATACCCTGGCGCGAGCCTCGATGTGCTGAGAGTAGATGTGACGCCGGAGCAGGCATCACATGTAGAGTCATTTACGATTTACTTCCCGTCAGTCGTCCGTGACGAAGCCGTGCTCCGACTCCACTGGGGCACGACTGCGGTTCCGGTCCGCATCAAGGCGCCCTTCAGACCGTAGGTTACTGCTTCCCTACCGCGATGCCGTCGCGGTTGTTGACATCGTCCAGGTGGACAAACGGAAGAGATGTGCAGAGACTCCTACGAACAGGAGTCCAATCTCAACCGCTCTAGCAGATGGCAAAGCAAGCCGCTTCGCGCCCGTTTGGGAAAACGAAGTATGAACTGAGCGCCTGCCCCATCTGCGGCAGCAACGACGGATCAGAGGTTGCTGATCGCGAGGCAATCCAGCAGGAGACGGAACGAGTCTGGAGTTTTCACGCTCGAAGGTTCCGACATCCTGTTCCGCCGAAATACCTGACTGACCGGGTCGTATTCTCTCAGTCGCCGCCCTTGCGATTGATCCGCTGCGCGGTCTGCACGCACCTCTATCGAAGTCCGCGTGAGAGCGCCGAAACGGTCAGACGAACCTACGCGGAAACAACGTTGAGCGAGAGCGTTTACGCGTCTCTGTTCGAGAACCAGCGACTCGCCTACCGCGCTCAGGTTCGCCGCCTGCGCAGATTTGCCGGCAAGATCAATCGCGGACTCGAGGTTGGGAGCTACATGGGAGGCTTTTTAGCCGCCGCTCGCGACGCAGGAATGACTTTCACTGGCATCGATGTGAACAAGAGCGCTGCGGAATTTGGCGCCCGCCAACGACTGCACATCTCGACCTGCTCGCTCGATGAAGTGCCACCGTCCGAGCAATACGATGCAATCGCGATCTGGAACACCTTCGAGCAGCTCCCTGACGTCAGGAGCGCCGCGTACGTTGCGCGTAGATTGCTGCGAAAGGGCGGCGTGCTCGCAGTGCGCGTTCCGAATGGCGAGTTCTACTTTCGATGGCGTCGCCATTTGAATAGCGTGTTCGCTCCCTGGGCAGAGCGCATGCTCGTGCACAACAACCTGCTGGGTTTCCCGTACCGTGAGGGATTCACGCCGCGCTCACTGCGGCGACTGCTCTACGATACCGGCTTCGCGATCGGCCAAGTCCATGGCGACACACTCGTTCCAGTAGCAGATCGCTGGACCAGCACTCCGGGCGCCTTCGATGAGTGGCTGACGAAGACAATCCAGCGCGTCACTCAGCACGCATGGCGCGCACCGTGGGTGGAGGTGTACTCCACGGCGCAATAACAGAAAAGAAGTTTGCCTTTTACTTTTCAATCTCGAAGCAGCAGCGCGGCTCCGGCTCGTAGACGCAACAGATTGTCGCCGGCGTTCCCATGTATTCGGTGAGCAGGCCTTCCAGAACCCGGCAGGCAGCCGGGTTTTCGGAAGTCAGAGCCGCGAGAGGACAGCCGGCGCTGCGGATGACGAGCGTTCCATTGAGCGTGCGGACCTCAGGAATCCCTCCGAAGGTTTTTAGTAGCCTCGCACCAGCATTCGCGCGTGCCTTGACGTTTCCAGTCGGCCTCGGATACCGATCCGCCAGCAGTTTCCCCGTATCCGTCATCAGGTCGGATAGCTGCGCTCCGGAGCACCGTCCCTCGGCTACCCTCAGAAACTGGGTCAGCACCGGGAGATAAATAGTCGAGAACTGAACTGAGCTTGTCCCTCGATGGTGATGGAGTAGACGATCGACGGTTTGCTCGTGCCGGGCCGGCTGCCGCTGCGAACAACGAAGTTCGCCACGAGAAGTTTTGCAAGCTGGTTGCGCACCGCGTTGGGAGTGATGTGCATCACTTTCGCCAGCTCCTCCACAGTCATCGGAGCATGCCTCAAGTGAGCCAGGACGCGGCGGGCTGGAAGGTTCAGTACAAAATTCGATGTGATGGTTGCCATAGCGGAGTCACGGTAAGAATGCGCTTCGCTGATTCTCGGCTCTCTATTAAAACGTTCAAGAAGCACACCGTGTTGAGCTTGGGTCGGGCCTTTTGCAAAGCGGCGCTGAGTCTTGGAGGGAGCCACTTTTCAGTAACAATCACGGCTCCGTTTCGGTCGCGTGCGTGAGCAAATCCCTCGAGGCTCTGTAGCGTGACGCGGCGAGCACGGCAACGCCGACGAGCAACATTATCGTCGACAGCAGCTGACCCATGCTGAACTTTCCGAACACGATGAAACCAAGCTGGGCATCGGGCTGGCGAGTAAACTCGAGCAGGAAACGCAACAGCGCGTAACCGACTAGAAAAGCGCCGGTCAGCAGGCCGTCCCAGTACCAGCCGCGCGCGTGGGCTCGGCGATCCAGGAGCCAAAGGACGAAAAAGAGAAGCACGCCTTCGGCGAGCGCCTCGTAGAGTTGCGACGGATGCCGAGGGACGTGAAGCGGATCAGCTGGAAACACCATTGCCCACGGAACATCGCTCGGTCTGCCGTAAAGCTCCCCGTTGATGAAATTCCCGATGCGGCCGAAGAACAAGCCCGGCGCACCGCACAGGGCGACGATATCGGTAATGGCAAGAACAGGTACTCGATGTCGGCGGGCGAAGAGCGCGATGGCGCACGTCATCCCGAGTATGGCGCCGTGAAATGATAGTCCACCTGTCCAGATCGCAAACGCTTTCCACGGATGTGCGCGAAACTCTGGGAAGTCATAGACGAAGACGTAAATCAACCGTGCCCCGATCAACATGCCGACGACGAGATACGGAAGAAGTGCGTCGAGCTCTTTTCGGGTCAACGAGCTGACGCCGCGGCGAATTCGCGCCAACGCCAGCCGATATCCCACCACGTACCCGACGAGGTACATGACTCCATACCAGCGGAGCTTGAACGGGCCGAACGAGATTATATCCGGGGGAATCTTTGGATAGGGCAGCGTCATGCCCGCTTCTTCCGGATTTGAGGGCCTTGTCGAAGGATTCAAGTAATCAAGTGGCGGCGCCTCGCTTTGGGGAGTACGATTCGTCTTTCGCGATCAGCCAGATCGTATTTATTGTAGATCGTTCCGCCGACGCGAGAAACTTATGATCAACAAACTCGCTGATCCGCCGTTGGCTGTGCCTCCTGTCTCGCGTCGTCCGCGCGACGATGAGATCGACGTCTACGGGGTTACCCACCCTGGGAAAGTCCGCACCGAGAATCAGGATCACTTCCTGGTGGGCTCGCTGCGCGGGCGCCTCAATGTTCGGATCTCGAGCCTCCCCGACGATGATCGACTGCCACTCGAGGAGGAGCGCGTGGCGTCTTTCATGATGGTCGCCGACGGCGTCGGCGGAGGACACAAAGGGGAAGAGGCAAGCCGACTCGCTCTCGAAGGAGTGGCGAAATACATCGCCGAGGGCGCTCGCTGTTATTTCCGAGCCGATGGCGGCGAACGAGACTTCACTCACGCACTCGAAGAAGCTGCCAAAAGATGTCATGAGGCTCTGCGCGAGCGCAGCAAAGCCGATCCCGACAACGCCGGGATGGCGACGACCCTCACTTTGTGGATTGCTGTGTGGCCATGGGTCTATCTCCTTCAGGTCGGAGATTCGCGGTACTACCGCTACGTCAATGGAGTCTTGAGCCAGATCTCGCACGACCAAACAGTCGCGCAGGCGCTGGTCGACCAGGGGATTCTCACCAAGTCACTGTCTGAGCATTCGCCACTCGCGAACGTGCTCGCCAGCTCTCTTGGCGGACCGCAGACGGCGCCAGTCGTCAACCGGGTCCCAACTACGTGGGACAGTGTTCATCTGCTCTGCAGCGACGGACTGACGCGGCACGTCTCCGATCAACGCATCGCCGAGCGACTGGGCGCAATGCAATCCGCGCAGCAGGTGTGCGAGGATCTGCTCCAGGACGCGCTCGACGCCGGGGGGACGGATAATATTACGGTTGTGGTCGGACGGGTTGTTCCGAAAGGTTAGTCTCGCTTCGTCTGAGATCGAGAATACTGAAGCGGGGAGCGGAGAGCGTTGCAGCTATTTAGCCGGCAGCGTGGTCTCCTTCGGCCGTGGCGACCTGTGTCTCGTGCAGTCGGGCATCGATCTTCCTCAGCAGGCCGTGGATCATTTTTCTGACTTCAACTACTTCTCGAAGTAATTGTGAGAAGTCGGTCTCGGACAAGGCACCAATGTCCTGAGCCATCATCAGGTGATACTCCAGCTCGAAACCGGAGTTGAGAGCGATCTGGAGAAACCGCGCGAAATCCTTCTCACTTTTTTGTCGTCGACCCTCAACGATGTTGGCCGGTATCGACATAGCCGCCCGAATTAGCTGGGCTCGCAGCGGGACATCCTGCGATTTGCGTAGTCCGATGGCGACCCGATGCGCATGAAGCGCAAGCGCGTGCGCTTTCTGCCAGACTAAGAGTTTCTTGAAATCGCTCACCTCTGAGACTGTAACCAACGGCGTTTGACACGCCCATCCTTTTACTGCACCCGGAACTCACTTCCTGCGGCAAGAACGCGAACTAGGCTCCTAGCTAAGCACCTGCAACGCTGAGCGCTCCCCGCTTCAGTTTTGTAGATCCCTTAGAAACGCCAATCGAATCCCGCCTTGGAGTTACCACTTGACCTAAAGTCGACTTGAGACTCAAGGAGCAGGGTCGCATCACCTACCATCCAGTCTTTCCGGATGCGACTGGGCCGGCCTCGCGCCGCATCGACAATGACGACGACGTCCGCGACGTCATTCAATTGCTACGCCTCAACTACGACCGCATCGTCGCTCGATTCGGCGTGCCTGCGCACCGGTAAGGGCCAACGACTGGACCGTTCATTTTGCCAGAAAAGCTGCCCGCTAACCTGCTGCTACGCTGATCGCTCCCCGCTTCAGTTATGTGGATGCCTGTGCACGCTAGCCGATCCTCTCCCCGGAGTCCGGAGCAAAGAAGTGCGCTCTCTCCAGATTGAACGCGAGCACGATCTTGGAGCCGAGTGGTGGCAAAGACTGCGGGGAGACGCGGGCAGTGAGGTCGTGCCGTCCGGCTCGCGCGTAGATAAAGGTCTCATTGCCGAGCGACTCCACGAGATCGAGTCGAGCTGTCGCGGTAGCAGGAGCGGAGCGCGCGCCTGCAGCTATTGAGACGTCCTCAGGACGGATCCCCATTGTAATCGCGCGTCCTCTTGCCGACGTGAGCGGAGAAGAAACGCGGGACGGCAGATTGATCTCCCATTCTCCACCCTCGGCCACGAACCGCGATGGGCCACCGCCCTCGACGGTTCCGTTCACGAAGTTCATCGCGGGATTGCCGATAAATCCCGCCACGAATCTGTTCTTCGGCTTCTCATACAGATTCAACGGCGTATCGATTTGCATCACGTGACCCTTGTTCATCACGACAATGCGGTCGCCCAGTGTCATCGCCTCGACCTGATCGTGGGTGACGTAGATCATCGTCACCTTTAGCTCCTGATGCAGGCGCGCGATCTCACGTCGCATCGACACGCGCATCTGCGCATCGAGATTGGACAGCGGCTCATCGAACAGGAATACCTGCGGCTGCCTCACGATTGCTCGGCCGAGCGCCACGCGCTGCCGCTGCCCACCGGAGAGCTGTCGCGGTTTGCGATCGAGATAATCGTCGAGCCCGAGTGTCGCAGCCGCGATTCTGACTCGCTTGTCGATTTCGGCGGTTGACATGTTCCTCAGCTTCAATGCGAAGCCGAGGTTCTCGCGCACAGTCATGTGCGGATAGAGCGCGTAATTCTGGAACACCATGGCGATGTCGCGCGCCTTTGGCGGTACATCGTTCACTACGCGGTCGCCTATCTTCACCGTACCGGCGCTGATCGACTCGAGGCCGGCTATCATGCGCAGCGTAGTGCTTTTCCCGCATCCCGACGGCCCGACGAGAACGACGAACTCTCCATCTTTCACATCGACGTCGACGCGGTCAACCGCTACCTGCTCGGCACCTTCATTGTAAATTTTGCGAACCCCATTGAGCGTTACGCTCGCCATATGATCCCTTCGCCGCGAATCGCCATTGCCGTTTTACGCCAGTATGAAAGCTGAAAAGCTCCCGGCTTTAGTCAGCTTGCAGCTCCCTGCTTTGGTTCTGTGGATGCCAGATTGCGACGCGGACCGGACGCCGAGATGACCGCGAACTACCGATTCCCCGACAACTTCCTGTGGGGAACCGCCACCTCCGCGTATCAAATCGAAGGATCGCCGACCGCCGACGGTGCCGGCCGCAGTATCTGGCACCGCTTCTCGCACACTCCCGGCAACACGTGGCTCGATCAAACGGGTGACGTCGCCTGCGACCATTACAGGCGTTACAAGGACGACATCGCGATCATGGCCGAGCTGGGCACGAACGCCTACAGGTTTAGCATCGCGTGGGGACGCATTTATCCGGAGGGAACCGGTGCTGTCAACAAGAAAGGGATCGATTTCTACTCGCGGCTGGTGGACGAGCTGCTGAAAAAAGGAATCAAGCCGAACGTCACGCTCTACCATTGGGATCTGCCCGAAGTGGTCGACGATCGCGGAGGCTGGCTGAATCGCGACATCGCCGACTGGTTTTGCGATTACGCGGTAACGATGTGGGAGGCGCTGGGTGATCGTGTCGAGATGTGGTCGACGCTCAACGAGCCGTGGGTCGTTACCGACGGCGG
>WNGI01015365.1_pt1 | contig 10404 bp, 14 predicted proteins | sample 5400621 | NCBI WGS metagenome assembly WNGI01 (sample SAMN13153374, study PRJNA577476) | soil metagenome | isolation source: 20 cm soil or saprolite under Garry oak tree replicate 1 | place: USA:California | collected 2016-06-15 | reverse complement strand
GATCTCACTGGTAGTGGGCTTGATTGGCGGTTCGATCGGCGCCCTCTACCCGGCGCTGCGCGCCGCGCGCCAGGATGCGGTCGATGCTTTGAGTTACGAGTGAGGACTGATATTTCTCTGACTCCAGGCATTCAGTGCTGTAATTGGCTATGAGCAAATCGAACGGAATCGACTTAGAGGATCGTGGCATCGATGAAATTGAGGCCGCTGATCTGCGCGCGCGACTGAAGACCTTCGCTGAGGATTGGGATCGATCCGAGGCAGACATCTACGATGAAGACCTCCCCAGCGGTGTTGTTCCAGCCCCTTCCAAATTCTGACCTGCGTACGACCAAACGCCTGGGATGCCATTGCTTCGAGACAAATTCGCCACCGCCATCACCTGCATCGACGGTCGAGTTCAGCAACCAATAGTTGATTGGATGAAGCTGAACACGAACGTCCATTATGTGGATCTGATCACGGAGCCAGGACCGGACAAGAAGCTCAGCGACGGACCAGTCCACGTCATCGATGAAATCGTTCGCAAAGTCTCGTTTTCAATTCTTCATCACGCTTCGAATATAGTCGCGGTGACGGGTCATCATGACTGCGCCGCAAATGACGCAGACAAGGAAGAACATATCGAACAGATACTCGAAGGCGTCCGCGTTCTTTTGGCTTATCAGATCAACGCGCGCGTGTTGGGATTGTGGCTTAACGAATGGAACTCAGTCGAATTGGTTTGGGACACGCAGGAACGGGAATCGGCAAGAAGCTTTCTGTGAAGCGACCGGGTTATCGTCCCGGCAAACTCGACTGAGTGGATTGAGACCCGGTCGCTACCGCTCTCGGTACTGACTGCGTCGCAGCGATCACGAATCGGTCGACGCAGGCAGCGTTTTCAATCTCACCAGCTTGACGCCCTTTGCCAAACGCAGCAGTTGCAGCACGCGAATTCCCCACCAATTGAAATCAATCTCATACCAGGCCAGACCGTGCCGGGCTGAGGTTGGGTGGGCGTGATGGTTGTTGTGCCAGCCTTCTCCCCAGGTCAGCAGGGCCACCCACCAACTGTTGCGCGAGTTATCATTCGTTTCAAACCTGCGCCGGCCCCAGAGGTGAGTCGCGGAATTCACCAGCCACGTCGCATGCAAACCGACGGTGACGCGCATGAACACGCCCCACAGCAACAGCGGCCAGCCACCAACCACTAGCAAGATAATGCCTAGCAGGATTAACGGTACAAAGTACACACGGTTTAGCGCGACTGTGAAGCGATCCTTCATCAAGTCGGGAGCATAACGCTCCAGCACTTCCCGACTGTGCTGCTGCGCCGTTCCCCTCAAAATCCAGCCCATGTGTGACCACCAGCGGCCATCGTAAGGAGTGTGCGGATCGTCGCCCCGTTCGTCGCTATGGGCGTGATCCGACGCCGAGGCTCTGGGCCACCCAGGCCAAAACCGCGGCCACAATTAAACCCTTCCAACTCCAATAAAAAAGCGCCGCAACGGCGCCGAGGTGAAAAACGATCATCCATATCGTGGTGGGCCAGCGAAGACCCTGATGTCCCACAGTGCCCTTAGCTTCTTTGTTCATCGACAATGCTCTCGAGATTCTGCTTTCTTGCCAAAGTTCATTTGGGTGCTAGACGGACGGTTGCGAATGGATTAACCGGCGCACTCGATCCGAAAAGAGCACGTCGATCTTTTGCGGCTCAATCACGGCGGTTACTTCGCCGGGGCCGTATGTTGGATGGGTCAGGTGTTGTCCGGTTCGATAAGTACGCGTGCGATCGTAGGGAGCGCTGGCCTTTGTGCTGGCGCTGGCCGAGCGAGGGCCCGCGGCCGGTTTGAAAGAGCTGCGCACGCCACACTTCGGACAGCTCACTCGAGAGATCTGGCCGCGTTTGGTGATGGTGGCAACGATGTGGCCGCGCTCCTCCTGACACTTGGCGCAGAACTTATCGACGCGATCGCCAACCGCGTAGGTTGGCTTTTCGACCTTTGGCTCTTTCGCTGGCATGAAGAACAAGGGCGGGATGGCTGTAAGTTAACACAGCGCAAGCGCGCCTCTCCTGAAATAGGCCCTGATTGCACTTGATTGGAGTGCAGCAGAATTTGCTGCACTCCAAAAAGACGACTAAAGCGCTGGTTACCAGCGCGGTGCGCGATCGTTGCGACCGCCACCCCCACCACCGCCGCCGCCACCGCCATAACCGCCGCCGCGTCCACCACCGCCGCCACGGTTTCCGCCATACCCGCCGCGTCCGCCACCACCGCCGCCGCGTCCACCGCGGTCCTCTCTGGGCCGGGCTTCGTTGACGTTCAGATTACGGCCGTTGAATTCCTTGCCGTTAAACTGCTGAATGGCCGCTTCGCCTTCTTCCTTGGTAGCCATTTCCACAAAACCGAAGCCGCGCGAACGGCCCGTCTCGCGATCCTCGACGACGCTGGCTGATTCCACTGTGCCGGCCTGCGCGAAAAGTTGTTGCAGATCTTCGCTGGAAGTCTGAAAGGACAAATTGCCGACGTAAAGTTTCATTGACATGTAAGTTGAACTCTCCTTTTAAAGCTTGGGCTAAGAAGCTTCGAATCGGAAGGTGGCTTCGTAGTAACGGCTGCAGCGAAGGCTTGCGTTTCGGATGCTCACCAAAATGAGCGGCTTCTCTTCTCCGGTTGAAAACAACCTGCTCTCGAACTATCCGTAACGCCGCCGCCAATCCGTAGGCGCGGGGCGCATCACCGTTGATGCGCGAGAGAAGGAATAACTGGCATACTATGCCCTATCTTGTGGCAAAGTGGCAAGGGCTAGAGTCAGCCCGCCACAGTACTCGTTGGTTCGTTATTTTCTCCCGTTTTCAGTGATATTGTGCTTTCAGGTTGAATCATGGGGCCTGAAGGCGGAACTCCAAACTCTTACGACTTCACGGCTTTGGCCAGCGATCGCCACGACTCTTTCAGCAATTCGTTTATGTGGATCCAATCAGCTTCCGTCACACCGCCGTTCTCTGCTTTCGTATCTCGAATCGTCATGGCTTCAGCACGCAATCGGCCGTGCTCTAACACTCGATCAACCGGCACATGATATATCTCGGCCTGCAATTCGGCTAAGGCCCTGTCCAAATCGCCAGGCTGGTGCTGCGCCCGTTGGCGATGGATGATCCACCACTCGAGTTCCAGCCGCGCTGCCCGATCGACATCAAACGGAATGTCGCTCATTTTGCGAATGGCGTCATAGAACTTCACCAGATCGGGCAGGGCTTTTTCGTAATCCGACCGCTGTTGGCCTTGCTTGAAAACGAAGGCAGCGTTCGCCCCATAGTAAGCAACCTGGTTCGATCTGAGCTGCGACATGCGATACTGCGTGCGCAGCAATTCAGCGAGCTGATTGAACAATTGCACCCGTCGCTTTTCGTAATACGAACGCCACATCGCAGTTTCCAACCGGGCTACTTCGTCCGGATCGAACTCGCGCATCCGGGTGGTTCGCGGGTAATAGAGATCGTAAAGCGCGCCGCAAATGAGCAGCGCCAGCACCAGTGCAATCACGCGGATCAGAATCTTCCGCGCCCGTTTCGGAGTTTGACTCGACCTCACAGGTTCGACATGATATGTCAGAAATATTTACAAATCACGGAATTTTTTCCACGAGATTCGGTCCATTGAAGTGAGGAGAACGAACCCTAATGGCGTACACACATAACGAACTGAGACATAAAACCCTGGCCGAGTTGCGCGAGATCGCCAAAGACATCCAGCACGAAGCCGTGCAGGGTTATACGCAATTGAATAAAGAGCATTTGGTGGTGGCGATCTGCAAGGCCCTGAACATCGAGATGCACGCGCATCACGAGGTTGTGGGCATCGACAAGGCTGCGATCAAATCGCGCATCAAGGAACTAAAGGGACGGCGCACGAGCGCGATCTCTGCACACGACCACGCCCAACTTAAAGCCGTGCGTCGTCGCATCCATCGGCTCAAGCGACAGATTCATAAAGCGACCGTTTAGGTTAATAACGGCAGAATCGTTTTGAGCCGGGCCACCGCCCGCCCTTTCCTTTAACGCACATCTTCGGCGGGCACTAGCCCGCCGCTAAACGATGGCCAGGGGATCCCAAGTCGCGGTTGACTTTAGCTTCGAACTGGCATAGAAGAACCCTCACACAAAGTTTCTTCAAACGTTTTTCAGATTAAGAAAGGTAGCTTATGAAACAGGCTATCAGTATCAACGTCAATGGGGTCGATCATCACGACGAAGTCGAGCCGCGTCTGCTGCTCGTCCATTACTTGCGCGACCTTTTGGGACTAACCGGCACGCATGTCGGCTGTGAAACTTCGATCTGCGGCGCGTGCACTGTTCTGCTCGACGGGCAAGCCGTTAAGGCATGCACGATGTTTGCTGTTCAGGCTAATGGCACGAACGTCACAACTATCGAAGGGCTAGCTGCAAACGGCAACCTGCATCCGGTGCAGGAAGGATTCTGGGAGCAGCACGGTCTGCAGTGCGGTTATTGCACGCCGGGAATGATCATCGCGGCCACTCAACTAATCGATCGCAATCCCGATCCGTCGCGCGATGAAATCCGTCACGGCCTGGAGGGAAATTTGTGCCGCTGCACCGGGTACCAGCACATCGTAGAAGCGGTCGAGTATGCAGCGAAAAAAGCGAAAGCGTGAGAGTTCAGAGTTCAGCCTTTTAGGCTGCGAAGCAAAACACGCTGAAGCGTGAACTCTAAACGGAGGCTTCATGAGCAAATACGTAGGACAGAGAATCAAGCGCACCGAAGACCCTCGGCTGATCAAAGGGCTCGCGCATTACGTCGACGACGTCCGGCTGCCTGACACGTTGCACGTCGCGTTCGTGCGTTCGATCTACGCCCATGCGCGTATCGCCGGCATCGATATTACTGAGGCTGTAAAGGCCCCGGGCGTGGTGGCCGTATACACCGGCAAAGACATCGCCACCAAAGTCGGTCCCGTGCCCTGCGCCGCCGCCCTGCCCGATTTGAAAGTTCCGGACTACCGCGTGCTTGCTACCGGCAAAGCTCTCTTTGTCGGACACCCTATTGCCGCGGTCGTGGCCACGGATAAATATCTCGCTCGCGACGCGGTCGATTTAATTTCAGTTGATTATGAAGAACTGCCTGCCGCGGTTGATGTCGAAGCGTCTGCGAAAGATGGCCCGGTAATTCATGAGCAGTTTGGCAACAACATCGCGTACACGCTCACCTCGGGCGAAGGCGACATCGACGCTGCCTTGAAGTCTGCGGATCACATCGTTACTCAACGAATGGTTCATCAACGCCTGGCGCCAATCGCCATGGAGGGGCGCGGTGTGCTGGCGCGCTACTTTCCGGGTGAGGAGGAGTTAACGCTTTGGTCGTCCACGCAGATTCCCCACCTGATGCGGACCCAGGTCGCTCTGATGATAGGCCTTCCGGAAAATAAGTTGCGGGTGATCACGCCCGAAGTCGGCGGCGGCTTCGGCTCGAAACTGAATGTCTATGCGGAAGAGGCGCTGCTTAGTTGGATCTCGATACAACTCGGCAAGCCCGTGAAATGGATCGAGTCGCGCCGCGAAAATATGCAGGGGACAATTCATGGCCGCGCTCAGGTCGGCACCGTCGAAGTCGGCTGCAAAAACGACGGCACAATTACCGGCCTCCGCTACAACGTCTTTGCCGATCTTGGCGCCTATCATCAACTGCTGACTCCCGCGATTCCGACGCTGACCGGTCTGATGCTTTCGGGGGCCTACCGGATTCCGGCGATCCAGATGAATGTCACGGGCGTTTTCACCAACAAAATGTCCACCGACGCGTATCGCGGCGCCGGCCGGCCCGAGGCGACTTATGTAGTCGAGCGCGCAATGGACATAGTGGCCGCTGAACTAAAAATCGATCCGGTTGAGGTGCGGCGCAAAAACTTTCCATCCAAGGACGAGTTTCCTTTTCATACTGCCACCGGGCTGGATTACGACAGCGGAAACTATGAGGCCGCTCTCGATAAAGCCCTGGATCTTTCCGGCTATGCAAAGCTGCGCGAAGAGCAAACGAAGGCGCGCGCTAATGGCAAGATAGTTGGCATCGGCATGTCGAGCTATGTCGAGATTTGTGCCCTGGGTCCGTCACAGGCGATGCCCGCCGGTGGTTGGGAAAGCGCCACGGTACGCATCGAGCCGACGGGCAAAGTGACGGTCATGACCGGAGCATCGCCGCACGGACAGGGCCAGGAAACTTCGTTCGCCCAAATCGCGGCAGACGAACTCGGCGTGGATCTCCATGACGTGACGGTGATTCACGGAGACACCGCGATCGTGCAATACGGCATCGGCACGTTTGGCAGCCGCGCCACCGCGGTTGGAGGCACGGCCGTGCTGATCGCGATTCAAAAGCTGAAGGAGAAGGCCGCGAAGATTGCCGCGCACATTTTGCAGTGCGAGGTGTCGGGTTTGGCTTGTGAAGCTGGCCGGTATTCTCGAGCCGCTGCGGCGGCTGCCGCAACCGGAGTTTCTGAACCCGTTGTACCGATCGGCGAAGCGCCCGCCGGCGCTCTGCCGGAGCCAGACACCGAAGGCCGGAAGACTCTGACTATTCAGGAGATTGCCCTGATAGCCCACATCGCCAAAGAACTTCCTCCTGACACGGAACCGGGCTTGTCGGCCACTTACTTTTTCGAGCCAAAAAATTTCACCTTTCCCTTCGGCACGCACATCTGCATGGTTGAGATCGACAAAGACACGGGCGAGACGAAGTTTCTGCGTTATGTCGCCGTTGACGATTGCGGCAAAGTGATCAATCCCCTTTTGGTCGACGGACAACTTCATGGCGGCATCGTCCAGTCGATCGGTCAGGCGCTGTATGAAGAAGTCGTCTACGACGAACAGGGACAACTGGTCACGGGTGAGCTGATGGATTATGCGATACCCAGGGCTTCACAACTTCCCTGGTTCGAACTCGATCGAACCGAAACGCCTTCGCCGGTCAACCCACTGGGGGTCAAAGGTGTGGGCGAGGCCGGAACGATCGGCGCCACGCCGGCAATCGTCAATGCGATCGTCGATGCGCTGTCGCCGTTCGGAGTGAAGCATCTGGATATGCCGGCGCGGCCGGAGGCTGTTTGGAAATTGATTAAGAAAGTTTAGTAAAGAATGCCGAGTATCTGCCGCTTCTTTGGAATTGTTATCTACATTTATCATGGTGATCATGCGCCGCCACACTTCCATGCTAGATACTCCGGGAAAGAAGCCCTCTACGAGATTGAGACATTGCGCATACACCGGGGCAGTCTTCCACGACGGGCGCATAATCTAGTGCTCGAGTGGGCCGACTTGCATCGACGCGAGTTGATGGACAATTGGCACCGAGCAGAACGCCGCGAATTGTTGCAGCGAATTGAGCCTTTGCAGTAGGAGAAGAGGAAATGGACGAAGAGTTGGTCAGAGTTAAGGGTGTAGAAGTTCTCGATGGCTTTAAGGTACGACTGACGTTTACTGACGAAAGCAAGAAAGTGATCGACCTTGACGTTTATTTACATGGCCCGGTTTTTGAGCCCCTCCGTACCGACGCAAAGTTGTTTCGGGCCGTGCGCGTCGATGAGGAGGCGGGAACCATTGTATGGCCTAACGGCGCTGATATGGATCCGGATGTCTTGTACTTGGGGCTCAAACCAGCCTGGATGGAAGCCGAAGAGGAAGAGTTGGTGACAAAGTAAGGCCAAAGCGGTGTCGCGCTGCGCTTGCCACCGCACTCCAAAAAGGAGACACCATGATCTCAGCACAGTTTGATTACGTTCGCGCCCAGACGCTCGATGAAGCGTTAACACTGCTGGCGCAAAACGAGGACGCGAAAATTCTCGCCGGCGGGCACAGCCTGATCCCGGCGATGAAATTGCGGCTGGCGACGCCGCCGCTGCTCATCGATATCGGCCGCATCGCAGATCTCTCGTACATTCGCGAAGAGGGTAACCAGATACGCATCGGGGCGATGACTTCCCATTATCAAATTGAATCTTCTGAGCTGCTCAAGAAGATCTGTCCGCTGCTGCCCGAGTGCGCCGGACACATTGGCGACGTGCAGGTCCGCAACAAGGGCACGATCGGCGGCAGCGTGGCCCACTCTGATCCGGCCGGTGACTGGCCCGCAGCGGTAATTGCGCTCAACGCCGAACTTGTCGTGGCCAGCAAGAATGGCGAGCGTTCGATCAACGTCGGTGATTTTTTTCTTGATCTTATGACAACGGCGCTCGAACCGGGCGAGATTCTGCGCGAAATTCGCATCAACAAATCCAATGGCCGCACGGGTCAGGCGTACGTCAAGATGCACCATCCGGCGTCAGGATTTGCGGTAGTCGGTGTCGCCGCCAATCTTACGCTTGATAACAACGGCGCCTGTCAGAATGCGAGCATCGGTATTACAGGCCTACCGCGCCAACGCGGTCGAATCGGCGCTGAATGACGGCGCGCTTGACGAACAAGCAATCGCGAACGCGGCCGCGCATGCCACCGATGGCATAGACATTAGCGGCGATCTGTTTGCTTCGGAGATTTATCGCCGGCACCTGGCCCAGGTCTATGCGAAGCGGGCGATAACGGCTGCGAGTGAAAGGGCGGGATAGAAATCAGATCCGCAGCATCAACGCGGCGGCGGATCAATATCAAGCTGAGATCTTGAGGTCAGTACCGGGAGCGGTAGCGACCGGGTAAGCAAAAGCTACCACTACCCAGTCGCTACCGCTCCCGGTACTGACCTCATCTCAATTGAGATGAAAATCGAAGGCACTCAGAAATTACATGCGGCCCGAGAAAGGGTTTACTCTGCCTTGACCGATCCGATAATCCTCCAACGCTGCATTCCCGGCTGCGAGTCGCTCGAAAAAACTGCCGAGAACGTTTATGCAGCGACACTGAAGGCCGGAGTCGGATCCATCAAAGGTAAATTCCAAGGCGAGGTGCGTTTGGAAGATATGCGGCCGCCCGAACATTATCGGATAGTGGTCGAGGGTAAGGGCGGGGTTGGCTTCGCGAAGGGTTCAGCGGATTTTGATTTAGAGGACCAGGACGGCGCGACGCTGATCAAGTACTCCGGTGAGCTGCAAATTGGCGGCACCATTGCCGGCGTCGGGCAACGGATGATCGTCGCGGCAGCGAAAATGATGGCCGCAAGATTCTTCGCCGCGTTGGAAGCAGAAGTAATAGTTTCAACGAGTAGCGATTCAGTTTAGAGCTCACGCTTTAGCTTGCGCCTGCAAATCAGGTCAGTACCACCTGCTTGAGCGGGTGGACTCAAGCCTGACGAGGCGAATGTCCGGCCTACCCGCTCACACAGGTGGTACTGACTTCATCGCTATCATCAACCTAAGCCGGCACTAGTTCGTCAATAACTCTTCAGCAGGCTCCTTCTCTTCTCTGCTTTCTCGGCTTCGCTAAGTTTGAAGTTGTAACCATAGATGGCACTTTCCCAGTTGCCGTACATCGGGTTGGGCAACATGATGAAGCGCTGGCCAAATTCGGCTTGGTACCGATCCGCGGCCGCAGCCCGAGCGTCAACCGTCTTACTGTTTTCAAAGACGTCGGAGAAGTCGTTGAGGTCGTCGCCCATCAAGAGCACGATGCGAAAGTTTTTCTTGACGCTGTTACGCCGATCTTCCTTGCTCGAATTCTTAGGATCAGTTTGGATCAGCAACGTCTGATCGTTGACGTTCGGAAAACCCAGCTTCTTCAAGTTCGTGGCGGTGCCCGCCTTCTGAACGTCATTACGATTCGTAATGTAGAAGACGCGTACACCCCGCGAGGTTGCGTAACGCAGGAACGCGACCGCGCCGGGAACGGCCTCTGCTTCCGCGCGATTGATCCATTCGGTCCAGTCCTTATGGTTATAGTTGACGCGCTTCTTCAGCAGCATCGCCTCGAAGCGGCTGTTATCAATAATCGTTTCATCACAATCAACAATGACCGCGCGCGGTTTCTTGTTGCTGCGACTCATTCTCAGATCGCGATCCAGCATCAAGCGCGCCAGGGTAAACGCCTGGTATGACAACGCCCGTCTTTCACCCGACGTTTGTTGCCAAAGGACTGCGCCTTCGATGTATGTGTTCTGGGCCGGCTCTGGCGGCGCCTGCGCCATCGCGTTCAGCGAATACAGCAGTAATAGCAGGAGAACCAGAACGCTGAATTTGCGATGTGAATGGACTATCAAAGATTTCATCTCTTCTCCAATAATATTTCGTGTCTCTTCGTGTGATTTCGTGGATCGTCCTCGACGGGGGACTCGATCCACGAAATCACACGAAGCTGCACGAAAAAACTTTGTAGGGTCATATCAGGGTCGGCACGAAAGTTCGCAGGCGTTGATTAGGTTAGTGCCGTTAACGCCGCGCCTTGGCAATAAACGCCTCGATGTCGGCAATGCTGCGCGGCAAGGC
>WNGI01019993.1_pt1 | contig 10406 bp, 7 predicted proteins | sample 5400621 | NCBI WGS metagenome assembly WNGI01 (sample SAMN13153374, study PRJNA577476) | soil metagenome | isolation source: 20 cm soil or saprolite under Garry oak tree replicate 1 | place: USA:California | collected 2016-06-15 | reverse complement strand
TGTCGACCACCGCGCCCGCCACCCCGCGGCTGGTAAGCAATTGCACCTGCGACAACAGTGGATCGGAGAACCTCTCGTCCGCACTCGCCGGGTCCAAGACCACGCCCCCAGTCAACGCGCGCCGGGGATCCGACAAGCGAATGACCGCCACGGCGGTGTACGTCGGCCCCATCAGGTACGCGACGAGTCCCGCGGCCGCCACCGCGGCCGCCGCGGTCCCGACGACCAAGCGCACATGTCGGCGCAGCGTCGCGAGCAGCTCGTCCAAGCGGACGGTGCTGACCGGCGCGTCCGGCTCCGGATATGCGGGGGGAGGCAACGGACCTGCGGAATTGCGCCGCCCTTGCTCACTCATCGCGGGGTTCACCGGTACCGTGAGTAGGCGAGCACGGCCGCGACCGCCGCCGTAAGACTGGCCAGCGGATACACGGCGTCTCGCAAGAGGTTGAAACTGGAGCGACGCCCCACGAGGACCTGATCCCCGGAAGCGATCGGCAGAGCTTCGTATTTCGAATACCCTCGCGCCAGGTCTATCACCATTTCGCGGTCCCTGCGAATCACGCGCACCCTGTCCAATCGGCCCAGCTCCGTCGGCCCGCCGGCCTGCGCGATCGCCTGCGCGAACGTCGTCCCCTGGGGCAACCGATACAGGTTGGGCTGACGTACTTCTCCCGCCACGGTCACCGGGAACAGGGGTTCCACGACGAATTGCACGTCCTGCTCATACTTGCTCAGCAGGCCGCGCAGCCTTTCCCGCACCACCGGCAGCGGTACGCCCGCCACCTTCACGACCTGGTACACCGGGTCCACGAGGGTGCTGTCCAGGGCGACCTGGAAGTCGCCGCTCAGCTCGGGGTGGCGCCACACGTTGACCCGCAGCACATCGCCGGGGCGGAGGATGGGATCCGCCAGGCGTCCAACCGGCTGTTGCGCCGAGGCGGACCGGCACGGCGCGATCAGCAGCACAGCGGCGAGCCATCTAGCGCGAAGCGTCATCCGTTTCCTTGGTCTCCTGATTTGGCCGCCTTCCCGTGATCAGGCCTGATGGCAGGGACACGACGTCAGACGCGGGCCAGCGCCTGCACCACTGGGGTCACCGCGATGTCGAGCTTGCAAGGAGCGTGCTGATGCGAGTAGGGCAGCCAGTGCCGAGCAAGCACTTGTCCAGCAATGAGTTGACGGAACACACCTCGGTTGCGTGAGTCTCAGAACGGGGCATCACCCCGCACTGTGGCTCCAATGCAGTGCCGAGCATGTTGCGGCCCCGCAACGGGCCGTGCGCACGAAGACGAGGCACGGCAAATGCGCTTGTTGCCCCTGACCTATGAGCAAGGCCGCGTTCGTCGCCCTCTGGTGCTTCGTGCTCGTCCTGCCTTGGGGTGTGTTCCTCTACGTGCCGCTGTTAGGCTCGCTCCCGCGCATTGTTGGGCTCGTGGCCTCGGCGGTCGGCGTGGTGTACATCCTCGCACGGCAGCGCGTCAGGCCACTCTTGTGGTTTCATGTATTCGCGGTGCTGTTCGTGCTGTGGGTCGGGGTGAGCAGCTTGTGGTCGATCGATCCGGAGGCGACGCGGACGCGGTTCCTCACCTACCTCCAGCTTGTCGTCTTCGTGTGGCTGATCTGGGAGATCGCGTGGTCGCCGGCACGCCAGCGAGCGCTGCTCCAGGCCTATCTCTTGGGAGCGAGCGTCGCCGCCCTCCTCACCATCCACAACTATCTGTCGGGCGTGCCTATTGGTGGTTCCCACATAGGCCTGAACGCCGTGCGGTTCACCGCGCTGAACCTGGACGTCAACGAGCTCGGCTTGACACTCGCGCTCGGCCTTCCGATGGCGTGGTACGTGAGCCTGTCGCAACCGCACCGCCGCAGCGCATGGCTATGGCGACTCTACCTCCCGCTCGGCATCACAGGCATTCTCCTCACGGCATCCCGCGGGTCGGTGCTGTCCGGGCTGGTGGGCCTCTCGATCATTCCGTGGACGCTCGGGCCCCTGCGCCTGAGGACCAAGCTCGCCCTGTCCGCGCTTGCCGCCGGGTCGCTCGTGCTCGCGAGTCACGTCGTGCCGGACGCGGCGCTGGCGCGCATCGGCAGCACCCGCGCCGACATCGAGGCCGGCTTCTTCGGAGGCCGCGGGGCAATCTGGCTCGCCGGTCTGGACGTGGCGCGGGAGCATCCGGTGATCGGCGTCGGCGCGGGGGCGTTCGAGAAAGCTGTCGGGCCGACGATCCAGTCCGTCGCCCACAACGTCTTCCTGTCTATCCTGGTCGAGGACGGCCTCGTGGGACTCTGCTTAATCGTTGCGATGATCCTGGCGACCCTGGTACCCCTGCGGCACTTGCCGCCGGTGCAACGGCGCTTCGCGATCGTCTTGCTGCTCGCCCTCGTGGTGGGGACAATGGCTCTCTCCTGGGATGACCGCAAGCAATTCTGGTTCGTCCTAGGAGTGCTGGCGGCGCAGATCGCGCCGCAGCGCGCACGTGATCACCGCTTCACGATGTCTCCGCTCGTCACGTTGCCGGAGCGGCCATATCCCTTCTCCGGAATGTAGAGGCTGAAGAAGTCGCCGCCGCTCCCCGCTGGTCCGTTGTCGCACAGCACCACCGTGTAGCTCACGAGGAAACCGTCGTTCACCACCCGGCCCATGGCGTCGAACTCCACCCCGCGACTCGGGTCGGCACAGGCACTCGAGCTGTTGCGGTACGCCATGATCCCCGTCTCAGCGTCCGTGGAGTGATCTGTGGTCATCGACGCGGCGGTGCCGTCCGGGTAGAGGTCGCTGTAGTCGGTAATGGTGAACCGCCCCGTGAGGTCGGCCCGCGCGTCGAGCGCAAAGGTCTGCACGTAGTTCCCCGGCGTGGCCGATCCCATCCCGAGCTGCCCTTGACCGTTCACGTCCGGCGGGGGGAGCTGCGCGCTGCACGTCACCGCGAAGGTCGTCGTGCCCGTCCCGTCTGCCGGCACCGTGACCGTACGCGAGTTCGCCCCACTCACCGTGCAGTTCGCAGCCACACCCGACAGCGCCACCGGATGGTCGCCCGCCGGCACGGTGACGGTAACGCTTCCGTTCGTCGCGATCGGCTGGCTCGAAGAGCCGTCGAGCGTCAGCGTGTAGCCATCGGGATCGAGGTTCGCGCCGGTCGTACTGGTCGTGACGGTCAGGCTGCCAGTGCCGCTCCCAGTGGGAGCGCAACTGAGCGAGAACGCCAGGGACGCCGTCCCGCCGGCTGACACGGTGCCCGTCTGGGGGTTCGCTCCACTCAGCGTGCAGTTCCCCGCGACGCCCGAGAACGCGACCGCGTGACTGCCGGTCGCGAGCCCGGTGAAGGTGACGTTGCCGTTGGTGGCCATCGGTTGGCTCACCGCGCCGTCGACCGTGACCGTGTAGCCGTCGGCATCGAGGTCTACGCCGGTCGTGTGGGTGGCGACAAACAGGCTGCCTTTCGAGGCACAAGCGACGTCGACCTGCGTGGCTCCAGCCGCGCCGGCAGTGACGGTAACGGCCCGGGGGTTATTCACCTGCACGATGCAGTTCGCCGCGACGCCTAACACGCTGACCTCGTGCGCGCCCTCCGCGAGCCCTGTGAAGGTGACGAGCCCGTTCGCGGCGACGGCCTGGCTCTGAGAGTTGTCGACCCAGACACTGTAGCCGTCCGGATCGATGTCGGACCCCGTGGTGGTGACGGCGACCGTGAGAACGCCGCCTGTCGGCAAGAGATCCGCTTGCGGCCGCGGACTCTGTGGATCGGTACACGCGGTCGCGAGCCCGAGCGTCGCGAACACCGCTGCCACCCAGCTCCCCTTAACGGCGCGTACCATGAATTCCTCCGCTCCTTGCGTCTGAGTGAACGTGGGGCAAGAACCGCTCCACCGGCTGAACAAAGAAGGCCCCTGCGCAACCAGCACGACATACCACTTCTCGGTCCCACAGGTTCGCTCCACACCGGGGCCTTCACCGTCGCGACCGCCCCACACGCGACGCTGAAACGCTATGTGGCACCGGCGCGCCACGGCCGCTGGGCATTGCCCTAACCCTCGGCGCCACTGGCCGTTAGCGACGACCGCGCCGGCGCCTGTCCCTGCGCACACGGCTTGCGAGGCGCGTGAGGCATGGCGACGACCCTCGCACCCCCCGCGATTGACGAGCGGGGGTTCGGTGCTCCGCAGCTCCTCGACCTCGACCTCGACGTCGACCCGTCGCTGTTGCAGCGCGACCCGCCCGTCCGCGTCCGGCTCGGCCTGCAGCGGCGCGCCCCCACGAACATTCGCCGCCATCTGCTGCGTGCCCTGCGCCGCTTCGTCGCGCTCGTCGTCACCGATCTCGCGGCGTTCTACGGGATGCGCGAGCTGGTGCGCGCGGTGCGGGACCACGCGGTGCTCGGCACATGGGCTGCGGAGGGCGCACGGGAGATTCTGCCGGCCGGCATCCTGACCAGCTGGCAGTACGCCGCGGCGCTGTTCGTGGGACTCCTGGTGACCGGTAACTACGGCCCGGGCGACCGGCGGCGCAGCCCGTGGCGCCTGTTCCTCGGGTGCGCGCTCGCCACCGCGCTCCCCCTGTGGATGACGATCGCGACGCGCGGGCTCGACCTGGTGCTGGCGCAGTACGCGCTGGTGACGGTGCTGGTGTGGGCGGGGCTGGTGGCGGAGCGACTGACACTGGACCACTTCGCGGGGTGGGTGCGGCCGGCCGAGCGTGACCGGCTGCACACCCTCTTCGTGGGATCTGGCGTCGAGTGTGTCGCCGCGATCAACAGCCCGGCGTTCGGTGCCGGTGCCGAGTATCGGCCCATCGGGTTCGTAGCCAGTCGCCTCCCGGTGACCCCCGGGGCGCTGGGGCACATCCAGGACTTCTCCTCGCTGCTCGCTGCTTCGGGCGCCCAGGTCGTGGTGGTGTGCGGATATCTGACGGACAAGCAGTTCCAGGAGGTCCTGGACACGGCGCTCGCGGCAGGGTGCCAAGTGCTTTCGGTGCCGCGCTCGGTGAAGATGACAGGGGTGCATCCGACGACCGTGTGGCGGCAGGGGCAGCCGCTGGTGGAGCTAACACAGCCATCCCTCACGGGGACTCAACTCTTTCTCAAGCGAGCGCTCGACTTTGCAGGTGCTACCTTCGGCTTGCTATTCCTTGCGCCGCTGTTTGGGTTCATTGCCGTCCTCGTCAGGATTGAGTCGGGCGGGCCCGCACTCTTCGGACACAAGAGGCTCGGTCTCAATGGCCGCAGCTTCAAGTGTTACAAGTTTCGGTCCATGCATCGGGACGCGGAGCAGCGTCTTCGTTCCGATCCAAAGCTGTATGCGGCGTATGTGGCGAACAACTTCAAGCTGCCCGACGATCGCGACCCACGCCTCACGGGGGTGGGTCGTCTCCTCAGGCGGACCAGCCTGGATGAGCTGCCGCAGCTTATCAACGTGCTGCAGGGCGAGATGTCGCTCGTCGGGCCGCGGCCGATCGTGCCCGATGAGTTGGCGCTGTACGGTCGGGGGGCGCCGACGTTTCTGTCACTCAAGCCCGGGATCACTGGGGCATGGCAAGTAAACGGACGCAGTCACGTGGGGTACCCCGATCGAGCGGACATCGAGCTTGAGTACGCCAGGAACTGGTCTCTGGGACGTGACCTGTCCATCCTGCTGAAGACCGTGCCGGCGGTGCTCAGGGGCCACGGGGCCTACTAAGGCCGTGGTTTCGATAGTTGCGCTGACCATCGTCGCCCTCTCGTTGTGTTGGCTGATTTATACGTACTGCCTGTATCCCTACGGCGTAGGATTGATGGCCAGCTGGCTCGGCCGGCCGGTGGTACATGGAGATGCATGCCCTCCCGCGGTGATGATCATCTCGGCATTCAACGAAGCGCGGGTCATCGAGCGGAAGCTCCGAAACGCTCTGGACCTCGACTATCCCAAGGACCGGATCGAAATCTGGGTCTCATCCGACGGATCCACGGACGACACTAACGCGATCGTCCGTCGCTTCGCGCGCGCGTGCCCTCGCATCCATCTGGTCGCGTATTCCGTCAACCGAGGGAAGACCGCCGCATTGATGGAGACGGTGCGCGCCGTGCCCGACTCCGTGGGTGTGGTGGTGTTTTCTGATGCAAACTCGATGTACCGACCTGATGCGCTGCGAAAGCTCGTCCGCAATTTTGCCGATCCCAGGGTTGGCTGTGTCGCTGGCGAGCTGGCATACAAGGGTGCTTCGGGCGAGGCAACCTATCGGCGATACGAGAATCGCATAAAGCTCGCTCAGAGTAGGCTCGGAGCACCGTTGACCGCCGAGGGGCGACGGGACGTTGCTGGAGGACATGATCATACCGCTCCGCGTGGCCGCCAGCGGATACCGCGTTGTCTACGAGCCCGAAGCCGTGTCGATCGAAGACTTTCGCTTGGATGCTCAGTCACAGTGGCGGCGCCGGGCACGGATTGTGAACCGTGCCGTGAGATCGCTCCGAGCCGTTCCTGAAGCGTGGAATCCGTTTCGCGGCGGACTCACGGTCGTGCACTTCGTGTCTCACCGGGTGATGCGATGGCTGGCGCCGTTTTTCCTGCTCGGGGGTTACCTCGCAAGTCTTCTATTGCTCTGGCAGAACGGGCCCGTGAAGGTCGTCGGCGTCATGGGATTGATAGGACTGGTGTGGGTCTCTGCGGGGTGGGCCGCGCTTCGCGCAGGCACAGGGATCGCGTGGCTTACACTCCCGTTCACGTTCTGCCTAGCAAACCTGGCTGCGGCGGTAGGGGTGCTAACGGCCCTCGTAGGAGTCAAGCGTATACGGTGGACTCCGGTCAGGTAGCAAACCGTAAAGGGTAAGCGAAAGCGCCTCGTCTGTTGCTTCCGCGCCACACGACCGGGGACCGGCGCTCAGCGCAACGCCACGCAGGCGCGGCCTCCCTCTTGCTGAACAGCTTTGCATGTGTGGTATCGTCGGAATCGTACACGCGGACCCGGCCCGGCCCGCCTCCGCTACCGCGATTCGGCGGATGTGCGAGGCGATCCGGCATCGGGGGCCGGACGACGAGGGCGTCTATGTGGAGGGCGCCGTCGGCCTCGGGATGCGACGGCTCAGCATCATCGATCTGGCGGGCGGGCGACAGCCGATCTTCAACGAGGATCGCTCGAAGGTCATCGTCTTCAACGGCGAGATCTACAACTATCGCGAGCTTCGCGGCAGGCTCCTCGGTCGGGGGCACACGTTCACGACCCAGAGCGATACCGAGACCATTCTCCATCTCTACGAGGAGCATGGCCCCGATTGCGTGCAGCAGTTACGCGGCATGTTCGCGTTCGCCATTTGGGATCGGACGGCGAAGACGCTGCTGCTCGCCCGCGACCGATTCGGCATCAAGCCGCTGTACGTCGCCGTCTCCTCGTGGGGCATCGCGTTCGCGTCGGAGCTGAAAGCCCTCCACGCCGCCGCCCTCACCAGTCGGACACTCGACTGGGAAGCGCTCGACACGTACTTCCAGCTCGGCTATATCCCGGCGCCCGCCACGCCCTTCCGGGACGTCTGCAAGCTCGAGCCGGGCCACGTCGCCGTGTGGCACCGGGTGCGCGGCCTCTCGATTCGACAATACTGGGATCTTCCGCAAGAGCGCGAGCCCGCACCTCGCGACGTGGACGCGCGGATCGTGGATTGGCTCGACGAGTCGGTCCGAGCCCACCTCGTGAGCGACGTGCCGGTCGCGGCGTTCTTGAGCGGCGGGCTCGACTCCTCCGCGGTGGTCGCGAGCTGGGCGCTGGCGAGCGACGCCCCGCACGCGTTCACCGCGCGGTACTTCGGCTCCGGCGCCGCCAGGGCGGACGAGACGGACCTCGCCCGCGGGCTCGCCGCCCGCTACGGCGTGAAGCTCACCGAGGTGGAGGTTCACCCGGGGATCCGCGACCTGCTGGAGCCGATCACCTACGCCCTGGACGAACCCCATGCCGACGCGTCCGCCGTGCCCACGTGGCTCCTCTCACAGGCGGTGGGCGTGTCCTACAAGGTCGCCCTCACGGGGATCGGAGGCGACGAGCTGTTCGCCGGCTACCGGCGCCACATCGGCTTCCTCATGGGCGAGGGCTACGCGCGCCTGCCCCGCGCCATGCAACGGGGCGTGAGCGCCCTCGCCAACCTGGTGCGCGAGCCGCGCGACGGCTCCCTCGCGGTCGACCGCCTGAAGCGATTCCTGCGGCCGGGCAACGGCGGCGGCACGGCGCCCGACCGCTTCCTCAGCTACCTGACGCGCTGCCCCGACCCGGTGCGGCGCCGGCTCTACGCGCTCGAGCTGCGCGATCAGCTGAGCGGCAGCGCCGCGAGCCTCCGGCTGCGCGAGCTGCACCGGCGTCACGGCGCGCCCGCCGGGCTTTCGGCCGCGCTGTATCTGGACTACAAGACGTTCCTCGCCGACGACGTGCTGGCGCTGAGCGACCGCATGGCAATGGCGCACTCGCTCGAGATCCGGGTCCCGCTCGTGGACCACGAGCTGGTGGAGCGGGTGTTCCCGCTCCCCGATCGCGCCAAGATCGGCTTGTGGCGGAACAAACGGCTGCTGGCCCCGAAGCGCGGCTTCGTGGGTCCGACGGCGGAATGGCTGCGGCACGAGCTGCGCGGTGTGCTCGAGGACGAGCTCGCTCCCGACCGGTTGCGGCGACTCGGGTACTTCGAGCCGGGCGTGGTTCGCGGTCTGCTCGACGATCACTTCTCGCGCCGGCACAACCGCGAAGGGATCCTGTGGGCGCTGCTGTGCTTTTCGGTGTGGCACCGGGGGTACGTGGAGGCCGCGCCTGTAGCCTTGCCAAAGGACGACGCGAGGGTCCCGAGCGCCGAGCTGGCGGGATGAACACGCGGCCTCGACTGCTCTTCTTGTGCCAGACGCTGCCGTATCCCCCCGATTCAGGAGTGGCCATCCGTATTCTGCACGTCTTGCGGCTGCTAGCTCGCACGTTCGACGTGACGGCGCTGTGTTTCTCCTCGCACAAACGTGGAGCGGTTCCGCAAGATGACCTCCCGCAGCGAGTGGGCGCGCTGCGGCAATTGGCCGAGGTTGACGTCGACGTATTCCCCCTGCCACAAGAGCACAGCTTCTGGCGCCTCGCATGGGATCATGTGCGGAGCCTCGGCCTCAACAGGGTATACACCGCTTTCGTCTACGACTCCGCGAGCCTCACGGCCCGACTTGGTCAACTGCTCCAAGCGCGTCGTTTCGACCTGATTCACGTCGATTCCCTCAAGTTGTCCCGCTACCTGCCCCTCTTCAGGGGCGTGCCGGTGGTCTGCGGGCATCACAACGTGGAGTCCGTGCTGCTGCAGCGCCGGGCCCAGGTGGAGCGCACGCCGTGGCGGCGGGCGTACCTACGCCACCAGGCGCGGCTCATGGCACGCGAGGAGCGGCGCTGGTGTCCGCGCTGCGATCTCAACATCCTGGTCTCGGATGCGGACTGCACGACGCTCCAGCGCAGCGTTCCCGAAGCGACCTGTGCCGTCGTTCCCAACGGCGTCGATACCGACACCTTCCGGCCCGGCCCGGGTCGGGACCACGGGATGGTGTTCGTCGGAGAATCGACGTGGTTCCCGAATCGCGACGGGATGCAGTACTTCTGCGACGAGATCTTGCCCCGGATCCGGGCGACGGGCGAGATGACTCCGGTCCGGTGGGTGGGGCGCGCTTCCGACGCGCTGCGCCGAACGTACCACGATCGCTACGCCGTCGAGCTTACCGGCTACGCGCCCGACGTTCGTCCGCACGTGCGTGACGCCGCCTGCTACATCGTGCCGCTGCGCGTTGGCGGGGGCACCCGGCTCAAGATCCTCGACGCGTGGGCGATGGGGAAGGCCGTGGTGAGCACGTCGGTCGGCTGCGAGGGGTTGGCCGCCGAGGACGGCCGGAACATTCTCATCCGGGACGAGCCGGACGGCTTCGCTCAGGCCGTGCAGGTGGTGCTCCACGACCCAGCGTTACGTCGGCGGCTGGGAATCGAAGGGCGTCGCACCGTTGAGCGCCACTACAGCTGGGACGGGATCGGCGAGTCGATGCTGCCCCTGTACCGCTCGCTCTACGAGGCAACCGACGAGCGCCTGCACGGCCGGCCCGTGACCGCCCGGTCCACCTGAGGAGTACCACACTTCAAACTGGCCAAATTTATGATCGCAAATTGCACGTTTACTTGCATATTACAATACAAAACTACTAAGTAGAATTACTGATTTAGCTTGTTCTAGTGGTTTGCAAGTCCTGCAGTGGCGCCTCAACTTCCCGCAGGCGACCGATAGGCGGCACACCTGTTGCACTCCCGCAACACCAGAAATACGCTGCTCAGAGCAAAGCCGCTGAAAGGCGGTGACGCAGAGCCACGGGACTAAGGCGAGCCGCTGCTCGCGAGGTCCGCCGGGCCGCCAGCGAATCGACCGCGCGTCGAAGCTGGCGGCCCTTTCGTG
>WNGI01010070.1_pt1 | contig 10406 bp, 9 predicted proteins | sample 5400621 | NCBI WGS metagenome assembly WNGI01 (sample SAMN13153374, study PRJNA577476) | soil metagenome | isolation source: 20 cm soil or saprolite under Garry oak tree replicate 1 | place: USA:California | collected 2016-06-15 | reverse complement strand
CCGGCAGCGCGACCTGGCCGGGGTGGTCCCTCAAGTCGGCCCTCCGCCTCACAAACGGCACCATCCAGCGACCCGCCTGGCGGTACAGAATGAAGACGACCGCTGCCTGGCGGGCGCCTTTCCGGAATGTCCCCCAGCCGTCGATCGGCTTGAACAGGCGTTCGATCCGGTCCAGGAAGGTCACCCTAAGAGGGTTTCTTCCAGCCGGTAAGCTTGAAAAGGTAGCTTCCGATGATCGATCACACGAGCAGCCGAATCGAACAGCATCAGACGGAGCTGCGCCGGGAGAACCGGCGCCGCTATGCCTTCCAGCGCATGCTGGCGGCCAGCGACCGCCTGCTCTGGCGGGTCGAGGAGTTGAACCGCGATGGCGTCAAGACCGTGCCGAAGCGGGTCAGGGCCGAGATTCGCAACGTGGTGGGTTCGATGCCGGCTCACGTGCGCGAGGCCCTGAGGGACACCAACCAGGTCCAGGACACCCTGGACAGCCTGTTCGAGGTCCAGGAGCGGCTGTTCAAGTGGCGCTTCCCGGACTGGCACGACTTTGACCCCGAAGGTGACCAGTACGGCGTCGTAGCGTCGTAGGCGATCAGGCGCCGCTGACAATCGTCAGGAAGAGGTCCGTGGCGTACGCGACCAGGAACCCCATGAGCAGGCCCCACGCGAAGGTGGTCGGCGTGCTCACCCTTCGGCCCAGGTGGAACAGCTCGTTGAGCACGTAGAGCAGAGCCCCCGCCGCAACCGCGAGAAAGGCGATCGAGAAGTACGTCGAGCTGGCGAGGTATCCGATCCAGGTGCCGAGAAAAGTGGGCCCTCCTCCGATCAGGCCGGCGAGAGCGAGAAATGACCAGGAGGCTTGCTTGGAGTCGGTGGTCATGGGGGCGGCGATACCGAACCCTTCGGTGATGTTGTGCAGCGCAAATCCCACCGCCAGCACGCCGGTGAAGGCGATGGCACCCACGTGCGCCGACTCTCCGATCGCCAGGCCCTCCGACAGGTTGTGCAGGCCGAGCCCGGTGGCGATGGCCAGCGTGAGCGAGCGCGGGTCGGGCGGCGCGGTGCCGTGCCTGAGGTGGCCGAAGATGCTCCGGTTGAAGTAGACAAGTCCCAGGAGGCCCACCCCGATTCCGACCGCGAAGATCACCGCCATCGCCGTGAACGGGCCGCGCTGGCCCTGCGAGATCGCCGCCTCGACTGGTCCGGCGGCGTGCGTGAGGATGTCCCAGAGCAGGAAGATGAGGATGCCGGTGGCGAAGGCGTTGAGAAAGCCCTGCACAGACTTCGGAAGGCCGTGCATCCGCGCGACCGGGAGGCCGAGAAACACGGTTCCACCCGCGATGGCGCCGAGGGCGACGGCGGCGGCTTGGCTCATAGTGTTTCTATAGGGTTAGTACGCACAAAACATGCAGTTAGATCAGTCTAACAACGCCACGCCGGAGCCCTCCGAGGTCGTCTCCCGATATCTCGAGGCCATCTACTACATGTGGGCCGAAAAGGAGCCGCTCCGCAGCGCCCGCCTGGCCGACTGGCTGGGCGTGAGCCGGCCCACGGTGGCGGTCGGGCTGCGGCGGATGGCTCGCAACGGCCTCGTCCGCATGAACGGGCGCAAGGAGATCGAGCTCACCTCGGGCGGCATGCGCGCAGCCGAGTCGATCGTTCGCCGGCACCGGATCATGGAGCGCTGGCTGGACTGGGTGACGGCGGATGCGGAGGCCGCGCGCCTGGAGCACGCTGTCTCGGAGGTCGTCGAGCAGCGGCTGTACGAGGTGCTCGGCCGGCCGGCCACCTGCCCGCACGGCAACCCCATCCCGGGCCACTCGAAGGCCTCGCCCAACGAGGTGATGCTCTCTTCGCTGAGCGCCGGCGACCGGGCAAGCGTCACCCGCGTCTCCGAGGTGGCCGAGCGCGAGGCGCCGCTGCTGCTCGCCTACCTGCACCAGCGCGACCTGACGCCGGGCCGCGAGGTGACCGTGCTCGAAACCGACGAGGTGGGGAAGACGCTGCGCGTGCAGGTCGCGGAACGCGACGTGATCCTGAGCCACGAAACCGCCTCCAAGGTTTGGGCCGTTTCCGTCCCGCAGGCGTAACGGGTAGGCGTTCCTAGACGGGCTGCGGCGACGTGCAGAAGGCGCAGCGCCTCGCGTCTTTCGGGATCTCGCTCAGGCACTCGGTGCATTTCTTCGTCGTCGGGTCGGCAGGCGGCTCCTTCCTCGAGCGGGCGACCATCGCCGTGTAAGGCACGACCACGAAGAAGTAGACAACGGCGGCGATGATCAGAAACGCGAGTAGCGCGTCGATGAAGTCGCCATACAGGAACTTGCTCTTGTTGACGGTGAAGTAGAGGGTGGCGAAATCGGGCTGGCCTCCAAGTGCCGCGATGAGCGGCGTGATGAGGTCTTTCACGAATGCGGAGATGACGACGCCGAAAGCCAATCCGATGACCACAGCGATCGCAAGGTCCACCACGTTGCCACGCAGCAGAAACGCCTTGAAGCCTTTCATCTCTTCTTCACCTACGACACCGACAGGACGACTTTTCCAAATTGTTCGGCCGCGTCAAGTCGTGTAAGCGCAGCCTCCACATCGGCCAACGGATAGACGTTGTCAACTACTGGCCGCAGGCCGCCGTCAATTGCTTCGAGCACGGCTTTGAACTCCCCGACGTTGCCCATCGTCGAGCCAAGCAAGTCCAGCTGGCCCCAGAACAGGCGCGGCATCATGATCTCCGCTTTCACGCCGGAAGTTGAGCCGCAGGTGACGATGCGTCCACCCTGGACGACTGAGCGCATCGACTCCGAGATCGTCGCCGCGCCCACGTGCTCGAACACCACGTCGACTCCGTCACCGGTCGCCGCGCGAACTGCTTTGCTGAAATCCGCCGAGTCGAAGGCGGCATCGGCTCCGATCTCGACCGCCCGCTCGCGCTTGGCCTCTGAGCGGCTGGTGGCAAAGACCCGCGCGCCCAGGTGCTTGGCGATCCGGATCGCCGCAACGGCGACGCCGGCGCTCGCCCCCACGACCAGGACCGTCTCGCCGGCCCGAAGGCGGGCGCGCGTGGTCAGCATTCGCCAGGCGGTGAGAAAGGTGAGCGGAAAGGCGCCGGCCTCGGTCCAGGAGAGGCTCTTCGGCTTGCGGAAGAGGTTGCGGGCGTCGATGTGGAACAGCTCACAGGCGGTGCCGTCCGAGTGCTCGCCCACGACGCCGAACCGCGGGCAGCGGACGTTCTGGCCCTTGCGGCACCACTCACATTCCCAGTCGCACACCACCGGATAGATCACCACCTCGTCGCCCGGGCGCCAGGCCGGATCGGCCGAGGCGCGGACCACGCCGGCCCCATCGGCGGCGATGACACGAGGCGGGGTGATTCTCTGGGCGCCGTGGGCCATGAAGAGGTCCAGGTGGTTGATCGAGGCAGCCCGTATCTCGACCGCGACGGCCCCTGGGACCGGCTCGGTGGCCGGGCGCTCGCGAACCCGGACGCCGGCCGGCCCGATCGGCTCCTCGTACACAGCCGCCCGTCCCTGGCTCAAAACGGCGCGTTCAGTTGCCCGGACGGAGGTCATTTGCGAAACTTAACCAAAACTGGGGCAGGAAGTTTGGGCCGCAACCTACCGTCAACATCCTCGTTTCAAAGGCTATGCGGGCTGTTGTTCTGATTCTCACCCTCGGCTTTGTCCTTTTTTCCGCGCCCCCGGCGCAGGCCGCCTACGCCCGGCCGCCCGGGCATCAGCCGATCAAATACTCGCGCTGGGCCTATCCGAGCCAGGTCACGTACGGCCCGATCGAGACCGGCAGCGGCGAGATCGGCACGGGGCCGGCGCCTGGCGCGTTCATGACCCTGCCCTTCATGGGCCCCCACTACATCACCTCGATCTTCGACCATTGCGGCGCGAACTACAACGTCAGCGGGCGGGTCTGCCGGTATGACGGCGCCGTCGCCTCGGCCGGCGTCGGGGGGCCCGACCCGACCTTCGACGCAGGCTACGCCCAGACTCCGGGCGGCCATGACTACCTCTATTACAGCGGCCACGACGGGTATGACTACGGCCTCTACTACGAGCCGGTCGCCGCGGCCGCGCCGGGGCGGGTGATGCTCGCCAACTGGCTCGACCCCAACTGTCACTCCTGCCTGAGCGGGCAGACGATCGAGATCGACCACGGCAACGGCCTGCTGACCTTCTACGGCCACCTGTCGCAGATCAAAGTCAGCAAGGGGCAGTACGTCAGCCGCGGCCAGGTCATCGCCATCTCGGGCATGACCGGGACCGCCACCGGCCCGCACCTGCACTTCGGGGTTTACCACATGAACGGCGGCGGGCCTGTCGACCCGTATGGCTGGTCAGGACCGGGCGCCGACCCGTGGAGCCGGGACATCGGCGACCTCTGGCTCACCGGGTCGCCGCGCTACGCCGCGGTCCAGATGCCGAGCGTGACGCTTGGCGCCTACTCGGAGCTTGACAACCCGACGGCGATCGACGTCACCTGGGCCAGCCCCGGCAGCATGAGCTTCACCGTCTATGTCGTCACGCAGGACTCGGTCCGCCGGGTGTTGGCGACCACGCGGGGTAGCGGCTCGGTGACGTTTCGCGGCAAGCCCGGCCAGCGCTACTGGTTTTGGGCCAACGCGGCCTCGGACCTCGGTTGGAGCGATGCGGCAGGCTCGCCGGTGGTGCAGGTCGCGCGTCTGAATCACGGAGAAGCCACGCTCTAGACTCAGGCCGTCGTGATCGCCGATGCCCTCAAGGGCAAAACCATCCTGATCACCGGCAGCACCGGCTTTCTCGGCAAGTCGATCGTCGAGAAGTGCCTGCGTTCGATTCCGGACATCGCGCGCATCAACCTGGCCATCCGCTCGAGCGCGCGGCGTCCCGCCGCGGAACGTCTTGAGCGCGAAGTGCTTTCGAGCCCGGCGTTCAAGCGACTCAAGGAGGAGATCGGCGAGGAGCGCTTCGCCGCGCTCGCTGCGGAGAAGCTCGCTGTCGTCGAGATCGACCTGGGCCGCGAGGGCCTCGGGCTCAGCGAGGCGGCGCAAGACCAGATTCGGGCCTGCGACATCGTCATCCATTCGGCGGCCGCGGTCGAGTTCGACAATCCCGCCGACCTCTCCGCGCAGACCAACCTGCTCGGTGCCGCGCGCCTTGTGGGAGCGCTGACGGCGAGCGGCGCGCGTCCACATCTAGTACACATCTCGACCGCCTTCGTGGGGGGAATGCTGCGCGGGATCGTGCGTGAGGAGCCGCCACTCGACGCGGGACTCAACTGGCGGCACGAAGCCGAAGTGCTGTCCAACTTGCGCGGGCCGGTCGAGGAGGAATCGAGGCGTCCGGAGATCCTGAACAAGCTGCGGGCCGAGGCGCGCTCCCGCATGGGGCCGGCCGGCACGCCGGCCATGGCGCGGACGACTGAGCGCCTGCGCGATCGTTGGGTCAAGGACCGTCTTGTCGAGCGAGGTCGTACTCACGCCCACGCGATGGGCTTCACCGACATCTACTCGTTCACCAAAGCCATGGCCGAGCACGCGGTGGTGGAGCTGCATGGCGACATCCCGCTTTCGATCGTTCGCCCGTCGATCATCGAAAGCGCGCTGGCCGAGCCGTTTCCGGGATGGCTCGAGGGATTCCGCATGGCCGAGCCGATCATCCTTGCTTTTGGGCGCAACGTCCTCCGGGATTTCTCGGGCATGCCGGACTCATTGCTCGACGTCATTCCCGCCGACTATGTCGTCAACACCGTGCTGGCCGTGGCCGCCAACCCACCCCCCGACTCCAAGCCGCGGATCTATCACGTCGCGTCTGGGACACGCAATCCGCTGCGCCTGCGGCGGGTCCCCGACGAGGCTGAGGCCTACTTCACCAAGTACCCGCTGCGTGACCGCTACGGCCAGGCGATTGGCACACCCAAATGGACATTTCCGACTCGCGGGGAGCTTGCTGGCCAGGCTCGCACCGTGCTGCGCCTCGTCGAGGCGGCGCAGTGGGTCGTCGAGCGGCTGCCGCTTGGTGCGAACGTCACCGAGATCTCGGACGATCTCAACGCCGAACGAGACCGCCTTGACCGCGGGCTAAACCTGATCCAGCTCTACGGTGTTTACACCGAGGTCGACTGCATCTTCGACACGCGCAACGTGATGGCTTTGTGGGAGAAGGTCCCCGCCGCCGAGCGCAAGACCTTTCCATTTGATCCGGCGCTGTACGACTGGACCCACTACTTCCAGGATGTGCACCTCCCGACTGTGGTCCGTATGTCTCGCGCGGAGACCGCCGCGGGGCGGCGCAAGCAGCCCACCGGAAGCACCGCTCCAAAGTCCGAAACCAGCTCGGTCCGGTCCGCCATCGAGCGCCGGTCCGGGCGCGCGGACGTGCTGGCTGTTTTCGATGTCGACGGCACGCTGGTCGAAACCAACGTCGTCGAGTATTTCTTGTACATGCGCCTGCGTGCGCAGCCTCTGGAGGACTGGCCCGCCTTCATGGCGAGCATGCTTCGCAAGGGGCCGCGTTGGCTGTTCCTCGAGCGCCGGTCACGGGCCGAGTTTCAGCGCAGCTTTTATCGCGAGTACGAGGGGCTCGATCCCGAGGTGATGAAGCGGCTCGGGCGCGAGGCGCTCGATGCCGTGACGCTGCGCCGGATCTATCCCGAAGGCATGCGGCGCATCCGCGAGCACAAGAGGGCGGGGCACCGCATCCTCCTGCTGACGGGCGCTCTGGACGTCGTCGTCGAGCCGCTGGCCGAGCTGCTCGAGGTCGAGGTCGATTGCGCGCACCTGCTCGTCAAGGACGGCCGCCTCACCGGGGACCTGCAGTCGCCGCCGCCCGCCGGCGAGGCCCGCGGCGCGCTTCTCCAGGAGTATGCGGAACGAAATGGGGTGGTCCTATCGGAAAGCTTCGCCTATGCGGATTCGCTGTCCGACCTGCCGATGCTCGAGATGGCCGGCACGCCGGTGGTCGTGAATCCCGACGCGCGGCTGTCCCAGGTCGCGGGGCAACGCGGCTGGCGGATCGAACGGTGGCGGATGGCGCCGGGGAACTGGCGGCTCCCAATGCCGGACCCACGCTCCCCCGAATACCTGGAGGCAGTCCGAAGATGAAAGTTTCACCTCCCCGCTTGCCGGGGCAATCAATAAGCGCGGGAAGCGCGTCCTGGTCCGGCTTGTCCGGCAGGTCGGCGCGTAGCGCCGGGTGGGGAGTCGCGTGCTCGCTCTAACGTACACGCGCTCCGTCCCCGCCTTTGCCATCGTCAAGGCCGCGGGAGGGCGGCCGGACGTTGCGACCAGCGCGCTCTCGATGCTCAAGCTCGGCGACGTGCCCGAGCCTTCACTGCCGACCAAGGACTGGGTGCGCGTGATGCCCAGCGTCAGCGGCATATGCGGCTCGGACCTCGCTGCAATCAGCGGCCACGTATCGCTTTACCTCGACCCCCTCACCAGCTATCCGTTCGTGCCGGGCCATGAGGTCGTCGGGGTGCTCGACGATGGCTCGCGCGTCGTGATCGAACCGGCTCTCGGATGCGTCGTGCGCGGCATCGATCCGCCATGTCCGCGGTGCGCTGAGGGCAGGCCTGGCCTCTGCTACAACGTCACCGAGGGACCGATCGAGGTGGGCCTGCAGACCGGTTACTGCGCGGACACCGGTGGCGGTTGGGGCGAAGTCCTCGTGGCCCATCCGAGTCAGGTCCATCCGGCGCCCGAGTCGTTGAGTGACGAGGCCGCGGTGCTCATCGAGCCGTTCGCGTGCTGCATCCACGCTGCGCTGCGGGCCGCCCCAAAGAAGGACGACGTGGTCGTGGTGTCCGGCGCGGGCACGATCGGATTGCTGACCATCGCCGCGATCAAGCTGTTCACGCCGCCCAAGCGTTTGATCGCCATCGCCAAGCATCCGACGCAGCGCGAGCTCGCGCGGAAACTTGGGGCGGATCAGGTCGTGGCGCCGGCCGACGTCTTTCAGCGTGTGCGCTTTGCCACCGCTGCGCGCAGGCTGGAGGGCGTGAACCGATCGCTCCTCCTCGGTGGCGCCGACGTTACGTTCGAATGCGTCGGCCGCGCCGACAGCCTCAACGACGCGGTGCGATTCACACGCGAAGGAGGCACGGTCGTCGCGGTCGGGATGCCGGGCGAGGAGAAGGTCGACTGGGCGCCGATCTGGCAGCGCGAGCTGACTGTCATGGGGGCGTACGCCTATGGAACTGAGGGCGCGCGAAAGGGTCGCCGAACATTCGACCTCGCGCTCGAGGCCGCGCCTGAGATGCGGCTCGATGAGCTCACCGGCCCGCTGTTCGGCCTCGGTGAGTATCGCGACGCGATCGCGTACGCGATGAGCGCGGGGCGCTTAGGCGCCGTGAAGGTCGCGTTTGATCTGCGACGATTGAGGGCCTAAATGCCAAGACCGGGTGCCGTGATCGAGGTCGATCGAAACACGCCGCCGGTGCTCTTCCACTTCGGCGAGGGTATCCGGCTGGAGAAGATGCCGCTTGGCGCGCGCATCGTCTATCCGCCTGACCCGCTCGATCCGATCGCGCACCCCGAGCGTGCGATCAAGCGCGCACTGGCGAAGCCGCTCGAAGACGACCCGCTGAAGTCGCTGCTGAGGCGCGGGATGAAGCTGACCATCGCCTTCGACGACCTCTCGCTTCCGCTCCCGCCGATGGCCGCCCCCGACGTGCGCCAGCTTGTGATGGAAGAGGTCATCGACATGGCCTCCGAGGCCGGCATCGAGGACCTGCACATCATCGCGGCCCTCGGCCTCCACAGGCGGATGACGGAGGATGAGCTGCGCCACATCGTGGGCGAGCGGATCTTCACTACCTTCCATCCCGATCGCCTGTACCAGCACGACGGCGAGGACACTGAGAACAACGTCTACATCGGTAAGACGGCGAAGGGGGAGGAGGTCACGCTCAACCGCCGCGCGGCCGAGTCGGACCTCGTGATCTACGTCAACCTGACGCTGGTGCCGATGGATGGCGGCCACAAGTCCATGTCGACGGGACTCGCGTCGTTTCGCAGCATCCGCGCGCACCACAACGCGAAGACACTTCTTGCCTCCCGGTCGTACATGAACCCACCCGACTCCGCGCTGCATCACTCCTGCATCCGGCAGGGTCAGCTCATCGAGGACACGGTGCGCGTGTTCCACATCGAGACCACCGTCAACAACCACGCCTTCCCGGCGGTTGCCAACTTCATGCAGAAGCGCGAGACCGACTGGACTGCGCAGGACCAGGCGATGTTCCTCGCCACCAAGCAGATGACGGACATCATGCCTCCCGCGTTCAAGCGCAACGTATTTCACGCCATGCGCGCTCCTTACGGGATGACCGCCGTCAACGCGGGTCAGGTCGACGCGGTGCACGACAAGACGCTCGAGGCGGTGCACAAGCAGATCAACGTGCGCGTTGAAGGCCAGACGGACATCGTCACGCTCGGCGTCCCATACCTCGGCCCCTACAACATCAATGCGTCGATGAATCCGATCCTCGTCGTGTGCATGGGCCTGGGCTACCTGTTCAACTTCTATCGCAACATGCCAGTCCTGCGAAAGGGCGGCGTGCTGATCCTCACCCATCCCTGCCGGTACGAGTTCGACGCTGTGCAGCACCCGAGCTACATCGACTACTACGACGAAGTGCTGGCGGACACGACGGATCCAATCGAGATCGAAAAGAAGTACGAGGTGCGGTTCGCCGAAGACCCCTGGTTCCGTCAGCTCTACCGCAAGTCACACGCCTATCACGGCATCCACCCTCACTATGCGTGGATTTGGGCGGCGCACGCGATGGACCACGCAGGCGACGTCATCTTCGTCGGCGCCGATCGGGATGTCGTCCACAGGCTTGGCTTCAAGTGCGCGACCACGCTCGAGGACGCTTTCGAGATGGCCGAGCAGACCGTGGGCCGATATCCGAGCGTGACCCATCTCCGGATGCCGCCGATCATGCTGGCGGAGGTCGAGGCCTGACGTCGTGCCTCGCGCCCTCACCGGATTCGTCTTGCTGCTGATGGTGGCGGGGTGCCAGGGGCCGCAGAACGTGGCCCAGAAGAAACCGCTGACGGCGCAGAGCGTGACCCTGCAGGCGAAGGACGTGCCGAGCATGGAGCGATGCGACGCCAGCGGCGACCTGGACACGGTGCTGCAGCGTGAAAAGTCGAGCGATCCGAATTCATACGAAAGGAATTCATACCAGTGGGGTCTGTGGAAACGCGAAGGCGCGACCGAAGGCTACCTCGCGGTCTACGGCGCCAGCCCGCTCGACTGCGCCGCACTGTCCAGCCATAGCTCTGGGGCCCCGACCGGCGGCCTTGTACTTGGGCTCGTCATGAAGTTCAAGAACGCCGCCACCGCGGCGCGCATCTATGAAACGGGCGCTGAATTTCTCGGGTTTGGCCCCAGCGACATTTCCTTCGTCAAGTCGAC
>WNGI01010452.1_pt1 | contig 10407 bp, 8 predicted proteins | sample 5400621 | NCBI WGS metagenome assembly WNGI01 (sample SAMN13153374, study PRJNA577476) | soil metagenome | isolation source: 20 cm soil or saprolite under Garry oak tree replicate 1 | place: USA:California | collected 2016-06-15 | reverse complement strand
GACTGGTCCAGGACGGCCTCCATACCGATGAGTGTGCTGGACCGGCCGTTTGGTTCGATCTTCGTCAGCGGCCCGGTCGGCATGGAGACGCCGGCGGTGATCTATTCGCTCCGGTCCTCGATCTCCCAAGCGTGGTCCAGCGCGTGCCAGGCGATTCGGTGAGCGGCGTAGCGTGTCGTCCACTTGCGGCCGGCGAGGGGCGAGCCGTCCGATTTCTGTCGAAGAACCTCCAGCATGGCGGCTCGCAAGGCTTCGACTGTCGCTCGATCGCCCGAATCCGGTGGTGGTATCCGGAGGCCCATCTCGCGAGCGTAGGCATGGTCCGACCCGAGGACGTGGTCGACGATCTTCGACGTGTTTCGTCCTCCCCCGCGAGGGCCCTTTCGAAGGTCTTGGGGCGCCTGTTTGGCGACCTTGTCGAATGTCTGCCAGGCAGCCTCGACGAGGCGGGCGAGTCGGTCGGCCTCCTTGGCCGACAGCGGTTGCCGATCGTGATTCGTGACATTGCCCGGGACACCGAACTCCGTGCTGCCGCCTCCCTCCGTGCGCTCGACGACATCGAGCTCGAGTCGGTCGGGATCGTCGAGCGCCTCGCCGGCGAGCTTTGCGACGTGCGCATACCGCTCCCCATACGAGGCGAGCGTCTCGATCGCGAGCGCCTCCGCCTTGGCCGACCGACTCCAACCGGGCCAGTCGACAGCCGTCGCGAACAACTTCTTCGGGGCTGCCTCGATCGAGACTCCGATTGGCTTTGTCATCAGGCAAGCGTACTCAACGCTGTCGCCGGGCGCGGGATCGGCGCCTTGGCGCTACCAGGCGCCGTGACCAGCCGGGCAGTTCGAAATGGTCCGATTACGAACGCCGCCGGAATTCACCTTCATTCGACGAAGTCGTCCGAGAACGGAGTCCGAATTCGTCGTATCGGGATCCGGGACAAGTGGTTTCCGGCGGCGTTCGGTATCGGCCTATCCGACGCGGGTGCATGGCCGCGGATTGGGGATAGCGGTGCGCGGGTGCGCGTCGGTGCCCAGAGCGGGCCGCATGGTCTACGAGCGCGCGGGGCGGGTCGCGGCGACCAGGTCGCGCACGAGCTTGCCCATCCGCTCGACGTCGCGACCGTCTGGCCCGAGGGCATCGACCAGGGCCGAGGCGACGATGACCCCGTCAGCGCCGGCGCGGACCAATGCCCGGACGTGGGTCGGTCGGCTGACGCCGAAGCCGACACCGACTGGGACGGGCGACACGGCGGTGACGTCGCGGACGAGCCGGCCGACGGTGGCCGGCAGGGAAGATCGGGCCCCGGTCACGCCGACGAGCGAAACGCAATAGAGAAACCCGCCGCTCCGCGCAGCGATCGTGGCTCGACGCTCCTGGGGCGTGGTGGGCGCGACGAGATAGACGACCGCGACGTCGTTGTCGCGGGCGACCGACTCGAACGGCGCGCCCTCGTCCGGGGTGAGGTCAGCGACGATGACGCCGGCGGCGCCCGCTTCCGACAGCCGTCGCGCTGCCTCGCGGCCATCGCCACCGCCGATGAACTGGTTGGCATAGCCCATCGGGACGAGCGGGATCGACGGGCGAGCGGCGGCGATCCGCTCGATCAGCTGGAGGCTCCCTTCGAGCGTCGCGCCTGCAGCGAGCGCGACCCCCGACGCGCGCTGGAGCGTCGCCCCGTCGGCGAGCGGGTCCGAATACGGCAGGCCGATCTCGAGCAGGTCGGCGCCGGCATCGACCGCGGCGAGGGCGATCCGGAAGCTCGTCTCCGCATCGGGATAGCCGGCGACGACGTACGGGATGAGCGCGGCCCGACCGGCCCTGCGGGCAGCGGCGAACGATGTGGCGATCCGCGATCGTCATCGGTCGGTCGCCGCCACGGCTTCGGCCTTGCCGAGCGTCGCGAGGTCCTTGTCGCCCCGCCCGGACAGCCCGATCAGCACGATCGTCTCCTTCGGCCAGTCACCACCGCCGCCCTCCGTTCCGGCAAGGAGGCGCGGCAAGGTCGCAAAGGCGTGGGCTGTTTCGAGCGCCGGCAGGATCCCCTCCGCCCGGGCCACCCAACGCATCGCCGCGAGTGCCTCGCCGTCCGTCGCGGCAGTGACCTCGAGCCGGCCGGCCGCGTACAGCGCGGAGATCTGCGGCCCGACACCCGGGTAGTCGAGCCCGGCGCTGATCGAATGCGCCTCGGTGACCTGGCCGTCGCGATCCTGGAGCATGAGGGAGCGCGAGCCGTGGAGAATCCCGGGGGTCCCGCCGGCGAGCGCCGCGGCGTGGCGACCCGTCGCTACACCCTCGCCGGCCGCCTCGGCGACGGCGATTCTCACCGAGGGCTCGCCGATGAACCGATCGAGCAGCCCGATCGCGTTCGAGCCGCCGCCGACGCAGGCGAACGCGAGATCCGGCAGCCGGCCCTCGACTTCGACGACCTGGGCAGCAGCCTCGTCGCCGATCCGCCGCTGGAGGTCACGGACGATTGTGGGGTAGGGGTGCGGGCCCATCGCCGAGCCGAGAACGTAATGGGTCGTCTCGACGTTGGTGACCCAGTCGCGCATCGCCTCGTTGACGGCGTCCTTGAGCGTCGCCGTGCCGGAGGTGACCGGCCGGACCTCCGCGCCGAGCGCACGCATCCGCAAAACGTTCGGCGCCTGGCGCTCGATGTCCTCGGCGCCCATGAAGACGACGCACGGCAGGCCGAGGAGTGCGCAGGCGGTCGCTGTCGCCACGCCGTGCTGGCCGGCACCGGTCTCGGCGATGACCCGGGTCTTGCCGAGGCGGCGGGTCAGGAGCGCCTGGCCGAGGGCGTTGTTGATCTTGTGAGCGCCGGTGTGGGCCAGGTCCTCGCGCTTGAGGTGGATCCGGAGGCGGTGAGGCAACCGAGCCGGCCCTTCCAGGGCGATCGCCCGCTCGAGGGTCTCGTAGGCGAGGCGATCGGCGCGGTAGAGGGCCGTCGGGCGGCCTGCGTAACGGGCGAGCAGCTCGCGGAGATCGCCCCAGAACCGCGGGTCGTGGCGGAGCGCGAAGTACGCGTCCTCGAGCTGGCGGAGAGCCGCCATCAGGGTCTCAGGGACGTAGCGACCGCCAAACTCGCGGTCGACACCCCAACGGCCCCTGTCGTCGGCTTCGAGGAGGCCGGGGTCGACTGGAGTCGGGCGGACGGCGAGGTTCGGGCGGTCGAGACGCGCGCCGCGGGCGCGCTTGATGAAGATGGCGACGGCGAGCGGATCCTTCGTCGGTCGCTCGGCGGCGGCGGTTCGCGGCCGCTCGACGCCCGAGGCGACGTCGACGCCGACCGCCGGGATCGCGCGGACCGCCGACGCGACGTTGGCCGGCGAGAGGCCACCGGCGAGGACGACCGGCAGCTCACGTGCAACGGCAGCCGCGAGCGAGGGGGCTGCGCGCGTCCCGGTCCCGCCGGGATGAGGACCGCCAGCGGTGTCGAGGAGGAGCCGGGTCGCGCCGGCGGCCAGGTGCTCGCGACCCAGCGCGACGAGCGGAGCAGCAGCGGCCGTGGCGGCTGATGTGTCCGGCGGCTCGGCCGCAGGCAGGTGGATGACCTTCCAGGTCTCGCGGCCGTGGCTCACGACGGCGACTTCCGAGGGCGATTCAGCGCCTGAGAGCTGGACGGCGTCCGGGTCCAGCGAGGCGACGATCTCGGCGATCCGTTCCGCGCCGGCGTCGGCCGTGATTGCCACGATCCTCGGGGCGTGCCGGGTCGACGGCGCAAGCGCCCGGGCGACGCGGGCCAGCTCGACCGCCTCCGCGAGCGAGAGGGCGCGCGGCGTTCCGGGCACGAGGTTGAGCCCGATCGCGTCCGCCCCGGCCCGAACCGCGGCGAGGACACCCTCCGCGTCGGTGATCCCGCAGATCTTCACGAAGGGAGTGGCCGCGACATTCGCGAGATCGCCAGGCGCCCGTCCGGCGGCGACGAACGTGCGAACCGCCGCGGCAGGATCCGGGGCGCGGACGAGCGCCTCCCCGACGAGCGCGGCGTCGAACCCGACGGCCCGCCAGCCGGCGACGGTCGCCGGGTCCCGAACGCCCGATTCGGCGACGACGAGCCGGTCGTCCGGGACGATCTCCCGCAACCGGACCGCCCGATCCGTGTCGACGTCGAGCGTTCGGAGGTCGCGATTGTTGAGTCCGATGAGCCTCGCCCCCGTCGCGAGTGCCCGCTCCAGCTCGCGCTCGTCGTGAGCCTCGACCAGCGGCTCGAGGCCGATCTCGAGGGCCCGCTCGACAAGCCCGGCCAGCCGCTTCGCGGGATGGAGAACGGCGAGGAGCAGGACGAGATCGGCGCCGGCTGCGCGGAGATGCGGCAGCTGGATCGGCTCGACGACGAACTCCTTGGCCAGGACCGGGATGCTCACTGCCGCTCGGATGGCGCGCAGGTCGTCGACGGAGCCACCGAACCAATGTGGCTCACAGAGCACGGAGATCGCCGCGGCACCGCCAGCCTCGTAGGCCCGGGCCCGAGCGACGATGTCCTCGTCTCGTGCGACGATCGCACCCGCCGACGGAGAGCTGCGCTTGATCTCGGCGATGACGTGGAGGCCAGGGGCGGCAAGCCGGTCGAGGATCGAGCGCGGCGGTGGGGTCGACGCCGCGATCGCGAGGTGCTCGTCGAGGGTCAGCCGGGCCATCTCCTCGCGGATGTCGGCGCGGCGGCGGGCGGCAATCTCCGCCACGACGTTTTGCTTCGCTGGTCGGCGCCGGCCGTTGCCGTTCGCCTCGTCGCCGGACTCGTCGCCGTGGCGGCCGCCTCGCGCCGGACTATTCGCGCCGGGGCGGTCGATGACCGTCACGCCGGTGCTCCCTCGGTCGCGGCCCGGCCAGCCTCGAAGGCGCGACGCTCTGCGCGGAGTCCGTCGAGCAGCTCCGTCGCGAGACCGGCGTCGATCGTCAGGGCGGCCAGGTCGATGCCTTCGGCCAGGTCCGCGACCCGCCCCGCGGCGACAAGGCCGGCCGCGGCGTTCAGCAGGACTACATCTCGGTGGGCGCCGGGTTCGCCACGGAGGACCGCCTCGGTGATTCTCGCGTTGTCGGCGGGCGAGCCACCGGCAAGCTTGGCGGCGGATGCCCTGGTGAGACCGAGGGCGACCGTGTCGACCGCCCGGCGTTCGATCCCAGCGGGCGTCACGTCGTGGATCATGCCGGTTCCGTCGAGCGGCAGCTCGTCGAGCCCGTCGCCCCCGACGACGAGCGCTCGCTCGGCACCCAGAAGCTGGAGGACCGCCGCGATCCGTGGCGCCGCCGCGGAGTCGGCGACACCGATCACCTGTCGTCGGGCGCCCGCCGGATTGGTGAGCGGTCCCAGAAGATTGAACGCGGTCCGCACCCCGATTTCGCGACGGGTCGGTCCGGCATGCTTCATCGCGGGACTGAAACCCGGGGCGAACATGAAGGCGAAGCCGATGTCGCGGAGCGCCGCGCCCGCCGACGCGGCGTCGTGGTCGATCCGGACGCCGAGCGCGTCGAGAACGTCGGCCGAACCGGACGCCGAGGTGATCGCGCGATTGCCGTGCTTCGCAACGGGCACGCCGCAAGCGGCGACGACGAGGGCTGCGGTCGTCGAGATGTTGAACGTGCCGCTGCCGTCGCCACCTGTCCCACAGGTGTCGACCACCCCATCCGGCGCGTCGACGTGGACGACCCGCTCGCGCATCGCGGCGGCGAAGCCGGCCAGCTCCTCGACGGTCTCGCCACGCATCCGGAGGGCGACGAGGAGGGCGGCCAGCTGAGCAGGCGTCGCCTCGCCGTCCATGACGCTGCCCATCGCGCCGCGTGCCTCGTCGAGGGACAGGGTCCGCCCGTCGATCACGCCGGCGAGGGCGGCCCGAACGAGGTCGCTCACCGGACGGATCCGGCGACAGATCCGCCGATCGACCCGGCGACGGGTCCTGCGAGGCCGTCAGCGGGTGCGCCGATGACGTCAGCGCGTTCGGCGGCCATTCCCTGGGTGGCGAACGAGCCGGCGCCCGAGACCGCGTCGAGCCGGCCCGCCTCCCCCTCCCCGGCGAGGCGGAGGAAGTTGGCGAGGAGGTGCGGACCGTCCGGCGTGAGCACGGATTCCGGGTGGAACTGGACGCCCTCGAGCGGCAGCGACACGTGGCGGATCCCCATGACGACCCGATCGACCTCGCTCATCGCTGTTACGCGCAGCTCTGGCGGCAGTGTCGCAACGTCGACCGCCAGCGAGTGGTAGCGAGCGGCCATGAAGGACGGCGGCATCCCTGCCAGCAATCCCGCGCCGTCGTGGGTCACCTCGGACGCCTCGCCGTGGACGAGCGTCGGGGCCCGAACGATCGACGCCCCGAAGGCCTGTGCCATCGACTGCATCCCGAGACAGACGCCGAGCAGCGGGATCGACCGCTCGCGGGCGACCTCGACCGTGGCCACCGATACGCCCGCGGAGTCCGGATCGCCCGGCCCGGGTGAAATGACGATCCCGCGGAGGGCCGCGGCCGGGTCCGCGGCCAGCGACTCGATCCCGTCGCGATCGATCGCGTCGTTCCGAACGACACGGACTTCGGCGCCGGCGGCCTGCAGAGCCTGTACAAGATTGAACGTGAACGAGTCGTAGTTGTCGATGACGAGGATCATGGGCGGGCCCCGATCGTCGGCCGGTTTGGCTCGGCCCCTTCCGCCCCGGCAGCGCCGGCCGCGTCGATCTCTCGAGGGCCGTCACCCGTCGGACGGATCGCCTCCGGGATTCCCGCGGCCAGCTCGATCGCCCGGCGGAGCGCGGCAGCCTTGTGCTCGGTCTCCTCGAACTCGCGTTCCGGGACGCTGCCGGCGACGATCCCGGCGCCGGTGTGGACGTGCGCCTGACCCTCGCGAAGGACGGCAGACCGGATCGTGATCGCCGTGTCGAGGTTGCCGTCGTAGCCGAGGTAACCGACGGCGCCGCCGTACAGCCCTCGCCGCTCGCCCTCGGCGGCCGCGATGAGCTGCATCGCCCGGACCTTGGGGGCGCCGGAAAGCGTGCCGGCGGGGAAGACCGAGCGGAGGGCGTCGAGCGCATCGAGCTCCGGCTTGAGGCGACCCTCGACGTGCGACACGAGGTGGAGGACGTGGCTGTAGCGCTCGACCTCCATGTACTTGCTGACCGTCACGGTGCCCGGCCGCGAGACCCGGCCAAGATCGTTCCGCCCGAGATCGACCAGCATGATGTGCTCGGCGCGCTCCTTGGGGTCGCGCTGGAGCTGCTCGGCGAGGATCCGGTCGTCCGCGTCGCTGGCCCCACGCGGTCGCGTGCCCGCGATGGGGTGGGTCGTCAGCTTGTCGCCCTCGACCTGGAGGAGGAGCTCCGGGCTCGCCCCGACGACTTCGAACGACGGCGTCCGGACGAAGAAGAGGTATGGGCTCGGATTGACCCTCCGAAGGGCGCGGTAGAGGGCGACTCCCTCGAGCGTGCGACCGGTTGCGGGATCGAGCGGCAGCCCGAACGACTGGCGTCGGGCAAGGACGACCTGGATCGCCTCGCCCGACGCGATCGCATCCTTGGCGACCTCGACCGCATGGATGTACGCGTCGCGTCCAAGGCTCGTGTCGATCTTGTCCTCGCGGAGTCCGGCGGCGACGCCTGCAGACGAGGCTGACAAGGCGGATGACGCCGCCGCGGCGGAGCTCGCCCGGGGAGCCGCGCCGGCGGCATTCTCGGCGGCGCTCGGTCGAGCCGTCCGCTCGAGGACCTCGAAGATCGCCTCCTCGGCGATTCGGTAGCGGCCCTCGAAATCCGGTGTCTCGGTATGGAGCGAGGCGAGCGCCGAGAGCGTGTGGGTCAGGTGATCGAAGACGAGGACGAGATCGGTCTCGATGAAGGCCGCCGTCGGGGCGCCGACCGGGTCGCGATCCGGCAACGGGACGCTCGGCTCGAACGACGAAACCGCGTCATATGCCAGCGCCCCAACCGCGCCGCCCGTGAAGCGCGGCATGCCGTCGGTCGGCTGGACCCGGCGCCTCGGGACGAACGCCCGGATTGCCTCGAGCGGATCCAGTGCGCTCGACGTCTGGACGGGCAGATCCGGGGCATAGGTCGGGACGGACAGGGGACGGGTCTGGACCGAGGCATGGCCGTCCCGGACCTCGAGCAGCCGCCGCGGGCCGACGCCGAGAAACGAGTAGCGCCCGAGCCGCTCGCCACCTTCGACGGACTCGAGGAGGTACGCCGGCGTCACGCCGTCGTCGAGCCGGAGGAACGCACCGATCGGAGTCTCCAGGTCGGCCGCGCGGGTCGCCCGAAGGAGAATCGTGTCGGCGTTCGGGGCGAGGCGTTTTGCCTCGGTCAGGCTGAGCGGATCTGTTGTCGTCATATGTCGGTGGCCTCCGTGCGGCGCAGCTCGCACCCGGAATCAGAAACGACCTTAACGTCCCGGGACGAAAGGTCGTGCCTTCCGCGGTGCCACCCTCATTCGGCGATGCCGCACTCACATTACCGGCGGGCTCCGAGACGGGTCCTGCTGGAACCTCCGCCGCCGAGCCGATCGGCGCTGCCCTCTATCGCTGGCGCTCTGCGCCGGAGCCTACTGGGGTGATCGCATCGACCACCGACGTTCGGTCCGGAGGCTCCCGGGTCCATTCACCGCCGTCGCCGCTCCGGTTTCCACCAGCCACCGGATCTCTCTGCCGACGCGCGACGGGTACTCGTCCCGTTCTCAGCCCGTTCTTCGTGATGTGGCCGGGAGTATGGCCCGGGCCCACCGGGGCGTCAAGCGATGCGTAGGTGGTGGCTCGTGCGGCATCCGCCGGATCCCCGTCCATCGAACTCAGTAGGGCACAATGAGCCGATGACCGACCAAGCTCCGACCGCCCGACCGCATCGGGGCCGGGCACGGCCGACTGCCGACCGCGACGCCGCGTCTCAGCCTGTGGCCGGGCCCGAGTTCGACAAGGCCGGCGACGAGCCGTCCAACGAGCGCTGGCGGGCGCTCCTGGCGGAAGGCGGCTCGATCCTCGCCGACGGCGCGATGGGCACGATGCTCTTTGCCAACGGCCTCCAATTCGGCGATCCACCGGAGGTCTGGAACGTCAGCCACCCGGAGGTCATCCGGCGAATCCAGCGTGGCTATCTCGAGGCCGGCTCGCGGATCGTCATGACGAACACGTTCGGCGGCAACCGGCTGCGGCTGCGACTCCACGGCCTCGATGACCAGGTAGCCGAGCTGAACCAGACGGCAGCGATCCTCCTCCGGGCCGAGGTCGAGGCGGCCGGGGGTCGGGCGCTCGTCGCCGGCGACATCGGGCCGACCGGCGAGATCATGGCGCCGCTCGGTACGCTCTCGGACGAGGAGGCGATCGACGTCTTCGCCGAACAGGCAGCGGCCCTCATCGCCGGCGGAGTCGACCTGATCTGGATCGAGACGATGTCCCACCTCTCCGAGATCAGGGCCGCCGTCCAGGGCACCCGACAGGTGTCGCATGGCATCCCGATCATCGCCACGATGACGTTCGACACCCGCGGCCACACGATGATGGGAGTCTCGCCCGAGGCCGCCGTGACGGCCCTCGCGGCACTGGGCGTCGACGCGATCGGCGGCAACTGCGGCAACGGCCCGGAGGAGCTCCTGCCGGTCATCGAGCGGATGCACGCCGTGGCTCCGGACGTCACGCTCGTCGCCAAGTCGAACGCGGGGATGCCGGAGCTCGTCGACATGCGGGCGGTCTACAAGGCCGATCCGGCGACGCTGGCCGAGGCCGCGCTCGGCTTCCAGGCCGCCGGCGCCCGGATCATCGGTGCCTGCTGTGGCAGCACGCCCGCCCACTTGGCAGCGATGGCGGAGGCACTCGCCAAGGTCTGAGTGTCCTGCGGTTGGCGGCGGCGGACTTCGAGCGACATTCGACTGCCTTCACCGTGCTCGTCGGAAGTTGTCTTTGCCGCCAGCGATGCCGTTCTTTGCATCATTACTCCCTGGCAAGGGTGGTGGATTTTCGTCGCCCGATCGCTCCATTCACTGATCTGCCGGTCCGCCGACCTGCCGGCCCGCCGACCTGCCCCTCGCGCGAACCGATATGCAAAGAACGGCATCGCCAGCCGATGAGCGAGTTCTCCAACGGACCCTGGCGCGACGGGCGCGGGCGCGGACGCGATGGGTCTCCGGGCCCGGTCGCGCTGGGTTTCCGGGCCCGCGAGGGAGTCGGGTCAAGCTCGAAGAACGGCCCGACCGCTACGGGCCTGCTCGACGAGAGCGGCGTATACGGCCTCGTACTCGGTCGTCATCCGCTCCGGTGAGAAGCGTTCGAGCGCCCGCGCGCGGATCCGGGCTCGGTCGAGCTCCTTGATCATCGACACGGCAAGCTCGGCCTCCGTCAGGTCGTCGACGAGGAAGCCGTCGATGCCGTGCTCGATCGTCTCGGTCAACGCGCCGGCCCGCCGGGCGATGACGGGCGTGCCCGTCGCGAGCGACTCGATGG
>WNGI01007460.1_pt1 | contig 10407 bp, 9 predicted proteins | sample 5400621 | NCBI WGS metagenome assembly WNGI01 (sample SAMN13153374, study PRJNA577476) | soil metagenome | isolation source: 20 cm soil or saprolite under Garry oak tree replicate 1 | place: USA:California | collected 2016-06-15 | reverse complement strand
ATCTGGTTATGGCAGAAGAATTACCAAAACCGCTGCTTTATCGGCCACCACCTCCGTTGTATTTCTGGGGCGCTTTTGGCGCTGCATTAGCAATTCATCTCACCGCGGTTGCACTTGCTCAAAAACACGAGGCTCCGGTTGAGGTTCCTCCTGACATTCCGACGGCTGTTGTTGAGGCAACACTACAGGCCACCGAGGAACCCACACCTCCGCCGGAAGACATTCCCTTGCCGGAACCTCCACCGCCACCGGATATCAAGCCAGAGTACGTAGAAGAAACGACTCCTCCGCCAAAGAAACCGCAGGCGCAAAAATTCGCCCCCATTAAGGCGCCGCAAGCTGCCGGTCGTCCTGGTACCCTGTCAATTTCTTCAGCGAAAGCGCTGGCCACTTATGCGCCGCGCCCGCAGTACCCGTATGAGGCGCGTTCACGGCATGTTACCGGCAGTGGAGTCTGTGTCGTCGAAGTCGGTCCCAGCGGCAGCGTGACGAGCGCTTCAATGGCACAAAGCATCGGAAATCCTATTTTGGATAACGCAGCAACGAGCGCTTTTCGTCAATGGCGATTCAAGCCGGGATCGGTTTCGAAAGTCAAAATCCCGATCACGTTTACGATGACAGGCGCCCAGTACTGAAATTCTTTGAGTTTAACGTATGAGACTTGCTTCACCGGTTCCGAAGAAAAGAGCGCGCATTGAGATCATTCCTTTGATCGATATCATGTTCTTTCTGCTCGCCAGCTTCATGATGGTGAGTCTGAGCCAGACCCATATGAAAGGGATCCGGGTCAATCTGCCGGCAGCAATTGCTCCGCCCCCAAGCCCGGTAAAGGATTATGTCTCCATCAAGGTGCGTGAGGGTAACGTGGTTACTTTTGATAACCAAGTCTTGACCGATGACCAGGTACTACCTCGCCTTTATGAACTGCACCGTGCGAATCCAGAGATTAAGGTCTCAATTAGCGCGGACTTGATGGCCATGCATGGTGACGTGATCGCCGTTCTGGACAAGGTGCGTTCCGCCGGAATCACCAAGGTGGGCTACCAGATCAGAGCCGCAGGTGCTCAGGGCGCGCAGGGCGCTCAACCCCCGGGGGCTCCTCCGCCTCCGCCGGCGCCGAAACCCTAGGCTTCGCCGCAGAGCGTCGGCAGTTCAGCTTCCAGTTTACGAACCGCCTCCGCGCGGTGACTGATATTGTTTTTCACCTGTTCAGGAAGTTCGGCAAACGTTTCTTCGAATCCATCTGGGATAAAGATCGGATCGTAGCCGAATCCGTGTGAGCCGCGCGGCCCTTCGGCGATTTTTCCGTCTACAACTCCTTCGAACGTCGCGAGGACTTGGCCATCGCGCGCAACCGCCAAAACACAACGAAATCGCGCGCGTCGCCGATCGCCTTTTGGATCAACGTTCGCAAGTCGTCTCAGTAACTTGGCGATTCTTTCTGTGTTGCTCGCATTCACGCCGGCGTAGCGTGCTGAGCGAACTCCCGGGGCGCCCCCCAATGCGTCGACTTCCAGTCCTGAATCATCCGCGATTACCAAGCCGGGCAATTTTCTCGATACCGCGATCGCTTTGAGTTTCGCATTTTCTTCGAAGGACGTCCCGCTCTCCGTTATTTCGGAAATCTCGGGATGGGCAGTGAGATCCCGTACAGCCGAAGCTGATCCGAAAATTTGCTCAATCTCCCGCGTTTTATGCGCATTGCGCGTTGCCACAATCAATTGCATACGCGTTTGACAGGATTCAGAAGATTAACCACGAATCAACACGAATGGACACGAATAACCGTGAGCTTTCCCTACGGTCGCGACCCAAGTGACGAAGAGCGTCAACCAACTCGGTGACAGTTGACGAGTAGCGACGCTCTTCTGTGAATTGGTGTTCATTCGTGTCCATTCGTGGTTTAACGTCAGGGGTTTTCCATGGACGAGCGCCGCAAACCGTATCCATTCGACGAGTTCGAACCAAAATGGCAGGCCATCTGGGAAGAGCGACAACTCTTTCACGCGCCCAATCCCGGTGAGAAAGATTTCGATCCCTCGAAGTCGAAATTTTACGTCCTGGATATGTTTCCCTATCCGAGCGGCGCAGGCCTGCATGTTGGCCATCCTGAAGGTTATACCGCCACGGATATCATCGCGCGTTACAAGCGTCTGCGCGGATTCAATGTCTTGCATCCGATGGGTTGGGACGCATTTGGCTTACCTGCTGAGCAATACGCGATCAAAAGCGGCCAGCACCCAGCAATCACCACACGCGAAAATGTGGCCAAATTCAAGAACCAACTCAAGCGAATTGGTTTTTCCTACGACTGGCAGCGTGAAATCAACACGACCGATCCACGTTATTACAAATGGACGCAGTGGATTTTTCTCAAGATTTATAATTCCTGGTTCAATCCGGCCACAAACAAAGCCGAGCCCATTTCGACGTATTCGGGGAAAAACCCGGATGAAGTTCGCCTCGCGTACGTAGCTGACGTTCCGGTGAATTGGTGCCCGGAGCTCGGCACTGTTTTGGCTAATGAGGAAGTCGTCGATGGGAAAAGCGAGGTTGGCGGATTTCCGGTCGTGCGGCGGCCGATGCGTCAATGGATGTTGCGGATTACCGCTTATGCAGAGCGCCTGCTCAAAGAGCTGGACGGACTCGACTGGCCCGAAGGAATCAAGTTACTCCAGAGAAACTGGATTGGGAAAAGCGAAGGCGCAGAGATCGATTTCAAGATCGACAAAAGCGACCAAAAAATCCGGGTTTTTACCACACGTCCCGACACGCTTTACGGAGGAACGTTCCTGGTGCTGGCGCCAGAGCATTCGCTTGTCGATCTAATTGTGACTGAAGAGCAATGGCCCGCAGTGCGCGAGTATCGCGAACGGACCGCGCGCAAAAGCGATCTCGAACGCGCCGATCTGTCCAAAGACAAAACCGGCGTGTTTACCGGAGCCTACGCGATTAATCCGGCAAATAATGAAAAGATCCCAATCTGGATCGCTGACTATGTGCTGGTCGGTTATGGGACTGGCGCGATCGGTGGCGTTCCCGCGCATGACGAACGCGATCTGGAATTCGCGAAAAAATTCGATCTGCCGGTTGTCGTTGTTGTTCAGCCAACAGGAGATAACGCGGCGATGGGATTTACCGGCGAAGGCATTGCAGTCAATTCATCAATTATCGATGGCCTAACCAGCGCTGAAGCAAAGAGAAAAATCACTGCCTGGCTGGAGGAACGCGGCCAGGGTAAACGCGCCATCAATTACAAATTGCGCGACTGGCTTTTTTCCCGGCAGCGTTATTGGGGTGAGCCATTCCCGATCGTCTGGGAAGGTGGCAGTCACCGTTCGTTAGGCGAAAACGAACTGCCGCTGGTCCCGCCGCCACTGGAAGATTACAAGCCCACCGGAACGGCCGAACCGCCGCTGTCAAAGGCAAAAGATTGGATTCGTTACTCCGAAAGGGCGATTCGCGAGACGAACGTCATGCCGCAATGGGCCGGTTCGTGTTGGTACTACTTGCGATTCTGCGATCCAAACAACGATCAGCGTTTCGCAGGAGAGCAGGCCGAGCGTTATTGGATGGGCGGCGAGAAGCCGGGTGGTGTCGATTTGTACGTTGGCGGCACCGAGCACGCTGTCCTGCATCTGCTGTATGCACGCTTTTGGCAAAAGGTGTTGTTCGATCTTGGTTATGTCTCGAAGCCTGAGCCATTCCAACGCCTGGTCAATCAAGGAATCATCCTGGGTGAAGATAATCAGAAAATGTCCAAATCGCGTGGGAACATCGTTAATCCGGACGATGTGATCGACCGGTACGGGGCCGACGCCTTTCGCTGCTATGAGATGTTTATGGGACCCCTGGAGCAAATGAAACCGTGGAGCATGCGCGGCGTGGAAGGCGTGTCGCGTTTTCTTGCGCGCGTCTGGCGTTTGTTCATGACCGAGAACCAGGGCGGCGACTGGGAATTGTCTGCGAAAATCGAAGAGATCGCTGCAAACAAGGCACAGCAGAAGATGACCCATGCAACGATCAAGAAAGTCACTGAGGACATCGAGTCGTTCTCGTTTAACACGGCGATTTCGCAGATGATGATTTTTGTAAACGCTTTCACCGGTGCGGAAGCGGTTCCGTTCTCATCAATGCGGGCCTTTCTGGTTCTCCTCAGTCCGTTCGCGCCGCACATTGCCTCCGAGTTATGGGAAAAGTTGAACGGCAAGTTTACGGACGCGCGTGGCGATATCACGGAACAGAGCTGGCCTTCCTATGACCAGCAGTTACTTGTCGAAGACGAAGTGGAAATCGTCCTTCAAATTAACGGAAAGGTGCGCGATCGAATGAAGATGCCGATTGTTGCAACGGATGAAGAGATGAAAACCGCTGCGTTGTCGAACCCGAAAATTCAGGAGCGAATTGCTGGTAAGACAGTGGGGAACGTGATTGTAGTCCCCAAAAAGCTTGTAAACATCGTCATCGATTAGTTCGATGAACCACTATGTGGAAGGAATTTAAGGAGTTTGCAATCAAAGGAAATGCCGTCGATCTCGCGGTGGGCGTGATTATTGGCGCCGCCTTTGGAGGTATCATCAATTCACTCGTCAAAGACATTCTCATGCCGCCGGTAGGCTTACTTACCGGTGGCCTCGATTTCTCCAACAAATTCCTCATCCTTAAGGCGGCGCCCGGCGGTGGTTCCTTTAATACTCCGGCCGAGGCGGCCAAGGCAGGGGCAGTGACTTGGAACTACGGAAATTTTATCACTCTCGTGATCAACTTTATCATCGTCGCCGTCTGCATTTTTCTCGTAGTCAAAGCGATGAACAAGTTGAAGCGGCCGTCGCCGGCTGGCGCGACAGTTTCGAAGGACTGCCCGGCCTGCGCCATGACGATCCCGATCAAGGCGACACGTTGTCCGCATTGCACGAGTGAACTCTCGCAGGCCGCCGTGCGTTAGGATTGTATTTAGCCGGAGACATCCCTTTCTCGGGGGTTTCCGTTTCGAATTCGCCATTCCGGCCTAGGGAATTTTCTTAAATTATTGCTTGCCCTTGGTCGCGTCGGCTGGTATTGAGGGCGCAATATTGCCAATGCCGAAGTGCCTTAACCTTACGGTGGCAGCAGCGGGCGCTTGCTTAGTCGTTGGTTGCGCCACCCAGTCGAAACCAAGCGTTAGCAGTGCGCGCCATGTACCAAACGTGCGCACCACTGCCTATACGCATAGTGAAGGAAGCGGATCCCACAACGCAGTCGGCACCTATCTTTCCGGCCGCCACGTGATGAGTGCCGCGTCTGATTGGTCGCGTTATCCCCTTGGCACACGATTTCGCATCGCCTCGACAAACGAGGAATACATTATCGACGATTATGGGTGGGCACTCGTCGGGACCGATACCATAGACCTGTATAAACCGAGCCGGCTGGAAATGAGACGCTGGGGCGTCCGTCACGTGGACATCGATATCTTGCAATGGGGATCGGAGGAACAAAGTTTGAAAGTGCTCGCACCGCGCTGTAAACATCGTCGCGTGCAGCAGATGGTCACAGCTCTTGAGAAGAAAAAGGGGAAAACCGTCGCGCAAACCTCTCCTCCTCATAGTTCGCTTTGATTTAAAGCCCATCGCGCCGCATTTTCCCGGCGCATGAGAATTTTCGTTGTTGGCGGTGCCGGTTACATCGGAAGCGTTTGCGCTGAGCTATTGTCGGATGAGGGCCACGAAGTAGCCATCTTCGATAATCTGACTGAAGGACACGGCCGCGCGGTTGATTCACGCGCTAACTTCATTCAAGGCGACCTGGCTGACCGTGAACAAATCCAGGGTGCGCTGTACAATGCGCGCCCCGAAGCCGTGATGCATTTTGCAGCAAACGCGCTCGTTGGGGAATCAATGCGCGATCCGTCGAAGTATTTTCGCAACAATATTTGCAGCGGGTTGAACCTGCTCGATGCCATGATCGCAACGAGCGTTCAGCGAATCGTTTTTTCCTCGACTTGCGCGATTTTTGGACTGCCCGAACGGTTGCCAATCGAGGAAACGACGCCCGCGCGTCCGATCAATCCGTATGGCGAATCGAAACTCGCTTTCGAAAAAATACTGCAATGGTACGATCGGATCCACGGATTAAACTTTGTGTCATTGCGTTACTTCAACGCAGCTGGTGCGACTGAGAACTTCGGTGAAGATCATCGGCAGGAGACACATTTGATCCCTAACGTGCTTAAGGTCGCGCTGGGCCGAAAACCGAATCTCGAAATTTACGGCACCGATTACGAGACGCCAGATGGAACATGTGTTCGCGACTACATCCACATCCTGGATCTGGCACGGGCGCACATCCTGGCGCTTGGCGCGCCTGGCAGCGCATTTTACAACCTTGGTACGGGAGGCGGCTCCAGCGTTCGCGAAGTAATCGAGGCTTGCGCTAAAATCACCGGACGAAAGATCGCCACGATCGAAAAGCCGCGCCGGCCTGGCGATCCGCCCCGGCTTATTGCATCTTCGGAAAGGATAAAAAAAGAACTAGGTTGGCGACCGCAGTTCCAGTCGCTGGAGGCAATTATCCACAGCGCGTGGAAATGGCACGAGAAATTTCCAAACGGCTACGAAGATTAAGGCCTTAGAAACTCCAAATCCCTTTTGCCAACCTGGCGACACCTGCTGCCAGACCCGCCCTCGTGTTACATATGTAGCAGGAAACTGTCATTGCGCTCCTGAAAGGGCCGGACGCAGGGCTGTCGTCACTGCCGCTCGAACTTGTGCGATGTCCAGATCGTTTAGGCTGCCGCTTTGCGCTTGAAGCACGCGCACATTTTCGTTTCTAGGCGCCCAAACGTTGGGATCGGTCGGACCGAAGAGCAAAATGCAGTTTGCTCCTGCGGCGGCGGCAAGGTGCGAAATTCCGCTATCGTGGCCTACAAAAATGGTGTGTTCGAGTACAGCGGCCAGATGCGGTAGTGGCAAATTTTTTGCGAAGCAAACACCGCGATCCTTCCAGTCGTACTCCAATTCCGCGGTCTGGTCTTTGTCTGCCTCGCCCGAGACAACGACAAGAGAAAACTGCTTTCCCATGTGGCCAAGCTCACCCTTTGCCTTCGATGAATCATCTTTGCTTGAGACTAGCTCAATCCAATTTTCCAGCGGCCAGTTCTTTTCCTTGCTGCCGCTTCCAGGATGAATCGCGAGAATTGATTGCGATGAACTCCGGAAGAACTCTTGAGCGAATTGGCGATCGTCCGCGGAGAAAAAAATTTCTTCAGCGAGATCGGCAACTGTAATCCCCAGTTGTTCGATCGGTCGCGCTAGCTGCCTCGCGGCATGGCCGCTCTTTTCGATAATCTTGGCAGGTCCGCAAAGCAGATTTTCAACACCACATCGACGGAGGTTACTTTCAAAGATTCGATCCGGATCATACAGATAGCTGATGATCAAATCGAAACTCGCGAAATAATCTGCCAATTCCGCCGGTAGCTCCGAATTCTTGGCGAAGAAACTGGCGAGAGGTCCGTATTCGATTGAGCGAACTGCCTGTGCATAGAACCGGTTTTCCACGACCACTGCGATATGTTTGTAACCAAGGATCTCAATGCGTGCATCAGGATAGGCTTCACGGAGCGCCTTGAGCGCAGGAAGGGTAAGAATGAAATCGCCGATTGCGCCGCCCCGGATTACGAGAATGCGGTTCATCTTGTAGTGCGCCGAAATCCGCCGGAGCCTGCAAATTCAAATCTCAAAATGCTGAGACCAAACGTGGCGGGCGGTCGCAGACCGTCGCTACAGTCTTTTAATACTGGGTAAACGCGAATGTTAGAATCACGCAGCCGTAAATCAGCGCGATAGCATGCAAACAGCGCCAGCGAAACGTGCTCCGCGTGGTCCAAGTGATTTGATCACGCAGGACGTACGGGATGGCGACCCAAAAGAGACCGCCAAGAATTAACAAATAAGCAAGTACTGTTACGAGCAAACGGCTTGTCTCGTAGCGAAGAAAGGCCGCGTCGAGCAGTGGCTCCGCGGCCAGCAGACAAAGAATTCCAAGAGCGCGCACGGCGAGGAATTCTCCAACAAAACGCAGCACAAGTCCGTAGCCGATGGGCAAGGCAATGAGCAGGGGACGCCGAAATGCGGAGAATTCACCCATCTGGATGGTAGCGAGCAACCAGAAGGTCCAGACAAGACAAATGGTTAGCAAAAATACGCCGGCCATGTGAGATCGCGGAAACTTTTGTGCAACGCCGGCAAGGTTTGGTTTTAGCAAACCGGGCAGACTGATCAAAACGAGAAGTACGCCTGCGATGATTCCAACAGCTTGTAAAGAGAGATGGTAAATCACCGGAAAGTGCGCCACGGCGGATTTGTCCGGCGGGCGGCGAATTTTCAACTCGCCGTTCGGCCGATGCAACTTAAAAAGTGCCGCAATCTTTCAGGAGCGACGCCCCGTACAAGCTGAATCCGTTGGCGTGTTGCACGTGTACATCAACAATTTCGCCGATGAGTTTTTCGCTGCCCTCAAAGACCACAATCTTGTTTGTGCGTGTGCGGCCCATCAACCGTGCTGAATTGGTCTTACTCGGGCCTTCGCAAAGAACTTCAACAGAGCGTCCCACGAGGCGTTGGCCAGAGCGGCGCGCTGATTCATTAACCACCTGGAGCAAATCCTGATTCCGCTGTTCTTTGATGCGCTCATCGATTTGATCGCGCATTTCCGCGGCGGGCGTATCGCGGCGCGGCGAATAGCGAAAAACGAACGCGTTATCAAACTGGAGTTCTTCAACCAGATCGCGCGTACGCTTGTAATCGTCGTCGGTCTCGCCTGGAAATCCCACGATGATATCAGTGGTAATGGCAATGCCCTCGCGTGCGTGTTGAATGCGGCGAACGAGATCGACATATTTCTCCGCCGTATAGGCTCGGTGCATCGCCTTAAGAATTCTGTTAGAGCCGGATTGCAACGGCAGATGAATGTGCTCCGTCAGTTTCGGCACACGCGAAATCGCATCGATCAAGTCGTCGCGGAAACCGATGGGATGCGGGGAGGTGAACCGGAGCCGTTCCAGGCCGCCGATCTCATTCACCGCTTCCAGCAACTGCACGAAAGGACTTTTGCCGTCGCGTTTCGGAAATTCGTGACGGCCATAAAGATTCACGATTTGTCCAAGCAACGTGACTTCTTTGACACCATGCTCGACCAGGTCGCGCACCTCCCTCACGATCTCGTCAATGGAACGGCTGCGCTCCGTGCCGCGCGTCTGAGGGACAATGCAAAACGTGCAATGCATGTTGCATCCCTGCATAATGGAGACGAACGCCGTGGCCTGCCTGGGTGCCAGCTGTTGATTGCGAATCGTCGATTGCGAACCGGGTTCCTCCGCAATATCGACGATCGAAAAACGCAGATCGTCCATTGCGCGATTCTGGTTCGGTGCGAGCTGAGCTTGCTCCCCGGGGCGAGAGCGGCCCGTTTTCTTCGCCACCAATTCTTCCACGTAATCGGCAACGCGATGAAATTTCTGCGTCCCGACAACGAGATCGACATGCGGCAGATTCTCCAGTAACACCTCGCCACGGGCTTGTGCCATGCAGCCAAGAAACCCGAACACCATATGCGGCCGGTCTCTTGCCATTCGCCCCAGCATCCCCATTTTTCCCAGCGCCTTCTGATCAGCCATGTCGCGCACGCTGCACGTGTTCAACAGCACTACGTCAGCTTCTCTTTCGTGGGCTACCCGCTCGTAGCCGCGTGCGATGAGCGAATGTGCGACCTGTTCCGAGTCGCGCTCGTTCATCTGGCAGCCATAGGTCTTGATGAAAAACTTCGGCATGGACGAGCGAAAATAATACACTCGCACGATGCCTCCGTCCAAAGCCGGACACGAATTTCACGCCCTCACATGGATCAATACCGCTATGGATCAATACCGCTAGGTTCGTGACAATTCGTGTATTCCTGTCTTAAATCGCAGCATGCCCGAGAAAAAAGATGAGCCGCCAGCAATCGGGATCATCGGTGGCAGCGGTCTCTATCAAATAGAAGAATTGCGTGATATCAGCGAATTCAACATCGATACGCCATTCGGGCCACCGTCGGACATGCTCGTTGGCGGAAAGATTAGCCGGCGTCAGGTTTATTTTTTGCCGCGTCACGGCCGTGGTCACCGGATTTTGCCGCACGAAATCAATCACCGGGCCAACATCTATGCGCTGCGTTCTCTGAACGTTCGCTGGATCATTTCGGTAGCAGCGGTGGGCAGTCTGCAGGAAAAATATACGCCGCGAGATGTATTGTTGCCTTCGCAGTTTTATGACCGCACAAGCGGGCGCGCAGTGCACACATTTTTTGGGGAGGGTATTGCCGCGCACATCGCGTTTGCTGAGCCAATCAGCACAAACCTCCGCAATCTTCTGGCGGAATCAGCGAGAT
>WNGI01006822.1_pt1 | contig 10407 bp, 8 predicted proteins | sample 5400621 | NCBI WGS metagenome assembly WNGI01 (sample SAMN13153374, study PRJNA577476) | soil metagenome | isolation source: 20 cm soil or saprolite under Garry oak tree replicate 1 | place: USA:California | collected 2016-06-15 | reverse complement strand
TCCACGAGGCGCTCTCACGCGGCTACACCGACCCGATCCACCACGCGCTCACCCGGCCGCCCGAGCTCGAGGGCGAAGCGACGAATCGAGCCATCCAGCTCGCGCGCATCGCCGGCAGCCCGCTCTACGTCGTCCACGTGACCTGCAGGGAGGCGGTCGAGCCGATCCGCCGAGCCCGCGAGCAAGGCTGGGACGTCTGGGGTGAGACGTGCACCCAGTACCTCTTCCGGTCGATAGACGACCTCGCCTTGCCGAACTTCGAGGGCGCGAAGTACGTCTACTCGCCGCCCGCGCGCGACGCGGCGAACCACGACGTGCTCTGGGCCGCCGTGCGAACTGACGCGCTCTCCGCGATCTCGACCGACCACTGCGCATTCCTCTGGGACGGGCAGAAGACGCTCGGCAAGGACGACTTCACGAAGATCCCGAACGGCGGTCCCGGCCTCGAGGACCGGCTGAAGATGATCCACCACTTCGGCGTCCGCGAGGGCCGGATCAGCCTCAACCGCATGGTCGACCTCCTCGCGACGCAGCCGGCGAAGCTGTTCGGCCTCTACCCGCGCAAGGGGACGATCGCGGTCGGCGCCGACGCCGATCTCGTCATCTTCGACCCCGAGCGGCGGGAGACGATCTCGGCGTCGACGCACCACTCGAGGTGCGACTACAACCTCTACGAGGGCACCGAGGTCGTCGGCGGGCCCGAGACGGTCCTCCTGCGCGGCAGCGTCCTCGTGGAGGACGGCGAGCTCGTCGGCACACCGGGTGTCGGTCACTTTGTCAGGCGCGCGCGGTTCGGCGAGCCGCTCGAAGCCGGGGCGCCGATCCCGGGCTAGCTAGCAGGGCTTCTTTTACCTCGGACGAACAGAAACCACGCTAGCCTCATGCGAATCGTGGGGTCCCTCATCGGAGCGGGCCGCGGGCGGCTGGGGCTGCTCGCGGTCTTGGCCATCGCGCTAACCGCGCTCCTCTCGGTGAGCGCGTCCGACGCTGCGACGACTCGCGCCAAGGGCCTCGACGTCTCGAACTGGAACGGGACGATCAGCTGGACGAAGGTCGCGCACGCGGGGTACCGCTTCGCGTTCGGGAAAGCGACGGAGGGCACGTCCTACAACGACAAGACGTATCTGACGAACCGGAACGGGAGCGAGGCCGCCGGTCTCGTGTTCGGCGCCTACCACTTCGCGCAGCCGGCCGGCAAGAGCCTGGCCGGCGTGACCGCGAGCGCGATCAAGCAGGCCAACCACTTCCTCGCCGTCGCCGGCCCGCAGCCGGGGGAGCTGCCGCCGGTGCTCGACCTCGAGAAGAGCGGCGACCTGTCCAAGCAGCGGCTGCTGGCGTGGACCCTCGCCTGGCTCGGTCAGATCGACGCGAGCACCGGCGTCGAGCCGTTCCTCTACACGTCGCCGCTCTTCTGGAAGACGAAGCTCGGCGACTCGACTGCCGCCGCAGCCGCCGGAACCGGCCTCTGGATCGCGCACTGGACGTCGAAGAGCAAGCCGCTGGTTCCCGCGCAGAACTGGAACGGCAGCGGCTGGAAGTTCTGGCAGTGGACCAACTGCGTCTCGGTGCCGGGGGTCAAGCACTGCAGCGACGGCGACCGGCTGAACGGCACGAAGCTCGCGTCCGTCACGATCGACCCGTTCCCGAGCGGGCTGCCTCTGCTCTCCACCCCGCCGACGATCGTCGGGCCTCCCGAGGCCGGGCAGTTGCTCGCCGCCGTGCCCGGCCTGTGGGAGGGCGGCAAGCCGCTCAGCTTCACGTATCAGTGGAGACGTTGCGACGCCGCGGGCGCCAACTGCGCTGCGATCTCCAGCGCGACAGCCGAGACCTACCGACCGGTCAGCGACGACGTCGGACACTCGCTCAAGGTCCTCGTGACCGCCACCTCTGCAGCGGGGACGGCGTCCACGACCACGGCTCCGACCGCCGCCGTCTCACCGGCGGGCACGTCCCCTGCCGCGCGCCCGACCAACCTCAAGCCGCCGGTGATCGGCGGCACCGCCCAGGCCGGGCAGATCCTGACGAGCTCGGTCGGGACCTGGACCGGCTCGCCGGCGAAGTTCACGTATCGCTGGCGGCGCTGCAACGCGGTGGGCGCCTCGTGCATCGCGATCCCGCATGCAACGGGCCCGCGCCGGACGCTGACGCCTGACGACATCGGCTCCACGCTCTCGCTCGTCGTGACGGCGACCGGCAAGGGTGGCGCCGCATCCGCGACCGCCGCCGCCACGGACATCGTCGTGGCCGCGCCGCTGCCTCCGGTCTCGATCGGGACGCAGACCGTCCACCAAGGCATCGCCGGCAACCTCCAGACCGACGACGGGCGCGCGACCGTCACCTGGCAGCCGGGCGCGGTGCCGGTCGGGAAGACCGTCTCGCTCACGGCCTTCAGCGGCTCCCTCGCAGTACCGGGCAGCGAGGTCTCCCTCTCGGTGCCGGGGCTGTCGTCCAAGGGATTCCGGTGGCCGCTCGACTTGAGGTACGCGCTGCCGCAGCCGACGCGCACGGTGCTCGGCTACTCGACGGACGGGAAGGTCTACCACTCGGTGCCCCCACTCCAGCCCGCCGAGCTCCCGGCTGGGACGGCCGTCGGCTGGTACGTCGACGTGAACAACCTCACCCACGTGCTGACCCGGACGCCGTTCGAGGTCTCGCTGTTCAAGCAAGGGGCCTGGGGGGATCCCACCTTCACGTCCCCGAACGGTCCGGCGCTCAGGACGCAGACGCACTTCCAGGCCCTCCCCCATCCCGCCGACAAGAGCCTCCTCCTGCTCACGCGGGTCGCGGTGCACTCACAGGCCCGGATGTCGGCGTGGGTGACCGGCCCGCACGGGGTCAAGGTCCCGATCCTCGGCAAGGGCAGCCGCTTCGGCGGCTTGCTCCCGGCCGGGATCCTCCAGTCCGCGCAGGCCTACCGCCGGAAGCCGGGCTTGATGCAGGTGCGCCTGCGCCTCAACGCGCGCACGCTCCTGCACGGCCCGTACAAGCTGCGCGTCATTGCGGTCGATCCGTGGGGACGGCACGGCCGCCTCACGCTCCGCTTCCGCTATCGCTGAGCTGCCAGGGCGCGCAGGCTGAGCAGCTCGTAGGCGACGTTCGCAGCGGCGAGTGCCGTCTGCTGGCCGGGGCCGTCGTATGGAGGTGAGACCTCGACCACGTCGGCGCCGACGAGGTGGCTCCCGCGCAGCGCGCGGAGGAAGGCCAGCGCTTCCGCCGTCGAGAGGCCGCCGACCTCGGGCGTCCCGGTCCCCGGGGCGAACGCCGGGTCGAGGACGTCGACGTCGAACGAGACGAAGACGGGGCGCCGGCCGATGCGTTCGCGGACCAGGCTGGCGAAGCTGCCTGGCCCGAGCGTCCGCAGCTGGTCGCACGGGAGAACGGCGAAGCCGAGCTCGCGCGCCGACTCGATGTCCTCGGCGCCGTAGAGCGAGCCGCGCAGGCCCGCCTGCACCGACGCCGCGGGGTCGATCAAACCCTCCTCCTGCGCCCGCTTGAACGTCGTGCCGTGGAAGTAGCGCTGGCCGAAGTACTCGTCCCACGTGTCGCCGTGGGCGTCGAGCTGGACGAGCGCGAGCGGCCCGTGCCGGCGCGCGAGCACGCGCAGCTCGGCGAGCGTGATCGAGTGGTCGCCGCCGAGGGCGAGCGGGAAGACGCCGGCCTCGACGAGCGGCGCGAGCCCTTGCTCGATCTGGCCGTACGTGCGCTCGGTGTCTCCCGGCGAGACCGGCACGTCGCCGTAGTCCACGATCGAGAGCGTCTCGACGACGTTGACCTCGAGCGCCGGGTTGTACGGCCGTAGCAGCGCCGACGCGGAGCGGATCGCCTCGGGGCCGAAGCGCGGCCCGGTGCGGTAGCTCGTCGCCGTGTCGAAGGGGATGCCGTAGACGGCGGCGTCCACCCCGGCCAGGTCGGTCGTGTGCGGCGCGCGCATGAACGTCCGGATCCCGGAAAAACGCGGCATCTCGCGGGCGTCGAGCGGCCTGTGGTGCGGCGGATCGGTCATGCGGCGAGAGTCTCCCACGCGGGTGAGGAAGATCGCCGTCCGCCTGCGCGTCCTGAGAGCATGAAGCCGCATCAGATCCTGATCGTCGCGCTGGCGCTCCTGATGCTCGCCGTGGGCGGCTGGACCGCCCAGGGCGTGCGCCGCCTGGCGACCGGTTGACGCACGGCCGCACTCGCGGTCCCGCTACCGCGTCTGCGGAAAGCCCAGGTCGATCTTCGACGTCGCCGGATCCGGCCAGCGGGACGTGACGACCTTGCCCCGCGTGTAGAAGCCGATCGCCTCGGGCCCGTAGACGTGCAGGTCGCCGAACAGCGACGACTTCCAGCCGCCGAAGGAGTAGTACGCGACCGGCACCGGGATCGGGACGTTGATCCCGACCATCCCCGCCTGCACGTCGAACTGGAACTGCCGCGCCGCGCCGCCGTCGCGCGTGAAGATCGCGACGCCGTTGCCGTACGGGCTCTCGTTCACGAGCCGCACGGCTTCCTCGTAGGTGGCGACGCGCGTCACGCCGAGCACCGGCCCGAAGATCTCGTCGACGTACGCCTTCATCTCCGGCGTCACGCCGTCGAGCAGGCTCGGATTGAGGAAGAAGCCCTCCTCGGGCACGCCCTCTCGCCCGTCGACGACGACGGTCGCGCCTTCACCCGGCGCGTTCTCGACGTAGGACGCAACCCGGTCGCGGTGCTCGCCCGTCACGAGCGGGCCCATCTCCGACGACGGATCCATCCCGTCGCCCACCCTCACCTTCGGGATCCGCTCCTTGATCGCGTCGACGAGCGGCTGCGCGACGTCGCCGACCGCGACCACGACCGAGACGGCCATGCACCGCTCGCCGGCCGAGCCGTAGCCGGCCGAGATCGCCGCGTCGGCGGCGGCGCCGATGTCGGCGTCGGGGAGGACGATCATGTGGTTCTTCGCCCCGCCGAGAGCCTGGCAGCGCTTGCCGCTCGCGGTCGCGTTCTCGTAGACGTAGCGGGCGATCGGGGTCGAGCCGACGAACGAGATCGCGGCGACGTCGGGATGCTCGAGCAGCGCGTCGACGGCTAGGCGGTCTCCCATGACGACGTTGAAAACACCATCCGGCAGGCCCGCCTCGCGCAGCAGCTCGGCGACCCAGAGCGAAGCGGACGGATCCTTCTCCGACGGCTTGAGCACGAAGCAGTTGCCTGACGCGATCGCCGGCGCCCACATCCACATGGGCACCATCGCCGGGAAGTTGAACGGCGTGATGCCCGCGACGACGCCGAGCGGCTGCCGGATCGAGTAGACGTCGATGCCGGTCGACGCCTGCTCGGAGTGGTCGCCCTTGAGCAGGGTCGGGAGCCCGCAGCAGTGCTCCACGACCTCCAGCCCGCGCGTCACCTCGCCGAGCGCGTCGGACAGGACCTTGCCGTGCTCGCGGGTGAGGATCGCGGCCATCTCCTCGCGCCGCGCGTGGAGCAGCTCGCGGATGCGGAAGAAGAGCTCGGCGCGCTTCGCGAGCGAGGTCTGGCGCCAGGCGGGGAAGGCGTCCCGCGCCGCCTGGACGGCCGCATCGACCTCCTCGGCAGTCGCGAAGTCGACGGCGCCGGTCTGGCGGCCGGTCGCGGGGTTGTAGACCGGGCCGCTGTGGCCGGAGCCGCCGTCGACCCGGCGTCCGCCGATCCAGTGCGGGATGCGCGTGACAGTGGGCGCGTCGACCGTCTCGGTCATGGCTCCACGGTATCGCTCCCGTGCAGCCGGTGGCGGCTCAGGCCGTTGCGGCCCGGGCAGCTTCGTCGGCCCGAGGACGTACTCTCCTGGTCGTGAAGGAGCCCTGCCCACGCTGCAGCGCCGAGATGGAATGGCGCCACGGGACGTTCCAGTGCCCGAAGTGCCGGTACAAGGCCGGCTGCTGTGAAGGCGAGACGGGTGACTGCCGGGATCCGGGCTAGGCTCGAGGAGCTCGAGGGATCCGAGCTCGACGAGCGCTCGAGCGAGCTGCAGGTCGTGCTCTGCTGGCTCGTGCAAGGCGACATATCGCTCGACGAGGACGAGCTCAATGCGGCGCGCCGCCGAGCGATGTTCGTCCTCGCGGCCGGCGGCGATCCGCACCGCGACGTCGGCCTCGACTCGATCGCGGCGGAGCGCCTCGCCGACGAGCTCGACACGCCGCAGCGCCGCGCGCGGCTGGCGGCCGCGCTCGACGAGCTGCCGGCAGACGATCTCCCCGCGGTGACCGCCGCCGTCGAGTCGCTCCGCGCCGACCCCGAGCTCGCCTGGCGCTCGTTCGCGCTCTCTCTGCTGGCCGACGAGCTCGCAGACGAGTAGCCACCTCGCGGGAAGCCGACTACTCTGGACCTCCGCCGTGGCGATCTCTAGACCGGAACCTCGCCGTCGGTTGAAGCTTCCCCGCAACCTGCCGCGCGGGCGACGACTCCAGCCGTATTCGCGCGTCGACGCGCCGTATTTCCGCAGCCCCGGCTTCTACGTCCGAGTGGGCGGACTGGCGATCGTCGTCGCGGCCGGATTGTCGCTGCTGCTGCTGCGCGCCTGGTCGATCCAGGTGCTGCACGGGAAGCAGTACGCCAAGGCGGCGCACACGCAGGCGTTCCGCACCGTCGACCTGCTCGGCGCCCGCGGCGCGATCGTCGACGACAAGGGGCGGCTGATCGCCGGCACCGCCGGCCACGTCGTGATCGACGCCGACGCAGCCTCGCTCGGCTCCCGGAACGCCCACGGGATCTGGAGCCCGAGCCCGGCCGGCCTCCGTGCGCTGCGCCGCCTGGCCAGGATCACCGGCAGGCGGTGGGGCATTCTCGCGGCGCGCATCCGGGCCGACGTTCTGCATGCCCCCTTCGCGCCCGCCGTCGTCATCGCCCGCCCGAACGACGACCTGGCTGCATACGTGCAGGAGCGGCCTGAGGAGTTCCCCGGCTTCAAGGTGGGAATCGCGGACGTCCGGAGCTACCCGCAGGGCGCGTTCGGCAGCGAGTTCCTCGGCCTGCTCGGCCAGATCAGTAAGCCCGAGTTGAAGTCCGGCGCGTACAAGAGCGCGAAGGCGGGCGAGGTCGTCGGCCAGAGCGGCGTCGAGGCGGCGCACGACTCGCTGCTCAACGCCGGCTTGGTGCAGGCGAAGATCCCGGTCGACTCCCTGGGCCGCATCGCCGGTCCACTCCGCGTGCCACCCCGGAAGCAGCCGCCGACGCTGCAGCTCTCGATCGACACCCGTCTCCAGAAGGCGGCGGCGCGGGCGCTCCAGTACGGGATCGAGCAGGCCCGCCTGCTCGGCCACAACCCGCCTGGAGCCTCCGCCGTGGCGATCGACCCGTGGACCGGAGCGATCAAGGCCATCGTCAGCTACCCGACATTCGACGAGAAGCGCGCTGCCGACAACCCGAGCTACTACTCGCACGTGTTGAACGAGGAGGGCTCGACGCCCGGCCTCAACCGGGCGATCACCGGCGTCTACCCGACGGGCTCGACGTTCAAGCCGATCATCTCCGAGGCCGCGCTCAGCGGCGGCATCATCACGCCGTACACGCCGCAGGCGTGTACCGGCTCGTTCACCCTCGGCAACCACACGTTCTACAACGTCGAGCGCGGCGCGAACGAGACGATGAACCTGCCGACCGCGCTCGAGCAGTCGTGCGACACGTGGTTCTACCGGCTCGGCGCGAGGATCTGGGAGCACGACCCCGCCAAGAAGGCGACGCTGATCCAGCAGTGGGCGCGCAAGCTCGGCCTCGGCACGCGGCCGCCCGTCGACCTGACAGGCGCCGCCGCCGGCTACCTCCCGATGCCGGGCCGGTACTTCGAGAAGCTCGCCGGCACGCCGTACACGGAGGGCCAGGCGGTCAACCTCGCGATCGGCCAGGGCGCGCTCCAGGTCAGCCCGCTCCAACTCGCGGTCGCCTACTCGGCGCTGATCAACGGCGGCAAGGTCGTGCGGCCGCACGTCGGCGAGGCAGTCATCCGGAACGGCGTCCGGCACAAGCTCCACTTCCCGCCGGTGCGACGGGTGAAGCTCTCGCCGCACACGTGGGCGATCAGGCAAGGCCTGTACGAGGCGGCGAACAATCCGTCCGGAACATCCTTCCCGGTCTTCGGCGGGTCCCCGCTCAAGGTTGCCGGCAAGACCGGCACCGCCGAGACGTGTGGCGTGAGCTGTCCCGACCACTCGTGGTACGCGTCGTGGGCGCCGTACAACAGCCCAAAGCTCGTCGTCGTCGCCATGGTCGAGAAGGGCGGCTTCGGCGTCCAGGCGGCCGCCCCGATCGCGAAGAAGATCTACGAGGCCTACTTCCACCCGAAGGGCTAGCCTGGACGCCCACAGCGCGGGATTGCTCGACGCGCCCCGAGCGACGACAATACAGCTGTGACAACGTCGCCTTCACTCGCGCGGCCCGAGATCCAGGCCGAGCTGATCTCGGAGGCGCTCGGCTCGGCGAGCGTCGGCTTCCTCGTCTGGGACGAGCACCGCCGCTACATCGCTGCCAACGCCGCGGCGTGCGAGATCCTGGGCACGACACTCGAGGAGCTGCTCGGCCAGCCGGTCGGTGGGCAAACCGTCAAGGGGGCGGAGGCCGTCGAAGACGCGCTCAGGGCCGGCTTCGCGACGGGCACGGCCACGGTGGAGCGGTTGGACGGCCGAGGCCCGATCGAGGTCTTCTACGCGACGTTCACGACGAAGGCCGCCGGCATGCCGTTCATGGCCACGGTGATCTCCCCGCTTCAGCCCGCCTAGGCCACGCGCTCATGCCTCGGCCGGTACGGGCGGATGCCCGCCGCTCGTTCGAGGCTGCTGCCGCGCGAGCAGGACGGCTCCGGTGACCACGGCGACGAACGCGAGCAGGCGAATCGCCCCCCGCACGCCGCCTGGCAACGGCTCGTCGAGCACCACCGTCCCGGCGGCGATCGGCAACGCGTTCGTGACGAGCGTGGCCAGCCCGGCGACGGTGAGCGCAGCTCCGGCCTGGTAGCCGATCTGGAGCAGGGCCGTTCCGGCCCCGTAGCCGATCAGGAGGAGCACGACGAAGCCCGCGCGGGCTCCGCCCTGCGTCGTGAGCTTCGTCGAGATGTCGCCGATCGAGAAGAAGAGCCCGCCGGCGATCCCGTTGGCGACGGCTGCTCCCCAGTGCCTGCGCCCGACCACGACCAGCGCTACCGCGACGGCGGCCGTGACGCCGAGCCAGAGCAGGATCGGCCCGAGCGCTCCGCCGCCCTCCTTCGCCTTCCCACCGACGAGCGAGACCGCCAGCGCGGCAAGACCGAGCACCGAGAGCAGCACGCCGGCGAGCTCGACGCGGGTCAGCCGCCGCCGCGCCATCCGGGCCGAGGCGAACGCCAGGACCCCGATCCCGCCCGCCGCGATGCTCTGCACGAGCGAGAGCGGCGCAAGCGCGAGGGCCGCAACGTAGAGGAGGAACCCGCCCGACTCCATCGCGAATCCGAGCAGCCACCTTCGGTCTCCGAGCAGCAGCCCGGCCGAGTGGAGCGGATGACGCACGGAGAGCGCCGGCATGCCCGAGGCCGCCTCGTGCTCCCGCAGGTACGCGAGGTTGATGACAACCGCCGACGCGAACGCCAGGAGCAGGCCTGCCAGTAGCGCGCCGCTCAACACAACACGACCGGGAGTGTCACCCGCGCTCTCGACGTGAATGAAGCAGGGTCAAGCTCGGATACTGCCTTCCCGGACCCGCCGGCACCCGTGGAAGGGCATGCACACCGGCCCGCTCGTGACCGGGGGCAGGACGGTCGAGGTATTTGAGCGGGGCTTTCCTCCTCTGGGGAGGCCGGCTGCCCGGCCTCCCCAGAGAGAAGATCAGCGCGAGCGCGCGAAGTAGATGTCGCGCTCGAGCGTTGCGACGCCGTCGAGCCGCAGGACGTCGCGTGTCCAGACGACGTCGAGCGTGCCGTCCGGGTTGAAGTAGCTCCCCATCAGGTCGCCGGGAGCCTCCGCACTTGCGGGGGCGACGGGGTTCGCCTGGTCGAGCGAGGTCAGCGCAGGCTTCTGCCCGGGGTTGAAGACCGCGCCGTAGACGCGCCAGTCGGCCGTGTCGTTCGGGCGGTAATAGGTGCCGATCCCGAGCTTGCTGCCGTCGGCCGAGACCGCGAGCCACGTGTACCGGTAGCGGCCGCGGCCCGGCGTGATGTCCTTCCCCGTCCAGGTCTTGCCGTGGTTGGTGGAGTGGTAGAGCATCAGCCGGTTCGTCACCGGGTCGCACGTCGTGTTGCCGAAGACGTCCGTCCCGCAGTTGTCGGTCTGCTGGGCGTCGACATAGAGGGCCCAGATCGAGCCGTCGGGCGCCACCGAGACGGTCGGCCAGCTGAACGTGGTGTCGGTCGAGTTGTAGTGGCCGACGACGTAGCGCTCGAAGCTGACCCCATCGTTCGAGGAGACATATGCGTACAACGTCCCCTTCGGGTTGTTCGGCGTGAAC
>WNGI01006821.1_pt1 | contig 10408 bp, 10 predicted proteins | sample 5400621 | NCBI WGS metagenome assembly WNGI01 (sample SAMN13153374, study PRJNA577476) | soil metagenome | isolation source: 20 cm soil or saprolite under Garry oak tree replicate 1 | place: USA:California | collected 2016-06-15 | reverse complement strand
CGGTCAGTCCATCCGTTCGGCCGAGACGAGCAGGATCGCGCCGAACGTCCCGTCCGCGCCCGGCAGGCTCTCGAGCGGAGCGACCTCGATCCGGACGCGCACCGGCTTACCGCGCCGGTCGTGGCCCTCGAGCTCGACTTCCTCGGCTCCCTCACCGGCGAGCACGCGCCGGATCGGATCGCGGAGCCGCTGCACGGGGATGCCGATGTCGAGGTCGAGGAGGTGCTCGCCCTCCACCTCGTCGTCGCGCAGCCCCCACAGATCGGTGGCCCGGCTGCTCCAGGCGAGGACGCGCAGCGCGCGGTCGACGACGACGACGCCCTGCTGGATGCCCGAGAGGACGGAGGCGAGGAACGAGTTCGCCTGCAGCGTCTCGTCGGTGTGCTCGTGCAGCTCGTCGTTCATCGTCTCGAGCTCCTCGTTCGTCGACTGGAGCTCCTCGTTCATGGTCTCGAGCTCCTCGTTCGTGGACTGGAGCTCCTCGTTCGTGGTCTCGAGCTCCTCGTTCGTGGACTGGAGCTCCTCGTTCGTGGTCTCGAGCTCCTCCACCGTCGACTGGAGCTCCTCGTACGCCGCCTCGAGCTCGCGCTTCGCCCGCTCGAGGTCGACCTCGAGGGCGCGGTGCTCGGTCGCGTCGATGTACGTCACGATGACGCCGGCGAACTGCTCGCCCGCCAGCGCGAGGGGGTCGAGCTGGACGTCGAGCCTGCGCGGCTCTTCGTCCCCCTTGCGCCACGCCACGTCGCGGCGCACGAGCGCCCGGTGCTCCTTCCGCACCTCGTCGATCAGGGCGCGGAGCTCGAGCGGCTTGTAGGAGAGCTCGAGATCCTGCAGCGAGCGTCCCACGTCGCGTTGCCGGAGCGAGAACAGCGCCCGCGCCGCCTGGTTGATGCCCGCGACCCGGTTCTGCTCGTCGAGCACGACTTGCGCGGTCGGCCCATGCTCGAAGGCGATCTCGCCGAGGTCGGTCGATTCCTCGCGCTCGAGGAGGTCCTGCGCGGGCAGCCGCGGCAGGTGGAAGGCCGGATCGGCGGCGCCGTCCTTCATGAACACGCGGCGCTTCAGGTTGTACGGGACGAAGAAGTTGCGGCCGCTCTGGAGCGCCTCCGCTTTTCCCACCACGAGGAAGCCGCCGTGGTTGAGCGCGAAGTAGAAGTTGGCGAGGATCCGCTGCTGCAGCTCGTTGCCGAAGTACATGAGGGTGTTGCGCGAGACGAGCAGGTCGACGCGGGAGATCGGCGGGTCGCGGTGGAGGTCGTTGCGGCCGAAGATGACCGCCCGCCGCAGGTCGTTGCGGAAGGCGAAGCCGTGATCCGCCTCCTGGAAGTACCGCTCGCGGAGCTCGGGCGGCACCTTCTCGAGCTGCTTCGCGCTGTAGCTCGCCTCGCGCGCCTCGGCGAGGGCGTCGTTGTCGACGTCGGTCGCGTAGATCTTCACGCGCCGCTGGAACCCCGCCTCGCCGAGCGCCTCGGCCAGCAGCATCGCGACCGTGTACGGCTCCTCGCCCGAGGCGCAGCCCGCGGACCAGATGCGAAGCGCGGCCTCGTCCTGGCGTTCGTCGAGCAGGCGCGGGATGACCTCGTTCGCGACGATCTCCCAGGTCTCGGCGTCGCGGAAGAAGCCGGTGACGTTGATCAGGATCGTGTTGAAGAGCTCGGCGAACTCCTCGCCGTGCTCGCCGAGGTAGTCGCGGTACGCCTCCCAGTCGGTGACGCCGACCGTCTGCATCCGCTTCTCGAACCGGCGCATCAGTGTCGGGCGCCGGTAGCCGGTGTAGTCGAAGCCGCGCTCGTCGCGGACGTACTCGAGCAGCTGCTCGAACTTCGGGTCGGGCGAGCTCACGGTGCCACCGGCGCCCACTCCAGCACAGCCGGAGCGATCTCGGTGAGGGGGAGGACCTCGTCCACTCCGCCGGCAAGGATCGCCGCGCCTGGCATCCCGAAGTACTGCGACGTCGCCTCGTCCTGGGCGAGCACGCGGCCGCCGGCGCGCTTGACGGCCGCCGTGCCCGCTGCGCCGTCGATCCCGGTGCCCGAGAGGACGATCGCCGTGCACGGCCCGCGGTGGTTCCCCGCCAGCGAGAGGAGCAGCACGTCGGCGCTCGGCCGCACGTGGTGGACGAGCTCGGAGTGGTCGAGGCGGATCGTCTGGTGCTCGTCGACGAGCATGTGCGCGTCGGGCGGTGCGACCCACACGACACCCGGCTCGAGGGGCGCGGCGTCGACCGCCTGCTCCACGCGCAGCTTCGTCGCGCGACCAAGGATCGCGGGCAGGACGCTCGGCGCGAGCGGCGTCAGGTGGATGATGGCGAGCACGGACGCGTCGAGCTCGGCGGGAAGGCCGCCGAGGACGACCTGGAGCGCACCGATGCCGCCGGCCGAGCCGACGACGGCGACGACGTGGATCGCCCGCGGCTCAGCCGTCGGAGCCATCCGGCCCCGCCAGGAGGCGGTGCAGCCCGACCGCGCCGTCTGCGTATGCGATTTCGAGGCTCATCTCTCCACCGCCATTCTCGCTCACGTGGTGCGTTTGTGTCCCGCGGCGGCCGGGCGAAACTGCGTGTCGGCTGCGGGCAGCGCGGGAAGCCTGACCGCGTGACTAGGTTCTCCAGGTGGCGACGGCTCCCCGGCGGCTGACGTTCGGCGCCCATGCCGGCGCGTACGAGCGCGCGCGCCCGGAGTGGCCGGAGGAGGCGGCGCGCTGGCTCGTGCCCGAGGGCGCGGAGCTCGTCGTCGAGCTCGGCGCCGGCACCGGGAAGCTGACGCGGGCGGTGGCCGCGCTCGGCGTGCAGGTTGTCGCGGTCGAGCCCGATCCGCGGATGCTTGCCGTGCTGCGCGAGGCCGGTCTCGATGGGGTGGAGGGGTCGGCCGAGGCGATCCCGCTCGGCGACGCTGAGGCAGACGGCGTCGTCGCGGGCTCTTCACTGCATTGGTTCGAGCTCGATCCGGCGCTGGGGGAGATGCACCGCGTCTTGCAGCCGGGCGGGCGGCTCGGGTTCGGCTGGAACCACCGCGATGCACGTCACGCTGCCATCAGGGCGATGTCGGACACGATCTACGCGACCGCGCCGTCGCAGCGGACGATGGGATGGCGGCGGAGGGACTGGCCGGCAGCGATCACGGAGGACGGCCTGTTCCGCGACGTCGAGCACGCGCTCTTCGAACATGTCCACGAGCTGCCGCGCGAGGCGCTCGCGGACCACCTGCGGTCGTATTCGGGCCTCGCCGCGTTGCCGGAGGATCAGCGGCGGCGCGTGTTCGCCGAGGTGGCCGAGATCCTCGACGCCGATCCGTCGCTGCACGAAGGTGATCGCCTGCGGCTGCCCTTCGTCGTCGAGGCCTACCGCGCGACGCGGGCGGACCCTCTCCTCGAGACACGGCCTTCCAAGTAACAGACTGTCACTAAGTGGCGCGGGAGCCCTCGAGGCCTCAGGGCAGACCCGTCCGGCGCGGACAAGGCCCAGCAAGTAACAGACTGTTACAAGGTCAGAGTGGGACGAGCCGCGTGCCGGTCGCCTTGAAGGTCGCGTAGGCGACGCCGCCGTCCGCGAGCTCGAGGCGCGCTGCAGACGCCGCGGTGACCTCCGCGGTGAGCGGTCCGACGCGGACGCGGACCCGGTTCGCCACTTCCACCAGCGAGCCGACCTGGCCGCGGACGACGTTCAGCGCCGAGTCGGCGTCGGGCACGTGCGCCCGCGCCACCGACACCTCCCAGGGATAGATCACGACCCCGACCTCTCCCTCGGCCTCGTCCGCGGAGTACAGGTCTTCGCCGCTCTCGAGCCGAATCGCGGTGAGTGCTCCCTCGCCGCGGCGGGCCTGCCCGCGCAGGAGGTTCGCGCCGGTGAAGGACGCGACGAAGGCGTCGCGCGGCCGGGCCACGAGCTCGGCCGGCGTCCCGAGCTGTCGCAGCCTCCCCTCGACGAGGACGCCGACGTGGTCGGCGAGCGCCGCCGCGTCCTCGTAGTCGTGCGTCACGAGCAGCGTCGGCAGCGCGAGCTCGCGCAGCAACTCGGAGAGCTCGTGCCGCACCTCGGCCTTCGTGTGCGCGTCGAGCGCCGCGAGCGGCTCGTCGAGGAGCAGCACGCCCGGGTCGCGCGCGAGCGCGCGCGCGAGCGCCACGCGCTGCCGCTCACCGCCGGAGAGCTCGAGGGGATGCGCGCCGGCGAGGTGCCCGATCCGGAACCGCTCGAGCAGCGCATCCACGTCACGGCCGCGGGCGCCGAAGGCGACGTTCGCCCGCACGCTCAGATGGGGGAAGAGCGCGTAGTCCTGGAAGACGAGCCCGACGCGGCGCCGGTCGGGCGGGAGCGAAAGCCGGAACGCGGTGTCGAGCCACGCCTCGCCGTCGAGTGCCACGCGTCCGCGCTGCGGTCTTGCGAGGCCGGCGACGACGCGCAACGCAGACGTCTTGCCCGCGCCGGAGGGCCCGACGAGAGCGACGGTGCGCGAGACCTCGAGCCCGAGCTCTAGCGCGAAGGCGCGAAGAGGAAGCGTGAAGTCGGCTTCGAGGGTTGCCATTGGAGGGTGACGCGCAGCGCCACGAGGAGGGCGCCGCTGACGACGACGAGCAGCGCGCTCATCGCGAGCGCGGTCGTGAAGTTGCGGGCGAACTCCTGGTAGATCGCGAGCGGCAGCGTCTGCGTCACGCCCTGGAGGCTCGCCGCGAACATGATCGTCGCCCCGAACTCGCCGAGCCCGCGCGCGAACGAGAGCGACTCGCCGGCGGCGAGCCCGCGGCGGGACAGGGGGAGGATCACCCGGAAGAACGTCCTCGCCGGGCCGGCGCCGAGCGTCCGAGCGGCGGCGACGAGGTTCTGGTCGATCGCCTCGAACGTCGCGATCGCCTGCCGGATGTACAGCGGGCTCGAGACGTACGCGACGGCCATGACGACCGCGGTCTGGGTCAGCCCGAGCTGGATCCCGAAGGCGTTCAGTTGCTCGCCGAGCAGCCCGAAGCGGCCGAAGGCCGCGATCAGCCCGATCCCCGCGACCGCAGGCGGCAGGACGAGCGGCAGCTCGACGAGCACCACCAGCAGCGAGCGCCCACGAAAGCGGCGCGTCGCCAGGAGGTACGCGGTCGGCGTGCCGAGCAGGAGCACGAGTGCCTGCGCAATCGCGCTCGTCTTCAGGCTGACCACGAGCGCGTCGGTCACGACGGGGCGTGAGAGCTGGGCGACGAGATCTGCCGGCGAGACGCGGGCGAAGATCGCCACGATCGGGAACAGCAAGAAGCCGAGCGCGACGGCCGCGGCCGCGAACACGCCCGCGCTTCCGAGCGCGCGCCGGATCAGTGTCGAACCGGCAGGAAGCCCGCCGTGCGCAGCTTTGTCTGCGCCCGCCTGGTGAGAAGCCGCTGAACCCATGCCTTTGCCGCCTGGAGGTGCTTGCTCGACTTCACGGCCGCCGCCGCGTAGAGGACGCGCGGCTGTGCCGATTTCGGGAGCCCGATCACCCCGACCTTCCCCTGGACGGTCTTCGCGTCGGTCGCGTAGACGAAGCCCGCGTCCGCCTCCCCGAGCGCGACCTGCGAGAGCACCTCGCGCACGTCCGTCTCCTGGGCCACCGCCTTGTCGACGAGGTCCGAGAGCCCGAGGCGCTTGAGCACCGTTCGCGTGTAGTCGCCCACCGGCACCCCGGCCGCCGCCATCACGATCTTCAGCCCCGACCGCTCGAGGTCGCGGACGCTGTGCAGGTGCTGCGGGTTGCCGTGCGCGATCACGAGCACGAGCTTGTTCGAGGTGAAGACGACCGGTCGGGTGACGAGCCCCTTCCGGTGCAGCTGCCACGGCAGGCCGGTGTTGGCGGAGGCGAACACGTCGGCGGGAAGGCCTTGCTGGATCTGCGCCGCCAGCATGTTCGAGCCGCCGAAGGAGTAGCCGGCGCGAGAGTCGATGTGCGGGAAGACGTTCGTGAGCGAGGCGGCGGCGAACACGGTCAGGCGTGGGGGCTGCTGGTGGGCGCTGCCCGCGAAGGCGACCGCGGCCAGGACGGAGGAGGCGACGGCGAGGGCTGCAGCCAGCGCCGCCGCGAGCGCGCGGGGTCTCACGCCTCCACCATCACGGAGGTCGACTTGACGACGGCGGTTGCGGCCATCCCCGGCTTCAGCCCAAGCTCCTCGACCGCGTCGCGCGTGACGACGGCGACGACCCGCGCGGGCTCGGTCACGGTCAGCTCGACCTGCGCGAGCAGGCCTTCGATCCGCACCTCGCTGACGGTGCCGCGCAGCCGATTGCGCGCGCTCATCTGGTGGCCGGCGGCACCGCGCAGCCGCTCGATCTCCTTCAGCGTCACGAGCCGCCGGTTCGCGCTGTCACGCTTCGTGCGGATCCGGCCCTCGCGATCCCAGCGGCGCAGCGTGTCGACGCTGATCCCGAGCTCCCGTGCGGCCTCGGTCGCGGTGTACGCCTGCTTCGGCATATGCCGAGCATACACATAGGCAATGCCTAGGTGCGTGCGGGATTGCGGATCCCGATCGCGCCGATCATGCCGCCGCAGACGAGCAGTCCGGCGACGGCTCCCATCGTGACGTGGAAGCCGTGCACGGTGAGGTGGTCGCCGCCGCCCGCGGCCAGGATCCCGAGGATCGCGATCGCGAGGAGGCCCGCGATGCGGGCGACGGCATTGTTCACGCCCGAGGCGACGCCCGCGTCGCCGGGGCCCGCGTCGGCAAGCACCGTCGTCGTCAGGGGCGCGACGGTCAGGGAGAGCCCGAGCGCGAAGACGAGCAGTGCCGGGAGGATGTCCACCCAGTAGTTCACATCCTGTGGCAGCCACGTGTAGGCGACCACTGCGACGCCCGCCACGATCGGCCCGAGCGCCATGAACAGCCGCGGCCCGTACTGCATCGAGAGCCGTCCCGTGCGCGGCGAGAGGAAGAACATGACGATCGTGACCGGCAGCAGGGAGATGCCCGCCTGCAGCGCGGAGAAGCCGGCGAACTCGATCAGGTAAAGCGTCAGGAAGGTGGTCAGCGCCGAGAGCCCGCCGTAGACCGAGAGCGTCTCGATGTTGGTGACCGAGAAGTTGCGCAGACGGAACAACCGGAGCGGGAGCATCGGCAGCGGCGTCCGCAGCTCGTACACGACGAACGCCCCGAGGAGGGCAGCGCCGGCGACGAACGCTGCGAGGATGAGCGGGTCTCCCCAGCCGCGCTGGGGCTGCTCGATGAACCCGGCGACGAGGAGGCCGAGCCCCGCCGTGCAGAGCACCGCGCCGACGACGTCGACGCGCATGTTCTCGCGCCGCTTCTGGTGCATCCCGCCGAGTCGCACGAGGAGCAGGAACGTGGCGAGCGCGATCGGGATGTTGATGAGGAAGATGACCCGCCAGCTCGAGACGTCGACCAGCCAGCCGCCGAGGGTTGGCCCGAGGATGAACGAGATCCCGGTCCAGGACGTCCACTGTCCGATGGCGTTGCCACGCGCAGCGCCGGTGAAGGTGGCGGTGATCATCGCGAGCGAGGCCGGCGTGAGGAGCGCGCCTGCCATCCCCTGGAGGCCGCGGAAGACGATGAGCGCCGGCGCGTCAGGGGCGATCGCGCACAGCAGGGAGGCGCCGGCGAAGCTCGCCACCCCGATCGCGAACACCCGCGACTCGCCGAAGATGTCGCCGAGCGAGCCGCCCACCAGGATGAGCGAGCCGAGCGTGAGCAGGTAGGCGTCGACGACCCACTGCTGGGTCGCTAGGCCGCCGCCCAGGTCGCCCTGGATCGAGGGCAGGGCGACGTTGACGACCGAGCCGTCGACGAAGGCCATCGACGAGCCGAGGATGCTCGCGATGAGCGTCCACTTCGCCACACCCGGGCCGAGCGGCAGCGCCGCGCCTTCCGCCCTCTCCATGCGGCGATCCTACGGTGGCCGCGGCCACCGCCGCGGCGGGCGGCCGTCGGGGCCGCCCGCCGCTCGGAGGGACTAGGAGGAGGGTGAGCTGGGCTGGACGCCGAGCGTGACAGTGACGTGCTTCGTCGTCCCGTCTCGGTGGACCGTGACGGTCACCTGCTCGCCGGCCTTCGCGGCCGTGACGGCGGCGGTGAGCTCGTCGGCGGACGTGATCGTCTTGCCGTTGAAGGCGGTGATGATGTCACCGACCTTCAGGCCCGCCTTCGCTGCCGGGGCATCGCCGACGATCGTCGTGATCTTGGCGCCGCCCGACACACTCTCGATCCGGACGCCGAGGTAGGCGTGCTTCACCGTGCCGCCGGCGATGAGCGTCTCCGCGACCTTCTTCGCCGAGTCGATCGGGACGGAGAAGCCGACGCCGGCGTTGTCGTTCGAGTCGCCCGCGTTGAGGATCTGGTCGTTGATCCCGATCACCGTGTTCGTCGCCGTGTCGATCAGCGGCCCGCCGGAGTTGCCGTGGTTGATCGCGGCGTCGGTCTGGATCGCGCCGGTGATCGAGAAGTTGTTCGGAGCGGTGATCGTGCGGTTCGTCGCGCTGACGATGCCCGAGGTCATCGTCTCGGGCAGGCTGAACGGGCTCCCGATCGCGACGACGCTCTGGCCGGGCTGCACGGACGACGAGTTGCCGAGCGCGAGCGGGTGGAGCTTGGAGGCGGGCAGGTCGACGTGGATCACGGCCGTGTCCGTCGACTTGTCACCGCCGACGAGCGTCGCCTTGGCGGTCGAACCGTCCTCGAACTTGACCTGGATCGAGCTTGCGGCTGCGACGACGTGCTCGGCGGTGAGGATGTTGCCCTTCGTGTCGATCTCGAAGCCGGTTCCCTCGGCCTCCGCCTTCTGCGACCCGTTCGGGTTGCCGAACGGGAAGCCGCCGCCGCCGGACGAGCCGCCGCTCGAGGACAGCTGGACGGTGATGTCGACGACGCCCGGCGCGTCCTGCTTGTAGAGCTGCGTGAGCGAGTCGACGGTCGATGTGGACGAGGCCGGCTGCGCCGGCACGACCACGGGGGACGCGCTCGGCGCCGCGGAGTCGTGGTTGCCGAGGGCGTAGGCGCCGGCGCCTGCTGCGACGCCGATCACGAGCGCGACGGCGAGGGGGAGGGCGCGGCGCAGGCCCCGGTTGGCAGGACGAGGGTTCATGTTGTTCGGGTCTCCTTGCATCGTGTCGGCCCACAGCGTGCCCATTTTTTCTAGGACGAAGCTGAGAGTGCGGTGAGGCTTCGGTAAGAACGGCCGTTCTCGTCTGTGGATTGCGCCGGAAACGGCGCCGGGCCCGGCGCCGGCATTTGAGGGGAAACAGCCGGCGTCGGGCCCGCGCTCTCGGAGGAAGGGTCGCGCTGGAATGAATGCTCTCTCTCGCACGTGAGACAGACCTGAGACGAGCCTGAGAAGACGCTAAGAGCCGTCGAGCGCCGCTCGGAGCGACGCGACGAACCCGCGTAGCGCGCTGGTGCCGCCCTCGGCAACCTCGACGGCGCGCGAGCCGACGACGACACCGTCGGCCAGGTCGCCGACAGCGCGCGCGAGCTCGGGTGTCGAGATCCCGAAGCCGACGTACAGGGGGACGTCGCTGACGGCTCGCACGCGCTCCACGAACGGAGGGAGCGCGGGCGACAGCTCCGTCCGGGCGCCGGTGGTCCCGGTGACGGAGACGAGGTAGAGCCAGCCGTCGGTCGCGGCGGCAGCGGCGCGGATCCGCTCCTCGGTCGAGGTCGGGGCCACGAGCTGGATCCGTCGCAGCGCCGGCTGCTCCTCGACCGGGAGGTCGACGAGGATGAAGCTCGAGGCGCCGCGCTCCCGCGCGGCGGCCGCAAAGCGCTCGTAGCCATAGGCCTCGAGGATCGCGGCATAGGTCATGGGGACGAGCGGCGTCTCGGGCAACAGCTCGCGCGTCCGGGCGAGGACGTCGAGGCAGGCGCGGGTGCGCATCCCGCGCGCGAGCGCGCGCTCCGAGGCGCGCCGGATCACAGGCCCTTCCGCGAGCGGGTCCGAGAACGGAAAGCCGAGCTCGACGATGTCGGCGCCGCCCTCGACGGCGGCGCGCGCGAGCCCGGGCGTCTCCGGCTCGGCCATCAGGTAGATGACGAGCTTCTTGCTCAAGCGACGCGCAGGACGCCGATGAGGTGCTCGCCGCAGCTGCGCGAGCCGGAGTCGTGCGCGAGCTTCTCCTCGAGCTCCTCGAGCAGCGCGCGGATCTCCGGCTCCTCGGCCTCGAGGTGTGGGAGGACGCCCGCGGCCACGCCCTCGACGACTTCGCCGTGCGGAACGAGCAGCTCCTCGAGCTCCTCCCAGAGGTACATGCGCATCGCGAGGTGGCCGTAGCCGTCGCCTTCGGGGAGGACGCCGCTCCGTGCGATCTCCAGCGACTTCCCCGGCCCGTCGCGCCGGGCGAGCTCGACGAGGACCGGGGCGTAGTGGATCACCGCGCCCGCGAGCCCCATCACGCTCACGAGCAGGTGGCCGCCCGGCCGGGTGACGCGGACGAGCTCGGCGACGGCGAGCGCCGCC
>WNGI01018869.1_pt1 | contig 10409 bp, 10 predicted proteins | sample 5400621 | NCBI WGS metagenome assembly WNGI01 (sample SAMN13153374, study PRJNA577476) | soil metagenome | isolation source: 20 cm soil or saprolite under Garry oak tree replicate 1 | place: USA:California | collected 2016-06-15 | reverse complement strand
TCGACGCGCTGAAGGCAGCGCACCTTCACCGGCGCCTCGCGCATCGCGACGGTCTCGTCGCTGGGCTCCTCCTCGCTGAGCGTGCTGCCAGGGCAGACGACGTTCACGCGGATCCAGGCGCCGCCGAGCTCGCGCGCGAGCGTCCGGCTGAATCCAATGAGCGCGCTCTTCGACGCGACGTAGTGGGCGCGAGTCGGGACGCCGCGGAAGACCGTGCTCGAAGCGATGTTCACGATGCTCCCGCCTCCGGCCTTCCGGAGGTAGGGGAGCACCGACTTGCATCCGTACCAAGCCGCCTTGGTGTTGAGGCGGAAAGCCTCGTCCCACTCGGCGTCAGGGATGTCCTCGAAGTTGCAGCGCGTGATCGGGATCACGTTCAGCATCCCCGCGTTATTCACGAGTCCGTTGATAGCGCCGAACTCCTTCGCGGCCTGCGCCGCCGCCCGCTCGAAGGCCACGAGATCGCGCACGTCGGTCTTGATCGCGATCGCCTTGCCACGCTTCGCGCGGATCCCGGCCGCGACCTCCTCGTTGCGCGCTGCATCGATGTCCAGAAGCGCCACGTTCGCGCCGTCGGTGGCCAACCTTTCGCTGTAGGCGCGTCCGATGCCGTGCGCGGCGCCGCTGACGATCACGGTCTTGCCTTCGAGTCGCATCTATCTCTCCCCCTCGGCTGATGTCGGAATCGTTCAGTAGATTGACACAGTGAGCTTCGCCGTCGGTGCGCGACGTCGCCTCGGCCTGTTCGGGCAGGGGCCGTTCGCGGTGTACTGGACCGGCGGGTTCCTCTCGAACGTGGGGACGTGGCTGCAGGCCGTTGCCGGATCGGTGTTCGTGTACGACCGCACCGGATCCGCCTTCGCCGTCGGCGTTTTGAACTTCGCGACGTTCCTCCCGATCCTTTTGTTCTCCGTCCCCGGCGGCGTGATCTCGGACCGGCTCGATCGCCGCGCCATCGTCATCGTCACTCAGGCGATCTCGCTCGCTCTGGGTCTCGGCCTCGCGGTCCTGACCTTCGCGGGCGGCGCCACCGAGATACACGTGATCGCGATCGCATTCGCGCTGCAGACGTCCTGGTCGATCGCGAAGCCGGCGCTCACGGCAATGCTCCCCGCCCTCGTGACGCGCGAGGAGCTGACGCAGGCCGTCGGCCTCAACACGCTGCAGTTCATGACCGGTCAGCTCGCCGGTCCGGTGCTCGCAACGCTGGTGCTCGCGACCGGGGGCTACGCCTGGGCGTTCGCGATCAACGCCGGGACCTTCCTCGCGCCGATCGCCGCGATGGCCTATCTCTATCGCCGCGGTCTCGGGGGATCGCTCGCCGCGGGCGCCGCTGGCGCGGCACGGCGCAGCGGACAGAGCATCACCGCGTATGTCCGCTCGCAGCCATGGATCGCCTTTGTGCTGATCGCCGTCGTCATGACCAGCGCGGTGACGGAGGTGATTCGCACGACCGCCCCCGTCCTCGTGACGCAGCGGCTCGGCCAGCCGAGCAGCGATGCCGGCCTCATCATCGCCGCGCAGAGCTTCGGATACGTGGCCGGGATCCTGGCCATCACCGCGCTCCGCCGGCGCGACCTGGCGCGGCCGATCGCGTCATTCGGGCTGGTGCTGCAGGGCTGCGGGCTGCTCATCGCCGCCGTCGCGACGGAGATGGCGCTCGCCGCCGTCGGCGTCGCCGCGATCGGCATGGGTTTCGCGCTCTGCCTGCCGGTCGTCACCGCCGTCCTGCAGTCGGAGGTCCCCGACCACATCCGCGGCCGGCTGATGTCGTTGCACCAGATCGCGCTCCTCGGGAATCGCCCATTCACCGCCCTCGCGGCCGGGGCGCTCGCGGCGACCTTCGGCGTGCCGGTCGCGTGCATCGCGGCGACGGTCCTCGTGCCCGTCGGTTTGCTCGCGGTCCGCGCCGCGTGGCGCAGCCTCGGCGCACAATCGGCGGCGGTGAGCGCGCAGGCGACGCCGTGAACGCGGCGCAGGTCACGGTCGACCCCGACCTCTGCATCGGCTCCGCCGAATGTGTGCGCATCTTGCCGGACGGCTTTCAGATCGACGAGTCGCGCGGTGTCTCGGTACCTCAGCTGGCGGCCCGCGCGGCCGATCTCGGGCTTCTCGCCGAGGCGGTCCGCTCGTGCCCGACGGGCGCGCTCCGCGTCGTCGACTCGAACGGGAATGCGCTGTGACCGACACCGGGCTGCTGACCGAGTACAGCGCCACGATCGAGCTCGATCGCTACGAGGACATCCGCGCGGCGCTGTTCGATCCGAATCTGTCGCGCAGCTTCGACAAGCGTTCGTATGAGGACGGCAACATCCGCAGCGGCATCGTGAGCATCGCCCACGGAGCGATGCACCGTGCGCGGCGTCGGGTCGAAAACACGCAGTTCCGCGCAGACGTGCTCCGCCTGTACGAGCGGGAGCTCTTCCCGAAGGTCATGAACGACCTGCTCGACGTGCTCATCGACCGCGAGCGCGTCGACCTATTCCCGATCGGCGAGATGCTGAGCGTCGTCCTCGCCGCGCGGCGTGCCGGCATCGAGTACGACGCCTCCAGCCTCGACGATCTCCGGACACTCGTGCGTCACGTCGACGCCTTCTCGCAGGGCAGCGCGATCCTCGACGCGAGGGACCCCGATGCCGTCCGCGCGCTGGTCCGCGAGACATACGCGGAGTTCGAACGCGACTTCGTTCGGCCGGCGTGGTCGGCGCGCGCGGCTCTGATCGAGCGCGTCCGCCGGAGCGAGCTCCCGGAGGAGGAGCTGCCGCACGACATCCTCACCGTGCTGCTGCTCCACCGTGAGGATCCGCAGATGGAGCTCGCCGACGATGCGCGCGTCGTCCGCGAGGTCGCCACGTATCTGCAGGGTGGTACGCACACCAGCGCGCAGACGCTGGTCAACTCCCTGGACCTCGTCTTCGCGACCGGGGAGGATCACCCGCGCGTCATCGACCGCATCGCGAGCGATGCGCTGTTCGCGCAGCGCGTCGTTCAGGAGACGCTGCGCCTCCGACCGACGACGCCGAAGATGAAACGCCGCGCCGAGGCGGACACCGTGGTCGCCGGTAGGGCGATCCCCAAAGACGCGCAGGTGATCCTCGACGTCGTCGCCGCAAACCGGGACCCGCGCCTCTTCGGCGAACACCCGGACCAGTTCGATCCCGACCGCACCATCGACCCGAGCGTGCCGCGCTGGGGCCTGTCGTTCGGCGGCGGACCGCACCAGTGTCCGGGCCGCGCGGTCGGCGGCGGCTTCCCGATCCCGGCCGATTTCCACGTGGACGAGGACCACGTCTTCGGTCTCGTCGCGCTCGAGCTGCAGGCCGTTGCGCGGCGCGGGGTGCGACCCGATGAGCACGCGGCTCCCGAACGCGATCTGCGCACGGCGCGATTCACGCGCTGGCTGCACTACCCGGTGCGCTTCGTCTCGCTAGCGGGACCTCGTCCAGTCGAGAAGGACCTCCGCCGTGCGCTCGGGTAGCTGCCAGAAGTAGCCATGCGCGGCGCCTTCGATCACGCGCTTCGTCGCGTTCGGAAGATGCGCTAGCAGGTACTCGGACTGCTCGACGTGCGATCCGGTACCCATGATCTCCGTGTCGCGATCGCCGATCATCACGAGCGTCGGCATGCGGATCTCGGCGAGCCGGTCCGCGGTCTGGTGCTCCTGCCGCGCGAGGACGTGACGAAGGTAGTTCTCGAGATCGGGGCGATGCGCCCAGAACGTGTCGTGCAGCCATGCGACGCGCTCCGGATGCGCGGCTGCGAACTCGGGCGTGAAAAACGTGTCCCGGATGTGCTCGCGCATGTAGCGCTCGTATCCGAGCTCGATCATCTCCTTCGCCGCACGCACCGGGATCCCGCGCGTGACGGGCTTGTCGTCGCGGAACTGACCGGGTCCTGAGGCGGCGAGGATGAGCGTTCGAATGCGCTCGGGTCGCTCGAGTGCCATCCACTGAGCGACGCGGCCGCCCATCGAATGGCCGAGCACGTGCGCTGCGGGTAGGCCGAGAGCGTCCATCATGGCCATTGCGTCCTGCGCGAAGAGGCGTGTCGAGTAGCGCCCCGGCGACGGCGGCGTCGAGCCCGTGCCGCGGTGATCGAAGGTGAGAACGGCGTGACTCGCGAGCAGCGGCCGCACGAACTCGGGCGGCCACGTCGCGCCTGGATAGCCCGTTCCGGCCACGAGAACGATGGGAGCGCCGTCGCCGCGGAGCTCGTACGCGAGGGAGTGGCCGTTGACCTCGATCGTCGCGCGAGCGTAGACGATGCCACACGCCCGGAGTACATTTCAGCGCGCGCGCGTTGCGCGTCCGAAGTGGGACAAGAGGTGAGGATCATCATGTTCAGATCAACGCACGTCAGATTGCTCGGCGCCATCATGGCCGCGGGCATCGCGATCGCCGCGTGCGGCGGCACCACTCCAGCGGCCAGCAGCGCGCCCTCCACGGCGCCGAGCGCGAGCGCGGCGCTCGGTCAGCTGCCGACCCCGGAGCTCACGAAGGTGCGGATCGGCATCAGCACGCCGACCGAGCCGGTCCAGTTCGCCGAGACGCTTGCGGAGCGACTCGGCTTCTACAAGAAGTACGGCATCACTACGGTCGAGGTCACCGGGTTCGAAGGTGACGGGAAAGCCCTTCAGGCGCTCGTCGCCGGGCAGCTCGACTTCTTCGTCGGCGGTGCCTCGACGGCGATCAACTCCGTGGTCACCGATACGCCGGTCAAGGTCGTCTCCATGAACAGCACGACGCTGACGGACGGCCTCTTCTGCGGGAAGGACATCAAGACCCCCGCGGATGTGAAGGGCAAGTCGGTCGCCATCAGCACCTTCGGCGGTACCTCGCACGGATCCGCTCTGCTGATGCTCCAGGGCATCGGCCTCAAGCCGAACGAGGCGGTCATCACTCAGGTCGGAAACGAGGGCACGCGTATCGCGGCGCTCAAGGGTGGCTCCGTCGCCTGCGGCGTCGTCGGCATGTCCCAGGAAAAAGCGATGAAGGATCTCGGCCTGAACCTGCTCCTCGATCTCTCCAAGGCCAAGCTCCAGTGGGGACGCAGCGGCCTCATGGCAAGGACAGACTTCCTCACGAAGAACCCCAACACCGTGCTGGTCGTGGTGGCGGCCGCCCTCGAGGCGCAGAACTCGATCTGGACCGACACGGCGACCGCGACGGCGAAGTTCGTGGACTGGGCCCAGGTCAAGCCCGACGCCGCCGACAACGTGATGAAGGACTTCCTCACGTACGGCTCGCGGTCGATGACCTTCACCGCGGACGCTTTCACGGCGCCGCGTGACGTGCTCGCCTCGGTCAACCCGGCCGTGAAGGACGTCGACGTCACCAAGGCGTTCGACCTGAGCTATCTCCAGAAGCTCCAGCAGATCGGCTTCTACCAAAAGAACTCGATCCCCACGACCAACTAATCTCACTGCTGTAGCGCCGAGGATGCCCCCGTGGCACACGTCGCGGGGGCATCCTCTTATCAGCCAGGAGACAAGGAGACCGCTCAATGACCCGTTTTGGCTTGCTCGTGCCGCATTTCGGGCTCGAGGCGGATCAGGATCTGCTCGTCGAGGGCGCGCGGCTGGCCGAGAGTCTGGGCTTCGATTCGCTGTGGGTGCGCGACCACCTCGTCTTCCATCCGCACGGCATGGAGGGGACGGACCGCACCTTCATCGAGCCGTTCATCACGCTGACGTATCTCGCGGGCGTGACCGACAACATCGGGCTGGGGGCGGCGACGATCATTCCGTTCCGGCATCCGATCCTCATGGCCTACAGCGTCGCTTCGCTGTCCTGGATCACGCGGCGGAAGTTCGACCTCGGGATCGGCTCGGGCACCTTCGATCACGAGTTCGAGGTCATCGGTCAGGGCGCGGAGGACCGCGTGCAGATGATGAGAGAGCAGGTGCTGATCGCGCGGAAGCTGTGGGCCGGCGAGACGGTCGAGTGGGACAGCGAGCGCTACAAATTCAGCGACGTGGACCTCAAGCCACAGCCGCTCAACCCCGTGGCCGTGTGGTGGGGAGGCGCCACGCCCGCGGCGGCGCGGCTCGCCGTCGACTTCTGCGAAGGCTGGCTGCCGGGCCGGATCACCTTCCCGACCTACCAGGCGCGCATCAAGAAGATCCGCCAGATGGCCGAAGAGCAGGGGAAGCCGATGATCATGACCGGCGCGGTCCCGGTCACGAGGAGGACATCGTCCGCGGCGTGCAGCGCTATCAGGAGCTCGGCTGCGACCTCCTCATCTTCGACTTCCGCATGCGCTACCCCGACTGGCTCGAACAGATCAAGACGCTCGCGCGTGAGGTGCTGCCCAAGGTCGCCGGTGGCACGCGCGCGGGAGCGGCCGCGCGATGAAGACGACCACCACGACGCAGACCACGCACTACGAGATCCAGAAAAAGCGGCGCGAGTCGCTCCTCGACGAATGGAAGGGCTATCACAAGAACGTCCTCAAACGTGCCGATGTCGTGATGCAGGACGTGCCGAGCCGCCGCATCCGCAGCGGCGTGTACGCCGGTTGGGACGGCGATCGTCCTACGAAGAACCTCGACGCGACGATCCACGAGCTCGCACCGCGCACGACGACGACGATTCACCGCCACTCGTGGGATGCGATCGAGTTCATAGAGTCCGGCCGCGGCTGGACCGAGATCGACGGTCAGCGGATCGAATGGCGGCCCTGGGACACGCTGCACCTACCGAGCTGGTCCTGGCACCGTCACGGGAACGATGGGAAGACGCCCGCGGTATTCCACACGTGGAGCGTCGAGCCGATGCTCGAACAATTTGGGGTCGCCCTACTCGAGGACGGCGGCGACACTCCGATCGCGCAGCTCCCGCGCCGCGCACGTCAAGCCGATGCGATCGAGGGGAGCGACCCGCACGCGCGGCGGAGGCAGCGGCTCGCGCAGCAGTGGGCCGGCACCGAGTCCGCGCGCCTCATCACGCGCTTCGACGAGGTGCGCGGGCTCGTGACCAAGCGCGGCGCTCGCAGCCTCTTCCTCGTTGACAAGTCGATCGGCTTCCACACGGCCGGCCTGTCGGCGGTCATGCACGAGCTGGCGCCGGGTCTCTATCAGTCGCGCCATCGTCACGGCGGCGAGGCGTGGCTCTATGTCGTCTCGGGTCGCGGTCACAGCGAGGTCGACGGCGTCAGCCACACGTGGGAAGCGGGCGACCTGATCGTCGTCGACCACTGGTCGTGGCACCAGCACTTCAACGACGACACAAGGAGCACGGCGCGGCTCATCCGCGTCCACAACTTCGACGCGCTGTACGACATGATGCGCATCCTCCTCGATCCGCTGAATCTGTTCGAGGAGCTGCCCGAGCTCGACGCGCCCGACCTCACCGGCATCGTCTGGCCGGATCACTTCGAGGGACGGCCCGACTAGCGATGCCCGCGCTGACGGTCCCGCCCGGAGCCCTGGGAATCGTCGCGATGCACGAGCTCCCCGATCCAGCGTGGGAGAGCCGCTGGACGCGCATCGTCGTGCCCGACCCTGTCAAGGAGCGGCTCCTCAACTTCACGTTGTTCTCACTCAAGCACCGTGCCCGCATCGACGCCGTGCGCCTCCCGGTCCATGGACTCATCGTGCTCGCGGGCCCGCCCGGGACAGGGAAGACCACCCTCGCCGGCGGACTTGCGGATCAGGCCGCCCGCGCGCTTGGCGAGGGCATCCTCTTCGTGGAGATCGACCCGCACGCCTTCCCGAGCCAGATGCTGGGGGAGAGCCAGCGCAGCGTCGCGCGCCTCTTCGATCGCACCCTTCCCGATCTCGCGCAGCGCGGGCGACCGACGATCGTGCTGCTCGACGAGGTCGAATCGCTCGCCGTGAACCGGACGGGAGCCTCCCTCGAGACCAACCCGGTCGACGTGCACCGCGCGACCGATGCCGTCCTCGCCGGCGTCGATCAGGTCGCGCGCGCGTGCCCGAATCTCACCTTCGTCGCGACCACCAACCACGCTGTGGGCGTGGATGCGGCGTTCCTCTCTCGGGCGGACCTGGTGGAGGACATCGCGCTTCCGAGCGCGGCCGCGGTCGAGCAGATCCTCCGCGACACGCTCGAGCAGGTCGTCGGCTCGGACCGTCTGAACGGCGCGGCGCTCGGGCCGCTGGCCCAGGCCTGTGTCGCCGCGCGTCTCGACGCGCGCCGCGTGCGTAAGCTCGTCCTCCGCGCGCTCGCCTCGCGCCGCGACCTGGCGATGTCGCCCGAGCGTTTGCGTATCGAGGACGTCGCGGCCGCGCTTCACGCCGAGACCCGGTGAGCGCAGCGTCCGCGGTCGCGCGGTTCGCAGTGCCAGTGCAGGGAGGCAGCAACGCATGACTCCGGACGACGTTCTGAAGCGCATCGACCCGAAGGAGGTCGTGGACCTCGCGCTGGCCCTCGGGAATATCGACAGCCCGACGGGAAGCGAAGGACCCGCGGGCGAGTTCGTGTACGACTGGCTGGGCAAGAACGGCTTCCCGCCGAAGAAGTACGCGATGATCCCAGAGCGCTTCAACGTGGCCGCGTGGATCGATGGATCGGGTGGGGGACACAGCCTGATCTTCAACGCGCACCTCGACACGACGCTCCGACCGGACGCCGTGTGGTCCGCTCGCGACCCGAACGATCGCCTCTACCACTCCGCCTGGGTCGAGGGCGACAGCATCTACGGCGACGGCGTCGTCAACGACAAGGGTCCGATGGCCGCGTTCCTCGTGGCGGCGAAGGCGATCAAGGAATCAGGCTATCCGCTGAAGGGCGACCTCATCGTGAGCGCCGTCTGCGGCGAGATCTCGCGCGAGCCGATCGAGGAGTGGCAGGGGCCGCTGTACTTGAGCAAGGACCTGGGCGTGCGGTTCATGGTCACGCACGGCGTCGTCGCGGACTACGCCCTCGTCGCCGAGGGCACAGGCTTCGGGATCGTCGGTATTGAGCCCGGGAAGGCGCACTTCAAGGTGATGATCTTGACCGACACGCCGCGCTACTACACGCCGTACCTGCCGCGCCCCACCGGCCTCGCCGATTCGCCGAACGCGATCGTGAAGGCGACCGCCGCGATCGCCGCGTTCGAGGAGTGGGCGTACGACTACCAACAGCGCAACACCTACAAGGGACCGATGGGCACGATCGTCCCCAAGGCGAGCGTGAATGCGATCCGCAGCGGCTACCCCTTCAATCTCACGAGCGCGCCGCAGGTGGCCGCGTTCTACGTCGACACGCGCATCCTCCCCGGCGCAAATCCGATGGACGTGCGCGACGAGCTGCGCGGCGTGCTGAAGAAGGTGGGCGTTGAGGGAACCGTCGAGCTGTTTCTCTACCGCCCTGGCTTCGAGACGAAGGGCGCGGAGCTCCTCATCGACACGATCAAACGCTGCCATGCCCAGACGTTCCCGACGCCGCCCGCGATCGTCGGCGACCCGGTCACGAGCATGTGGCGCGACACGAACGCGTTCAACGAGCTCGGGATACCTGCGATCAGCTACGCGCCGCGCGCACAGAGCCACGCCACGACGAAGTCTTTCAAGGTCAAGGATCTGACCGATGCCGCTCTCGTATACGCGCGCATCGCGATGGATCTTTGCAATCAGAAGCGCGAGCCCTCCGCGCCGCTTGGTGCACACCCCGACCGGCAGATCGCCGCCTCGGTCCTCGGCCGGAGAGCTCCTTAGCCGGATCCCCCGCCGCTACGCCTCGGAGAACACCAGGCTCTTCACGACGACGGGCACGACCGACCTCTCCGGCACGACGGCGCCGATGTCGATGAAGTCGAGGTCCGAAAGCGCGATCTGATCGACACAGATCACTGGAGCGCGCACGCCGAGCTCGTCCCGGAGCATCTGCCCGACGATCCCGGCAAGGTCCGCGTCGAGGACCACGACGAGCGGACTGGTCGCGCCGAGCAGGTCCCGCGTCCCGTCGGCGATCCCGGCACATAGCTCGCGCAGTGCGGGATAGGCGGGGCCGTGCCGCCAGCGCACGGCCAGCGCGAACCGGCCATCTTCACGATCGAGGCGGGCGATGCCGCGGTGGATCTCGTCCGCGATCGCAGGCGCACTCGGCGTCTCCGGCCGGACGGCGACGGCGGCGAGATCGCGGAGCGGCAGGAGGGTCGGGTCCGAGAGGAACAGTGTGTCGCCGCTGACCTGAACGCTGTACTGCGACGCGCCGATGCACGTCGCGCGGATCGACTCGACCGGGCGCAGCACCTTGAATTCGCCGAGCCGGCGCCCGATCGCCCGGCCGAGGCGGAGGCCGAGATCGCCGAACTCCGCATCCTGCAAACCGTTGATGTACTCGCCGACGCCGCCGGAGAACACCAGCGTGCTGAACGGTCCACGGGCCACGAGCGGCTCGGTGAGCCAGAGCGACGAGTCGTCGAAGTCCTGGCCCATCGGCACGGCAAGCGCCAGATCGGCGATC
>WNGI01016325.1_pt1 | contig 10411 bp, 10 predicted proteins | sample 5400621 | NCBI WGS metagenome assembly WNGI01 (sample SAMN13153374, study PRJNA577476) | soil metagenome | isolation source: 20 cm soil or saprolite under Garry oak tree replicate 1 | place: USA:California | collected 2016-06-15 | reverse complement strand
GTTCTGTCCGCATTGGTCAGGAACGTTATCTTGTCAGTATGTTCGTGGACATGCGCGGATCAACCACACTTGCGGAGCAGCGATTGCCGTTCGATACCGTATTCATTGTCAACCGGTTCCTAAGCGCAGTCTCCCAGGCGGTGATCGAATGCGGCGGGCAACCGAACCAATTTGTCGGGGATGGGGAATTGGCTCTATTCGGGCTCAACACCAACCCGCAAACCGCCTGCCGGCAGGCCCTTCAGGCAGCAGCGCTGATTGCTACGAATATCGATGAGTTGAATCGATTTCTAAGCCATGACTTGCTCGAGCCGATCCGTTTCGGGATCGGCATCCATGGCGGCGAAGTGATCATCGGCGACATCGGTTACCGTGATCACCAGGTGTTCACCGCACTTGGAGACGCCGTCAACGTGGCTGCGCGCCTGCAGGACATGACAAAGGGCCTCGAATGCGAGGTCATTCTGTCAGAGGAAGTTTACAAGACAGCGGGTCTACCGGTTAACTTGTTGCCAGAGCAAGAACTTCCGATCCGCGGACGCGCCGAGCCCATGATTGTCCGCGTCGTTGCAATTGCAAAGACGCTATCCTCACCGATCGGCATCGTCGCCTAGGAAGATCGATGCAGGCATTCTCGGGGCTAAATCGTGCCAAGAAAGGGTTTTGCACTTTCGGAATCGGAACACCGGCCGTCCCTGCAAATTGTTCGTTTGCCATCGCGACTGTTTGAGCACAACTCGATCGAGCAAGGCTGCCGTGCGTGCTGCTATTTTTACGATTGGACCGAATTCTGGGCTGGCGGCCACGTAGCGTACAGCGGAGGCCGCTTTGACGAATCATCATCGCCCTTTTAAAATACTGGTCAATGCGGCGCCATCCATACAGCGGCCTTTCAGGCTTCTGAGGCTGGATCAGAGGCGCCAGTTTGAGAAAGCGACAACTATTCGGGGCAGAACCCTACTAATAAAGAGCCGTTCACAGAAATTGACCGAACAAGTGCAAAATTTCGTTCGGCACTCTGCCGAATACCGGGCGCACCAATGAAAATCACCCCGCTCACGTCGACCAATATTCGGCCTCCCGCAGACTATGTTCTAATTCCCCAATCAGCTTCGCAAGTCTTATCGAAGTCGTAGGATCAGATGCTGCCACCGACAGTCGCCGGCACAGTTCTCATCTCCGTGAACCTGGAAGACCGACTTGGCGATGTCGAGACCGATTATCGTGATAATCTGCGTGGGCAGCTCTGAATCGTGGGAGCCTGAACAGCGCCCACATCCGTGGCACTCTCGAGCCGGTGGAGGAGCCGTCTACAGCATCATATCCGGACACATTCACGGCAGCATTCTGGCCGTCGATGAGGCCGACCTGTTTGAGGCCTTGGAGGACTGCAGAGACGAACGACGCCAAAGAGGCCGGCAAAGCGGTGCTGAGAAAGCCAACGACCGGACCTGTGGCGCTGTCTGCGTCCTGTAGAGGCAACGCGACCGCCCCTCCGAAAATAATGATGGAGGTACGTCGCCGCATATGCTCGCGCCTCATGTAACGAACACCCCTTTTGTGATCGATGAATTGTATTCACGCGAATGTTAGGTCGTCGATACCGGTGCTTATCCCAGCAAGCGAAGTTCGTCGGAATAAATCGATCGCCTGTCCAGTCTCTTGATTGATGCGGATAGCAAAGCCATCTCATCGACTCTGTGGCTTGGCAATCGCAGGAAGCTAAACCCGCAATCCTAAGGAGCCAAGTGGTATTGGCTTTTCCTATCCAATGGAGAAATTGAATGACTAAGCTTAAACTTCTATCGGCTGCACTGATCGCTTCCGCCATGCTCGCAACTCCCGCTATGGCTCGCGAGAGCCATGTAACCTCGCGGCACCTCGCACAGGACGCCAATGCGAGCGCCTCCTCCACCGCCCGTTATATTGACGGCCGTGTCTGCATTCCAGTGCCGCGCGTCGGCGCATTTGCTACAGCGCCCTGGGGCGGGAACAATGTCCCTTGCGAACCTGCGCTGGGTTATTGATCCATCCGCGTCACGAACCGGCCTAGTAGTTCGCTGCTGCCACGCAACAAATCCGAATCGATTTCGGTCCGGACCGAGCGCTAACGTGACTCCACTCGAAGAGGTCGGGCTGGAAACGAGATTCCGTCAGTCCGACTTCTTTTATGGCGCTTCCTACTTTAGGGCTAGGGCTCCAAAATCCTTAATGTGTGACTTGTCCGAACGCGATGCCCGCAACCGCCCATCTTGATTCCGGGCTGTGAAACATTTTGGCGCGCGAGCCCATTGTGAAAATGTCAGAGCCGCACGGATGCATCCTGACAAGCTGTTTATGCGTTTGAACATGATTTTTTCCGTTGTGCCGTTGTAAGCTGATGGAAGGTCACCGCATAAACTCGGGGATTTTTGGCCAGCATACTGTGAGCTGGCGCAAGCTCGCAGGGCGGTTCACCGGACCTCCCCGGCCCAGAATCCGAACTGATAAGCTCTCAACTTATTCTATATCAGCCGCGATATGCTGTTTGAGTGAACGGCCGCCTTGCGCCAAGAGCCGCCTTTCAGGTCGCAAACCAACCTGGATATCAATAGATTGCCCGCATGAATAAGATCGGCTTTCTCTCGTTCGGGCACTGGACGCCCTCGTCGCAATCACAGACGCGCTCGGCCGCAGACACACTCCTGCAATCCATCGACCTGGCCGTTGCCGCCGAGGAATTGGGCGCGGACGGAGCCTATTTTCGGGTCCATCACTTCGCGCGCCAACTCGCTTCGCCTTTTCCCCTGCTGGCGGCCGTGGGTGCGAAGACCAGCCGCATCGAGATCGGCACGGCGGTGATCGACATGCGCTACGAGAACCCGCTGTACATGGCCGAGGACGCCGGCGCAGCCGATCTGATCGCGGGCGGACGCCTTCAGCTCGGCATCAGCAGAGGGTCGCCCGAGCAGGTGATCGATGGCTGGCGACATTTCGGTTATCAACCGGCCGAAGGCCAGAATGACGCCGACATGGGGCGGCGTCATGCGGAGATCTTCTTCGATCTGCTGCGCGGTGAGGGCTTCGCTCAGCCGAATCCGCGACCCATGTTTCCAAATCCGCCGGGGCTGCTGCGCCTGGAACCCTATTCTGACGGCCTGCGCGACCGGATTTGGTGGGGCGCCGGCTCGAACGCCACGGCAATCTGGGCAGCAAAGCTCGGGATGAACCTGCAGAGCTCGACACTCAAGAACGACGAAACAGGCGAGGCTTTCCATGTGCAGCAGGCCGCCGAGATCCGGGCCTACCGCGCCGCCTGGAAGGAGGCAGGCCATGCTCGCGAGCCGCGAGTCTCAGTCAGCCGCAGCATCTTCGCACTGATGGACGATCGTGACCGCACCTATTTTGGGAGCGGGCGCGAAGATGATGACCAGATCGGGTTCATCGACGAGAGGACCCGGGCGATCTTCGGCCGCAGTTATGCTGCCGAGCCGCATGTCCTAATCGAGCAACTCCGGAAAGACGAGGCTATCGCCGAGGCCGACACGCTGCTGCTGACCGTCCCCAATCAATTGGGCGTTGCCTACAACGCGCATGTGATCGAAGCGATTCTGACCCACGTCGCTCCCGCTTTGGGGTGGCGCTAACGAAGCGGCCTGGCATATCTCACTAAAAAAGGAGTCTGACTTGAGCGTTGCTTTCACCAAGGAAGACAGTGCCGAAACTGCGTCGGAGACTCTGCTACCCGACCGCCCGGTTTCACCTTATCCGAACCTTGTTACGGAAACAGGATTGCAGGCTCTTGAATTTCAACTCCACCAGGCCCGCGAGGCATACGAGGCGGCACAGAATATCGAGGACGTGAATGAACGACGGCGGCAAGCGGCAATCCCCTTGCGCGATATGCGCTACTTTGCGGCGAGAGTTCGGACGGCCCAGGTCATCACCAATCCTACGTCAACTGACACTGTTGCCTTTGGGAGCACGGTGACCTTCAGGCGCGACGATGGACGCGTGCAGAAATATCGTATCGTGGGGGAGGACGAAGCGGACCCTAAGGCCGGTTCTATTTCCTTCGTATCCCCAGTGGCAAGGCTTCTGATGGGCAAGGCTGTTGGGGATGAAGTCGGCGCATCCGGTCAAAACCTTGAGATCATTTCGATCTCGTAGCACGTCCTGCACCGGACGCAGCCGATGTTTGGAACGGCCGCTTTGCCACAAGCAGCCATTCCATAACCGTTCATTACGCGAAGAACACCGACGAGCCAAATCGCAGCAAATCGTAGGTTGGCGTACGAAATAGTGAGAAGGCGTAGCGGGGGAGCGAATCGAACCCCCGACCCGAACAATCCGGTTCTGGTTCTGCAGCAAGCGGTACCCTGCGGCGACGCGCAGAACAGATTGTCCGTTTTGCTCGCCCCAGTATCCCAATCTACGACGAGCACTAATCGACCTGTACCATCGGATCTGCGCGTTGTATCGAATGGGGTGGAGATACAAAGGAAAAGTCGCACAGCAATCCGACCACAAAAAACGTCGCACGAGACCCGTTTTGTAACGACGGATTGGCCGTCTAACATTTGCAGCTACAGGGCAAAAAGGGTATGGAAATCAACATGCGGACGTGGCGGAACTGGTAGACGCAAGGGACTTAAAATCTCCCGGCGCCACTGAAATTACTCATCTTTCCGATCTAACGCGGGCAGGCAATCCGCACGAAGCGGGTGGAGGCCCGGCCGGATTGTCTAACACGCCGCCGCCTCTTCCGCTGGCTGGCAGGCCCTCGAAAACGTGGGCCGACGTCTTCTTACCGACAGCGATAAACCGCAGGAAGGACCGATGCAGATTACTTCAGTCGCCTCCAATCTTTTCACGGAATCCATCGTTGCTCATCCAAGTACTTGCCCCTTCAATTTCCGTCGGCGGTGAACAGCAGGGTGGTTGGCGTTTGCCCTCCGAAGGCAAAGGTCACACGTTCGAATCGTGTCGGGTGCGCCAATTTTTCTTTGTTTCACAGCGCGCTATGCGCGCCCGGACTAAAACTCCAGTTCTCTCTCATTCGAACGAGTAAGCAATCTAGAGAAAATCGTCGCCGAGTGCAGATAGCTTGGCAACTGACGATGTCGGTCAGAAGCTCAAACAACAATTGCTTCCATAAGTCGTACGATTGGCGCTCGCAGGCCGCCGCGAGCCCAGTTGGGTACGCGGCGGCACCAAAAGACTCGCATGCGTGGGCCGCCGCCAGATGCGCGGCGGGTTTCTCTGAGAGCTGACCTTAGCCAGCGGTCCGGTCGATGCCGGGCGTGCTTAGATTCGGCACCTGACGATAGATCGGGATTCAGCCGTGATACGCAAACAGCTCGATCGGGTCGTTGAAGCCGCGAACCGGATACTCGCCAACGCGTTCGAGATCGAAATCCCTTTCGACGAAGTCGGCGAACTCGCGTGAGAGCAGCACCGTCTTCCCCAACTGTTTGGTGAGTGTTTCGAGACGCGAAGCCATATTGACCGCAGGACCGATGACGGTGAAGTCGAGCCGGGTGCGCGACCCGATATTGCCGTACATGACGTCTCCGACGTGGACGCCGATGCCGTATTTCAGCGGCGCACGACCGGTCTCGCCGTTCCTTTCGTTCAGCGCAATCATGGCCTGGCGGGCTTCGGCCACGGCATGCAGCAGATTTGCACAAGCCGATGGCTGGCTGAGCGGAAAAATGGCGAGGAGGCCGTCGCCGATGAATTTCAGTATTTCCCCGCCATGTCGCGCAATCGGCTCCGACATCGCGTCGAAATAGCCGTTCAAGAGATCAATGACGTCATCGCGCGGCCAGTTGTCGGAGATCCGGGTGAAATCACGCAGATCGCAGATCATGATGGCGGCGCGTACCGTCGTCCCGCTTCCACGCCTGGTGGCGCCGGCCAGAATGAGCTCGCCGGCATGCGACCCGACATAGGTCTCCAGCAGCGTTCGCGCCAGCCGGTTCTTGACCCGGATTTCGCTGACCAGCGCCAGGACCGGCAACAGTTTCGATAGGCTGGCAAGATGCGCGTCGTCGAAACCGCCGGGGCGGTCGGTCGCAAAGGTCACCATATGCCGCTTGCCGAGCGTGTGGTACAGTGGCAATGCCACATAGTCGGTCAGGCCCTTCGCCCGCATGTCGCTAAAGATGGCGTGCTTGCGGCCAAGCAAGGGATCCCGTTCGAGATTCTCGCGGACCTCGGTGGCGCCTTCATGGATCTCATTGGCGGGACTGTCGATGTATTCGGATCGGCCCCTGACATCGTAGTCGATCCTTTCTATCACAGCCTCACGCATCCCATCCGACCACATCATTCGGGCACCAAGCCACTGCGGATGGTGGATCATGATATGAAGCGACGCCCGCTTGACGGGAATGCCCGCTCGCTGGAGCCGGACACACAGCTCGCCGAAAATATTGTCGATGAAGCGCTCATCGCGCGTGTCGTTTGTGAGCCAGCGCACAACGTCGGAATGTGCGGTGACCGGGTCGATGTTTGGCAGCGCATTCATATCTTGCTCCTGAGCAGTGACCTTGATCGACGGTAGAGGATATGTCGTGTCCCCAGTCGACGGCGTCAATGGAGGCCGCCGCCAAAGGCAGCCACTTGGCTCAACGCGGACTTCTAGTGCTCACCGTTCGAATTGGGCATTCGTAGCGCAAAGTCACGCAGACCCTTGTAGCGTAATTACGCGAGATCAAGACAAACGGCCGGCGGCACGCCGCTGCTCGAAAGCCTTGATGTGCGTGTAGGCGAGCAACAGTGTCCGATGCGCAATATTGGCCTCGCGCGCCTTGTTGAGCATGAAGCCCAGGATGTGCTCGACCTCCGTCGGGCCACCGCGTTCGACGTCACGTAGCATCGACGTCGCGTATTGTGAATCCTGCTGGGAGAACGTCTCCTCCCACGACCTCATAAAACCCACGCTGGGCGCGTGACCGTTGGCGGCTGCGATGGCGGCACCACACTGAAGCTGGTCGAGGAAAATCTCGCCTCCATTGGGAGTGCGGACAATCTCGCCAACATTCGCCCGCATCAGACAGGTCATGGCCGCAGCGGTCGAGAGGTGAACCAGCTTTTCCCACATCCGCTGAACGATGTCGGCGACCGCGAAGGCTTCGACGCCCTTCGCAGCAGCGAACAAGGCCGCCAGTGTCCTCACGCGCTCCGTCATCTCGCCGGACTGCTCGCCAAAGGTGAGCGTCCGCCAATCGTTGAATTGGCGGATTGCGCCGCTCGACGTGAGCGTTGATTGAATCTTGGCAGTTCCGCCGAGCACACGGTGGGGGCCGAACCGTTGGTTCAGGACGTCGATATGGCCGATACCGTTCAGGAATGGCAATACGTAGCCGGTCGGTGCCACGGCCGGTGCGATCGCCGCGACTGCAGTATCGAGATCGTATGCCTTGCAGGCCACAATGACCGCGTCATAGATCGGTGCCACATCCGACGCGATCACGGTCTCTACAGTTAACTTCGCGTCCCCGAACGGGCTTTCGATCTGTAGCCCTTGCTCGGAGAGGATTTTGCGCCGTCCTTCACGGACCAGAAACGTCACATCAGTACCGCTCTCAGCCAGGCGGCCGCCGAAATAGCCGCCGATTCCCCCGGCACCGAGCACCAGGATCTTGGGATTACTCAACAATAGGTCCTCCTCTTCCCGGCCAATCGCCGGCTGAACAAGCTCACCGCCCCTTGCGCGCGTCCTCGAGGCGAGGATCGAATGCAAACTCGATCCGTACTCCGCTGGGCTCCCGCACGATGAAATGGATCTTGGGGCCGGCGCCCGATTGTTCCGGACCAAACTCAACGACGACGCCAGGCCAACTCGACACTCGCTTGTAGAGGGTATCGAGACCGATTTGATCGACGACGGCGAGGGCCAAATGATGCAATCCGACGTTGGCGCGCCGATCGAACGGGATCGCTTGGCCGGGCGATTCGACCTGCCACAGCGTTACAACGTCGTGTCCATCGGATACGAACATCGCTGGATAATCCGGCCGCTCGCCGACGATTCGCCATCCAAGACAATCACAAAAGAATTTTCGCGTGCTCTCGAGGTCGCGAACACTTAGCCCAACATGGTCGACGCCGCACGTGCTGGTTTTTAGTTCATCTGCCATACTGCCCTCTCCTGTTGCCTGGCGCTGAAGAAAGAGCAGCGGCCTCGCCGCTGCTCCTCTCTGCTTAATGACCGGCGCTCTGGCCACCGTCGACATGCAGGATCTCTCCAGTGACGAAAGGGGCGTTTTCCAGAAACAGGATCGCGTCGACGATGTCTTTAATTTCTCCCATACGTCCGACCGGATGCATCTTCGCAAGAAACTCGTGTGTTTCGGGAGCGTGCATCGGCGTCTTCATAACGCCAGGAGCAACGGCGTTAACCCGAACTCCCTTTTTTGCGTACTCGATCGCAAGGGATTTCGTGGCTGCGTTTAGCCCACCTTTGGTCATCGAGGCCAGGACCGAGGGAACGTTGCTGTTGGCGTGGTCGATAAGGCTGGTCGTAATCTGCACGATGTGCCCCGACCCCTGCTTTAGCATTTCGGTCGCGACGCGTCTTGTGATCCGGAAGAAACCTCCAAGATTGATCGCTACGACCGAAGCGTAGTCGTCATCGGTATAGTCAACCAGTGGCTTTGCTATGAAGATTCCTGCATTGTTGATGAGGGTGTCGATGCGTCCGAAACGTGCCAAACCTTCCTCGACGATGCGGTCGGCGGTCTTCGGATCGGCCACGTCTCCGGCGACAGTCAGGACGTCCGAATCGTTGCTGGGCTTGATTGACCGAGAATTGGCAATCACTCGGTAGTTGCGATCACGATACGCCTTCACAAGCCCCGCGCCGAAGCCCTGCGATGCACCGGTGATGACGGCGACTTTCTGCTCTGTTCCCATCGTGTTTCTCATTGATTAGCGGACGACTTGATTACCACCCGCCAGACGGTCCACGTCTGATGGGTTACACCTAGCGTGAGATGCGCGCGCTTCGAATGGCCGTTGGCCGGCAGCTTCTGTTCCCGGAATCGGAACAGTGCACGGCCGTGCACCGTATGAGACATGAATTGTAGTCAGTTCGTGAATTCTCGACGGGCTCCGCCTAATGCGCGTATGATGGGTGTCGGGATGCGAAACCAGCCAGTAGTTTCGCATGAAGCGGATCTCTGGCAGCAACCGCTTAAGGTCCGGAAATCGTTGTGCGGCGTAGTCGTGCAGTATTCCCACGCCGTGACCGCCCCTCACCGCCTCCATTTGCGCCACCACGCTCCCGCACTCGTAGTGTCTGTTCATGAATTTTCCGAGCGCGGACGCATAGTCGAGCGCTCGACTGTAGACGAAATCCTCGACGTGCGTGACGAAGAGATGGCCGGCGAGATCGGCCTGTTTCCTGATTGGTCCCAAGCGCTTCAGGTAACTCTCTGCGCCATAAACGCTGAGCGTGTAGTCGGTAAGCTTTTTGACAATAAGCCGGCCCTGCTTCGGACGGTCCAGCGTGATCGCAACATCGGCCTCCCGCCTCGACAGCGAGAATGTCCGCGGCAGGGGAACAAGTTGAATGAGCAAGTCGGGATGCCGCGCGGCAAGCCCGCCAAGCTGGCTGGCAAGAAAGTAATTCCCCAATCCATCGGGAGCGCCGACGCGAACAGTGCCCGAGATCGCCTCCGACGAGCGGCCAAGGTGAGCGCCGACCTGAAGGAATTCCGACTCAGCCCGCTCCGCTGCGGCAACGAGAGCCTCGCCCGCGCTTGTCAGGACGCAGCCGGTCGTACGTCGTTCGACCAGCTGAGTTTTCAGTTCGTGCTCGAGGGCGGTGAGTTGCCGCGCCACGGTCGCGTGGTTCACGCCCAAACGCCGCGCGGCACCGAGAATCTGACCCGTGCGGGCGACCTCCAGGAATATGCGGATACGATCCCAATCCATCGACTTCAATTTGCGCACAACAAATCCACGATAGTTCTCACCGATGTGCAGACTTTAACATTTCGCCAACGGGGAGATTGCGCCGATATGCGTAACAGTGTGTGCCGACGAACGTCTATTCACTCGCACGTCAGTCGAATTCAGTTCTCTCTGCGAGAGGGACCATCAGCGCACCAAGGATGTAACCAAAAAGGAGATCGACCCATCGGCGCAGACTCGCATGCCCGCGCCTTCCTGGGAATCAACCGTCAGAGACAGAACACTAGTCGAGGGGCTGCGGCGCCGGCTGGACCCAGCCGCGCGGCGCCGCACTACGTAACGCTATCTAACTCACGAACGGCGGTGCAGGAAGTCGACGACCAGGTCTGTCGTCGCCTGCGGCTGCTCTTCCGTGATCCAGTGCCCGCAATCCGGGATGATCACATCTTCGACGTTATCGGCGACACACCGCATCACCGCGCCGATCATAGGGCCGAATGTAGCTTCG
>WNGI01014391.1_pt1 | contig 10411 bp, 11 predicted proteins | sample 5400621 | NCBI WGS metagenome assembly WNGI01 (sample SAMN13153374, study PRJNA577476) | soil metagenome | isolation source: 20 cm soil or saprolite under Garry oak tree replicate 1 | place: USA:California | collected 2016-06-15 | reverse complement strand
GCCCGGAAGATCGAGCCGGCCGATCTTGCCGGGCAGCAGGGTGTCGCCGGTGAAGACGTGGTTGCCCACCTTGAAGCAGAGGCCACCCGGGGTGTGCCCCGGTGTTGCAAGCACCTGAAGCTCGAAGCCGCCGAAGGGCAGCGTGTCGCCGGCGGTCAGGTAGCGGTCGGCGGACTTCAGCTGCGCGGTCGCGTCCGCCAGATGCATGGCAGTTGGGGCCTCGGTTGCGGTCTTCACCGTCTCCTTTGCGCCGGTGTGGCCCGGATGCGCGTGGGTGCACGCGATCCAGCGGACGGTCAGCCCCCGCAGCTGGTTGAGGATTTTCGGTGCATCGTCGCCCGGGTCGATGACGACGGCCTCCTTCGTGTCGGAGCAGGTCACCACGTAGCAATTGGTGTCTTTTTCGCCGACATGGACTTTCTGGATGGATAGCCGGGCCACATTGACAGATTAGCTACCCTTTTAGCGATGGCTGACGCTCGCCAGGTCGTCAAGTACACCTTCGTCAAAATCGATCCCCAGGCGCTGGCCTGGCCGGCTGACGCACGCCAGGCCGCGGCTCGGGAACTTACCGAGCTGCTGGATGCCCGAGCCGATTCGGGAACCCTGCTCACCTACAGCACGGTCGGCCTGCGCGGCGATTGCGACCTGCTGATCTGGCAGGCTGCCGATCGGGTCGACGAGATTCAACGGGCCGAGTCGCAATGGCGCGGCACCCAACTCGGGCCACACCTGACGGTGGCGCACTCGTTCCTCGCCATGATGCGGCCATCGCCGTATCTCGGCCGGCACAAGCATCCCGACCAGGAGGGGCGGCGCACCCGCTTGAAGCCGGTCGGCGGCCGGTATCTCTTCGTCTATCCAATGTGGAAAAAGCGCGTCTGGTACCGCCTCCCCTACGAGCGACGCAAGGCGATGATGGTCGAGCACTTCGCGATCGGTCATCGCTATCCCCAGGTCAAGATCAACACCGCTTACTCTTTCGGCCTCGATGACCAGGAATTCGTTGTGGCGTTTGAATGCGACGAGCCTGCCGCATTCCTCGACCTGGTGATGGAGTTGCGCGAGTCGCAGGCCAGCCGCTACACCGAGCGCGAGACGCCGATTTTCACCTGCGTGCGCATGGCGGCGGACGATGCGCTCAAGCTCGCGCTCGGGCTCGGCACCCCGGCATCGGTCGAGGAACGGGAGCTCGCGCGACCGGTCAGCCTGCTCGCCGGCGGATGAGAGCCGTTCAGCGGGAAGAGCTGGGCCGGCGGGCGGCCGAGCCGGTGCTGCCTTCTCTCGTTAGGGCGGCGAGGCGCCAGGTCGTCGATCGTCGCCCGGTATGGTTCATGCGGCAGGCAGGGAGATCCTTGCCCGAGTACCGGAAGGTCCGTGAGCAATACGACCTCTTCACGATCTGCCAGAAGCCGGAACTGTGCGCGGAGGTCACCATGCAACCGGTGCGGCGGCTTGGTGTCGATGGGGCGGTCCTCTTCGCCGACATCATGCTGCCGGTTGCCTTCGGCCTTGGGGTCGACCTGCAGCTGGTGGACGGGGTCGGTCCGGTCATCCAGCAGCCGATCCGGACCAGGCAGGATATAGATAGGTTGCGGCGACAGACGGCTGCCGAGTCGGTACCGTTCGTACTGGAGACGATCCGGATCCTTCGCCGGGAGCTCGACCCTTCGGTCGCGGTGATCGGCTTCGCGGGAGCGCCCTTCACGCTCGCTGGCTACCTGATCGAGGGCAAGCCGTCGCGCGAGTTCCTCGCGACCAAACGTTTGATGTACTCGGAGCCCACCCTCTGGGATGCGCTGATGGCGCGCCTCTGCGCCCTCGTGGTCGACTATCTCGCGGCGCAGGTGGAGGCCGGCGCCCAGGTCGTGCAGGTCTTCGACAGCTGGGTCGGCTGCCTTTCCCCGATGGACTATCGCCGCTATGTCCTGCCGTACATGACCCGGATCTTCGCCGAGCTGCAACGCGCCGCTGCGCCGGCGATCCACTTCGCCACCGGCGCGGCGGGGATCCTTTCGTTGATGCGCGAGGCCGGCGGCGACGTGATCGGCCTCGATTGGCGGGTCGACCTTGGGGATGCCTGGCGGGTGGTCGGTTACGACCGCGCCATCCAGGGAAACCTGGATCCCGCGCTGCTGCTGGGGCCCTGGCCCGTGATCGAGGACGGCGCTCGCCGGGTGATTGAGGGCGCCGGCGGTCGGCCGGGGCACATTTTCAACCTCGGCCACGGCGTTCTGCCGGACACTCCCGTCGAGCACCTGCAGCGTCTTACGGAGTTCGTCCATGGCGCCTAGCCACGTCGCGGTTCTGCTGATGGCGTATGGCAGTCCACACCGCCTCGAGGAGGTCGAAGCCTACTACACCGACATCCGCGGAGGCCGGGTGCCCTCGCCGGAGGCTGTCGAAGAACTCACCGGCCGCTATCGCCAGGTGGGGGTGCCAACGCCGCTGCTCGCCGTCTCGACCGACCTGGGACGTCAGCTGGAGCGCTCGCTCAACGCCGATTCGCCCGACGGCAGCATCTACACCGTGCACCTTGGCATGAAGCACTGGACGCCGCGGATTGCGTCGGCGGTCGACGAGGCGGTGGAGGCGGGGGCGGATCGGCTGATCGCCATCGTCCTGGCGCCGCATTACTCGCGCATCGGCACCGGCGGCTACCGGCGCCAGGTGGAGGCGGCGCTGGCCTCCGTGGCGGCAAGGCCCCAGCGGAATGGATCTGCGGCACCCGTCCGCCTCGACTTCGTCGACAGCTGGCACGACCTGGATGGCTATCTGCAGTCGGTGGCCGACGATGTGCGCACGGTCCGGGCCCGGTTCTCTGAGCCCAAGCGCGTGGTGGTCGTGTTCACGGCGCACAGTCTGCCGGCACGCATCCTCGACGAGGGCGACCCCTACCAGGACCAGCTATTACGGACCTCGGAGCTGGTGGCCGCGCGCGCCGGTGTCGACCGATGGCGCTTCTCGTACCAGAGCCAGAGTCACACCGGCGAGCCATGGCTTGGTCCTGACCTGATAGACACGCTAGAGACGCTGGCCCACGAGGGCCATCGCTCGGTGCTGGTGGCCTCGATCGGGTTCATCGCCGACCACCTCGAGATCTTCTACGACATCGACATCGAGGCGAAAGCGAAGGCCGATATGCTCGGCATCGAGCTGAAGCGCACACCGATGCTCAATGCTGACCCTCGGTTGGCGCAGGCACTCCACGCCTTGGTCGCCGAGCGCATACCCCCCACCCCGACCCTCCCCCACAAGGGGGGAGGGAGACTGACCAGAATGGCGGGCTCATGACGTTTCTTTCCCGCATGCTGGCGATCACGCGCGGCCACCGCGGCCTGCTCTCGATCGCGGTCGCCGGGTCCGTCCTTTACACCGCCCTGAGTGTGCTGCCGGCACTGATCATCCGGCAGATGCTGACCGTGCTGGCGCACCCGTCGCCGGCCGGCACGCTCGTGTGGTTGGGCGTCGCCATGGTGGGCGCCACGGCGCTGATGGCGGTCAGCCGCTACCTCGAGGGTGGGTTCGGTCATATCGCCGCCTTCAAGGTCTTGCACGATCTGCGGATGCGAATCTACGAGCAGCTGCAGCGGCTGTCGATGGGTTTTCACACGAGACAACAGTCGGGCACGATCGCGGCCAAGTTGATCGGCGACGTTGAGACTATCGAGTTCTTCACCGCGCACGCGGGCATCCAGTTGATCAGCGCCGCCACCGTTCCGTTCCTGCTCGGCATCCTCATGCTGGCGGTCAACTGGCGGCTGGCCCTGGTGGCACTCGCCCCACTGGTTCTGATCCTGCTTATCCTGGTGGCGTTTCGGCGATCCGCGTACCAGGCCTTCATGCGTTACCGGGACGAGCTGGGCCGGTTGAACGGCATCATCATCGATCACATCCAGGGCGTCGGCGTGCTCAAGGCGTTCGCGGCGCTCGGCCATGCGCGGCGTGCGATCGACGAGCGTAGCGAGCAGCTGAAGCAGGCCGCGACGCAGGCCAACCTCATCCACACCTGGTACTTCGCTGGGGTCGAGTGGATGGCCGCGATTCCCGTGGCCCTGGTGTTGCTCGTCGGGGGATTGATGGCGCATGCCCGACAGCTCAGCATCCCCGACCTGGTGCTCTTCGTCTTCTTGACGACGCTGCTCTATCGGCCGGTCACCGAGCTCAACCGGCAGCTCGAGGGATTGCGCAATGCGGAAGCGGCGACGGATCGTATCTTCGAGATTCTGAACGCGCCGATCGAGGTGAAGGAGTCGCTCTCGGCGCGCGTTCCTAAGGACCGGCGGTACGATATCGCGCTCGATCATGTGACCTTCGCCTATGAGGCCGGGCGATCCGTGCTCCATGACGTGTCGATCGACCTGAAGGAAGGCTCGGTGCTCGCCCTCGTGGGACCCAGCGGCGCCGGCAAGACCACCATTGCCAACCTGATCACCCGCTTCTGGGACCCCCAACAGGGCGCGGTGCGGCTCGGTGGTGTCGACCTCCGCGAGCTGCCGCTCGATTACGTTCATCGTTCGATTGGGCTGGTCCTGCAGGACGTCTTTCTGTTCAACGACACGGTCAAGGCCAACATCAAGATTGGGAACCCGGAAGCGACCGACGCGCAGGTTGAGGCGGCAGCCCACGCGGCGTACGCGCACGAGTTCGTGGAAGATCTGCCGAAGGGCTACGACACGATCATCGGCGAGCGCGGGGTCCGGCTATCCGGCGGTCAGAAACAGCGAATCTCGATCGCCCGAGCCCTGTTGCGCGATGCGCCCATCTTGATCCTGGACGAGGCTACCTCGTCGGTGGACCCGGAAGCCGAGCACCTGATCCAGGCGGCACTTGCCCGACTCGTGGCGGAGCGCACCGTGCTGGTCATCGCACACCGACTGTCGACCATCCGACAGGCAAACGAGATCGTGGTGCTTGACAAGGGCCGAGTCGTACAGCGTGGCCGCCATGACGACCTGGTCGACGCCCCCGGTCTCTACGCCGCCCTCTATCGCGCTCAGCAGGTGGCGCGTCGGTGGGACGTGGCAACCTCGCAGCGCGTGGAGGAGGAGCTACCGCAAGCCGTCGAGTAGCAGCTGGCGAAGCGCCTCGAGGCGCTCGAACTCTTCCATGCTCAATTTCGCCGTGCTCTTGAGGGTGTGGGGATACTTGATCTTTTGCACCGCATCGATCAGCGCGCGCGCCTGCGGTTCCGTCAGCTGGTACTCGTAGTAGGCGACGATGGTCTCGCGCTCGATCTCGCGGCGGATCGGCAGGTGATGGATCGGCGCCGCGACCGGCTCGGGATCCGTCTCGGCCAGGATTTCAGGCGCACTGGAGGTTTCGCGAAAGAGTTCCGCTGAGCCGCTCAGCGAAACCCGCTTAAACACGACCGGCAACGGGCTGCTTGGCCTCCACCGGCGCGGCGGGCGCCCGCTTGATGACCGCCTTGGCCAGAGCCCGGTAGGCGCTGGCCCCTTCCGAGCTGCCGGCATACTGCAGGATCGACATGCCGGCCAGCGGCGTCTCGGCAAACCGGATGCTGTCCTTGATCACGACGTCAAAGACGATGTCGCCGTAGCGCTCCCGCACCAGTTCGAGCACTTCCTGTGAGTGCAGCGTCCGCGACTTGTGGATGGTTGCCAGGATGCCGCTGATCCGCAACTTCGGATTGAGCTTGGCGCGCACCCGCTCGATCGTGTTCTGCAACAGCTGCATGCCCTTCATGCCGAAATACTCGCATTGCAGTGGGATCAGAACCTCGTCGGAGGCCACCAGCGCGTTGACGCAGAGGAGGCCGAGCGATGGCGGGCAATCGATCACCATGAAGTCGTATTCGTCCTGGCCCGGCGCGAGCTTCTCCTTGAGGAAGGTCTCACGCCCCATCTCGGACACGAGCTGGATCTCTGCGCCGGAGAGCTCGATGTTCGAGGGGATGAAGTCGACCCCGAGGTTGCTGTGCTTCACCACATGGCCGAGGGTGACCTGCGGATCGAGGAGCAGATGGTAGAGGGTGAGCTCGATCTGATCGGGCTGCTTGAAGCCCATGTTGATGGTCAGATGGCCCTGGGGATCGAGGTCGATGAGGAGGACTCGCTTGCCGAGCTCAGCGAGCGCGCATCCCAGGTTCACCGCGGTGGTCGTTTTGCCAACGCCGCCTTTCTGGTTGGCAACTGCGATGACTCTGCTCAAACGGTGGCTAGACCTCTATGCTGGAACGTGGCTGCGGCTATTTAACGGCAATACGGCCGCCCCGTCAAGTTCGGTCTTGTGGCGGGTGTCTACAGCCGGAACGGCGCCACCCGCCCGTGGCCCACGTTGCGCCGCCGGTGGACCCGGGTCGGGGTCGGCATTCCCTTGGTATCGAAGGGCAACGTCGCCAGGAATTTCGGCGGTCTGCGGGCCTGAGTGACCGCTTCGAAGCCCGATGCCAGTTTGATCAAGGTCGGCTCGCTGAATGCCGTTCCCATGAACGAGATCCCGACCGGGGTGCCGAAGGAGAATCCCATCGCGACATTGATGATGGGGTAGCCGACGATCGCCGCCGGCGATGAGCTGCCAAAGACGAAATGGTCGCCGTTGATGAGGTCGGTCGGCCAGGCCGGGGTGTCCGTCGAGGCCACGATCGCTTGCAAGCTGTTCTGGCGGAGCAGCAAGTCGATCCCCTCGCTGGCGCCGAAGACCTGGTCCTGTGCCAGGGCCTGGTTGTAGGAGAGGCCCAGCGGCTGAATCGCGTCCGGGTTGGTGACGTCGAACGACTGGGCCAGCTCGAAAATCTCCTGGCCGAAGAACGGCATTTCGCGGTCGGCGTGCGCATTGTTGAAGTCGATCGCATCCTGGAGAGTTCGGATTGGCACCCCCACGCGCTGCGACAGGTAGTTGTTGAGGTCCACCTTGAAGTCGTAGAGCAGCACGGTGAACTCGGCGGTCCCGGAGTTGATGTCGGAGATGTGGGGGAAGAACACGTCGACGAGCGTGGCGCCCGCATTCCGCATGGCGGTCAGGGCATCTTCGAAAACCGAGTCCGTGTGCGGACTCGAGCCCTCGAAGTCGCGGGCCACCCCGATGCGGGCGCCCCGCAGGCCGTCGGCGTTGAGGAACTGCGTGTAATCCCTTGGGATTCGGTTTCGATTGCCGCTGGTGGCGGGGTCGCGCGGGTCGGCGGTCCGCTGGGCGATCGCAGTCAGCACCGCGGCGCCGTCGGCCATGGCCGGCGCGGCTGACCAGGCCGACCGTTGGTTTGATGCCGACCACGGCGTGATGGTTGGCGGGGCAGACGATGCTGCCATCCGTCTCGGTGCCGATCGAGACGGCGGTAAAGTTCGCCGCCGCCGCGGCGCCCGATCCGGAGCTCGACCCGCAGGGATTTCGGTCGATGGCATACGGGTTGTTGCACTGTCCCCCGCGGCCCGACCAACCGCTGGTGGAGAAAAACGAACGGAAGTTGGCCCACTCGCTCAGGGTGGTCTTGCCCAGGATGACGGCGCCCGCCGCTCGCAGCCTGGCGGCCACCGTCGCATCCTGTGCCGGCGCGGTGCCGACCAGCGCCAGCGAACCCGCCGCCGATTGCATCCGGTCGTGCGTATCGACGTTGTCTTTGAGGAGGACCGGCACACCGTGCAGCGGGCCCCGCACCTGACCCGCCTGGCGCTCGGCGTCCAGCTGCTGGGCAATGGCCAGCGCGTCGGGGTTCACCTCGAGCACGGAATTGACCATCGGCCCGCCCTGATCAAGGGCCTGAATTCGTCGCAGGTAGAAGTTGACCAGGTCGGTGGAGCGTGCTTGACCCGACGCCATCAGCCCTTTTAACTGCGTGATGGTCATCTCGTTGAAGTCGCTCGGCGCCGTGGCGGCCGCCACGGCGGCCAGCGGCGAGGTCGCCAGCGGCGCCAGCGATGCGGTTGCCCCGGCGAGCGCGCCCAGCTTGAGTACGTCCCTGCGGCTGAAGCCCGTGGATGTGGCCTGCGACATGAACTCCCTCCTTGTTCAATGACCGGAAGCACCGGTCCCCAAGACCCTCGCCCGTGAGTATGGACGCGGCGATGAGGGTCTTGTCAAGCTTTGTGCAGATTCAGCGAAACGCCTTTGAAATAAACTGAGAGCCTCGTGATCTTCTATCCACTGGCGGCGACGCTGATCAGCGCCGCATTTGCCCTGACGCTCGGACTCCAGTACCGGGCGAAGCCGCGCCCGTATCTGCTCGTCTGGGGCGTCGCGCTGGGGCTTTACGCCATCGCCGCCCTCACCGAGGTGGTCGGCGCCGCCGGCGGCTGGAACTCGCTCCTCTACCGGACCTACTACTACCTGGGCGCCATCGTCCTGGTCGGCGTGCTGGCGCTGGGCACGATCTACCTGCTCGCGCCTCGATTCGGCCGCCCCGCCCTCTGGGTGTTGCTCGTACTGGCAGGCATTGGACTGGCCGGCATCGTCGGCGCCACGCTGCAACCCGGCCTCCTCGACACCCGCCAGGTTCCTTCCGTCGACACCATCCGGCTGGAGCAGGGGAGCTTTAACGTGATCGCCCTCATCATGGCGGCCGTGGTGAACAGTGTGGGGACGATCATCCTGGTCGGGGGGGCGGCGTGGTCCGCCTATGGGACCTGGCGCCGGCACGGGGCGCCTTCCCGGCTGGTGGCCAATATCCTGATCGCGGCCGGCGCCCTGATCGTGGCCAGCGTCTCGACCCTGACGCGCCTGTTCCACGCCTATGAGCTGTTCTACGTCGGCCAGGCGATCGGGGTGCTGGTGATGTTCGCCGGCTTTCTGGCTGCGCAGCGGGCGCCCAGCCGAGCCGCGAAGCTGAATCCCGCGACCTCGCGCTAAAGCCCTCACCCTGCCCTCCCCCGCAAGCGGGGGAGGGAGATACGCCCAGAGGCGAGGGAGTTTGATCCTGAATCGCAAAGAACTACCATTAGCTCGCCGTTGGAACGGCACAAGCAATGACGCACGCGGGAATTCGCTGCACCTGGTGGGCCTCGACCGACGGGCAGCCTCCACCGGCAGCCGGCGACGGCTACGCGCCCGATCCGGATGTTCGTACAAGGAGGCTCAATGAAACTCGTCAAGGAAATTCCCGACAGCGATAGCCAGGAGGAGTGGCTGGCGCGCGAGCGCGCCCACCTCTCTCAGGTCCTCTATCGCTACACGCCGCTCGTCGTCGACCACGCCAAAGGGTCGTATCTCTACACGGTCGACGGCCGCCGCTACCTCGACTTCGCCTCCGGCATCGCGGTCACCAACCTGGGGCACGGACACCCCGAGGTGATCCGGGCAGCGAAAGACCAGCTCGACCGCCTCGTGCACATTTCAGTGGTCGCTCACCACGAGCCGGCTATCCAGCTGGCGGAACGGATCGCGGACCTCGCCCCGGGCAAGCTCGACAAGGTCTTCTTCGCCAACAGCGGTGCCGAGGCGGTGGAGGGGGCGATCAAGCTGGCCCGTTACGTGACCGGCCGGTCCGCGCTGATCGCCTTTCAGGGCGCGTTTCATGGACGGACGTACGGTGCGCTCTCGCTGACCGCGTCCAAGAGCTACTACCGGGAGCGCTACGAGCCGTTCTTGCCGGGCGTGTATCACGTGCCCTACCCGTATCCGTACCGAAATCCGACCGGGCCGGGCGACGCGGCGACGCTCGATTATGTCTTCAACTTCATCGACGAGATGCTCGACACGCGGGTGCCGCCGCGGAACGTCGCCGCCTTCATCGTCGAGCCGGTCCTGGGAGAGGGCGGCTACGTGGTCCCGCCCGCCGATTTCATGCCGCGTCTGCGTAAGCTCTGCGACCAGCATGGCATCCTGCTGATCGCCGACGAGGTGCAGTCGGGCTATGGGCGGACGGGCAAGATGTTTGCCTGCGAGCAGACCGGGGTGGTCCCCGACATCATGACGCTGGCCAAGTCGATTGCCTCGGGCTTGCCGTTGAGCGCCGTGGTCGCCAGCGGGAGGTTGATGGACCAATGGGAGCCGGCCGCGCACGGCTCGACCTTCGGCGGCAATCCGGTATCGTGCGCCGCCGGGATCGCGACCCTGGACGTCTTTACGCGCGAGCACATCCTGGCCAATGCCACGGACAAGGGGGCGGAGCTCATCCGGCGGCTGCGCGACCTGCAGCAACGGACGCCGGCGATCGGAGAAGTACGCGGCCTCGGCCTGATGGTCGGGGTGGAGCTGGTGGGGAAGGACGGCGCGCCGGACAAGGCGCTGCAAAAGAAGATCCGGCAAGTGTGCCTCGACTCCGGCCTCGTGGTGCTGAGCTGCGGCGCGCACGACAACGTGCTGCGGCTGGTGCCGCCCCTGAATATTTCGCAAGCGGAACTCGATGAAGGATGGGAGATTCTGAACGGCGCGTTCCAGGAGGTGGCAGCATGAGCCAGACGATGACGAGCGAGCGAGGGCAGCGGACCCAGGCGAAGACCTACAAGAACTACATCGG
>WNGI01011378.1_pt1 | contig 10412 bp, 10 predicted proteins | sample 5400621 | NCBI WGS metagenome assembly WNGI01 (sample SAMN13153374, study PRJNA577476) | soil metagenome | isolation source: 20 cm soil or saprolite under Garry oak tree replicate 1 | place: USA:California | collected 2016-06-15 | reverse complement strand
CGGCGTCTCGAAAAAGTGTTCGCCGCCGGCGGCAAGGACCCGGCCGTCATGCGCCGCGAGCTCGAGGCCGAGGTTCCGCTCGGCCGCATCGGAACCGTCGAGGACGTGGCGAGCCTGGCCGCCCTCCTGGTCTCGCCGCGCGGCAGCTACATCACGGGCGCTGCGATCCAGGTCGATGGCGGATTGCTCAGGGCGGTGCGTTAGGGAGGAGAATATGCAGTTTGCGACCGTGCTGAGGCCCGAGCTTGCGGCGCATTATCATGCGGCCGGGCTGTGGTTGAACAAGAGTTTCTTCGAAATAATCGAGGAGCGGGCCCGCGCGCATCCCGACCGCGAGGTGTTCGCCGATGCCGGCCGCCGCATCACCTATGGAGAGCTCGAGCGCGAGATCGAGCGATGCGCCGAGTTCCTCCGCAGCATCGGCATCGGACGCGGCGACGTCGTAACCGTGCAATTGCCGAACCGCATCGCGTTTCCGGTGGTGTTCTTCTCGCTGGAGCTGATCGGCGCCGTCGCCAACAAGGTCAATCCTGATTTTCGCACCCGCGAGCTGGAGTACATCCTGAAGTTCTCCGGCAGCCGCGCCTATGTGTGTCCCCGCGAGTTCAAGGGCTTCGACTACGTTGCGATGGCCAAGACGCTGCAGGCGGCGGTGCCGGCGCTCACGCATATCATCGTCGCCGGCGGTTCTGCCGAGGGCGTGTTCGATCTCGACGCCGGCATCGCCGACAGCCCGCCGATTGCCGCCGCCGACCGCGTGCGCATGAGTCCCGACGAGGTGTTTCGCATGGCGTTCACCTCGGGGACGACCGGCGACCCGAAATGCGTGCTGCACTCCTTCAACACCACGCTCTGCACGGTCAAGCTGCTCAATCACGACATGGCGGTGAGCGATCGCGACGTCCTGCTGATCTATCTTCCGGTCGGATTGAACTGGGGCTACATCTGCCTGATGCAGACCATCATGGCGGGAGCGCGCGCGGTGCTGCTGGAGCGGTTCTCCGCGCGGGCGGCGCTCGAGGCGATCGGGCGCGAGAAGGTCACGTTCATAGCAACGGCGCCCGCCTCGATCGTTGCCATGCTCAATGACCCCGAGCTGGAGCAGTTCGACGTCGCGTCGCTGCGCGTGGTCATCACCGGCGGCGCATCGGCCGCGATCGAGACGATCCGCGAATTTCGCCGGCGCATGCGGGGGCATCTGGTCGAGCTCTACGGCATGCTGGAGACCGGATTTCACACCTACACGCGCCTGTCCGACGACGCGGAGAAGGTCAGCGGCACCATCGGCCGTCTGGTCGACACCATGGAGCTGAGACTGATCGACGAGCGAGGCGATGACGTTCCCCATGGGGAAGTCGGCGAGATCGCCGCCCGGGGGCCTTCCGTTCACCTCGGATATCACAACAATCCGCGCGCCAACGAGCAGGCCTTCACGGCGGACGGCTGGTTCCGGACCGGCGATCTCGGCCGCTATGTCGACGCGGCGGGCAACATCCAGCTGACCGGCCGGAGCAAGGAGATCATCAACCGCGGCGGCAAGAAATTCTTTCCGCGGGAAGTCGAGGAAATCCTCTACACGCACCCCAAGATCATGCACGCAGCGATGGTCGGGATTCCCGACAAGCGGCTGGGCGAGCGGAATTGCCTGTGCGCGGTTCCCAAGCCGGGGCAGACGCTGGAGCTAGCGGAAATGGTGGCGTTTCTCAAAAACGAGGTTGCCGACTACAAGCTCCCCGAGATGCTGCAGATCTTGGAGGAATTGCCGCTCACCGGCACCGGAAAGATTCGCCGGCACATCCTGCGCGAGCTCGTGCTCGAGCGAATGTCGCACCGACCTTGATCGATCGCCGGCAAACCGGCTAGGCCCGCCGGGGAAGCTGCTCATAGGCCGACCGGAAGTGAATTATTTTATCGCCCGCGGCTCCCCCGTTCACCCGGTGCGACCAGAAGCGGACCAGTCCGGGACGGGCCTGCTCTTTGACGGCCTGGCCGCATTTGAGTCACCCGAGCCGACTTCGCCTGTCAGGTCCCTTTGCCGCTTCCGATCTCATGGTTCGCCATGATTTCGAGGGCGCGCACCATGGCGGAATGATCCCAGGCCGAGCCGCCATGTGCCGCGCAGGCGTTGAACAGCTCCTGGCAAGTCGCCGTGTTCGGCAAACTGAGCTTGAGCGCCTTGGCGCCCTGCAAGGCGAGGTTCAGGTCCTTCTGATGCAATTCGATGCGAAATCCCGGGTCGAACCGGCGCTGCAGCATGCGCTCGCCGTGCACTTCGAGGATGCGCGAAGCGGCGAAGCCGCCCATCAGCGCCTTGCGCACGTTCGCGGGGTCGGCGCCGGCCTTGGCGGCGAACAGCAGCGCCTCGCCGACCGCCTCGATGGTGAGCGCAACAATGATCTGGTTCGCCACCTTGGTCGTTTGTCCGTCGCCGTTGCCGCCGACCAGCGTGATGTTCTTGCCCATGAGCTCGAACAGCGGCTTCACCCGGTCGAACGCAGCCTTGGGACCGCCGACCATGATGGTGAGCGAGGCGGCCTTGGCACCGACCTCGCCGCCGGACACCGGCGCGTCGAGATAATCGCAACCGAGCGCATGGATTTTTTCGGCGAAACGTTTGGTCTCCAGCGGCGAGATCGAGCTCATGTCGACGACGATCTTGCCCTTCGAGAGACCCTCCACGACGCCGCCCTTGCCGAACAGCACGGCTTCGACATCCGGCGTGTCCGGAACCATGGTGATGATCACGTCGGCTTTTCGCGCGACCTCCGCCGCCGATGCGCAAGCGACGCCGCCAGCTGCGACGAGATCGCCGGGCACTTTTCTGCGCGTGTTGAGAAACAGCTCATGGCCGCCCTTGATCAGGTGTGCGGCCATGGGCGCGCCCATGATGCCGAGACCGATGAAACCTGCCTTCATGTGCCCGCTCCTTATGTTCCCGCTGCTTGCCGCCGTGGATCGGGCGAGCGCCGCAGATAAGCCGCCGCCCAGCCGAGACCCTCCGAAGTCGTCGCCCGCGGCCGGTATTCGCAGCCGATCCAGCCCGCGTAGCCTTCCCGGTCGAGCTCGGCGAACAGGAAGGAATAGTTGATCTCCCCCGTGCCGGGTTCGTTGCGCCCCGGGTTGTCGGCAACCTGAATGTGCGCGATCCGATGTTTCAGCCGCCGGAAGGTGGCGGCGAGCTCGCCGCTCATTCTCTGCTGGTGATAAAGGTCGTATTGCAGAAATACGTTGCTTGAGCCGACTTCGCCGATGAGCGCGGCTGCCTGGTCGGCATGGTTCAGCCAGAAACCCGGGATGTCCTTGTCATTGATCGGTTCGATCAACAGGCGAATGCCGGCCGTATCGAGCCTCTTCGCTGCGAATTTCAGATTGTCGACGAGGGTCGCATGCACACGATCGGCATCGGCGTCCGCCGGGGAGATGCCGGTCAAGCAGTTGACCTGGGGGCACGCGAGTGCCGTCGCATATTCGATCGCGCGGCCGACCCCGTCCTGGAACTCGCCGGTGCGACCGGGCAGGCAGGCGATGCCCCGCTCCCCGGCATCCCAGTTTCCGGCCGGCAGGTTGTGCAGCACTTGCTTGAGACCATGCTGCCGCAGCCTCTGCGCAACCTGCTCCTTGGGAAAGGCATAGGGAAACAGCAACTCGACGGCCTCGAAACCGTCCGCGCGAGCGGCGGCGAAACGGTCCAGGAACGCATGCTCGTTGTAGAGCATCGTGAGGTTGGCGGCAAATTTGGGCATGGAGTCCTCTCGCCTGCTTGTAGTAATCCACGTTGAACCCCGCGCCGGGACTGACATTCGCATTTGATTGCCAATTCGTCCAATATATTGTTCGACTTGATCGATACCGGCCTCATTTGGCCCTTCCCATTCGCGGAGCCAACCCGCGCACGGCCCAGCGTTCCGTCAGGTTGCCGTGGATCTGCGAAATTGCGATGCGAGACGGCGTTTTGAAATAGCGCGTCGTCGGACGCGATTCCAACGCCGTGCTCGTTCCCGGACTACGCGCGGGCCAGACATCGGCCGGTGCGCTTGGATGACCCGAGGACCGGAGCAGGGTATCCTCCCTGCCGATGACAAGCTTTGGCAAGGGCAAGGCACCATGGGCAAGTTGAAAGTCTACGGGGTCCCGCGGTCGCGGGCCTATCGCGTGCTCTGGATGGTCAACGAGCTCGGGCTCGATTACGAGCACGTCCCGGTGCATTTCGGCGACGGCAGCGCCAAGACTGCGGAATATCTCGCGGTCAATCCCAACGGCCGGATCCCGGCGATCGACGACGACGGGTTGAAGCTCTGGGAGTCCATGGCCATCAACCTCTATTTGGCCAAGAAGCACGACAAGGGCTTATGGCCGAAGACGATCGAGGACGAGGCGCAGGCGCTGCAATGGAGCTTTTGGGCGATCACCGAAGTCGAGAAGCCGGCACTGGCGGCGCTGCTGCACCGGATGTTCTTGCCCGAGGATATGCGCGATCCCAGGCTTGCGGATGAAGGCGAGCAACAGCTCCAACAGCCGCTGAAAGTGCTCGACCAGGCGCTGGCGAAGACCGGATACCTGGCGGGCGCGAGCTTCACCGTCGCCGATCTCAATGTGGCTTCGATCCTGTCCTGGGCGCGCCTGGCGCGCGTGGATTTGTCGGCATTCCCGCACGTCAAGCAATGGCTCACGGCGGCGCTGCAGCGTCCGGCCGCCGAGAAGGCGGCGCCCAAACGAGCTTCGTGAGCGGAACGCTTTACCCGCCGGGTTCGACGCGACCGCAGGGAAACCCATGCGATGACTTATGAGCTCTATTATTGGCCCGAGATCCAGGGACGCGGGGAGTTCGTTCGCCTCGCGCTCGAAGACGCGGGCGTCGAATATATCGATGTCGCCAGGCGGCGGGGCGGGACATCCGCCATGCTGAAATTGCTCGATGACGAGAAGGTCAAGACGCCGCCGTTCGCGCCGCCGTTTCTCAAAGCCGGCACGGTCCTGATCGGCCAGACCGCGAACATCCTGCTGTTCCTCGGGTCTCGCCATGGCCTGGCTCCGGCGGGCGAGGCCGGCCGGCTGTGGACCCATCAGCTGCAGCTCACCATCGCGGATTTCGTCGTGGAGATTCACGACGCCCATCACCCGATCGCGTCGAGCCTCTATTACGAGGACCAGCGCAAGGAAGCGCGGCGGCGCACGCAGGATTTTCTGAAATCGCGGGCGCCGAAATATCTCGGCTATTTCGAGCGGGTGCTGGAGCGCAGCGCCGGCAAGTATCTGGTCGGCAGGACGGCGACCTACGCCGATCTTTCCCTGTTCCAAGTCGTCGCCGGCCTGCGCTATGCCTTCCCGCGCGCCATGGCGCGGCTCGAAAAACGCCATCCCCGCGTTGTCGGCGTGCACGATCGGGTCGGGGAACGAGAGCGCATCGCCGCTTATCTTGATTCGGATCGCCGCATTCCGTTCAATCAGATGGGCATTTTCCGACACTACCAGGAGCTGGACATGTGAGGCTGGGGCAACCGACTCAAAGCATGTAGGCGATGTCGGAGGGCCGCCCAGTCGATCAGGAATCTGCGCCGCGATTGCGATATCGCCGGCAGAATTCTTGGCGCGATATGGCCGCCTCGGCGACCGACTGCCTTTCCGACAGCACCCGTTCGGCACCGCCGGGATGAAACGCCAACAGGATCAGCTTGCGATAGAATGTGTCGAGCGACTTGTGCATCCCCGGCGGCGGTTCCCGCAGGCTCGCGCCGAAATCGGTCACTTGTCGCCGCAGAATGGTGGTTCCCACCAGGGCCTTTTCGTCACGCGGCTGCAGCAGCGGCACCAAGGACTGGAACTCCTGCTGGATTACGGTCCTCCAATGCACCGCACGCAGCAGCTCGATGAATCGATCGCCCGCGATATGAAATTCCAGCACGGGGTCGCCCGGGTCGAGCCTCACTCCGTCGTCGAGCGCCCACGGCTGCTGCGGCAGCCAGGATACGTCCTCGAATTTTTCGATGCGCCACAGCCTGACGACGCCATTGCGGCTTTCGAGGGCCGGGGCACCGCGCGTTCTTTCGAGTTTCCGGCTCATGAACCGGCACACGCCGAGGGCGAGAAACCGCCCCGGCGCCGATCCGAGCAGGATCCATGCGAGACGTTTGGCCCACGGGGGCGGCGGCGATCCGGCCGGGACGGCGGCGTCCGGCGCGTATTCGGTCGGCACAGGTTCCGGCGTGCGCATTGGTTGATCCCCGAAGCCTTCGTGGAGATCCCATTGCCCGCCGTCGGCGGCTACAGGCGCCAGCGTTGATCGGCGGTACCGAAGCAATAGAGCCTTCGCGGTCTTGGTCAAGAAATTTGCGCGCGGCAGGAACATCCGCCCTTCGCCGGCGAGATGCGCGCCGCCCGGCGGTCCTGATCACCGGGTCGAGCTCGACGACAGCCGCGCGCGTTTCGCCTCGACGCGATGCACCCCGCAAAGAACACCCACCCCTTTGCTTCGCAGCCACCCGACCATCTCGAGGGCGCAAGCGCTCACGCTGGGTATCGATCTGGGTCGAGCGCAACGCGACGGATCGGCCGCATGGCGTCAGGGGGTGTTCACCGGGAGGAACACCCCTTTCCTCCAGCGGAACACCGGCCGGCTCGGTTCCGGGTCCGTTCTTGATGCGAGCGGGCGATTATGTACTTGACGTACTGTGCGGTGCATGGTAGGGTGCCCCATCAATCGGGAGACACGCCATGGCCGACATTGACGACAAAGCTATCGGCATCGCTGCTGGCGCTATTGCTGCTGCCATTCTTGATGCGCTCCACGACAAGGGCATCCTTACCCTCGACGAAGCCCGAGGCGTCCTCGACAAAGCAAAGGGCCGCATCGGCACTAGAACTCCCGAAGGCATGGCGGCCGCCAAGATCATCATGGAGTTGCTTCGGACGCGGTTTCCCGCACGTAACGGTTAGCCAAGCATCCAAAAAGGTTTCAGCCATGTCCCTTCCTAAGATTTACACCGACAAAACCGCCGCCCGCCGCCACTTGGAAAAGCTCCAATGGCCGGACGGCCCGTTTTGCCCGCATTGTGGCAATGCCGATCCGGGCCGCATCACCCTGCTAAAGGGCAAGAGCACCCGCCCCGGCGTGTACAAGTGCCGAGAGTGTGAGAAGCCGTTTTCCGTGACGGTCGGCACCGTTTTCGAGCGCAGCCATATCCCGCTGCATAAGTGGCTCTACGCCGCGCACCTTCTGACCGCCTCGAAAAAGGGGATCAGCTCGCACCAACTGCATCGTATGTTGGGCGTCACCTATAAGACCGCGTGGTTCATGGCGCACCGCATTCGAGAAGGCATGCGCCCCGCCAGCATGACGCCGATGGGCGGCGCCGGTAAGACCGTCGAGATTGACGAGACTACTTCCGGCAAGCTGGAAGGCGCTCCCGCTCGCATGCATAAGGGCGGCACTCAGTTCCGCAATATCGTCTTGACGCTTGTGGAGCATGGCGGTTCTGCCCGCAGCTTCCACATTGACGGCACCACCATGGCAACTCTGGTTCCTATCATTCGCGCCAATATCAGCCGCGAAAGCGCGATCATGACAGACGAAGCGCCCTGGTACACGGCGGTTGGCAAAGAGTTCGCCAGCCACGATGCCGTCATGCACACCGCGAAAGAATACGTGCGCGGCAACGTCACAACGAACACGGTTGAAGGCTATTACTCTATCTTCAAGCGCGGCATGAAAGGCATCTACCAGCATTGCAGCGAGAAGCACCTTCACCGCTACCTTGCCGAGTTCGATTCCCGCTACAGCCATCGCGTGGCGCTTGGCTATAGCGACGAAATGCGAGCGGATCGCGCGCTGGTCGGCATTCGCGGCAAGCGCCTTACTTATCGGCGGCCTTACGAGGCCCACGTCGCCTAGGCAGCTTGCGAGGCACTTTCTCAGATGGCGCAGCCGTCGAGGATGAAGCGGCTCGCTTGCCTAATGGCTTGTGCGGCGTCGGCGGTGTTTTCAGCATTCGCCGCAATACGTCGTCGCGTCGCTTGTCGTTGGAGTCTGCCATTGCCAAACCCGCTGATTAGGTCCGCGTTGGACTTGCACCCTGATCTGGCCGCGAAAGTCGGCCTCGTCATTGCCGAATATGCCCTACTTGAGCGGCTCATGTATTCCATTTACGCGGTCATGGTTCTCGGCGAGGTGCAGCCAATCCTTGGAGAGGTGTATTACAAACCTCTCAAACGGTTATGGCGTTGGTTTTCTGCCGCCGCTAACCGGAGGACCGAGATTGCCCACTGCCTGTATTTTGCCGATGCAGAAACGGTGATGCGCCTGCATATTACCGAGCAGGGCGGCGACTATGTCCCGCTCTCAACCACAATATTCGAGCGGACCTTCAGTCAATACCATACTCTCGGCACAGACCTTCTAACCTTTGCTGCAATCGTTGCACCGTCGAGAGATCGCATGATGCAAGTACTGCATGTGCTACCTCGCCCGCCAAGTCTGAAGCCTCCTCCCGAAGTACCAGACTCTCAGGGTCAGCCAACACAATCCGAAATAGACGAGCAAAGAGCGGAGTGCCTCCACGGTCTGAGGGCCAGTAGCTCCGGCCTGCCACGCCGATTCCAAAAATACCTCCGAATCACGGTACGTCAAGTACATAATCGCCTGCGAGCGCCTCCTGTTCGCGACGCCGACGGCGGCAGTCCGATGCCGCGCAGGTGCAGCAGGCGATCGACCCGAGTCCAAGCTGCCGACTCACGGCCGTGCCGGCCGACGCCCGGGGAGGACATCCGGCGTATTTGGCGCCACTCCAGCCCGCTCCTAGAATGCGCGACGTGAGTGTGAACGAGCCGCAAGTCGCGGACGCAGCGGCGCCGCCGGCCCCGGCGCGTCCGGTGCTCGCGGCATTGATGCTGGTGTTGCTGCTCGCCGCGCTCGATCAGACCATCGTCTCGACCGCGCTGCCGACCATCGTCGGCGAGCTGGGAGGACTGTCGCACCTCTCCTGGGTCGTGACCTCGTATCTCCTCGCTTCGACCATCGTCACTCCGATCTACGGCAAGCTCGGCGATCTCTACGGCCGCAAGATCGTCCTGCAAACGGCGATCGTGGTGTTCCTGGCCGGATCGGCGTTCTGCGGGATGAGCCGGACCATGGCCGAGCTCATCGGCTTCCGCTTCGTGCAGGGCGTCGGCGGCGGAGGCCTGATGGTTACGGTCATCGCCGCGGTCGGCGACCTGATTCCGCCGCGCGATCGCGGCCGCTACCAGGGTCTGTTCGGAGCGGTATGGGGGTTCGCGACCCTGATCGGACCGCTGCTCGGCGGCTTCTTCGTCGACCAGCTGACCTGGCGATGGATCTTTTACCTCAACCTGCCGCTCGGGATATTGGCCGTGGCGGTCATCGGCGGCGCTTTCCCTCTGCGTGCCGGCCGCCGCCACAGGCATGCGATCGACTACGCCGGCGCCGCTTTGCTCGCGGGGGCGCTGGGCTCGATCGTCCTGGTGACGAGCCTCGGTGGAACGACGTTGGCGTGGACTTCCGTGCCGATGCTTGGGCTGTTTGCGCTCGCTCCGGTTCTGACGGCAGCGTTCGCGGTAGCGGAAGCGAACGCACGTGAGCCGATCCTGCCGCCATCGTTGTTCGCAAACCCGATCTTCGTCGTCTCCTGCGCCATCGGATTCATCGTGGGTTTGGCGCTGTTCGGATCGGTGACCTATCTGCCGCTGTATCTGCAGGTGGTGCGCTCCGCCAGTCCGACCAGCTCCGGCCTGCAGCTTGCGCCGATGATGGGCGGTGTGCTCCTGACCTCGATCGTGTGCGGACAATTCATCAGCCGGTTCGGCCGCTACCGGCCGTTCCCGATTGCCGGAACGGCGCTGATGACGGCGGGGCTGCTGCTGCTTTGGCGCACTCCCGCCGATGCCGGCACCGGGCACATCGTGCTGTGCGCGCTCGTGCTCGGCATCGGCTTGGGCATGGTCATGCAGGTCCTGGTTCTGGCGGTGCAGAACGGGGTCGATCACGAGCACCTGGGCGTTGCCACCTCGGGCGCGGTCCTGTTCCGCTCGATCGGCGGCGCGGTGGGCGTCGCGCTGTTCGGGGCGATCTTTGCCAACGCGTTTTATCATCAGCTGACGCACATGCTCCCGGCCGCCGCCGCCGCGACGCTCGCCTCGCCGTCGACGATGCGCCAGGTTCCGGCCGGGCTCCGCGCCGATACCATCGACGCATTCTCGAGCGCGCTGCACCTCGTCTTTCTCATTGCCGCGCTCATTGCGGCGTTCGCATTCGTGCTGAGCTTTTTTCTGCCCGAACTGCCGTTGCGGCGCACCGTGGCGGCCGCGCACCGGCGGGGCGACGATCAGCGTGGCTGATCGGTCTGCATGACCAGGAGATCTTCGGCTTCCAGCAGCGCGCGGAGCGCATTTGCCGCATCGCG
>WNGI01040515.1_pt1 | contig 10413 bp, 9 predicted proteins | sample 5400621 | NCBI WGS metagenome assembly WNGI01 (sample SAMN13153374, study PRJNA577476) | soil metagenome | isolation source: 20 cm soil or saprolite under Garry oak tree replicate 1 | place: USA:California | collected 2016-06-15 | reverse complement strand
CTGCAAGACCATCCCTGAGTTCTAGATACTATTTGAAAGGTAGACAGGGACTCGCAGAGATGCATTTGGATATATCCTAGTCCAGAGAGGAGAAAGAAGCTGAGGAGAAGCAGTAATGAAGTGGTAAAGATTTCGCTTGAGTGGTTGTGAAATGTTCATTGGTAGCGTACAAAAGCCCTTCGTGCAGTGAGCAATGCGTCGGCATGTTCTGATGATGGCTTAATAGCTCTTTAAAACTTTGACGCTTACAGGCTCACATGCTACAATCCAGGTATGAGTATAAAGGAAGAGCGTCCTAGAAATGCCCGCACGAAACGGCAACCACCCGGCGTGACAGCCGATCTTATTCAGCCGGGAAAAGATTGGATGGAGAGGGTTCATGGCTTTCCACTGTTGCCGGATGAACAACCAGTCACTACCGTGCGCGATAGCCTGTATGCTTTGATCCCACTTGGCCCCCGTGAAGAGAAATTGATCAGTACTCCTGCTTTTCTCCGGCTCCAACACGTGAAGCAGCTCGGTTTTGTCTATCGTGTCTGGCCGGGAGCCACGCATACGCGCTATGAACATAGCCTTGGGTGCTACCACCTGGCTGTGAGGGCCTTACGTGGGCTGCTGCAGCGCGGGGAGGATGGTGGTCTCGCGGGAGTTTCGGTTAGTAGTGTGCAGATTTTAGTGGTAGCCGCCCTGTTGCACGATATCGGGCACTACCCGTTTTCCCATACCATCGAGGAACTGGGCCATCCCATCATCCTTCATGAACGGGTGGGGCGTTCAATCATCGAAAACAGTGAAATAGCGACCATTCTTGAGCAGGACTATCACCTCTCACCTGAGCGTGTGGCAGATTTTATTGACCCCCCCAGGACAAAAGCCTTGCCCGCCGATGATGAACTACTGAGCCATTTATTGAGCGGTGCGCTCGATGTAGACAAGCTTGATTACCTCCCGCGTGATGCTCGTGCCTGCAATGTGCCCTATGGGGGTGTCGATGTGGCGAGGTTGCAGGGCTCCCTCCGTGTCCATCCCAATGTGCATGGGCAAAGACGTATTGTCGTGACCCATAAAGGCATCAGTCCTCTACACTCGTTGCTTCATGCCCGTCAAGAAATGTTCGATAATATCTACTGGCATCATACCAGTCGCGCCTTTCAGGTCATGTTGATGCGCGCGGTACAGGAAGCGTTATTAGCCGGCACCTTGCAGGCTTCTCAACTGGTAGGGCTGGATGATGCGTCACTGCTCTCGCTCCTGAAAGAGGAACGGATGCCAACGAGTTCTCGTGTTTTGACAGAAGACTTGCAGTTGAGAAGGCCGTACAAGGGAGTCGTGGAGATCAGCCGGATGGCCGGGCGCCTCTTCAACCGCCTGGATGCCCTCTACTGGAATGCGCATCGTCGACGTCACATTGAGCAAGCGCTGTCTGCTGAACTGTCGCGAGTGCTGGAGATGGAGATTGCAGACTACGAAGTGCTGTTTGACATTCCCCGGCCGGAGAAATGGGAAATGGACGTATGGGTTACCTTTGGAGCGAACCCGCCTGTTGGCATGGAGGAGTTGGTGCCATGGGTGCAGGCCACCGGATTGCAACCCGATGACCTTGCTCGCTATGAGCAGCATCAACGCAGGATTCGGGTGGTAGCTGCTGAACGTTTGCGTGCACTCCTACGAGCCAGGCTCGATGATTTACTGCTGCCAGCTTTGGAAACCCTGGTAGTGATGGAATAACTTTCTCCTCATTTGGGGCGTTTCTCTTTACGCTGGTACATCAAGCGTAATGCTTTCTCATGGATGCGCCGGGCTGGTGAATACTGCGGCACGATGCGTAAGGCCTGTTCAGCGGCCTGGGCGGCCTCGCGATAGCGTTCCAGCCTGTACAGGTTGTCGGCTTTGATGCTCCATATATGACCGTCATTGGGTATTAACTCCAGCAGGCGGTCAATGACCTCACATGCTTCTTCAAAACGACCAAGGGCACGCAGTGTGCGCATATGACTTTCCCAGGCAAAGAGGCTATCGGGCGTGAGCTGGATAAGTTGTTGAGTTATGGGCAAAAGTTCATCGTACTCTTCGAGAGCACGACATGCCTGTATCATTAAGGTGAGCGAAAAAACATCGGCCGGAGCAATATCTAATGCATGGCGCATAGTCTGGACAAGTTCATGCATGCGTCCATAGTGGCGTAAAATCTCGCCTTTTATCTGTAGGGCAAAGAGAAAGTCGGGGTCGCAGGTCAAACTCTGATTCATAGCCACGAGGGCTCCCAGCATATTGTTAAGGTTGAGGAGGGCCATGCCCTTATTGGCCCAGGCACGAGGGTCGTTGGGGGCAAGTTCTATCGCCCGCGTGGCACTGCGAAACCCCTCCGGAAAGCGCTCTTGTAGGATTTGCAGCCCGCTTCGATTGATCCAGGCGAGTGGGAGATTGGTATCGAGCAACAAGGCCTGGTCATTGGCGATGGTGGCTTCGGATACGCGCTCCAACTTTTGTAGTGCACGCGCTTTACAGGCCCATGCCAGCGCTGAAGCAGGATCGAGATCGATGGCACGCTGGGCCGCTTCGAGCATCTCTTCGTAGCGACTTGCCTTATCCAGAGATAATGCTGTGTATTCGAAGCTTATTATCACATTACTGAGATGTATGAGCAAGCCCCACCGACCGGTGATTGTCCAGAAGGCGGCAAGGCAACGTGAGTCAGATCCTTCGCTGCGCTCAGGATGACATAAGCCCGCGCTGTCATCCTGAGCGCGTGAGCCGAAGCCCCGAGGAACGAAGGGGAAGGATCGCTCGCGAACCTATGGGCGTAAAGAACTTACAGACTTTTTACAATTTTCTGTAAGTTTTCTGCAAATCGTGAGGTACAGTATACACATACTAAAGTAAATCGTACCTACTATAAAGATACTGGATCAGACCCCTACAAATAGCCAACCTGGCGCTACAGAAACGCCTGTGTATGCAGAAAATGCACCCGACTTTCAGCACAAGCTACCAACGCCTCCTCCTTCCAAGAGGCGCTCTTCTGGTGGATTGCGCACAGGAGCTATTATCGCTTTGACCCTGTTGCTGGCAATCATTTTTGCGACCGGCTTATTTGCCGGTTGGGAATATGGCCGAGGTACCTCTACCCCTGCCGTTAATAAATCCAGCACTGGCGTATTGCAGCCGGGCACAAATCCGACTGTAACCGTTCCCCCGCTCACAGGGAATAACGTAGATCGTTATCATTGACAGGCGCGGCTATATTGTGACCAATAACCATGTTGTCAATGGCGCACAGAGCATTAACGTTGTGCTCTATGACGGCACACAGGTACCTGCACAACTCGCGGGAACCGATCCCGCAGATGACCTGGCTGTGCTGAAGATCACTCCGCCTGCTGCTGGCTTGACTGTGGCAACCTTAGGTGACTCCTCGAAGTTGCAGGTAGGGCAGGACGTGCTGGCTATCGGCAATCCCCTGGGCATTACCCAGACGGTCACAAATGGCATTATCAGTGCCCTTGGCCGCAATGTGAACGAGCAGAATGGAGCCGTCATTCCTAATGCTATTCAGACCGACGCACCGATCAATCCAGGCAATAGCGGTGGAGCGCTGGTAGATATGCAAGGTAACCTGATCGGTATTCCAACCCTGTCTGCCATTGACCCTGAATTCAACACACCGGCCAATGGTGTTGGCTTTGCCATTCCATCGAATCGTGTCCAGTCCATTACGTCTCAGATCATCCAGACTGGCACAGTCAGTCATACAGGTCGAGCAGCTTTAGGCGTAAGGGTCGAGAGCGTTGATGCAACGTTGGCCGCACAAGACAACCTGTCCATCGATCACGGGGCGCTCATCGTCAGTGTTGTTCCGAACGGCGCGGCGGACAAGGCTCACCTGCAAGCCGGTGATGTCATCGTACAGATCGACAATAAGCCGGTCAATGACATTTCATCCCTGGGCGATGCATTGCTTAGCAAGAACCCCGGCGATGTAGTGTCAGTAAAAGTTTATCGGGGCAATCAACAATTGACGGTTAGCGTCAAGCTGGGTGAACTGCAGGCGGGTTAATTGTTAGTAGGCATAGTTACAGCAAAACGGCCGACCACCAGAGGTCGGCCGTTTTGCTGTAACTATGCCTACCTCAATGCGGATGAGACACTGCGTCTGGTGCTGACATTCTTTGCTTGCTCGTCTCGTTTTGCGTGACGGCGTGGCGGCGCGGACGGCTGGCAAGCAGTACTCCAATGAAGAAGACAATCCAGCCAAAGGTCATAACGAGCCAGAAAATGTTTTTTACCCCGAGGCGAGCGGTGGTGCCAGCCGCGGCATTGATGAGATCTCCTGCCAGGATGAGCACATTAGCCCAGAGGAGGGAACTTGTTCCCTGCCGTTGTATGAGTTTCCAGCCGGAGTAGATAGCCACGCCAACCACGGCCAGGACACCAAGTGTGTTCAAGACGATGATAGTGATAAGCCATGCTCCTAACTGGGGCTGCAGAATACCGGCTCCTGGTGTGCCTGCAATATGGCCAAGTTGCTGCCTGTCAACGCCGGCCATGGAGATGAGTAATGCTGCCAGGACGCTCAGCACACACAAGACGACGAGGCAAATGCGCGTGATATGAGCCCTGGCAACCAGAGCAATGCTGCCCAGGCCAAGCCAGGAGGGCATGAGCGCGGCACCAAGGATGTAGTAGAGGCGGAAGAACAATACTCCAGTATCACTGGCAGGTTGCACAACTATCATAAATACATATGCCAGCGTCGCGACGAAAGCCATTGAGAGCGCTATGCCCCAGTAGAGTTGGTACAGGCGATGACGCTGTACGTACTGGCGCAGCACGATTCCGGCAAAAAGCCCTGTCACTATCACATTGATGCCTGGATAGAGTAGCAAAAAAAGGTTGTTCATTGCCATCAATTCCATGTGAATGTCCATAGTAAAATCTACGAAAAACTACGGGTTGTATTATCTAACATATGAAAAACTACATGCATTACTATGATAGGTCTTTAGTAAAATCTACGAAAAACTACAGGTTGTGTTATCTAACATATGAAAAACTACAAGCATTACTATGATAGGTCCACACCGGTCAAAACGTCAATGTGTAGGAAGAAATGGGAAGAATAATCTTGTCGGCTCCTGTGTAATACCTTATAGTATGACATGGTGATCATAAACCATCCAAAGGCACTGTCGCAATTAGCAATCTTATGGGAGGCATAATGTCAAACATGAATCAGGCTCGCCTCAACCTCATGCATAGATACTGGAATGCAGCCAACTACCTGACAGTTGGCCAGATTTATTTACAGGATAATCCTCTTTTGAGAGAGCCATTACGTCCCGAACATATCAAACCGCGATTACTTGGGCATTGGGGAACATCACCTGGCCTCAGCTTCATTTATGTCCATTTAAACCGGCTCATCCAGGATCATGATGTTGATATGATCTATCTGGCAGGACCAGGACACGGTGGGCCTGCCCTGCTGGCAAATGTGTATCTCGAAGGGACATACACAGAGGTTTACCCGGAGGTCACTCAAGATGCAGAAGGAATACGCCGCCTCTTTCGCCAGTTCTCGACACCTGGAGGTGTACCAAGTCATGTGAGTGTTCCCACTCCTGGCTCAATTCACGAAGGAGGAGAATTAGGGTACGTTCTCGCCCATGCCTTTGGCGCGGCTTTTGATAATCCAGATTTGATCGTTGCTGCCGTCGTTGGAGATGGCGAAGCAGAAACCGGGCCACTCGAAGGCTCATGGAAAAGCATCAAATTTTTGAACCCGGTCCGGGATGGAGCAGTCCTACCTATCTTGCATCTCAATGGATACAAGATTTCTGGTCCAACTGTCTTTGGACGTGACGATGACGAGTCGATACGGCAGGTAATCTCAGGCCATGGCTACGATGTCCACTTCGTTGAAGGCGATGATCCCATGCGCATGCACCAGGCTTTCGCTGAAACGTTGGAGACCTGCTATGCAAAAATTCGCTCGTATCAAGAAGATGCTCGTAGGAACGGCTTCTCAGGAGTCCCTAGATGGCCTGCCATCATCTTACGCAGCCCTAAAGGATGGACCGGACCGAAAGAGATAGATGGGGTCCCTATCGAGGGCACATTTCGTGCCCACCAGGTACCTGTAGAAAATGTGAAGACAAATCCCGAGCACTTGAAAATACTTGAAGAGTGGATGCGGAGCTACAAACCGGAAGAGCTTTTTGACGAGCAGGGGCGTTTCATCCCTGAACTTGCAGCACTGGCACCTGAAGGTGATCGTAGAATGGGGGCCAATCCACATGCAAATGGGGGAAGGTTGCTGGTAGACCTGGATCTGCCTGACTTTACGGAATATGCGTTTGAAGTCAAAAAGCCCTCCACGGAGTACTATGGAAATACTCGCCTGCTGGGCACGATGATGCGAGACATTTTCACGAGGAACACCAAACAACAAAATTTCCGTTTCATGTGTCCTGATGAAACCAATTCAAATCGCCTCGGGGATGTTTTCGAGGTGGAAAACCGCACTTTTGAGGAGAAAATCATTCCGATTGATGACCACCTCTCTCCCTTTGGCAAGGTAATGGAGGTGCTGAGCGAACATCTCTGCGAGGGATGGTTAGAAGGCTATGTGCTTACAGGACGGCATGGCTTATGGGCTTCATATGAAGCATTTGCCATGATTATTGACTCGATGATGGTTCAACACGCAAAGTGGTTGGAAGGAGCGCTCGACCTTCCCTGGCGCAAGCCTGTTTCATCGATAAACATTCTCCTGACATCTACCTGCTGGCGTAACGATCACAATGGTTTCAGTCATCAAGGACCGGGGCTTATCGACACAGCTCTTTCGAGAAAAGGCTCAATATCGCGCATCTATCTACCACCAGATACAAACTGTCTACTTTCCGTCGCTGACCATTGTTTCCGCAGCCGGAATTATGTGAATCTCATTGTCATCGACAAGCAGCTGCACCTTCAGTTCCTGAACATGCAGCAAGCCATTGAACACTGCACCCGTGGTCTGTCCATATGGGACTGGGCAGGCAATGAAGGTGACCTTGAGCCGGATGTGGTGCTGGGTTGTGCCGGTGATGTCATGACTATGGAAACTGTTGCGGCGGCGTGGTGGCTTCGCCATCACATTCCAGAATTGAAGGTGCGCTTGGTGAACGTTGTTGATCTGATGACACTTTACCCGCCGGATGTACACCCTCATGGGCTGGATGATGCTACCTTCATACAGCACTTCACAGAAGATAAGCCCGTCGTGTTTGCCTTTCACGGCTATCAGAGAGCCATACACCAGCTTATTCACGGTCGCCCAAACCCGGTTCGTTTCCACGTGCGCGGTTTTAACGAACAGGGAACGACAACAACTCCATTCGATATGGTCGTGCTCAATGAAGTAAGCCGTTATCATCTCTGTATTTTAGCAATGCAACGCGCGACACGTGTACGACACCTCACGCCACCGTTAATACAGGAGTGTAACGATGTGCTTATCAGGCACCATAGCTATGTACGAAGGACCTTCGAGGATATGCCAGAAGTGCGCGACTGGGTATGGACTGACTAAGAGGATTTTTCATGAAGATATTAGTGCTGAATGCAGGTTCAAGTAGTCAGAAGAGCCGCCTGTATGAACTGGAGAACACGCTGCCAGACCTGCCAATCGCTCCTTTGTGGGAGGCCTATGCTGACTCGGCTGAACATCCGGGCGTGACCGAACTGAAGATTACCACTGCTCAGGGTCAGACCCTGGAAGAGGAACTCCAGACGGATTCACGCCAGGACGTGATTGCACACCTGCTAAATACTTTGTGGAGTGGTAAAACGCAGGTGCTTGCTCAACCTTCGGACATTGATATCGTTGGGCATCGTATCGTTCATGGCGGGCAAGAATTTCGCGAGAGTACGCTGATTACGCCAACCGTAAAGGATGCGATCAGACACTTATCGAGCTATGCGCCCCTGCATAACCCCATCAACCTGGAAGGCATCGAGGCCGTTGAGCGCATTTTGCCGCACGTTCCTCAGGTGGCAGTCTTCGATACCGCGTTTCACTCGCAATTACCTATGGCTGCGCTAGTGTACCCGGGCCCCTATGAATGGTTTGAGGAGGGCATCCATCGCTACGGTTTTCATGGCATCAGTCATCAATACTGTGCCGGCCGCGCTGCCCAGATCCTGGGACGAGACCTGGCCTCCCTGCGGCTGATTACCTGTCATATAGGCAATGGTTGTTCACTAGCCGCCATTAGCGGCGGTCGCAGTATAGATACCACCATGGGCTTTACACCCTTGGAGGGCTTGATGATGGGGAGCCGCTCGGGTACAGTTGATCCGGGCATCCTCACCTACCTGATGCGGCAAAAGGGCTACTCTCCCGACCAATTCGATACTTTACTCAATAAGCAGTCAGGTCTCAAAGGGATTTCTGGCGTATCCAGCGATATGCGCGAGGTGTTGTCTGCTATTCGTGAGGGTAACGAGCGGGCCAGGCTGGCTTTTGATATGTATATACATCGTCTGCGCTCTTTTATGGGTGCCATGCTGGCAACGCTCGGGGGGGTGGACGCCATTGTCTTCGCCGGTGGCGTAGGTGAACATGCGCCCAGTGTGCGCTGGGGTGCTTGTAAAGCCTTTGGATTTCTCGGCCTTAAACTCGATGCAGCAAAAAACGCTCAATCCCCTGCCGATCAAGATATCGCCACTGCCGATTCTACCGTGCGTGTCCTGATCGTACAAACGCAGGAGGATTGGTCAATTGCTAAGGAATGTTGGAAAATAGCCTCTTCGAAGCTGCCTGGTTAATGTTGATTTTCTCTTTCCCTTTGTCTGCGTCTTGTCAAGAGAACGCCCACGATGCCAAGGACGAGGAGGGTAAAGCCTGCTTCTTGCCGTCCCAGGGGCGTACCCAGGTCGAGTAATGGCAATGATGGTTGGGTCGAGGTGTTTTTTGATGGGTTTTGATTTGAGGCACCCTTGATGCGCGTTGGTGTCAGAGCCGCGTTCGCAGTTCCGTGCTGGTCAGCGGAGACCGCTTTTTGGGCAGTAGCAGTAGCTGCACTGCTCGTAGATGTGATACCGGGTTGGACCATCGGCGGCAATAGTGCTTGCTACACGTAATGATCGCTGGACATAGTGTGCCCCCAATCGTCGCCGGACCACCGGATTTGCCCTTGCTGTCTGTTCTCCCTGGCGTTCTGGTCGTTCTTGTAAGTAGGTAAATCCCTCTGACAGGGCAAATGATCGAGGCAAAGCAGGCTCTGGCAATGCTTGCAGGAAAGCTACCGTCTGTTTCAGGCCCGCTAATGCACTTTGACACTGCTGGCAGGTTTCCAGGTGGGCATTGCAAACTGCCAGTTCTTGTTCTGAAAGTTCCTTATCTATAAAAGCTGAAAGCTGTGTAGTTGTCAGGTGTCGATCATCGTGTTTAGGCACGCCAGTACTCCAGTTGGTTTCAATCTGTATTAGTAGGTAGACGGTAATTACGCGGTAAAAGTTCCCTGTACTGGTACAGATAATTGCGAAGACGCGCTCGCCCGCGGGCGATACGTGAGCGTACAGTCCCTAGTGTTGCTTGTGTTGTTGTCGCAATTTCCTCGTATGAAAGCCCCTGTATATCGCATAAAACGACTGCAATACGCTGGTCGAGGGGAAGTTCTTGCAAACCGCGCTGAATGAGTTCCTGTAATTCCTGGCTGAGTAAATATTCTTCAGGATTTTTTTCCTGTCCCGTCTCCACTAATGCACCTATGTCGCTGGCTGAATGTGGCTCATCTTCGTCGGTAAGTACCTCAAGCGACTCGACCGGGTGACGTTGTATTCTGCGCCAGTGATCACAGACCAGGTTGGAGGCAATACGAAGTAGCCAGCCACGGAATGACGAACCGCCTCGGAAGGAAGAAATGCCACGAAAGGCAGCTATGAATGCATCCTGCGTAATATCGGCTGCCACATCGGCATCGCCGAGCATACGCAAGACGGCCCCATAGGTCATTTGCTGGTAGCGCAATACCAGCTGATTAAAGGCGTTGACATCACCACGCTGACTGCGGGCGATGAGTTGTTCTTCATCGTCTCGCAAAAGCTTTGCCATTTGGCAGCCTCACTACTTCTTGTTTCGTTTGAGCCAGTGTAACATATTTTAAGAGAGTCGGCTATCTCACATAACAAAACGCTCCAGCGCTACTACTTTTCCCACGTAGATCAAATGGGCTTCTCAAAAGTCACATTGCTCAGCTAAGACTAGCCGCCTGCGGCGGCAAAAAAGGAAAGAAAGAGCGTGGCGCGGCGTGCGGCCGCACGCCGCGCCACGCTCTTTCTTTCCTTCGGGGTGGGGTGGGGAACACATTCAGCGACTTTTGAGAAGCCCTGTGAAAGAAAAAGACTTACGTTGACATAGAAGAA
>WNGI01006814.1_pt1 | contig 10416 bp, 3 predicted proteins | sample 5400621 | NCBI WGS metagenome assembly WNGI01 (sample SAMN13153374, study PRJNA577476) | soil metagenome | isolation source: 20 cm soil or saprolite under Garry oak tree replicate 1 | place: USA:California | collected 2016-06-15 | reverse complement strand
ATCGCGAGAGGCTGGGGAAAAAGAGTGCTCCCAACAATGTAGTTCGGCCCGTGGATGGTATCGATGCCGTAGAGCACGGGAATCTGCAACCGGGATTTCTTCGCTTCTTCCTGGATGGCACGGATAATCTCGTGCCATTTCTCTGCGGACAAGGCTTCGTCATTCACGTTGAGGATGGAACCCACTCCGTATTCGCCAACGGCTTTGCGCAATTTATCGGGATTGATTCGAATGGACTGGCCCTGTCCATCGGTGACCATGGCGATTTCCAGTTGCGTCATCTGGCCGATTTTTTCCTTGAGCGTCATCTGGCCCAGAAGTTTTTCGACCGCGGCGGCGGAAGCGCTGGCCGGCGGGCCCGCGGGAGTCATATTTTTCTTCAAAAATGTCTGGCTGTCCACGATGCTTGAAGCGGCGTCATCCGCGCCGGACGGAATCGCCGCGATGGAGCAAACAGCTAGTACAATAACGATATGGCACAGCTTCCTTTTCGGTCTGGACACGGGTATCTCCTTGCCGAGCATCCTACCTCTGGTGGCCGGATATATCCAATTTTTGGTTTCTTTAAATTCCAATTGTGGACCTCCGAAAGCTGGTACCTGGCAACCGGCGTTCCCGCGGACATTTATAAATGGGAACTATGGGTCGCTACTCTGCGAGGAGATTGCAAAAACGCGCGAGGGCCTGCGTGGGCACCGGTGCCTAGGTATTGAGTGCACGCCTCAGTGCCGCGAAGAATACTGGTAGCGCAGGCTCGGCGGCATGCGTTCCGAGCGCGACCGCGTATTGTACTCCAGCTGGTAGCCCAGATGTTCCGCATCGGCCGGATAATCTTTACCCTCGGGATACGGATACGGCAGAAGCGAATGCCGCGGGAGCGGCTCGACGGTAAACGCGTGCGCCGCGTAGAAATCGAGATCCTTTTCGAAGCCGTCGGCATAAAAGAAATAATCGCGAACCCATCCCGCTGGCAGCGCGGGAAGCTGCTTGGGATCAAAATCAACCTTCAGTCCCTCGCCGGAGCCGAAAACGACAAAGCGATCATCGGAGGCGCGCAGCAAATCGAACACATCGCCGTAGCGCGTGTAATTTCCTGCCGCGCGCGCGTAGGGACCGGTCATGCTCCGGTGCGAATACGAATAGGTGGTGTCGCTGGCCGGCTTTAGCCGCATCTCGCGCGGATAGCCGACGAAATCGAGCGCCGCCTTTGCGAGCGGCACTTGCGCCACGCGCAAATCCTGTTCGTCCCGTGTCTGGTCGATTCGAATCGCGTCCCAATAAATTTTCAGATTGTTGACGATGCGAATCCGCCGCGTTCCCGCGGGCAGCTTGCCGGTCAAGTCCGCAATCATGGTCCGTTCGAGCCCGGCCGGAAAACCCATATCTTCCACGACGCGCGTCCACTTGCCTTGCGCATCGAGGGCTTCCACATATGGCGGAATCACTTTGATTCCCGCCTGATCCGCCGCGTACATCGAAGTCGCGGTGAAGTAATCGATGTAGCCATCGATGATCAATCGCAATGGTCTTTGAGCATTCCATTCGCCGAGATCGAGTTCGATCCAGTGCAGCTTCGCGAATCCCGAGAACGGCGACCCTTCGAAATTCGTGACGTACTGGCGGTCGCGCTTGGAGACCAGCGGTAGCACATCATTCCCGCGGTCGTCCCACGCACCGGCCGGTGCATGCGGGTCGCGGCTCGCGATCACCCGGAACTCCGGAAAGGGCGGCCCGCTGACGAATCGCTCATTCGGATAAACTTCGTACGCCGCTGGATGATCGATGGCCACCAGCCGCACCTGGTCGAGATACACGGTTTCTTCCATCGGCTCCATGAAGCGGAAGCTGAGCAGGCCGCTCCGGGCCTTCACGCTGCGCGCAGGCACTTTCAGGTACTCGTCCGGATCGGGAACGTCCCTTTCGCCGGGCGCGATCCAGTGGCCGACCACGCCGGGCCCAATCATGTCCGCGATGAATTCATACTCGTGTCCATTCCACGAAAACAAAACGGGGCACGAGCTCCCGCGCCGATCGAGTTCTGTGATGCTTTGTACTTTCTTCGCGGCCAGGTTTATTTCGTCCTGTGGCACGCCCGTCGGCCACAGCAGCCGAACGACTTCGGCGTTGCGCTCCGATCCGAGCCCCGCAAGAATCGGCGTGGCGCTCTGCCCCAGATAGCCCGAAGCACCGGGCACTTCCCACTTTTGATAAAGCGTGCCCGCGTAGAGTTCGACCTTCGTTCCGATCCCGCTCTTGTTGTCGTTGAGCGCCTTGACGTCGATGCCCATCCAGTTGTGCTGATTGCCGCCCTCATTGCGCAGAACAAGCGGGGCGCCGCCGAGTTGCGTCACGACCAGATCAGCGTCGCCATTTCCATCGATATCCGCAACCGCAATCGCGCGGGGTTGATTCAGCTTGAGCGCATCGAGATGCACATCCTTGGTGACGTCGGCCCAGCCCTTGCTTCCCAAATTTCTCAGCAGTCGCAATTCCCCGCCGCTGCTCGATTCTCCCGCCGCGACAAGATCGAGCCAGCCGTCATTGTCGTAATCGAGCACGGCAATTCCCCAGCCGCTCTGCCAGCCGAAATCGGGGAGCGGAACGTGCTCCAGCCGCTTCCCTTCCACATTCCGCCACAGGCTGATGCCCGGCGCACCCGCATGCGTGAACGCCAGATCCATCCAGCCGTCTTTATCGAAGTCGAACGCCACCACACCCACCGCCGGCGGCAACTTCTCTTTGTTGAAATCGATGCCGCCGAGCGGCGTGAATTCCCCTTCGCGGGGATTGCGATAGATCGAAGCTCCTGCCTGCCCGCCCGCGATGACGAAGTCAATTGCCCTGTCGTTGTTAAAATCAGTGCTGACAACCCCAGCGCCCGTGGCTGCAAAACCGAGCGCCGTCTCCACGGACACGTCCGTGAATGTGCTATTGCCGTTGTTGCGCCAAAGAACATTGTGCGGCGGCGCGCCCGGCGCAGCTGAATCGGGCGCCGCTGTGATATACACATCCAGGTCGCCATCGTGGTCGTAATCCACGAACGTCAGGCCCACGCAGCCTTTTTCCCTGCGAATTCCCACCGCTTGGGTCAGGTCCTCAAACTTGCCATCACCCTTGTTGTGAAGCAAACGCACGCCATCACTCAAACAAACTGCGAGATCTGTATGGCCATCATTGTCGAAATCGCCGGCCGCACAGCCGAGGCCGTTACCCTTTAGATTGACGCCCACTTCCTGCGTCACATCGCTGAATCGTCCATCGCCCAGGTTGCGCAGCAAGTGGCTGGCGCCGTCCGCCCCTGCGCTCACCAGGAAAAGATCGGGTTTGCCATCGCCATCATAGTCAAAGAAACACGCGCCGGTGCTCGGTCCAATCTCGACACGGCTTCCCCCCGTACTTTTCGGCACGAACGCATTCGCCTCCGCAGTAAATCGCACCGGAATTGCAGCAGGCACATCGACAACCGCACTCAGCGGCAACTCCGCGAGCGAATAGCGCCCTTGATCGCCGTAGCCCGCGCCGAACGGCGCTCCTAGATGCTCCGTCGTGATTTTCTGGAAGCGCGTCAGGTGTTCGCGTGCCGCAGCAGCATCGCCCTTCCTCTGCAGCGCGCGCGCCAGTCCGAATTCCGACGACGCGTGAAACGGAGAAAGGGCCAGCCCCTTTTGAAACGCCGTGATGGCTTCGTCATATTTCTGCAGCTGGGCGTTCAGGTAGCCGATAAAATAATAGGCGTCCGGTTCGTTGGGCGCGATCTGCGTGACGTGCTGAAATGCGGCGATGCCCTTCTCCGTCTCCCCGAGGTCTTTGTAGGCAAGTCCGAGGTGGTACCAGGCGTAAGCATCCTTAGGAAGCTGCTGCGCGGCGGCTTCGAGAGCCGCACGCGCAGGCTCCAGCTTCTGCTGGGCGAGCAGAGAAACACCCAGGTTCAGCCGGGCCACGGCAAATTTTGGGTCAGCCTCGAGGGCTTGTTCAAAATATTTTTGCGCGTCCGCGGGGCGCTGCTGATTCATGTAGGCGACGCCCAGCGTATTGAAACGATAGGCGTCCGCAATCCCGCCGCCCGATGACCCGGACTTCTTGGCAGCCGCAGCCTTCTCCTGTGCGGACGGCGCGCCGGAACGCACCAGTATCGCGGCACAGCAAATCACGATTAAACAAGCAAAAATCCCGCCCACTGCGCGCCGCTGAGTTGAACGCATGAAAATATTTCTTCCTGTCCGCGCGGGATGCCCGAATTCCGTGTGCGGCCCATCCGGGCGCAATGGGAATTCTCCCGGCTGCACTGCGCATGGTCAACCGTTTTTATGCCCGCCGAGTTGCGTATTTCTCCGCGTGCTTGACCAGCACCGCATGTACGCTTACTCTCGCGCATCAAGCCATGAGCTTCTTCCCTTACGGCACCTTGGCGGAAATCATGCAGGAAATTCGATCCAAAAAGATCTCCCCGGTCGAAATCGTCGAACTCCATCTTAAACGCATCGAGGCGCTGCAGCCGAAACTAAATGCGTTTGTCCATCTGGACCCCGAGGGCGCCCGTGAGCAGGCGTGCGCGGCGGAAAGTCTTGTACTGCGCGGCGCGCGACTCGGGCCTCTCCATGGCGTGCCGCTCACCATTAAGAGTTGCATCGACGTTGCTGGCTGGCCCTGCCCTGCCGGTTCTCTGCTCCGCAAAACATATGTCGCCTATCTGGATGCTCCGCTTGCTTCGCGACTGAAAGCAGCAGGCGCCATCCTCCTTGGGAATACCAACACTCCCGAATTTTTGACGGCCTATGAAACCGATAATCTGCTCACCGGAAAAACGAGCAACCCCTGGAACTTGGCGCGCTCTGCGGGCGGGTCAAGCGGCGGTGAAGCGGCAGCGATTGCCTCAGGATGTTCGGCGGGCGGTGTTGGCAGCGACGGTGGCGGGTCGATTCGCGTGCCCGCGCATTTTTGCGGAATTTGCGGATTGAAGCCCACGCCCGGCCGCATTCCTGCCACGGGACATTTTCCGCCGGGCGCCGGCGCTTTTTCCTGGATCGGCGTTGTCGGCCCCATGGCTCGAACCATCGCGGATGTGCGTTCGCTCTTCGAAGTGATGGCTGGACCTGACGCAGGCGATGCGCTCTCCGCGCCGGTTCCATTGCGCGCGTACCGCGAGGGTGAGTTGTGCGGCATGCGCATCGGAATTCTAGAGAGCGACGCGCTTGGTGTCGCGACTGCGGAGACGCACGCGGCAGTCGAGCGAGCCGCAAAATCTCTCGACGAGCGCGGCTTCACCGTTGAGCCTTTTCGGCTGGATGGACTCGATCGCGCGCTAGATCTGTGGTGGTTTTTCTTTGGCCCGGTGATCGGCAATTTGCTCCGGCACAGCGTAGCGGGCCATGAAGACAAAATCAGCCCGATGCTGCGCGAGTATCTCGCTTACGCGACCTCTGGAATTTCAATCACCCTCGATCAATTCACGAAGACCTGCACGGATCGGGATCTTCTCCGCGCCGAAATTTTGCGCCAAATGCAGGACACGCCCGTGCTGCTCTCCCCGGTTTCCACCAGCCCCGCGTTTCGTCACGGCCAGGGAAATTACCACGCCGACACGGGCTACCGCGACACCATGCGGTTTTCGCAATGGCTGAACTTGACCGGCTTTCCCGGCGCATCAGTCCCATTCGGCGTTTCGAACGAGGGACTGCCCATCGGCGTCCAAGTTATCGGCCGGCCATTTGAAGACGAACTAGTCCTCGCTGTCGCGGAAGCCATAGAGCACGCACACGGCCCTTGGCTAGCTGCTAGCGCCTCCCTTTGATGTTGCGTGAACTGCGGTGCCTTTTATTGCGGCTGTCGGGTCAGCTCGGGGTTGGGCACTCGATCATCCTCAAGCTCAAGCGACTCGCGTTCCTTATTCAAGCGGCCTTCCATCCCCTTCCGCGCGGCCGCGAACTCCGCGCGCGCTTCCTTCTGCCGGCCCAGCTGCATCAGGATTCGTCCCCGCAGGAAGTGCCCGCCATGGATATCCGGCGAAAGATGCAGCGCGGTATCAATCATTTTCAAGGCCGATTGTGGCTTGATCTGTTTCTGATAGAGCTTTGCGAGGCCAAGGTATGCTCCGGCGCTCTTCGCATCCCGGTCCAGCGCCTCGCCGAATGATTTTTCCGCGTCCTCGTCCCTTTGCATGCGCGCATAGAGCACCCCAAGCTGTTCGTAATTGTCTGCGAGATCCGGTTCCAGCGCGATATCGCGGCGAAACTCCGCTTCGGCCCGCTCGTGTTCACCGGAACGCATATACGTGATACCCAGATTGAGATGTAGGAAGGGAAGGTCTGGATTCCCCTCGGCGGCGCATTCCAATTCCGCCTTGGCTTCGCCGACTTCGTAGCGGTTCAGAAAAGCTTTTCCCATTATGAGGTGAAATTCCGGCGTTCCTCCGCCGACAGCGATCATGCGGCTTAGGATTTTCTCGTCGAGTTCTTTTTGGCCAGATTCCACCGCGGCAATATCGATCAGGTAGAGATACAAAACGTCCCCGGACTTTTCGGGCCATAACGGTTCAAGCACCCTCACGGCCTCCGCAAATTTTTTCGTAAAAACCTGGCAGAGTCCCAGAAGGTAACGCGCTTGTTGCGAGTCCGGTTGGTCGCGCAAGACCGAGGCCAGCGGTGCGATCGCTGCGGCATAATTGCCGCGCCGGTACTCGACGAGACCGATGTTCAGCCGGATCCCAGCCATCTTTGGTTCGAGCTTCTCTGCCTTTTGCAAGAGCGTGATCGCGCGGTCCCAATCTTTGCGGCGCATGGCGATCACGCCGAGATTGGCATAGGCGGAGCCGGCACGCGGGTCGGCCGCGAGTACTTGGCGAAAGGCCGCTTCTGCCGCGTGGAGGTCCCCGGCCTGCAGCGCCGTCTGCCCTTTCGCAAACCATGCTTGGGGCTCCATTCGCTGGTTCGCACCGGCTAGCGAAGAGGTAGACTGTGGCTCTGCCCCGCCTTCCACCACAGGCGTCGCACAAGCTGGCCTGGCCGCAATCAGAGGGAGACTGATCGCCAGAACCCATACCAGGTTGTGTGAGTTCAAGAATCGTGCGCACATCGGCATTTAGTGTCCGGCAATCCCAGCGAGATTTCAAGAAGCCTCTGCGGTTTGGCGCTGTAGAACGCGGCGTATCGCCCCTTTTCCGGCACCGAGCGTGTTATATCTCAACCCGGCACGAATTTCCCGCTTGACAGCAGCGTTTAAATGCACTATTAACTCGTTTTAATAGACACCTTCGGTGCGTTGCCTGCGATCGTCGAGTGGTGGAGGCTGTATCCGATCAGGGAGCTTTCTGCGCGAGGTAACTGCAGGGGTAGCCGCTCTAACCCTTTGCGCCGGGCTCTTGCATTCCATCGTCTCCCCAAATTCGCATCTTTCTTGGAGGTCTTAACGTGAAGGAAAACTCGAACCATTCCAATCATCGAAAGAATATTTTGGGAGCCGGTTGCTTGTGGCTCGGCGTGCTGGTCGTTGCCTTGGCCTTTCCCCTCGCTTCGCCCGCGCAAGACACCGGCTATATTAGCGGCACGGTCACCGACAAATCCGGAGCCGCCATCGTTGGCGCGGACGTCGTCATTACCAGTGCAGAAGGAAGCTTGACACGATCAACGGCAACGAATGCGGACGGCGCCTATGTCGTGGCTGCTCTGCCTGGTGGCACCTATAACCTTGCTGTCACGGCAAAAGGATTCCAGAAATTCTCGGCAACGAAAGTCGTGCTGGACGTGGCTCAGAAGATTCGCGTCGACGTGCAGTTGACAGTGGGCGCGATCAATGAAGTAATCGAGGTGACCGGTGAGAGTGTCGTTCAAGTCGAGACGCAGTCTTCTGAGCTGAGCGGCACGGTCACCGGCAAGCAAATCGATCAACTCGTCCTGAATGGGCGCAATTTCACCCAGCTCGTGAATCTTGTACCCGGGGTCGTCAACCAGACGGGTCAGGACGAAGGCACCGTTGGCATCTATGGCAACGTCCTTTTCAGCATGAACGGTGGCCGAACCGAGTACAACAACTGGGAACTCGACGGCGGCGACAACATGGATAACGGCAGCAATGCCACTCTGAACGTCTATCCGAATCCCGAAGCCATCGCTGAATTCAAAGTTCTCACGTCCAACTACGGCGCCCAGTACGGCCGCAACGGCTCAGGCACCGTCGAAGTCGAAACTAAGAGTGGAGGCAACAGCTTCCACGGCAGCGCATTCGAATACCTGCGCAATGATGTGTTCAATGCCCGGCCTTGGGAATCCGGCAATGACCCAGCCCATCCCAATCCGGCGTACAAGAAGCATGATTTTGGCTACACCGTCGGTGGTCCTGTTTACGTACCCGACCATTACAACGCCGACAAGAAAAAGACGTTTTTCTTCTGGTCTGAAGAATGGCGCCGCGAAAAGAATCCTTCTTCGATTCTTCAAAACGTTCCGTCTGACCTGGAACGTACTGGAGATTTCTCTGTTCTCTGCTCCCACCAGCTCGGTGATTGTCCAAATGTCTCGAACCCAGCTGCCGTACCCATCGATCCTGTGGCCGCCTCGTTCCTTAATCTCATTCCCAAAGCCAACACGACGAAGGGTCTTTTCGACGACGGAACCCCGATTCCAGCTGTCTCGCAGATTATCTCGACACCCACAACTTGGCGCGAAGAGCTGGTTCGCATTGATCACAACCTCACGAACAATTATCGCCTGACGTTTCGCTACATTCATGATTCCTGGCAAACCGAGGTGCCGAATCCGCTCTGGGGCGTTGGCAGTTCCAATTTCCAGGACATCCACACCAAATTTGTAGGCCCCGGGACAAGCTTCGTGGCACGTCTCAACGCCAACATTTCCCCCACACTGCTCAATGAATTCGTTGCCAGTTATACGGGAGACCACATCTTCCTGACAGCCGTCGGCCCAGCCTCCGAGACGACCCTGCCTGCCGGCTTCGCGATGGGCTCCATTTTCAGTAATGGTTTTGGCGGAAAGCTTCCTTCGATTACCCTTGGGAACAACACCGCTTATGGTGGTGGTGACGGTCTTGCTCAGGACACGGGGTATTTCCCTTGGAACAACGCCAATCCTACCTTTACCTATCGGGATAACCTAACCAAAATTCTCGGTAACCATACGATGACGTTTGGAGCCTATTTGGTGTTTGCTCAGAAAAACGAGCAAAGCTCTGCGAACCTGCAGGGTATCCTCACTTTCGATTCCAGCAATTCTACGGTCAGCACGGGAAACGCCTTCGCTGACCTGCTGCTGGGAAACATCGCGCAATACCAACAGTGGAATCTCGAGCCCAAGTATTACAACCGCTACAGAATTGTTGAACCCTATTTCCAGGACGACTGGAGAGTCACCAAACGCCTGACCCTCAACCTTGGTCTCCGACTCAGCCTCTACGGAACTTACCGAGAGCGGTACAGACATGCGTTCAATTTTGATCCGAATGCCTTCACTACCGCCAACGCACCTATCATCGATGCCGACGGTTCGGTCACTAAATTCGCGGGCTCGTTTGAGCCAGGTACCGGCAATCCGTTTAACGGCATCGTCCAATGCGGCGGCGCAGGCGGAACTTTCCCGGTGGATGGATTCCCCAATGCCAGCGCTGGCTCCAGTTCGAACGCCGGCTGCGTCAAGGGGCATCTCTTCAATCCGGCTCCGCGGATCGGCTTCGCTTTCGATCCTGAGGGCGACGGCAAGATGGCTATCCGCGGCGGCTATGGCATCTTCTTCGAACACACGAACGGCAACGAGGGCAACACCGAGTCACTCGAAGGCTCTGCCCCGTTCGCGCTCAATGCATCGCAATTCAACATAACTGGCTACGGGAACATTGGTGGCAGCGGCGGGGTTGTTCCCTTCTTTCCACTCTCCGTGAATTCCATCCCCAGTAAGGCCATTTGGCCATACGTCCAGCAGTGGCATCTGGACGTTCAGCGGGAATTGCCTGGCCACTTCGTGGCGACTCTCTCTTACGTTGGCAGCAAAGGGACGCACCTAACGCTGCAACGAAATATTAATCAGCTGCACCCCATCGCTGCCTCGGCAAATCCCTACGCGCCGGGCGAGCCAATCATCGTGCAGGATCCCCACAACCCTACGGCACCTTTCAATACCGTCTGCCCGGATGTCTTGCTGAGCGGTGGCACGGTAAACGGCCAGCCTGTCTCCGGCCAGGTGGCTGCAAATCTTAGCGTTGCTTGTGGCAATGACCCCAACCCTGAGCGGCCACTCACTGGGTTCGGCAACATCACTCGTCTCGAGGATACGGCCAATTCGATCTATCATGCCCTGCAATTCTCGGCGCGGCGTACGCTCGGCGATCTCCAGCTAAGCGTCGCCTACACCTACAGCCATTCCATTGACGATTCCTCCGACCGCTATGACGGCGCGTTCGTGGATTCCTACA
>WNGI01024764.1_pt1 | contig 10417 bp, 8 predicted proteins | sample 5400621 | NCBI WGS metagenome assembly WNGI01 (sample SAMN13153374, study PRJNA577476) | soil metagenome | isolation source: 20 cm soil or saprolite under Garry oak tree replicate 1 | place: USA:California | collected 2016-06-15 | reverse complement strand
ATAGTTGGTCGTGACTTGGATGGTTGGTGGCGCGATTTCGGGATATTGGGCAATTGGAAGGGTCAAAAGCGCGATAACGCCGACAAGCGTAATGACAATGCTGATCACGCCGGCAAAAATCGGCCGGTCGATAAAAAAGTGCGGGAAGTTCACGCGAGTTCGGAATGCGGAATGCGGAGTGTAGAATCAGGAGCGCGATTGCGTCGCGCGGTTTTGATTGACGTCACCGTGATTGCGATCAACTCGGCGGCTTCCTCTTCGACGATGCCCATTTTAGCAATGAAGTCAGCAGTCGATTTAGCCCGGCAAGCAGCCCGAATTCTCACTTCGCGGTTTGGGATTGAGCGACGCTCACCTTCGTGTCTGGCCCGGTGGCAGATGCTGGCTCCGGCACAGGCGTAACGTGCATCCCGGCTTGCACTATTTGCAGCCGTGTGGAGATGACTTTGTCGCCGTCTTTCAGCCCGCTCTTTACGATCCGCTTGCCCTCGAAAATCGGCCCGGTCTGCAGAGTGCGGCGCTCGACCGTGTTGTCCGGCTTCACCACGAAGGCGTATTTAACGCCTTGCTGTGACGTGATGACTTTGTCGTCAACGAGTGCGGCGCGATAAGGCGTTGCACCGGAGATCCGCACACGAACGAAGAACCCAGGCGTAATGAAATTCGGATTCCAGTTTTTGAGGACGATGCGCGCGCGTATCGTGCCCGTGCCGGGATCGAGGCGATTGTCGACGAAGTCGATAATGCCTTCGTGGGGAAAATCTGTCTCGTTGCCGAGCTCGACGAAGGCCGGAATTTTTGCCGTGCGTGCGCTTACTCGTTTGCCCTGTTCACTCAGCTTCACGTACTTTAGGACGGCGTTCTCGTCAGCATCGACTTTGGCATAGATCGGATCGACCGAGACCACGGTGGTCAGGACGTTTTCCGGGCCCGCGCCTGGCTGAACGAGATTGCCGATGGTGATGCGCTCGTCACTGACCCTCCCATCGATCGGCGACTTGATCTGCGTGAACTCAAGGTTCAGCGCGGCGGAATTCTTCGCCGCTTCAGCCGAACGCACCGCGGCGAAAGCACCCTGATAAGTGGCAGCCTTCTGGTCGAACTCGCTCGCCGAAATGGTATTCTTTCCGCGCAACTCCTTCGCGCGATCCAACTCAATCTGGGCAAGTTTCAGCTGCGCCTCCATCCGCTCCAGCTCGGCCGCAGCGCGATCGAAGTCAGCTTGGTAAGGCCGTGGATCGATCACGTATAGGAGGTCACCCTTCTTAACGATCGCCCCAGCGGCGAATCGGATTTCAGTAATATAACCAGATACGCGTGGGCGGATCTCAACCGATTCAACCGCTTCCAGGCGCCCGGTGAACTCGTCCCATTCGTTCACCTCCTTCTCAATGACATTGACGACGTTGACCGGAAGCGGACCCTGCGGCGGGAGAGAAGCTTTCCGGCATCCCATCTCTGCCGCCGCAATGAGCAAGAGAGTAATTCCGGTGATGAAGAGCTTCATAAAGGCGGCGCCTGACTCTCTATCAATCCCTTGAACTTGAGAAGATATTCGTCTGCGCTCTGGCCGGAAATAGAAGGATCGAAAATTGATCGTAGCTTTAGGGTGATTTCGGTGGTGTGATTGGAGCGTGGCTCGAAGCAAACTACGCCCAATCCTACTTCCTCTGTGATCGTGCGCCAGGCTATGCGGCGCTCGGGAATTTGTCGCACGACCTCAATGACACCGTGCTGTTCCTTCCCGTCGCGAAAGCTACGGAAGGAGAAATGGGTATCATCTATTCGTTGTACTTCGCCGAGGGATTTGATGAACTTTGGGAGGTCTTCGAAACGCAACCATTGTTCGTAAACTTGGGCGACCGACGCGTTGACGACAATCGAAGTCTCCGCTGCGTTCACAGGGATTTTCGTCGTTCAATCAATCGGTCAGGCCCAAGAGCGTGCATATTCGGCTTTTGCGAACGTTCGGCTCCACCCATCAGTATAGTTAAAGAGTGTCATGCTAACGGAGAGCCAGGGGTCGTGAACGGCCGCCGACCGCCGAAAAATTCTGCGGAAGAGTCTCCCCAAATTGTTCTTAGATTGTTTGGTTTTCATAAGCTGGCGGTTTGATTAAAATCAATGGGCAAGGGCGGGCCGGTTCGCCTGCCGGCCACCTGAACGGTTGCCTTTGAAGGCGTTTCCGAGAGAGCTTCGCAACGAGGAGGAAATTGTTTCGGCGATTCGTCGCGAATGAGACAACCAGTGTGTCCGAGCGCCCGATAACAACTGCATTCGTAGAGACTCGGGTGTTAAGCGCAACGCTTTGCAGACATTTTGGAATGAGTAGGGCCAGGTGAAGTCATCCGCCGTGACCCAGCTGTAAGCATCCGCATACATCTCACGCCCAATGGCGTCCTGTGCGCTTCGGAATCTGCGCAGATCCCGCTTCGCTTGAGCAAGGACACCTTTCGCTAAAGCAACTTCAGGCCCCGAGCTCTTCGATGCGTCCGCCAAAAGTTCATCGCTCTGATTAGGTTTCATAGTCGGGAGGCTAACCTTGGCCATGAGTGCCCGCCTATTAGGTAAAAGATGGAATTATTTGCACCCCCTGCGAAGGAGACCGTCCTCGTCCTTTTGGAGGAGGCTAGCGCCGGTTCTCAGACCAGCGCTGCCTCTTTCTCAGGCAAAACCACAACGATCTTTGTGCCTTTGCCGCACTCGCTTGCAATAGTCAATGTGCCGTTCATTTGATCGACCCGTTCTTGCATGCCGGTGAGCCCAAAGCCGTTGTGGCCGTTGTCTACTTTGAATCCGATGCCGTTATCTTGAAGGTCCAAACGAACTTCCCGGGCATTGAAGCTCAAACGCGTCTCAAAGCGAGTCGCTTGAGCGTATTTAAGAGTGTTTGTTAAGGCTTCCTGTCCGATATGGAGCAGATTTTCCTGCGCCATTGGCGGCAGTTCGCGTAGCTCTCCGCGAAGCTGAAATTCCGTCTGCAGTGGCGTCCCCACCGTGGCACTCTTGATCAGGCCCTTCAATGCCTCCCAAAAGGTAGAATCCTCTAGAGCTTGCGGCCGCAGCGCTCGCACGGACCGGCGTGCTTCATTCAAGCCGTAACGAGCTAGCGCTTGAGCATTTCGCAGATGGTTGCGCGCGTCTTTTTTATATCGTTTCGAGGTTGCATCCTCGGCCGCTTGCAATTGCACAATCACGCCGGTCAGTCCCTGTGCGAGCGTGTCGTGAATGTCTCGCGCCATTCTATTACGCTCTTCCAGGACAGCTGCGCGTCGAGCTTGCTCCGCGAATTCATTGAGTTGAATGGCGAACATCGTCTGATGAGCGAGTGCCTGCGCTAATTCGATCTCCTCGGGCCGGTATGGCGGCCGGTCTCCGTGCCGAATGCCGATGAACCCGTTCACCCGGCCACCAACTAAAGTCGGAATGCTGAGAAATTTTTTTGTTCCGTCCGAGCGGAAGTAATCACGAAGCGCGCTAGAAATGCGCGGATCAGTTTCGATGTCTTCGCAGGCCAGCGGCACTTCGGTAAAAAGCATCTCCTGCAATCCTTCGTTCTCTTTCCAGGAGGTCGGATCGGTAACAAACGGATGTTTGTTCTCGGCCGCGGCAACATCGGCGCCGTGCGTCCCCGCACGTAAAACGATTGACTCGCTCGCCTCGTCGAACAACCACAGAATCACACTCTGCGCGCTGAGGAGTCGCCCAATCGTGCTCAGCATTTGTCCGATGAATTTTTCTGGCGGAGGCGCGGTCGCGAGAATGTCCAGACTCTGGACCAATGCCTCTACTTGTCCCCTCGCGACTTGCTCCGAAGCACGCACGGCATTTTCTGCTCGTTTTCGCTCAAGGGCGATACTCGCCAGATGAGTGATTTGTTCAATGATTTCAAGCTGCTGCGGAGTGGGAGTGCGCGGCTCGCGATAATAAATGGCGAACGTCCCGAATACCTTGCCTTCGGAGGAGAGAATTGGGCTCGACCAGCACGCGCGCAACCCATGCGGTAAGGCGACGTTGCGATAATTTGTCCAGAGCGGATCGTTGGCGATGTCCGAGACGATTACCGGCTCGGCCAAATAAGCAGCGGTCCCGCACGAACCCGCCGAAGGGCCAATGACAGAGCCATCGATTGCGTCGATGTAAGCTTGGGGGAGGTTAGGCGCTGCCCTGTGCCGAAGCTGAGTACCATTCGGCTCCAACAACAAAATCGAAGAGAGCGCTCCGCTCGCCAGCTCCTCCACCAGCCGGCATAAAGCATCCAGAATAAGCGGAAGTGAATCGCCACGGGCAACCATCTCGAGAAGCCGCTTCTCTCCAGCCAGCAGCATCTCGGCCCGCTTGCGAGCGGTGATGTCCACCGTGGTCCCGATATAATCATCTACGATCCCAGATTGTGTTAATACCGGGCGACCCACACCCTGGACATTCTTAACAGATCCATCCGCAAGCGCGATTCGAAATTCCATGTCGAAACCTCTCTTTTCGCGAATTGCTTCGTCGAGACTTCGCTCAATAAACGATCGATCTTCCGGATGAACCGTTTCTAGAAACAATTGGAAAGACAGGTCGGTCTTCTCAGGATCGAAGCCAAAGATCCGAAAGTGTTCCTCCGACCAGACGAGCTTTCCGGTAGAAAGATTCCAGCCCCAGGTGCCGGTGTGACTGATTCTTTGACCATCAGCAAGAAAACCCTCGCTCCGCCGCAGAGCCGCCTCTGCACGATCGCGTTCAATCGCAACTCGTGCAAGGTCCGTCGCCATCTCGATGAGCCCGAGGTCGTGTGGAGTCGGACTTCGCGTTTCGCGATCGTACATGCAGAATGTTCCCAGAACCTTTCCGTCCGAAGAACGTACGGGATTCGACCAGGAGGCTCGCAGTCCGTGTTTCAATGCTGCCGCCCGATGCTCCGGCACTTCCCAAAGCGGATCGGTCGCAATGTCGGAGACGATGACCGGTGATCCGCGATATGCTGCCGTCCCGCACGACCCGGCGCAGGGGCCAATTGGCAGCTTTTCCATCTGCTGCGTCCATCCTTTGGGAAGGCTCGGCCCCGCCACGGAATCCAGGTGAAGACCATCTGGACGTAGCAACAAAACAGAAGCAAGCGTGCCGCTACGGTACTCCTCGATAATCAGACACAAGACATTCAGAATCTCCTTGAGAGCACCGCCAGTGGCGATCATCTCGAGAAGGCGTTTTTCACCAGCCAGCAGCGCTTCCGTCCGCTTGCGTTCAGTGATTTCGTGCGTCAGAGCGATGTTATGCCGCGTGATTCGGCGAATGCGGATTTTGTAGAGGAAGAAAAAGAACGCGGCGACCCAGAAAAGTATTGCCGCCCGAAACCAAATGGTTTGGTAGACAGCTGGCGCTAACGAAAAATTCCATGATGCACCAGTCTCGTTCCACACGCCGTCGTTGTTGGAGGCAATGATGCGGAAGCGATAGTTCGCGGGTAGCAAATTTGTGTAGCGGACGCGCCGCGTTGACGCGACCATCTGCCTTGATCGCTTCAATCGTGACCGGCGGCGCGAGAAGATTTTTTGGTAATTGCTTCGGGTCGATGACAGCAATGCCTGCAGTGGTAGCGAACCAGAGCCGGCCATCCGCTGCTCGTGTCGCCGTTGGAAAAGGCTCGCGTTGTCGCGGAAGCCCGCGCAATCCATCGGTCGCCGTGATGGTCATGCCTTCCATCCGGTAGGAGGGGACTGCAAGCGCCTTCTCCAACTCTCGCTGGCTTACGCGGAAGATTCCAAGCCCGCAGGCCAGCCACAGAGAACCATCATCGTCCTCGATGATTCCAGAGACGGAATTCCCTGGCAGCCCGTTCGCCCGAGTGACCGTACCGAGGCGGCCCTGATGAAAGCGGCTCAGTCCACCTTCTCCGCCGATCCAAATGTTGTCCGCGCGGTCGCTTGTAATCGCAAAGATTCTACCGCTCGGTAATCCATCGTTTGCAGAATAGACATGAAATTTGTCATTCTCGTAGACTGCCACTTCGCCGTCTTCGAATCCCAACCAAACCCGTCCCCGTCCATCGCCATACATCGCTCTAGAGCGGTAGTTGGGAAGACTCGCGTTCGAGCTGAAATCCGTCCATTCATCGCCTCGGAGTCGCATGACCTTCGGAACGCCGAGTTCGGCGCCCCATCCCGTGATGGAAATCCATAAACCGCCAGCAGCGTCGTGCGCGATGGCCTCGATGTCTGCTCGCGCATCGAAAGCACCCATCTGCACGTAGGAGAATTTGCCATTAACTTCCTTGGCCAGTTTGAAGCTGCCTCCCACCCATGCATTGCTTCCATCCGCAGACAACGAGAGAATGCGCGTAGAGTCTGAGGTCGAATAAAACGGCAGTTTCGAAGTAACGAATCGTCCGTGGTAGAAACGCCGAACCGAGTCGCGGGTATAGCTGATGATCCAAACGCTGCCGTCTGGAGTGGAAGTTAATGCAATCTGCTGATCGGGATCCAAACCTTCTCTCGCGGAGAAAGGCGTTACCTTATTCTCGCGAAAGCGGTCCAAGCCACCGGCTGTCCCAAACCAAATGTTCCCTTCGCGATCCTTGAAAGTGGAATAGACCAGCCCGCCCGAAAGTCCATCGCTTACCTGGAAATGGTCGAGCCCGGAATGTTCCGATTGCCCAGCATCGGTTGTGCGGCCAAGCCCGCGCTCGATGAGTCCAACCCAAAGGCTCCGGCTGCTGTCGAAGAGCAGACACATTGGTTCGTCACCAACTGGGATCTCAGTCTTCGATCCGATGTTGCCCGCAATCGCTCTCACCGTACGGCCGGTCGTATCGGCAATCCATACCTCGCCATTCGGCGTCCCGGTCATCGTCCAAACCATCCCAATAGCTTCCCCGGTAGCAGTGAAACGCTGGCCGTTCGCCGCAAGAGAAAGGATTGTGTTCCTACGAGTCGGGTCGTCACTAAGATCGAAGTTCAAACCATCGGTAGCCGCCCACAGCGTTCCGTAAGTATCAACGAACAATGCCTGGGCACCTGGTGCCGGATACCCGAGTTCTGCTCCAATTCGGCGCCACTTACCGTCCGTGAATTTGCTGAACCCGTACTGACCGCCAGCCCATATATGACCGTTTGCGTCTTCCACAATTGATAAGACTCCGCCGCTGGGCACGCTTTCGTTAGGCGAATAATTCTGCAAACGCCCATCGCGCAGGTGGCTCATTCCACCAGAGCCAAACCCGATCCAAAGGCTGCCGTCGTGTGCGCTCAAGAGCGACCAAATGGACGAACCCGCCAACCGTTCCCCGAATCTCGATTCCCAAAGAAAAAAACGAATGCCATCAAATCGATACAAGCCGGCTTCCGTTCCGAGCCACAAATAACCGTCAGGTGTCTGAGCAATTGCCCGGACTGGACCTGGAATTCCGTCCTTTGCCGACCATGACGTATGCGTGAACTGGCTAATTAATTTCTGCGGATCAAGAGCATGGATAGAAGCGCTGAACGTCACAGCCATTAGCAGCGTACCCAGCCGGAGACACACTCTCATTCGACGGGAGTGCTGGTTGAATCCGATTCTGCTCGGGAAATTCACACTGCGCACCGTCTGACCACTTTAAAGGCTTCCACACTGAAACTCCAGCCGAAGGATTCCGCATCGTTCGAAGGAGATTGCTTCCTAACGAAACGGCAACGGAGTTGAAAAATCGAACTCGTCATCGTGTAGATGCGGTGCCCGCCGGCGAGGTGAGAACGCGAATACGGAACAACTCCATCCGAACTGGTCGGTGTATCGCTCCGGCCTCGATCGCCGATGATCGATATTTTAGCAGCGATTAGATCATGGGCTAACGCGATCAGCGACCGCTCATGTTCCGCGGCGGCCAGATATTTCTTCGCGGGTTCAAGGGGCTCTTCCGCGGCTAACGCAACAGGGAAGCGCGCCGACTTCACCTTTACCGTTGCTAGCCGCAATCCGATCTGTGGTCACGGGCTTCGTTGCTTCAGACCGAGCAAGAGAATTTTGATGGATCAACTACAAGAGGCTAATCGCTCGCTGCAACCGCCACTATTGGGCATAGGACGGAATTATTTCCAATGCCTAGGAACGAGAGTCAGTTTGTCCTTTCGAACGAGACTCCGCGGAATGAAAAGCCGGATACTAAAGCTGAATCAGACCGCGACTGTTGGCAGCAGCGATCGCTTCGGTTCGGCTCATGACATTCAGCTTGCCGAAAATGCTTCTTACGTGCGTTTTTACCGTCGTCTCGCTGATGAAAAGATCCGCGCCGATCTCTTTATTGCTTCGACCGCGGGCGATCATCTTGAGAACATCGATTTGCCGGCTGGTTAACGCTTTCTCGCTCATGCGCGAAGCCAGCTTGGCAGCAAGCGCGGGCGGAATGCATCTCTCGTCCGCGTGCACTTTGCGAATGACCGTTAGTAACTCATCGAGCGGCGCGTCTTTCAGAAGGTAAGCTCTCGCGCCAGCGCGCACCGCCTGATAGATATCTTCATCCGTGTCATAGGTGGTCTGGACAATTATTCGCGCTGCCACATCCACGTCGCGGATTTCACGAATGACCCCGACGCCATTCAACTGCGGCATACGCAAATCGAGCAACATCACGTCGGGCCGATGCTGCTTCCACAACTCAACAACCTCGCGTCCATTGGCAGCCCTTGGCCACCACCGCCATATCTTCTTCCCTACCGATCGTTGCAGCCAACCCTTCAAGAATCAGCCCATGATCGTCCGCGATTAACAGACGAATTTGCTCCCGTTTCGCGGCCTTCGCTCCCCTCCGCGCCTGACGACAGCAGCTGGGGTGCGCATAACTCGGTAGATACAGCATCGGGCTGAGCCGACCAGTATCAAGAATGAAGAAGATAGTTAGCCAACGTGGTTCTGCAAAAGTCAGATTAAGTCGTACGCCCTGGGCCGGAGTCTGTTCCGGCGTCCGGTCTCCTACTTTCGGACGAGTATGATTCATGCGGCGCGATGTGAGTTCGTCGACAAAAGCTCCTCCGCAGTCCCAGACGCGAGCGCAGTTCGCACGAGAGGAGCAACGCGTGTTCCGAGCAGTTCGATCGCGCGCATCAGTTTCGGGTGTGGCAGGGCCGCGACGCTCATCTGGAAGGTAAGGCGGGAGATGCCGCCCAAGGCTTCGTTCACGTACAGGATTTTTTCCGCGACCCTTTCCGGATCGCCCACGAGGAGCGCTCCGGTGGGGCCGAGCAAGGCGTCGAAGTGTGCACGCGTGACCGGTGGCCAGCCGCGCTCCCTGCCAATGTTAGAAAAGCTTTGCGCATAACCGGGAAAGAAGTCGTCTGCCGCGGTCGCCGCATTCTCAGCGACGTAGCCTAAGGAATGAATGCCGACCCTCAGCTGGTCTGGAGAATGGCCGGCCCGCAGACCAGCCTCGCGATAGCGGTCGATGAGTGGCCGAAAACGGCGCGGCTCGCCGCCAATAATCGCAACCATCAGCGGCAGCCCGAGTATGCCGGCCCGGACAAAGGAGCTCGGAGTTCCTCCGACACCAAGCCAAACCGGCAGCGGATTCTGGACCGGTCGCGGGTAAATTCCTTGTCCGGTAAGCGAAGCGCGATGCTTGCCTGACCAGTGCACATGCGTGTTCTCGCGAATTTTGAGAAGCAGCTCGAGCTTCTCCGCAAAAAGCGAATCGTAGTCATCGAGCTCGAGCCCGAAGAGTGGAAATGCTTCGATGAACGACCCGCGTCCAGCCACGATTTCGGCCCTGCCTTTCGAAAGCAGATCGAGCGTTGCGAACTCCTGAAACACGCGCACCGGGTCGGCCGCACTCAAAACGGTGACGGCGCTCGTAAGCCGGATACGGCGGGTTTGGACAGCGGCGGCTGCGAGGATCACCGTGGGAGCGGAGTCAAGGAACTCACGCCGATGGTGTTCGCCGATGCCAAACACATCGAGCCCTACCTCGTCAGCTAGCTTGATCGCTTCGAGCAACTCGCTGAGATTTTTCGCGGGATCGACCGCGCTGCCGGTCAGGCGGTCAACGGTTGCCGCTACGAAACTATCTACCCCAATCTCCATGGTTGAGGTATTCAAGCTGGGACGCGCTCCTGCAAGAGCCCACCAAAGGCGGAGCGGACGCTCAGAAATACGACGATCCACAGCACCGTCACGACGATAGCCAGAGGCAGACCACTCGGAGCCATCAAAATGTGGACGAGCAGAATGTTGACGATGATTGGAGCGAGCATCGTCAGGGCGAGTGGAACGTAGCGATTGATCAGGAGAGCAGGATCGCCCCAATGAGTTGGACCAAAAATACCACGACGAGATAATGGGAGACATAGAGCGCCCCGACGAACTGGCCAACCGTTCCGGTAAGTGGAGGACTGGGAATGAAGTGGAGAAAGCCATTCAGTCCGAAGATAAGAAAGATGAGGCCGAGTAGGAAACGGGCGCT
>WNGI01006810.1_pt1 | contig 10417 bp, 10 predicted proteins | sample 5400621 | NCBI WGS metagenome assembly WNGI01 (sample SAMN13153374, study PRJNA577476) | soil metagenome | isolation source: 20 cm soil or saprolite under Garry oak tree replicate 1 | place: USA:California | collected 2016-06-15 | reverse complement strand
GGCTTCCGATCGAGAAGATCCGCGCGGGCTACAAGAGCGACATCTACTTCGCGCGCACCAAGCTCATTCTCGAGCGCGACAAGCGACGTGAGAACGTCACGATGCAGATCTTCCAGAAGCATCCCGATGCGGTGATCGTCGGCACCGACCAGGTCCTTGCGCTCCTGCATGTCGGCACCGGCCGGTACCGCGAGCGCGAACGCGCGGAGCGAGTGTTCGCGCGCTACCTCGACGCCGAGCGCCGGCTCTATGCGCGCTGGCTCGCGCTGCCGCGGCAGACGTGGAAGGACTACGAGCCGATCGCGCGCGAGGTCTTCGAGATCTCGCACGAGCTCGCCTCGCTGTGGGAGCCCGGCTGGCAGGATCTGAAGGTGCGCTCGCTCTACGACGGGGAGATCGCGCAGCCCGGCGAGCCGGTGATGCACATCGAGGGCGAGTACGCGTCGTTCGCGCACCTCGAGACGCTCTACCTGGGAGCGCTGGCCGAGGGCTCGCGCGTCGCGACGAACACCCGCGAGGTCGTCGCCTCCGCCAACGGCAAGCCGGTGATCATGTTCGGCGCGCGCCACGAGGGTCACGAGGCGCAGGCCGGTTCCGGCTACGCCGCCTACGTCGGCGGCGCGGTCGCGGTGTCCACCGACGAGCAGGGCGAGTGGTGGGGCTCGCGGGGCCTGGGCACGGTGCCGCACGCGCTCATCGCGGTCTACGGCGGCGACACGACGGTCGCGACCCTGAAGTTCGACGAGTACGTCAACCGCGCCACGGATCGCGTCGGCCACCTCACCGCGCAAGGAACGCCGGAAGGTCACGTGAACGTCACGGCCCTCGTGGATTTCCGCAACGACGTCGTGAACACCTCGCTGGGGGTCGCGCACGCGCTCGGACAACGCCTCTGGGGCGTCCGCGTCGACACCAGCGAAGCGCTGGTGGACCTGTCGATCGTTCGCGAGCTGCAGGAGAAAGAGGGTTTCGCCGGTGGCAGCGACGTCCGCGGCGTCACGCCTCGCCTGATCGAGCTGCTGCGCGCCGCGCTCGACGAAGCCGGCTATCGACATGTGCGCATCGTCGCCTCGGGCGGCTTCGACGCTCAGAAGATCGAGCGCTTCGAGGCGCTCGGCGTGCCTGTCGACGTCTACGGTGTGGGTTCGGCCCTCGTACACGGCAGCGGCTTCGATCACACCGCGGACATCGTCCGCGTGAACGGCAAGGATCTCGCGAAGACCGGTCGGCATTACATCGAGTCGGATCGGCTTCATCCGGTGGAATGGAAAGCGCTGGTGGAAGAAGCCGATTGGATCTCACAGAGCTCCTGATCCTCGTCGTCGGGCTGTCCGTCGCCGGCCTGGCGAAAGGAACGAGCGGCATGGGGCTGCCGCTCATCGCGACACCGATCCTCGCGGGCGTGTTCGGCCCGCGTCTCGCCGTCGCGATCGTGACCATACCCATCCTCGCCTCGAACTCGCTGCTCCTGGTCCAGGGCTACCGCAAGCGCGACCTGCTTCGCGGCATCGCGCCGCTCTTCGTGGCGTCGGCGATCGGCACCGCGATCGGGACACTGCTGCTGGCGAGCCTCGATCAGCGGACGTTCGCGCTGCTGATCACGATCATGGTGGTCGTCTTCCTCGCGCGCGGTGACCGTCTCCTTGGCGAAGACCCCGCGGCGCTGCGCGCGCGCATCCTTGGACCGCTGATCTGTTTCGTCGGTGGGGTGCTGCAGGGCACGACGTCGATCGCGAGCCCGCTCGTCGGCTCCTACTTCCATGCTCGGCGCCTGGCCGCCGCGGATTTCGTCTTCACGCTGGCCGCGATCTTCGAGGTGAACGCGATCGTCCAGGTGATCGGCTACTCGGCGCAGGGCCTCTTCACGCCGGACGTCGTCGCACTTGGGTTGCTCGGTCTCGTTCCGACGCTGCTCGCGCTCGCGGTCGGTATCGCGCTCCGCGACCGTCTGGATCCACAGCGGTTCCGCCAGTTCATCGTGGCGCTCATCGTCTTGTCGGTCGCGAACCTGTTGTGGCGGACCTTCGCGGCTTAACGAGCCAGCGCGTCGGCGGCGATCCGTACTGCGAAGCCGACGAGGATCGCGCTGCTCAGCAGCGCCGTGGCCAGCTCGATGCGCGGCGTCAGTCGCGTGTGCAGCGCGGCGCCGATGGCGGCGAGCAGCGTTTGCCACGACAGCGACGAAAGCGACGCGCCGACCGCGAAGGCCAAGCGCGAGCCGGCGTCCTGCGCGATCTGCGGCAGGCCGACCGCCAGGCTGACGAAATACGCGACCGTGGCCGGGTTGAGCAGCGTGAGCCCGATGAAGAGGACGTAGGTGCGCGCGGCGGAGCGCGGCGCTCCGCCCGGCGCGTCCAGCGCCATGTCGGTGCGACCGAGCCGCTGGAGGGCGCGCACGGCCAGGTACCCGAGGGCCGCGGCGGCGGCGAGGCGCATCGGCAGTAGCACCGCCGCGAGCGCGCTCGTCACCGCGCCGCCCACGACGACCGCGAGAAGCGCGTAGATGAGATCGACCGTCGCGGTGCCCGCGCCGGCCGCCGCGGCGATACGGAAGCCGCGACGCAGGCCGGTCCGGACGATGAGGACGGCGATCGGGCCGACCGGTATCGCGATCGCGTAGCCGGCAGCGGCGCCGATCAGGAAGGCGGAGAGCAAAGTCGGCCGACCATAGCGATAGGCGGCCTAGCATTCAAGCGATGGAAGTCGCTCCTGACGTGCACGCGCTGCGCCTCATCGGCGCCAACGCGTTCCTCATCCTCGGCGACGAGCCGACGCTCATCGATGCCGGCCACCGGGGCTCGGGGGTCATGTTGCGAAGGCAGCTCGCCGCGCTCGACCACCAGGTCACCGACATCAAGCGCATCGTGTGCACGCACGGGCACCCCGACCACATCGGCGGAGTACAGGAGATCGCGCGCGCCTCAGGCGCCAAGGTCCTCATGCACCCCGCTGACATGGAACGGCTGCGCATCCGTTTTCGTGAGGTGATCAGAGGGCGCCCGGTACCGGGAGCGATCATCGCCTACCTCACGCAGGCGCCGACCGACGTGACCGCCGCGCAGGACGGGGACGTCTTGCCGGTCCTCGGCGGCCTGCGCGTGCTGCACACGCCCGGTCACACGCCGGGAAGCATCTGTTTGTATTCAGCGACACGTCGGCTGCTGATCGTGGGTGATCTGCTCCAGCGCATGCGCGGCCAGGTGACGCTTCCGAACTACTTCTTCACCGACGACATGCCCCTCGCGCGCCGCTCGATCGCGCGGCTCGCGGAGCTCGATGTCGAGACGATCCTGTTCTCGCACTATCCGGCGGTACGGCAGGGGGGACGCGAGGCGCTGCGCGCGCTCGCGAGCTAGCGGGAGGGGCGATTGTGGAGACGCTGAACGACATCCTCGAGGAGTCGGCCCGGAAGTTCGGCGGCAAGGACGCGCTCATGATCCGGCCGGGCTTTCGCACGCGCGTATGGAGCTATCGCGATCTGAACGACATCACACCGCGCGTCGCTCGCTATCTCGCCGAGAGCGGGGTCAAGCAGCGCGACCGCGTCCTCATCTGGGGTGTGAACCGTCCCGAATACGTGATCGCGTTCCTCGCCGCGCTGCGTCTCGGCGCGATCCTCGTGCCACTCGAAGCGAGCTACGCCGCGGACTTCGCTCGGAAGATCTCCGAGCGCACGCGTGCCAGCGGCGCGATCGTCTCGTCGCAGACGCTCGCGCGCGCCCAGACGCTCGGCCTACCGCTCTACGAGATGGAGCGACTACCAGATCTCGCGCGCGAGTGCGCGCCGCTGGAGAAGGCCGCGCTCACCGGTGACGACCTCGCCGAAGTCGTCTTCACCTCCGGCACCACGGGAGATCCCAAGGGCGCGATGCTCACCCATCGCAACATCCTGTCGAACGCGCTCGCCGCGACGCAGATCTTCCCCATCGGCCCGAAACAGCGCCTGCTGTCGTTCCTTCCGCTCTCGCACATGTTCGAGCAGCTGGCAGGCTTCTTCACCGTGCTGATCTCGGGCGCGTCGGTCATCTATCCGACGAGCCGCCAGCCCGCGGTCGTCCGCCGCACCTTCAAAGAGCGCAAGGTCTCGATGGTGCTCATCACGCCGGCGGTCGTGAAGTCGCTGATGCTCGCGATCGAGCGCAGCGCCGAGGCGCAGGGTAGGAAGGAGCTCTTCGAGAAGCTCCGTCGCGTGGCGCGCCGGCTGCCGATGGCGCTCCGCCGCGTCGTCTTCTTCAGCGTGCACCGTCAGTTCGGCGGCCGCTTCCGCTACATCGTGTCCGGCGGCGCCGCCCTCGATCCGGCGCTCGGTGAAGCGTGGCGCGAGCTCGGCATCGATGTGCTCCAGGGGTACGGAACGACCGAGTGCTCTCCCGCGCTCACGTTCAACCGCGTCGACCTGAACCGTCTCGGGTCCGTCGGCACGCCGATACCCGGCGTCGAGGTGAAGGTCGCCGCGGACGGCGAGGTGATCGCGCGCGGTCCGAATGTCTTCAAGGGGTACTGGGAGAACGAGGAGGCGACGCGCGCGGTCCTCGACAAGGACGGCTGGTACCACACCGGCGACCTCGGCGAGTTCGACAAGGACGGCTTCCTCTGGCTGCGGGGCCGCAAGAAGGACATGATCGTTCTCGCCGACGGCACGAACGTTTATCCCGAGGACATCGAGAACGCGCTCGCGGCCGATCCGCGCATCGAGGCGCTCGCGACGCCGCTGCGCCCGGCCGTCGCGACGATCGTCGGTCTCCAGCGTCCCGGTGAGGACATCCAGGTGCACGCGGTCTTCCTCGTGAAGGACCGCGAGCAGGTGGCATCCATCGTCCGCGACACCAACGTCAAGCTCTCGGGCAGCCAGCAGATCCGCGGCTGGACCATCTGGCCGGAGGACGAATTCCCGACGACGCCGACGCAGAAGGTGAAGAAGCGCTTCGTCGTGGAGCGCGTCCTCACGATGGGGCGCGTCGATCAGGCGCGCGCCGTCACGGGCGATCAGACCACGACACGCACGCTCACCGACGTGGAGCGTGTGATCGCGCAGGTCGCGAACCTGCCGCCGGCCGCGGTGCACCCGGGCGCGACGCTCTCGGCCGATCTCGGTCTCGACTCGCTGGGTCGCGTCGACCTTCTGGGGGCGATCGAAGAAGAGCTCGGTGCGTACATCGACGACGCCGCGCTCGAGCCGAACGCGACGGTCGCCGAGCTCGAGCGCATGGTCGCGGCCGCGCGCGACCAGAAGCGCGACACCGGGATCTACGGCTGGCCGCTCAGCCCGCTGGTGCGCTCCTTCGGTCTCCTGCTGCAACAGACGCTCATCTATCCGCTCGTGCACATCTTTTACAAGGTCAAGGTCACCGGGAAAGAGAAGCTCGACGGCCTTCGCGGCCCCGTGATGTTCGCGCCGAACCACTGCCTGCACTGGGACAACGGGATCATCCTCATGGCGATCCCGCTCTCGTGGCGGTGGAAGCTCGCGGTGGCCGCGGCCGCCGATGATGTCTTCGGGAACAAGCTCAACGGTTTCGTTTCGTCGATCCTCGCGAATGCGTTCCCGCTGGCACGCGAGGGCGCGATCCGCCGCAGTCTCGAGCTGCTCGGCGCGCGGCTCGACCGACAGTTCTCGGTGCTGATCTATCCGGAGGGCAAGCTCACCGTCGGCGGCCCGATGCAACCGTTCAAGTCCGGCACCGGGCTCATCGCGGTCGAGGGCGCGACGCCGGTGGTGCCGATGAAGCTGAAGATCGGCAAGGTCTCGGTGCTGGATCACGGCGATCGGAAGTGGGAAGCCGCGCGCTCGAACGGCTGGCGTGGCGACGTCGAAGTCGTGTTCGGCGACCCGATCTTCTTCTCCGCGGGTACGCCGTCGAGCGAAGCGACCGCGCGGATCCAGGCGGCGGTGGCCGCGCTGTGAGGTACGCGCAGATCGGACTCGCGACGCTGGGCGTCATCGCGAGCGCCGTGGCGACCGCCTTCGCGATCGCGGACGGCGTGAGAGGCCCGTACCCGACGGCGCCTGGCTTCTACGCGGCTGGGGCGGCGCTCATCACCCTTGGAGGCCTCGGCCTCACGCTCGCATGGCGACAGCGCCGGGGTGCCGCGATGACGCTCGTCCTCGCGGCGATCGGCGGATTCGTCGCGTGGCCGTACGCCGTCGCCGCGATGGCCTACCTCGCAGCCGCGATGGTCTCGCTCGGCGCCTCGGCCTTACGGCCAGGATCCGACCAGCTGCTTCGCGGCGCGCTCGGGGTCGCCGTGCTTCTCCTTCTCGCAATGGTGGCGCTCCTCGTATTGCGCTCGTTCTCCTATCCACTGGTCGGTGCGTTCGCGGCGCTCGCAGCCTTCGTCGCGGCCTCGGTCGAGCTCATCCGGCCCCGCCACGTACGACGAACCTCCGCGGCGCCGTGACGGGCTCCTTCATCGCGGTGCTCATCCTGGCGTAGCGTTGGCGGCGCTTTAACCCATCAGCGGGGCGCCTCGGTCAGGAAGACCGTGTTGCCGTCGGGATCGCGATAGGCCGCGGTCCGCCCCCACGGTCGATCTTCCGGCGCACGCACGACCTCGACGTGCGCCTCGACGAGGCGTACGTGGGCTGCCGCCAGATCGCCGACCACGAAACCGATGTGGCTCATGGTGATCGCGCCGGACGCCGGGTAGATGTTGAGCATGAGCAGCGAGGGGTCGCCCGGCGTCCACTCGCCCCATGAGGCGTGCACGTGCGGCTCGGTGTCGGCGCCGTGCGTCTCGACCTCCCCGACGCTCACGCCGATCAGCTCGCGGTAGAAGCGCGCCGAGCGGGCTACGTCGCGGACGCGAAGCTCGACCTCGATGAGCCGCGCCGACACCGCCGCGAGCCTAGCGCGCGCCCAACGGCACGACTTCGCGCACCGACAGCTCGGGTGCGTCCATGTCGGCGCGCTGCCACGCGTAGCGGCGCTCGGTACGATTCGACGCGGCCGCGTGCGAGCCGTCCGCGGCGAGCACCACGATGTTGAAGGCGGCGTCATCGAGCGCGTTCACATCGGCGATGGCGCGCCGCGCGACCTCCGCGGCGGACATACCGCTCGCGAGCCGATCGACCGCCGTCTTCGCCGTCACGTTACGGATCGCGAGCTCGCCGAATCCGGTGCAGCACGCGCCGCCGTAGCGCGTGTCGCAGTAGTTGCCGGCGCCCACGATCGGCGAGTCGCCCAGCCGCCCCGGGTACTTGAAGGCCCAGCCGCTGGTGGACACCGCGGATGCGATGTCGCCCGCACGGTCGAGCGCGATGAAGTTCACGGTCCCGCGCTCCTCGCCGACCGTCTTCGCGACGACCGGCGCGAGCTTCGCGCGACGCCGCACGCTCTCAGGCGTTTCGCGCGCCTTCGCGAGGCGCTCCACCCACATGCGGCGCGTCGAGGGCGTGAGCAGCCTGGCTCTCTCCGCGCCGATCTCGGCGGCGAAGCGCGCCGCGCCGTCGCCGACGAGCATCACGTGCGGCAGGCGCTCCATGACGGCGCGCGCCACGCTGATCGGGTGGAGGTAGCCGACCAGCGCGCCGACCGCGCCGGCGCGGTGATCCGTCCCATCCACCAGCGACGCATCCAGCTCGACGACGCCGAGGACGTTGGGTTTTCCACCCCGGCCGACACTGGTGTCCGACGGATCGGCCTCGATCACGCGCGCGCAGGCCTCGACCGCATCGAGCGCCCTGCCGCCCTTTCGCAGGACCGCGATCCCGGCGGCCAGGCCCGGCGCGCCGTTCCCGCTCGCGACGACGATCGGGGTGATCTTCATTTACCTCTCGTTGCTCACTCGTTCGGGGTGGTCATGCCGCGCGCGGGGGAGCGCAATCAACTCGCAGGAGTGACAACGACGTCGCGTCGATCCGCACGCACGGCGCGCAATGTATCCGCAACTCGCGGATTCATCTTCACGGGGGACCCTGTCTCCCCTGCCGGCCCGATGGCGCGCCGTGCGCGCGGGATCAAAGTCACACGCATGTACACAGCAACGCCGATGGCCTGGACCGCGATGGTGATGGCACCGCAGTCGCCGCACCCCGAGGGGGACGTGACCGTGGTACTCCGAGTCACCTACAACACGCTCGAGGCGATCATCCGTGATGAGTTCATGCTCACGGAGTCGCGGGTCTCGCACTAACGTGCTAGGTCGCCGCCACCTGACCGTGCTTCTTGCGGTCCTCATCCGCAAGCTGACGCCTAAGCGTCTTCCCGATGAGGGTCTTCGGCAGCGACTCACGGAACTCGATGTCCTTGGGGACCTTGAACGGGGCCAGCTGAGTGCGGCAATGCGCGATGATGTCCTCCGCGGTCGCCTTCACTCCCGGCCTTAGGACCACGAAGGCCTTCACCTCTTCGCCCTTGATCGGATGCGGCACGCCGATCGCGGCGCTGTCGAGCACGGCCGGATGCGTCGCGAGCGCCTCCTCCACCTCACGCGGATACACGTTGAACCCTGAGACGATGATCATCTCCTTCTTGCGGTCGACGATCGCGAAGTAGCCGTCGGCATCGACCGTCGCGATGTCCCCGGTGTACAGCCACCCGTCGCGTAGCGTCAGCGCGGTCTCCTCGGGCTGGTTGTAGTAGCCGTCCATCAGCTGCGGCCCGCGCAGCACGAGCTCACCCGATTCTCCCGTGGCCATCTCGCGTGTGCCGGTCTCGAGATCGACGATCTTCGCCTCGACATCGGGGAACGGCACGCCGATGCTCCCGACCTTCTGCTTCCCCTCGCCGAGGATCGGGTTGCAGTGCGTGACCGGCGCGGCCTCGGTGAGGCCGTAGCCCTCCACCAGGCGCGCTCCGGTCAGTTCGACGAACTTGCGATGCGTTTCGACCAGGAGCGGCGCGGACCCGGACATGCACGCATCGATCGATCGGAGGTCGTACTTCTGCGCAAGCGGCGAGTTGATGATCGCGTTGTAGATGATCGGCGCCCCGCTGAACATCTGCGGCCGGTGCCGCTGCACGTCCTTGAGAACGCGCTCGAGCTCGAACTGGGGCTCCAGGATCAGGGACGCTGCGCACTGCACCGCCAGGCACATGACGACCGAGAGACCGTAGACGTGGAAGAACGGCATGACCGCCATGCCGCTGCTCTCGCCATCCTTGAGATTGGTGAACCAGGCGCGGCTCTGGAGGATGTTCGCGACAAGCGCGCGGTGCGAGAGCATCGCGCCCTTGCTCACCCCTGTGGTGCCACCGGTGTACTGGAGCAGCGCGATGTCGTCTTTGCGCGTGCCGCCGTCGAACGGCGTCGCCGGAGCGTCCAGCACATCGCGGAAGGCGACCGCGCCATCGTCGCCCTTGAACGGCTGACGATGTCCGTCCTTCTTCTCCTTCGCGAGCGTGAACATGACGCGCAGCAGCGGAGGCATCTCCTCCTTGATGTTGGTGACGATCACGTTCTTCACGCTCGTCCCGACCCGCGCGGCTTTCGCAACGGGATAGAACCGCGACAGCGTGACGAGCGTCACGGCACCCGAGTCGGCGAGCTGGCGATGCAGCTCAGGCGCGGTGTAGCGCGGATTGCACGGAACGATGGTCGCCCCGGCGCGCAGCGCGCCGAAGAAGGCGACGACGAACTGGGGGGTGTTCGGGAGAAGGATGGCGACCCGGTCGCCTTTTTTCACGCCGAGCTTTCGAAGTCCGTTCGCGAAGCGCCAGGCCTCCTCGGAGATCGAAAGGTACGTGCGCTTGGCGTTGAAGAAGATCGTCGCGACCGCGTTCGGGTAGCTCTCGGCGGCGTCGTCGAGCAACGCGTGGAGTGTCACGTCGGGGTAGCTGAGCGTTGCGGGGACGCCGGGGTCGTAGCTCCTCGTCCACGGGCGTCCGGCAAGCGGTGCCGCGTCCTTGGCTCGGACCGCGATCTTCTTCGCCATCTCACCCTTCCCCTCTACGCCTTGAGCAGCTCCTCCGCGATGATCATGCGCTGCACCTCGCTGTCTCCCTCGTAGATGCGGAGGATGCGAGCGTCACGATACGCGCGCTCAACCGGTGAGTCCTTCATGTAGCCCATCCCACCGTTGATCTGCAGCACGCGGTCGGCGACACGATTCGCGAGCTCGGATGCGTACACCTTCACCATCGCGGCCTCACGCGACACGCGAACGCCGCGATCGAGCTTCGCCGCCGCGTCGTAGACCATGAGGCGCGCCGCCTGGAAATCCATCACGCCTCCCCGACGTGGATCGCGGCGATGCCCAGGTTCAGCCGTTCGTAGCGTACCCGCGCGAAACCCGCATCGCGCATACGCACGGCGAGTCCCTCCGCGTTCGGGAACGCGGCGACCGAGCGCGGCAGGTAGCGGTACGCCGCGGCATCTCCGCCGAGCGTCGCCGCGATGAGCGGCGAGAGCCGATGGAAGTAGAGGCGGTACGCGACGCCGACGACCGGGTTCGGCGGTGTGGAGAGCTCGAGGATCA
>WNGI01023983.1_pt1 | contig 10419 bp, 13 predicted proteins | sample 5400621 | NCBI WGS metagenome assembly WNGI01 (sample SAMN13153374, study PRJNA577476) | soil metagenome | isolation source: 20 cm soil or saprolite under Garry oak tree replicate 1 | place: USA:California | collected 2016-06-15 | reverse complement strand
TCCGGAAATTACGCAGCGAAGTTCCCGACAATCTTCTAAAAAACGAATGGGACGGCGGATTTGCATCAGATAGAGGCGGTCCGCCGCAGTTGTATTGCGAGGCGTGACAGGCCCAAACTACTGGAGGCATTGAAGGCCAATCCTAAGCGAAGTCGAATGGTCATTTGCCCATAGTTGAGGCAGCAATCACTGCGACAACCCCCGTTCGCCGAGTAAAGGAACAGGGCGGCGGCGCGCGACGCGTTTGAGTCCGAACGGTTCGATGGCTTTGCTTTGAATGTGCGCTACGGCTTCGTCCACTGAATCAGTAGCGTAGATCAGGCTTAGGTCTTTGGCGGCGATCATTCCTCGCTGCGCCATTGTTTCGATGAAATGGAGCAGTTCCTTCCAATAATCAGTTCCCATGATCACAATCGGGAAGTTTTTGATCTTGCCGGTTTGAATCAGAGTGAGCGCTTCGAATAACTCGTCGAGTGTGCCCGCGCCGCCGGGCATCACAACGAACGCGTAAGAGTACTTAACTAGCAGCGTTTTGCGAGCGAAGAAATAATGCATCCGCACGCAGCGATCGAGATAAACATTTGTCGGCTGCTCGGAGGCCAGCTCGATCGTGCATCCGACCGAACGGCCGCCTGCCTCTTTGGCGCCGCGGTTCGCCGCTTCCATGATGCCAGGGCCGCCCCCGGTTATGACGGTGAAGCCAAGTCGCGCAATGGCTGCGCCCATTTTTCTGGCTAACTCGTAATGAGGATCGCCGGGCCTAATTCTCGCCGAGCCGAAGACTGTCACGCACGGGCCGACAAAATGGAGCGTGCGAAATCCGCGCAGAAAATCGCGCATCACTTTCAACAGGGTGAAGAACTCTTCAAAACGGGAACGCGGTCCTTCCAGGAAAATTTCATCATCGGGATCTGAACGAACGGCTTGCGCAGGACTCGCCTTCGCGAGCGGCTCGGTCATGGAATCGTCCTTGCTCTCCACAACCCTCACCTCCCGCCTACGCTTTGCTGCGGCGCGCCAGGCATTCCTCTCATCACGGCGAGGGAGAGACGGATCACGCTATGAACGCGCAGCGTTGTAGCCACGGCAGAGCTCGACTGCCGCGGCGGGTGTCGCCGTGTTTGCAGAGGAAACAAGGCCAGATCGCCTCGACACTCGCCACGGCGAGTAAACTGTGAGGCGGCTACAACATTTATGAGATGCATTCCGGATTTTTTGTTCGAGTGAACGCGCACAAGCAAGTCTCGATTAGCCTTGGCGTCGGCCAGCGCAAAGCTAAACCTTGGAATCCTCGGGAACAGGACGTTCTCGGCCGCGGTTGGAAACAACACTGCTCGCCATGCGACGAACTTTTTTTAGCCAACGTCGAGCCCAAGCGTACTCGGTGGCAAGAATGGCGAGGCCGATCGGAATGACGATGAACGCCGGACCAGGCAAAACCAATAGTGCAACGCCTATCAGCAAAACAGTCGCTCCGATTACGGAGACAATTACGCGTCGGACGACTTTGATATTCTCGACGTTCCAAATGCCAGAGAGCCGTTTCATCCAGGAAAGGGAGTCGATAGACTGTTCCGTGCCAGGGTGAAGCCTCATAATCATTACATCGTCCTCTGCGGGTAAAGTGGATCGGTGTGGCCGGGACCGATCAGCCTTTGATCGCATCTCCCAAGCGGTCAAGAAGAGGCATCTGCGTCGACTTGATTTTGCGCCTCGCAACTTCTTCAGAAAAAAAGCACGCCTGATCTACCTCTGGAAACATCTTGCGCTTTCCAGAACGCGGTGGCCATTCCAGTTCGAACAGATTTGATCTGCACTCGAATGATTCTGGCAAATCGCCCTCGAACGCCCAGGCATGTACAGTTTTGCCGCCTTTTTGTACAATTGAGCCAAGCTCAATCCAACCGTGAGAGCTTTCGGGCCGAAATCCGACCTCTTCTTCAAATTCGATCTTGGCGCGTGTCAGGAGGTCTTCGCCCGGAGCCGCTTCACCCTTTGGGATTGTCCATGCGCCATCGTCTTTGTGGACGTGGAAGGGTCCGCCGGGATGCGCCAGCAGAACTTCCAATTTGTTTTTCCTGCGCCGGAACATCAGCAAACCAGCGCTGATACGACTTCGTTTGGATTTCGGGTGTTCCCGCACTTCGTCATCTTATGCGGAAACCTCATCAGCGCATTTTGTCAGAGGACCCGCCCTTATCTTTTTTTGTCACCCCACAGATGAAACGTGTAGGTGAAAACTATGTAACCCATCACGCGGCTCAGATCGTCGTTACTGAAATAAATCGCCGGATTGAACTGAAAATCGCGCGTGAGATTGCAGGTGAAACCGATCGTCGACGAGTTTTCGGAACCGCTCTGCCAATCGACCTGGAGCCGCCACCTTTCGTTAAAGTCGTAGGCATATCCAAGGATTGCTTCGTTTTTGTATCCGGCATGAATGGCTCCGACGATGATCTTGTGATGCTCGGTGTAATAACCGGCTTCGATGAATGGTTGAGGATCTACATTCAGGTGGGGCGACCAATTCACGAACCCAGCAGAAAGAAGAAAAGGCTCTTTCGTTAGCAACCCGATCTCGCTCCCAAAGATCCAATCGTCAGGTTGGAACCCGCGAAACACCGCTACCTCAGCCCATTTCGTCAGACCAAGCTCGGCCTGCAATTCATACGGGTTCGCAATCCGTTTGTCTTGGATTTGCAGACTCAACGAGAGATCGCCTTCCCCTTGTAAATCCGGCGTCACGATCTGACTCAAGCCTTTCGTCGTAGCGAATGATGAAGGCGCGGTCCAAAGAATCGCGATCGTCATCGCAATGATCTTCACGCTACTGATTAGCTCTTTATTCGCAGTTCGTTGGTGCAAAGCGCTCGACATTTCGCCGCGAGTAAAACGGCTGTTTGCGAATTTGTCGATTCCATGTTGTTGATCACAAAACCCATTTCCGGGCTCTCCCTTCGCAACGGTGAGGCGAACCAACGCAAGAGATTCGGCGAACGCTTTCGGGGTTGAACGCGCCCCGGTCGATTTTAAGCTTAGGATAATGCGCGTACTCGCCGTTGACGCTTCTCTGCGCAATACCGGTGTCGCAATTGTCGATGCAAATAATGGCAAACCACGCTCTGTTTATTTCGGGACAATTCACAACGCCAGCGCGCTGCGTTCTTCGTCCTGTCTGGTTGCGATCCGCGATCGGTTAGCGGAACTAATCCGGGAACACGAACCGGATTGTTGCGCGCTCGAATCGGTCATTTATGTACAAAGCCATAAGACCGCGATTCTCCTGGGAGCCGCGAGAGGCGCCGCCATCCTTGCTGCCGCAGAAAACGGATTGCCAGTTTTTGAATATTCACCGAGACGAATCAAGCAATCCACTGTAGGGCGTGGCAGCGCCGAAAAAAATCAGGTGGCCTTCATGGTGCGCGCCCTTCTCGGGTTGACCGAAACGCCGGGCCCCGATGCCGCGGATGCGCTTGCAATTGGGTTGACGCACCTGCGCTCGCAGGAAGTCGCGAGCCTGGGCGTTCCTGGAGCAAAACAGATATGAATGCGGCGCTTGTTGATCTTCGCGTGCGCTGGCTCGGGCGAATGGAATTCCAACGCGCGCTGGCGTTGCAGGAAGAAATTGTGTTGAAAAAGCGTGAGGACCCGGCAGTAGAAGATCAATTGCTTTTACTCGAGCATGAACCCGTTTACACAATCGGCCGAACGCCGGATCGATCGAGCTTGTCGGCTCCGGGACGGATTCGCCGTGGCGAAGTCGGGGCCGCGCATTTGCCGTATCCTCTATTCGTCATCAACCGCGGCGGCCAGGCCACCTATCACGGACCCGGACAGCTAATGGGTTATCCCATCATCGATCTACGGCGGTGCGGTCACGATTTGCACAAATATTTGCGCTGGGTGGAACAATCGCTCATCGATCTTCTTGCCAAATACGGGATTGCTGCTGCGCGGCGCGAATCGCTTACCGGAGTTTGGGTCGGCGACCGCAAGATTGCTTCCATTGGGGTGGGCGTTCGTCATTGGATCACCATGCACGGCTTTGCCTTGAATGTATGCGGCGATCTTTCGCCTTTTAATCACATCGTTCCTTGCGGCATTAATAATATTGCGATGACATCCATCGAAAAGGAAACGGGGTCGCCAGTTTCCGTTTCCTGCATTGCCGCGTCACTTGAGAGGTTGGCGGCAAATCAGATTAGCGATTTGCGCGTTATTCGAAAGGCACAACCGATTAACGTTTAAGAAATAGAACTTTAGCAACAGAACCATGATTCCTCTTGAAGACAACGTTGGTGATATCATCGGAAAAGCGCAGCGCGGTTTGGGAATTTCCGATTCCGAACTGGCGAAGAAAGCAGGCGTCGACCTGCAAACAATCCGCAAACTACGCGAAGGCGATTTTGACGAGGCGGCGCTCCTGGGCGTCGCACCGTTCCTGGACCTTTCCGCAGACCCGCTTTGCGAGCTGGCAAAGGGGGAATGGCGTCCGGAAAAAATCAATGAGCGCGATGGTTTCGCGCAATTCAACACGCGTTTTCACGATATGACCGTGAACGCCTATCTCGTCTGGGACCCTGCAAGTCGCGCCGCGGCGGTCTTCGATACCGGTGCCGATTGCAGTGAAATGGTGCGGTTTGCCGGCCGCCACAAATTGAACGTGCACCTGATTCTCCTTACCCATGCCCATCCGGACCACGTGGCAGATCTGCCTCGCCTGCGCGAGGAAACTGGCGCGGACGTTTTGGGCCCCGCTCGCGAACCTGTCGCCGGCGCGGAACCTATCGACGAAGGAAAGCACTTTCACCTCGGGAATTTAGAGATTGATACGCGACTGACCTGGGGCCATTCCCAGGGTGGAATGACGTATGTTGTGACCGGCCTGGCACGCCCCATCGCGATCGTGGGCGACTCGCTTTTTGCCGGATCGATGGGCGGCGGCAACGTTTCCTACCAGGACGCGCTACGAAGTAATGTTGAGAAAATTCTCACATTGCCGAATGACACGATCATTTGCCCGGGACACGGCCCGATGACAACCGTGGGCGAAGAGAAGCAACACAATCCGTTTTTCGTCGGCAAGGTTTAAGAGCCGAGATTTCAGTTCTAATGAGTCGGTAAAAAGACAGTTCCTTATGAACATTGGTTTTGTTGGAGTGGGTCGCATGGGCGCGAACATGGCGCGCAGATTGAAGGATCGACAATTTCATGTCACGGCTGTTTACGACACGAATCGCGCGGTTGCTACGGCTCTTGCCACTGAGCTCGGCTGTGCTGCTGCCCAAGACTTGTCGGAAGTAACGGCAGAGTCCGACGTGATTTTTACTGTCGTGACCGATGACCGGGCGATGCGAAAGATCTTCGCAGGAAGCGGTGACAACTTGCTAGTTAACGCCCGCGGCAAGCTATTCATTAATTGTGCGACGATCTCGCCGCAGGTGCATGTCGAGATTGAAAAACTGGCGCACCAAGCTGGGGCACAAACGCTCGAAGCGTGCATGGCTTCGAGCATTCCCCAGGCGCGCGAAGGAAAGCTTTATTTGATGTGTGGTGGAACAGACGACGCATTCCGCAAAGCCGAACCGATTTTAAAGGAGATCGGTTCGGAAGTGCGCTTCATCGGCAACGCTGGCGAAGCCGCAAAAGTGAAGGCGCTCGTCAACATGGTGATGAACATCAACACCGCGGGGTTGGCGGAGGGATTGGCACTCGGCGCGGCGCTTGGTCTGGATTTAAATGTTGAGGAAGGTTTTTTCGCAAACAGGCGCCGCCTCCCGCGTGCTGGAAACCGACGGCGAAGACATGCAGAATCGCGAGCACAGCTGCTTTTTCTCTGCGGCGCATGCTGCAAAAGATAGCGGGATCGCTCTCGAACTCGGACGCAACCTGGGCTTGGATTTACCACTCACGCGCGCGACCAAGGAACAATACGATCGCATGGTGGCGGAAGGCCTGGGCGAGATTGACAAATCGGGGATCGCAGAGCTCACCTTTAAAGATCGGCATAAACATTCCGGCGATCGCGTCTGATTCATTCGTTGTCGAGATCCGCACATGAACCTGTAGCCCGGATCGGTGATCCCGGCCGGCGGTGGCGATAAATCGCTGGGAGTCTCTGTTAGAGCCAGAATTCCAGGCAGTGCGGGCACTGCCCATCTGCCAAATCGGCGAGAGTCGGAAAATTTTACGTTTTTGCGAACTCTCTCCTGTCGTTTCCGGATAAGAAGGTGACAGGGTACTAAAAAGGGGCTGGCACGAAGCGCATGCCCCTTCGAACAATCAAGCGCCCAAGGTCCCGGCGGCGAAAGTTCGGTCGCCGCGGCGACACAGAATCTTCCCAGGGGCTTGAGCATTCAAAAAAATGAAAACTAACAGTATTATACTATTAACGATATTGACTCTTGGCGGGTTCGTGACGAGCCAGTCAGCTTTTTCGACACCGCGGCCCGGTCGACCTTTGCCGATGCCTGCGATCAGGTCAACGCCCGTGCCGCGTCCGGTTGCGACACCAACTCCTGCGCCGATGCCTCCGGCAGTCGATTCGATCGCGATTGCCTATGAAACATCGGCCGCATCGAATATCGCCGTCGACGTGACTGCGGGACCGACCGGGGCGCCAGCCGGTTTCACAATCCAGTGGATGACGCTGGCCGATTACGTCGCTTTGGGAAACCAATGGCCTGTAACGTCAGAAGTTCCCAACGGGGCGGCTCCGAGTTTCTGCAAGGCACACTTCGTGCCGTCGGCATCGTCGGGTTGCACAAGTTATGGTCTGCGCTCCGGCCAACGCCTCACAATTACAATTGGTGATGACAGCCTTTATGATAGCTGTGCCGTATCGAGTCCTTGTTCTGGGGCTCCGCTACTGTGCAATACGGCGTACGTATTTCGTGCCTCTGCCCTTGATGCCACAGGCCAGCTCAGAATTAGTGACACCCTTACGTGTGCTACCTTGCCGTGCGTCGGAGGAAACTCATGCACATATTCTCAAGGCTACTGGCGTAACCATCCAAATGCATGGCCCGTAACCAGCCTAACTCTTGGAACAGTGACCTACCAGGTTGCCGAACTCATGGCCATTCTGGATAACCCGGCGCGAGGCAATGGTCTTGTGATACTGACTCACCAGTTGATTGCTGCGAAACTGAACATAGCCACCGGCGCGGATCCGTCAGCGGTTCAGCAAGCCATAACTGATGCTGACAACATAAGCGGTGCGTTAGTGGCACCGCCAATCGGCGACGGTTACCTGCCACCAGCGCAGACGGGCGATCTAACTGAAACTCTCACGGAATATAACGAAGGAACCATCGGGCCGGGCCACTGTAACGATTAGGCGTTACACAAAAGAAAATCGGGGCGTTCGAATAACCGGCGTCAATTTTTGGATCACGACGCTATTTGGGCGCGGATTCCTGATCTGACAATTTAACGAACGGGGGCACAAGCATTGTGCCCCCGTTCGAGCCTCTCGCTGGCACGCGAAGTTCGACAGCTCGTTCTTAAACCGTCACAAGCAGCTGATCGATCTGTTGCCGATCGATAAGTTGTAGATTGCGCGGGTTTGTACGCACTCAAAAGACGGCGCCCTGTTCGAATATCGTCGAGAGCGTGCCTGCAGCTGTTCGCCGTTCGATTCTACTGAGCAAATACGGAACAGCGGTCTGCGAAACGAATTACCAGCAGTAGCCTGTCTGTTCAAAGAAACACAACAAAAATTTGAAGTTTTACAGGAACTTTGGTGAATAGCTTCCGGATAAAGACCTAGAGCATAGTTCAAATGCGAATGCCGGACTTCCGTGCCTATGCGGAAGAGCCAAGCTCACAAGCCTCGTTTGGACAACCTGACATCGGTATAACAAACCCGGGGCCGCAAGCCTTAAACGAACGCTAGAATCATCTAGCTTATTCGGCAAAAGGGGAATGGAAGGGGACTGCCTTGAAATAGGAGTCCGTCCTGTGGCTGGAAGGTTTATCCCATTCAACTGTCTAACACGAGGGGATGTTGCAGAATAAGATTGAATAACACACGTCTCTTTTTCGAGAACCTGGTGCTTTCGTTTCCGGATAAACACCTAAGCAATGAAAAATATCTCGGGCCTTTGCGTTTCGCAATAAGGCTTCTTCCGATTAACAACATGAAAACTCATCTTCTAAGACACATAGCAACTGCACTGGCCATTTTGGTGGCTTTGGCGCCAGCGGCACCGCTGGAAGCAGCCAAACACCGGAGGCAACGCAAAAGCACAGGTCACATTTCCGCAGCCAAAATAGATGCGATAATTGCCAGATTTACACACGACGAACTGGCTGCCTTTCCGAAGGGCGCACTAGGCGCAAACATCATTCTTTCCGAACAACAATTTAGAGGGAACGGATTAAGAACGGCCCTGGAGCAGGCAGCTACCAAAGCGGGGAGCGCGATTGCGCGCTGGCCACAAGCTATTCTACTACCCCAAGCAATGGCGCATCTGCCTGCTACAATCCCCGGCTTGGCGATTACCAAACGGAAACAGCATGACGGTTCGTCCTATTTTGCCGGAACCTTTACTACGCCTGAAGGATGTGTGTTTTGCTGGACACGGACGGTTGTATTCGTAAAAGACCCGTGGTACATCGTTCGGTTTACAATCGAAAGATGCAAGGATTGTCCAAACCCGCCACCTACTCCGACGCCACCGCCTCCAACACCTAGTCCGACGCCACTGCCTCCGACGCCTACACCGACGCCGCATACTCCAACGCCGTCACCAACACCGCATTCTCCCACTCCAACACCAACCCCGCGACCGCCGAGACCTACCCCTACCCCGACGCCGACACCTGATCCAACTCCTAGTCCGACGGCAACACCAACAGCTACGGCTACACCGACAGCTACCGCGACTCCAACGGCTACGGCAACACCGACAGCGACGGCGACTCCAACGGCGACTGCAACTCCGACAGCGACAGCAACACCAACAGCTACCGCTACGCCGACGGCTACCGCGACACCTACGGCTACGCCGAGCGCGACAGTGACGCCCAGCCCCACGCCTACAGCGAGTCCGACATGCACGCCGCATGGCAACTGCACAATGTCAACGATTGAATGGCGAGATGAACCGACGTGGCCTATCCACGAACTGACTCTCGGAAACGTCAGCTACAATGAACAGCAGCTTAGGGACATTCTGGAGTATCAGGGCTTCCCGAACGATGGCTTGAATCCGCTGGCCAAGGAAGTGATCGCAGCGAAGTTCAATATTGCCAATGGAGCGGGACATGACTGCGCCGACTCGTTCATCACGCAAGCAGACTTGATAATAGCCGGCCTGGTTCCGAAACCCGTAGGAAACGACACGGTTCCAATCGGAAATGTACAGGAACTGATACTTGATCTTGGTAACTACAATAAAGGTGGGTTGTGCTGCGCGACGCATTGCTCAGTAACTCCTACTCCTACTCCAACGGCGACTCCTACACCTACACCTACCCCAACGGCCACGCCCACAGCTACGGCTACTCCGACAGCTACGGCGACTCCTACCTCAACGCCGACCGCAACCGCGACGCCTACGCCTAGTGCGACGACAACACCAACACCAACGCCATGTCAGTTAGACAAACCGGCTATCGCGTGTTCCACGTCTGCAGCTTCAAACATAGCCATCGATGTCATTGCCGGAGAATCCGGTGCCCCGAATGGATTTGTCATTGAATGGATGACGGCGGCGGACTTTATCGCTAACGGCAATCAATGGCCGGATAATCCAGCCGAGGTCTGCCAAGCGAATTTTCCCAACAGTCTGGGGCCGAATCAAACGATGGAAGTCGTGATCGGCGACGATGAATTGTTCGACTCGTTTGGTGTGCAAAGTGAATGCTCGGGCGAGCCGCTCTTGTGCGATACTGCTTATGTGTTCCGATGCCGCGTGAACGAAACAGACTTCTGTGACTCGAGCTCGTGGGGTAACACCATCTCCTGTGCAACGCTGCCGTGCAATCCGGGACAAAATTGCACATATACGCAAGGCTACTGGAAAAATCATCCCGACGTTTGGCCGTTGCAAAGCCTGACGCTCGGTGCCGTCAGCTATAATCAATCACAGTTACTCCAAATTCTGAATCGTCCGGCGCAGGGCAACGGCCTCCTGATCCTGGCGCACCAGCTCATTGCTGCAAAGTTGAGCATAGCCAACGGAGCAGATCCAATAGCCGTTCAGCAATACGTAATTAACGCGGACAATATGACCGGAGGATTGATCGTACCGCCGATTGGCAACGGTTATTTGTCACCAAGCCAGACCAGTGAACTGACTGAGACCCTCACGGAATACAACGAGGGAACGATCGGCCCCGGACATTGCGCTGACTGAACCAGATGACGCGGTGCCTATCATAAAGAGAAAAAGTATTTTCCGTAGAACTGCG